>Ga0209345_10000846_pt1 | contig 39336 bp, 53 predicted proteins | sample Cruoilmetagenom7_FD_187294 | JGI IMG/M metagenome (GOLD analysis project Ga0209345, IMG submission 187294) | Oil polluted marine microbial communities from Coal Oil Point, Santa Barbara, California, USA - Sample 7 (SPAdes) (version 2) | ecosystem: Environmental > Aquatic > Marine > Oil seeps ...
CCCGCATGAACCTTTTTTTGAACTTGCCATTTTATTCTCCTTCCTTTTTCTTTTATTTTCTTTTATTAAAGTACGCATGAGGTATCTGTTTAATACCCGCTTTCCCTCAGCCCGCCTGGTTTATCAGCGAGTTCTTCTAAATCAAATTCTTCGTTCTCGTCCATTGATTATTAAAAACAATTCACATTATTTTTATTACTAATACAATCTTCAATCTGTCGGGATATTGCTGAATATCCAGCTACAGTTGGATGAACATTATCTGCTCCAATACAATTAGTAGCCCAATCAGCACTGCATAAACCGTGAGTATCATTCTTAAAAGTTGAATTTACATCAACAATATATAGATTAGACTTTGATGCTTGATATGTCTGAAGCATGATTTTAAGAGCTGTATTGTATGTAGTAGTGTCGGCATCATTTGCATTATCCACAGGAGTAATTAGAAAAACATAAATATCAATATTAACATCATGTGCTACAATTAAATCAACAATGTCTTCTACATTATCAACTATTGTTGCCGTAGCAATACTTTGACTAACATCATTTGTTCCTGCCATAACTGCAACTAAAGAATTATCGGGAGGATTTGTCATATAAGTAATGAGTGCTGCACTTGTTCTCGCCTCTATTTCATCACTTCTTTCTCCACCTACGCCTGCGTGATCAGTATCATTCACATTATCTGCTGCTGGATTCTGATAAGGCCCTACAAAATCAAAAGATATTGTTCCCATTCTAGTATGTATTGGGCCTCTATATCCTAATGATTCGACTGACCCAGAAAGAGACCCTTTAGTGATAGAATCTCCTAACGGCATGAATAAAGGCTTAGTCCCTGTTATCCTAGAATTATTTAATGTTGAACTATTAAATGTTGCCCCAAGACAAAAAAAACTTAACAATATTGTTGTAAATAGTCTTTTCATATTCCCCCTCAGTTTAAATCATCACTCATATCTGTATAAGATAATAAAAACCAATCTGTACCATCGTATATCCACATAGTAACATCAGTATCAGCCGTGACTATATCTGTTGTCCCTCCAATTAATCCTGATGATGTCACATCATAAGTAGTAGCTCCCTTTGAGGTAACTACTAAAATCTGTCCGCTAACAATACTTACACCATCAAAATCTGTGATTGTAACAGTTGTTGCATTTGAATTCCACTGGGTGTTACTACTAACATCAGGAGTTGTATCTCCACTAGCAAAAGTAGCTGTTCCTGCTCCTGTTCCTTGCATTCCGTAATTATATATGTTAGAGACTTCGGCTACCGATAATGCTCTATCAAGAATAATTACGTCATCTACCATACCATCCCAATATTGTGTTGGTGAACCACTAATAAACCAAGTTCCTATTGCAAAAGCAGCAGAACCATCATAAATTCCACTTGTATGTGCCTTAGGATTATCTGCGCCATTAGAATCTAAACTACCATCTAAATATAATCTAATATCAGTATCATTATAAACCATACAATAATGATACCATGTTCCTGTCCCTATAGCACTTGCGCCAGAAGCTTGTCCAGCTGAAGTTCCATCATTATATAAAAACGCAAAAATAACATCTCCTGTTGAGACTCCAGTAACATATTGTCCTTCATTATCATCCCTTTTTCCTATGATTACTTCTGCTGATCCAGAATCAGATTCTCTTTTAAACCAATAACAAATACTTATGTCTTGATCTGCCCCACTAATATCAGTAGACCCTCCGTCTGCTACTGTTAAATATTCTGTATCTCCAGACTCAAAATCTCTTGAGTATGCTCCAAACTTTCGGTCTACACTTTGAGGTATTGTACCACTTGTTTCAGTTAAATCTTCACTATTAGAAGTCAGATCTGATTCTGTTCCACTATCTTCCATACCCCAACAACCTTGAGCGTTTGCATCAGTACAATAATCTATAGGTGTAATAGTAGAGGATTGAGTTACTAACGCTGTACTAAAGATAAAATTACCATTACTGTTGTCAAAAAAAACATCAGCAGACGCCCCTGCTCCACCCATAGCGAAATTATCTGTTGTACTAGTAACATAAGTTGTTGCTCCTCCGTCAGTCGTCGCACCTGATCCACTTCCAATTTCGGTAACTGTTGCCCCGTTACCTACATACAGTTTATCATCATCCGAATCCCAAGATATTTGACCCTCCCCAATTTTGGCTGAAACATCTGCTCCATTGGGAATTTCAAGAGTATTAGAGACAGATATAAAAGATACAGTAGATTCACCAGAACCAGTAGATACAAAGGAAACTGCGGTAACTGTTCCATCATTTTCTACAGTAAATACATCTGTCCCATCATCTTGTTCAGCTATCATTAACTTTTGATTCTGAGTTGAATGTCCCTTGATTATAAACTGAGCTTCATCAGATTTACCATCAATAGCAAAATGCCCAGAAGGGGTGATAGTTCCTACTCCAACACGACTGTTAGTTATATCAATATTTAAAACATCAACACTTTCCCAATCCGTACCGTCAGCCACGAGGAGTCGTCCGGCGGTTGCGGTTGCGGTATTAATAAAGTCGGTATCATCAAATTGGACTGAACTGTCCTGAATTGTTGTTACACCCGCAGAGGTTATAGTTATATCACCCGATATCGCAACACTCTCAAAATCTGTTCCATCAGCTACCAGAAGTCTACCACCTGTTACTGTTGCACTACCAACATCACTAAGTCCGGTTAAAGCTGCCGCTACAGTTATATCATCTGGTCCGCCCGCCCCTCCATCTGTAAGTGTCCATGTCCATCCAGACGAATCAGCAAAATTAGCTGTTGTGTCAACATCCGAACCATTAACCGTCACACTATCACCAGACCCACCGCCTCCGGTGCTTAAAGAATAATAAGAAGTGTTATCCGTTAATGTTCCATTTGTTACTTTAATTGGCTTGCATTGCTTATTGACTGGACTTCCATCTTCTTCCTGCATGGTTACACAATAATCTAACCTTCTTGTGTGAGGATTCATTTTCTGTCCAGCATATCCTGTCTTATTTAAAAGCAGTGCTAGTCCGAGAATAAGAAAGAGCTTCCCTGCCTGTCCAATTCGTAGCATAATCACTATCTCCTTTTATATATCTCCATGAATTTGGGCTTGTTCCTCCTGCCGGAGAAAGATCTTCTTCCATGATGTACCATTCACCATGTCTATTTTCATAACCATAATAATTAATGTCTGAGTCTGTACTCTTAGTCTCTTTATCACAAGGCAAGAATCCACCTAACAACGCTTGAAATAATGCATAATCATTTATAGTTTTTAAACTCACAATTCAACTCCTTTTGATTTAAGATCTGAGGAAATCGCCTTCATGACTTTATCCCTAAAATCTTTCTTGTCTTTATTCAACTTATCGATCTCTTTATCAAATTTTATCTTCTTATCTTCCAACTCAGCAAACCCATCTTTTTTTAATTGCTCAGCTTCTTCAAACTTAGATTCGAGTTCCCTTTGCATTTCTTTATACCGCTTTATTTCTGTTTGCAGCTCCGCCTTGAGACGTTTAGCATCATTGAGGTCTTCGTGCTTGGCTTTTAAAGAATTAAGCCTCTCAATGCCTTCTACGGCTGTTTTATTGGCAAGTTCAACTTCATTCTTTAAAACTTCAAGCCTATTTCTTTCAGAAGCGTTCTTTGCCTTGTCTGCCTCTACTTTCTCAATCCTAAGTACGCAAGTGTCTATTAAATCAACTAATTTTTTGGTTAAATCTTTCATCTTTTTTTCCTTTCTCATTAATGGATATTGATGTTAATAACTTTATTCACCTACATGACCAGCAAATTCCTGATCTTCATAGTCCGCTTCTAATTCAAAAATTATCCTTGCTGCATCATCCCTGTGATCTATATATTTCGTGCGATCTTCTTCGTAGTCCTGATAATATCCTTTTTTACATAAATGCTTACAAGCCTGCAATGTTCTTTCATCGCCGAAAAACGTATCAGAGGTTGAAATCGCGGATATCTCTTTAAAAAACTCAATGCCTATTGTAACGGCTTCGTCAGCTTTTTGTTCAAACTGCATAGTCTTTCCGACAACAACATAGTATTTCGGCTTGCCTCTACTGTTCGTATTAAATATTTCATTAAAATAAGATCGTCTTGGTGGCGGTATTATTGGTATTCGATTGCCCGTTGACGTGGTATACCAGACATGATTTTCTTTCATGAAACCTGAAGTCGTTGTACTTAAATCTATCTCTTGGGTGTTTATCGCTAGGGCAAGCTCTTCCTGGGTTAATAGAAGCCGATCTCTTGCAGATACAGGCAATTCTCGCATACCGGATTTAAGAAAGACCAACATTATTGCAGCAAAATCTGTATCTGACGTATCTTGTCCTACTTCCGTGACTAATTCAGTGATTACTTGCGATATGGTAAGGATCATAAAATTTTCCTTTTATTCTAGGGAGGTAGCGGAGCAACTACCCCCCGAGTGCCAGCACTAACCCAAACTAATAGCTCCGCAGGTTATTATGATAAGGCTTTTACTTTAGCTTTAAGCTCTGCAACTTCTTTGACCAAAGAACTGTTTTTATTCTTGTAGCCTTCATTCTCGGTTAAAACCTTGCTTAATTTATCACCCGAGACGTCTCTTTCCTTATTAGCCTGAGCTACATTTTCAGATAGCCTTTTTATTTCTTTTTCAAGGCTCTCAATCTTTGACTCATACTGTTTATTCGTTTCCATCAAATCTTTAGTCTTCTTTTGTTCAAAAACATCTGGATTCTTTGTCAGAATATGCTTTTCAACTGCAAGCACATTTTCATTTGCAACACCGAATTCCCTTACATCTAAAGATTTCTTAGACTCTACAGAGATAGTGCGTTCATCATATTTAATGTCTACAGTCTTCTCAGTTTTATTAACTAACATAAAGCATTTCCTTTCTTTCTCTCTCGCTCATATTCATAAAATCTTTATGATCAGAGCAAAACTTCTCTCCATTTTTTATATAAAAAGTACCTGCTGATATATGGCAGATACAACACTCTATTTTGTTCTTTTGCCTATGCTCAAAAGATTTAACGGGGTCGCCCATCACGGTTATTGGTTGCCTAACTTCGGAGGAAACACTTTCAAGTATTGCTTGATTCATATCGCACTTTGTCCCTCTAATCTTTGAAGCCTTGAATGTCTTAGCTTCTCTCAGCAACTTTGCTCCCAATCCCTTTGCCTTGTCTTTTACTTGCATACCTAAAATATGAGGGGTTAAGGTTTCCCTGCCCCCCTCATATCCTTTCTTATTCTAAAAATTAAGGAGTTTTTTGGCTTAACCTTGACATACTGTTGAACCTCAATCCAACCAAGTTGTAGTAATATTTAAGCGTTCCTTCCCAGTTTGTCCTTACTGTTGCATTTCTTATAAGGATTCCACCGTGAGCATCAGCCTCTAACCATTCCATCGGGCTAGACATTTCGGCAATACTCAATGAGTCGAAGTTTACAAACTGAACATATCCATCCCATGTGTCAGGGTCAAATACAACCGGGACACCATCCATGAACTCTAATCCTGTCCAACCACCACCAAGAACAGGTCTTGATTGTGTACTACGTTTCATAGAAGTTAATAATGCGCCGTAGGCTTGATACATTGTTTCACCCATAAGAATGACGCCGTTCTTTGATGAAAATCCATTTTTCTTTGCCCTTAAATACATAGTGATCATATCTGCTTCAGTTAGCGCTTCTGCAGTATCATCAACATTAGACTTGAAAATTGGATATGACGCCCTTGCGAAATTCTGGATTGTCGATACGTTGTCGCCATCATCAATGATTCCAGCAATTCCCATAGGCTCGGCTGCGTCCGTCTTTGTTACTATATGATTATCTGTCCATGTTTGAGAAGATGCCAAGGTGAATGTTGTCGCGCTATCGACAGAGGCAATTTGAACGCCATCAACTGAGTTGTCCGGATCCGCTTCTGTTCCGATATCTACATACATTCCTGCTGCCAGATATTCGGTAGCGTCGCCGCCGTTAGGATTTCCATCAACTGTGACCTGTGTTCCTGTTGTCCCGCCGTTACATACACAAAGTTTTCCTTTTCCAGCACCATGCAAACATCTATTGATATCCATGCGGAAATCATCTTTCAAAGCCATGATTTCGGCAGATAACACGCTTGCAATAGCTTTGACACCGTTTCTGTCTGCTGCAGCTAAAGCCTGATCTGTAAATGCAACTGTACCAAAAGAAAATCGAATTGGTGCTACTGGTTGCAAGTATGAAGATTTACCTATGTTTGGCGCTGTTCCTTCAGCTACAGAGTAAATACCAGAGTGACGTCCGGTACGTGCTGCAATGTAAATGTTGTTATTTGCAACGATCACACCTACATTTTTCTTAATCTGATCATACAAGAGACTTTCTTTTCTTAGTTGAGGTATGATTTGCGGCTTAATGATCTTCTTTAAGATCGCGGCTGCATTCGTAATCGTAAACTGCCCTCTATTATTATTCAATAAAGGCAATGCCTTCACGATTGTTTTTTTAAAAATATTTAGCATAATTTACCCTTCCGCTTCGCCTTCCGTTAGCATATCCTCAAGCGTCTTTTCGAGAGTCCCTTGATTCATGTCTTCTTCAGGCGGAGTCTTTTCTTTGGTTACTTTTTTTTCGTCTTTTAGTTCGCCCTTCTTACGCAAATAGTCATTTCTGATAGCCGCATGATAGTCTTCAAGTTGTTTTTTAACGATCTTTACCGATTCGCTTATTACTTTCTTAAAGTCCTCATCAGTCTTAATCTTAGCCGATTGGTCAGCAACTAAACTCCTAACTCCGGAATTAAACCGTTGCTTCTCGCCATCATCAATGAAATTTATTTTGTCTTTGATTAAAGAGTCATATTCAGCATCAAATACTTTCCTTAACCTATCTCTTTCCTCGTTTGCTTTTGCTTCTTCAACACTTTTTTTTGATTCCTGATTTACCTTGTCTATTCCTTCAATCTTTTCAGAAATAGCATCTATCTTTGATGCCTGATCCTTAAGCTGTGCCTTCTGAGACTTCATTATTTTAATATTCTTCTTCAATAACATTGCCTGGCTACTATCTGGATCAAGCTCTTCAAGCATAGCTTCAGCCTCTTCAATATCATCGTCCTTCTCTTCGATCTTCTCTTCAATCTTTTCAACTTTAGCTTCAAGTTTATTAAGCGTTGACGTGACATATTCATCGTTAATCTTCAGATCGTCTCCGATCGCATTATCTATAACGCTATTTATTAATTTGCCGAACTCTGGATGTTTTATTGCCAAATCTCTTATTTGCATCGAACCAGCGATTGACTGCCTGTTTTCCTGTAGCCATTTGATAGTTGACTTGATTTCTGACGTTTTCATCATTACTTTTTTGCCGTCTACCTCATCAATCTCTAACTCTGGATCATCGATTGATGTAGCATCGTCTTTATTTTCTTTACCTTCTCCCTCAGCGTCCGTACTCTTCTCCTCATCCGCGCCCTCTTTATTCTCAGTATTCTCATTAGAAACATCATCAGATTTTCCCTCCTCGTTTGAATCTTCAGAAAGACTTTCTTCGATTAAATCTTCCATAGAAGAATCTTCAGTGTTCTCTTCACTTGTAGAGTCTTCTGCCCCGGTAGGAGTTTCCCCCCTATTGTTCATTAACATTAAAAACCATCTTTTAAACATTTCTTTCATTTTTTACCTCGCTCCTTTTTATAAAATATATTAATGCTCCATTTTAATTAATTGGATGTTTATCTTGTAACAAATACCCTTCAAGTTGCCAAATTTTATCTCTAGCGTTCTTGAAAGAAATTTTATTTCCTATTTCCTGATCAAAATTCTCTATCGAAACACAAGCACTTTCGCCTCTTATTGTAAATCCATTTTGTAATGTTATTTCACAAACAACGCATTTACCAGAAGGAAGATTTGTAAAAGTTGAAGATTTTATAGCATTATCAATATCTTCAGGCTTTAATCTTGGTGCGTTCAATCCTTTTTCTTGTATTTCTTTTTCAATTTTTTCTTCACTCATAATAATACTCCTTTATTGTGGTGGTTGTGGTAATGCTGCAGGTGGTAAAGGTTGCCCCAAACTCTGCGATGCTTCTTGCTCCGCTAGTAAAAAGTTTTGATGTTCCTGTGCCAATTTGTCGATTGCTGCTCTCTTTTCTTTGCTTAGTCTCGCGTATTTACCTCCTTTTCTAAAATCATTGAGTACCTTGAGCCTGACAGTATGATCTTCGTAAGGCTCTGCCAATACTTCAAATTTGCCTTCGTTCTCAATGATATTAAGAATATCAATTTTTGCCCCGGTTTCATCTAACGAAGTATAAACTCCGTTTATATCTCCAAACTCTGAATATTCTCTTAACTCTGTCGGGCTTATCGCACCCTCAGCCTTTAGCCATGTCAAATACTCTTGTCTTTCTTTTCGGCTAGTTGGAACGCCTGAACCCATTCGGATTTTGACTCTCTTTTGTCCGTAAACATCAGATCCTAGGAATGAATTTACTTCATAAGCCATGTTGTCCCCGGAGATTCCAAGTAGCCTGGGCTCTATGTATTTAACTTTCATCATGTTAATTACACATGTAGAAAACTTTGATAATGTCATTTCAAGGGTTATCAGTTCAGGACTTATCATTGAAAAGTCATTCTCTGCAAGACTATCGATTGCAACCCCGCTTTTCACTCCCCCAGGTCGCCCCATAGACGTATCATGCGAGTTCATGCCATCTTCCATGTCTCTACGTATTCTCATTAACTCCTGGATGATATATGATGGTATTGTTGCGCCATTTTCATACGTTGGCTTGAATCCTTTGTTGTAATTAAGAATTTGTCCCGTTGCTTGGTCAAACTTTGCTGACAACTTAGATCCTCTCGGATTAAGAACCTTACCAGACAAGCTATTTTTATATGAAGAAATCCTGGTTAATGTCTCGTTGTAGTCTTGCTGTAAATCAATTACTTGCTCAATGGCACCCTGAGAATGGCTTGTAAAACCTAAATCCTGATATTTACAATTAAATAGCGGTATTTTTGAATCGTACTCTTCAGGGATATTATCATTAAATAGAAGCTCGTTATCTGTAGAAACAATCATTCTACCTTTTGAATATTTCTTGTTAGGTAACACAAATTTAGTGTAAACATAAACACCTTCACTCTCAACAGATTCATCAATCTCACCTTCTAACAATCTTTTGATTTGTTGCTCAACAAGGTCTTTTTCTCCACGTACACCTTTTGCTTCCCGGTCATACTCGTAATATACCTGCTCAGGGCTTATAAATCGCCTCTCTATGAAGAATCTGCCAAATTTGTTCCGGAACATGTTTAAAGGGCTGACTGTCCTTACTTCGACTTCTCCCACATCTGTAGCTATAACGTCGTTTCGTTTCTTATCATATATCAATGTATTTGCTTTTGGATTGTAATATGGAAATAAATAACCATTCCCCAATGAAAGCATATAAAGAACTGTACGCATAAGAATAGGCTGCATACTATAAAAGTCTTGAGCCATCCACTCGTTTCCTTGGTTGCAATTCTCCCAGAAATGCTCTAAAACTTCTTGAGATACCTTTGCAGCATTACGATCTCGCTCTGTTGATGTTGTTGGCTCAACATTAACATTAGCTTTCATCCGAATAAGCCTAGAATACAAAGAACGAAACAATGGTAGAATGTAATTACTAACTCTTCTTACATTACTTGCTTTCCGAATACTTTCAATTTCCCAAATAAGACGCTGGTCAAGATCTGACACATTGACATAATTTGACTTCATCTCAAGATGATGCTTGCCGTAGAGAAACATAATATTTATCAATGCTTGCTTACGAAACTCTGTGCGGCTCTCATCGATACGCTTAACTTGTTTCTTCTGCTCGTCTATTATTTCCTTGTCGCCTAATTTGGAAATTATTTCTGGTGGCATATTATTCCTCGTCTAAACCGTCCTCAATAGCATCTTGAAGAGTCTCAAAACTTTTAGGTGCTTTCCCGAAATCTATATTCATCAACTCAATATCCATTGAATCATTTTCTTTGATTTCTTTTCCGTCCTTAATTCTTGTTCTTTGGTTTATTTCTTTGATTCTTAAAGTAACAGGGACGGTGACTGTCTTCCCGACTATTTTAGAGTCAACGTCTTTAAGATCAACGTCATGGATATAAGCAGTCGGATAACTCATTTTCATCTTCTTTGGCTTCTTAGGCTCAATAGCTCCAACTTCATCAAGCCCATAATCTTCAACTTGTCTTCCTAAATTTAATTTCATAATCCCACCCTATGCCTTATTATTGGTCTGCCTTCGTCGTCATGTTCAATCTCTTCCTCTTCTTTAACAGGGAAAGCCCCTAAATCTGACGGATCAGGCTTAGGGGCTAATTGAAGAAGAAGTTGATCAACAAGACCTCTTAAATGTTTATTCTCATCTTTTAGGACTTCGCAACACTTGCATTTAAACATGTTGATCCTTCGTTTTATTGATTAACAGTACACGAATTGCTTCCATTGACAACCCATCCAACAGTGTCGTCTTGATACTTAAGTCCACAAGTGTCTCCGGCCGAATCCATTTCTACTGAAGTAAATCCCGTTGCTGTAACTGGCGTGATAATAACATTGGCACCACCATCCGTTACAAGGACAAAAGTTACTTCTTGGCCAGGTTCACCATTTGCATAAGTTGCATCATTTGTTCCACCATCGCTTAATCCTTGTGTTGTGAAAAGTATAACCCTATCATCCAAATCTAAATCTTTTGATCCTACTGTGGTGATTGTCGAAGTCTCATTCTTGAAAAGACCCAACAATCTTTGTCCTAAAAAAGTCTTTTGTGCCGATGGACTATATCCATTAATCTCTGTTACGTCCGAATTTGACCATGATGTAGTCTGTGTTGCTACTGCAGAATAACTGATCCCTGCTGCTGCGAAGATTAATACGAGCACTACGAGTAAAGCTAGAAACTTGTTTCTTTTCATCTTCTCCCCCTGTGTTTAACTATTTAAACATTATGTTTATTTTATTAGACGTTATAACCCAAAAAAAAGGAACCACCCGGGTGAGTGATTCCTTGTATATTTGGGACGCTTAAGACCGCGAATCTAAAGCGTTTCTATTTAATTTTAAACTGGCATTTTAATCTTCTCCGATTTGTCTAAACCCTGCCTCATCTTCTAAATTAACCTCAGCAGTCCCAGGAGTCAAGGTTTTTATTTTTTTTCTTGCTATGTCCTGTTTGACCTTGATCCACCATGCTTTATCTCTCGTCAACGGCTCTGGTTCTTCAAAGTCTTTTAAATAAAGAAAATCACGTGCCCCCCACACCGCAAGAGCAAGAGAAATAACGCAATCATCGTGAAAAACGTCATTTCCTTGATCGTCTTTCCCTATTGGCGCGGCATATCTAAACTTGCCTGAAGGAAGCTTTGTAGCTTCAAATTGGATGAGTTCTTTGATTAGAATATCTATTCGCGGTATTTGGATAGATCCCATTTCGATTACAACCTTTAGCTTATCGATAAGATTTTCTTTTGATATCCCGGTGAATTTAACACCCGAAGTATTCTTTCCTGTTTCTGTCTCTTCGTAATAGACATTACCGCCCATCCTCTCAAGATCTTCTACTATCGGATCCCCGACACCTGTGCTGTCCGGAACAATCAGTGCGTTATTGTACTCTCGGCTTATCGCAAGAGTTTTTTGCTTCTGGTAGAACCAACTAGCCTTGTTCTCGTTCTCTAATCGTTCAAAATATACAACACATTTAAGCTCAATGCAGATAACAATAAACACCGTATGATCGACGCTTTTAGCGTAATCGGCTCCCATGACATAGTGAAATCTTGGATCTGCTGGTATTGCAAGAGGCAAATCATCGTCAACAATGCCTTCCACATTCCGGAACGCTGCGCTTTGAGCCTGTTTTAAAGGTATTCCTCGCCAGATATGTAGATAATCTTCCAGGTTCTTTACTTTGCAAATATTAGCTTCATGTATCAATACTTCAGGACAATGAGGATTCTCGAAATAATCGATGTGGATATGAAGACAATCTTCGCGATCTGCAAACTCCACAAACACCGGATCATCAACAACATATCTATTCATTGTGAAAAAGACTTTTGCTCTTCCCTCTCGGATAGTAGGGATCAATATCTTCAAAGTATGGCTTGTTATCGCTTGAGCTTCGTCTATCCACAGGATATCAACACCTTCAAGCCCCTTAATCTTGCTAGCACCTTGTTCCCTAAAGCCTTTAAAGGTGAAAGTCGTTCCTGTCTTTCGGTGGACAAGCCTTGTCTTGTAAACACGGTAATTTAGATTATGCTCTTTTATAAGATCAACGAGCAATGTATACACAGATTCTTCGATGCTGTCCTGGATCTCACGGCCGCACACTATTCTAAGCTTTTCCGTTTCTCCAAAAACAAGCAACTCTCTTGCTACGCTCTGAGATTTCGCGGATCCTCTACCGCCCTCAAGCAAGAAATATCTGTAATTATCAAGTTCTGTTATTATGGGATATAATTTAGGTGGGATGTTTAATATTGCTGGCAGCTGCAGTTCTTCTTCAAGATTTTGGATATCCGTCGTCATACGGTTTCTTTTTAAACTCATCAATTTCTTCTTGGGTCATTTCCACCGCATCAAGATAAGGATGTCTCACTGTAATCTTCCACATTCGCCCCAAGTTTGACCCAACATAAATTTCACTATCTTTAGACGACACCCTTATTTTTTCACCTTCAATCAATGGTATATGTAAACAGGAAAATGAGGGATTCACTGCTTCCCAATCTTTGGCTTGAATGGTTTTCCTTTAACGATAATTTGAGGCATCACTGTAACATTAACCGTAGGATCTCTTCCCTCATCATCTTCAAATAGCCTTAAATATCTACCCAAGAGTTCTTGAGCCTTTAAAGATCCAGTTGAATCAAACTTAAATCTTCCGGTAGGCTTACCATCTTTCACAATCTCAACCTTGTCCATACACCGCTCGCCAATGTCCTTTATGTTCCTCAACACATAATTTGACGTAATATCAAGTTTCTTTAGCTTCTTTGACAAAAGTTTCTTATAAAAAGCTTGGACATGAGCATAGTCTTTATGATTTAGAAGGCGACTCCCGAGAGCCGATGCTGTCTTTCGACTGTACCCCGCATTTATTGCGGCCTGCGTCCTGTCTTCTTTCGGATCAGCAGCAAGTTCATAACAAAAAACCTTCTGCATTGTAGTTGGTTCTCTCATTTTTTTTGCATCCTCAATTATCTGAATCAATATCTACATCGTCATTTCTTTGAAAATAACTCATCCATCCTTCCATGTGACACCCCCTAATTAATCTACTGCAGGAAATTCTATTTTACCGGTTAATTTATAATGCTTCTTAAGATCTTTGTAATACTCGTTAATGTTACATTTCCATTCTTTTTTGAGTGTCGTTCGAGCATAATCCTTAAGTTTCTTTATCATCTTTCCTCGCATATCACTCCTTACGTTTCACGTGAAACTATATTGTAATTATATATTAGCACTCTATCTCGTGGAGTGCAATTTATTTTTAATTTTATGCTTTGTTTATTTCTATTTCAACGCGGGGATTGTCAGGATCGGATTCTACGCTCCACCCACCAGAGCCTATAAGAAACTTCACGTTGTCTTCTGGTAATATATTAAGCGTTACAAGAGCATCTAAAGCAAACTTCTCTACTTGATGTATAACATTCGGGGCGTCTGATGATGTGTCCTTATAATAATATTTGTATGAAACTGTATATTGACCTTCTATTTTGACTATGTTCTTCTCCATTTCCTTCTCAACAAGACGGCAATATTCCTTTTTAACTTTGTTTTTTACATAAAAATGTATATTTCTAAACCAGTTCTGGCTAACAAGATGTTTCGTTGACTCCTTTGTCTTTTTCTCGTTAGTCCAATACACTGGTAATGCTAATTTTATGACTTCTTTAGCCATTCTATAGCCTTCCTCATTAAATCCACATTGTCATTGCGCTCATAATAGTTGCTAGTATGACCATGTCTCATTCCACATTCTTTGCATCTTGTTTGTAATCCTGTTAAATTGTTCCTTTTTAATCTATGAAAACAACTGCTTTTTTTATATTTCCCACAAATAGGGCATTTTTTACGCAATTTTCCATCTATATAGCATTGCTTGCAAGCTAAAGGTTTAAACCTTTTAACAATCCTAATCTCATAAACATATTGTTTATTGCAATATGGACACTCATACATTGCCTGTTTACACCTTTTATTTGACACCGCTAGCGGACTTATTATTTTCATTAGATTTAGTCCCTCCTTGTCTTGTATCCAGCCCAAAACATTACTACTCCAAAAACAATTATTATCCAAACATTGACTGTTATCATTTCATTAAGCATCATATATTTCCCGGCTTTCTTTATCCCATTTCTTCCAGAAAATAAGAAGTACAATTGTTCCTAAAAATATTTTGATTTTATTCATTTAGTTTCTTCCTCTTCTAATAAACTTATTCCGTAATTCATTATTTTTACACATGTTTCTTTTTTATTAGCAACATCAACGGCAATAGCATTAGCAACATCAGCAGTAACATGAACAGACCTAGCAGTATAATTAGCAATGTAAACAGCATCAGTATAAGCAGTAAAAGCAGCGTCTAACTCTCTTATTACCTCCTCTATCTTTTCTATTGACATTTATCTGCTCTCCTTAAAGTTAAAAATACATTTTCCAACATACAAAGCCGTTTCTTGCGTCGGACATAAAGCTATAACAAACCCATTGTCAATAACATGGTAATATTTCCCATCTTTAGATTTTTCAACTTTAACATTATTTCCAAAATCAAATTCAAACTCTTTAATATCTAGGCTCATCTCTATCCTTTCACATCATGATTACAGAAATATTTAAAATAGAACTGTTGGTAATATTTTTCCCATAAAATCTATCCCCTAAAATAATATTTGTTGTGTTTGTGGTTCAAAGTTTGTGTCGTATCTTTTATTAATTGTTTTTGGATATGGTAAAATCTTTACAGGTAACAAATCTAACATTTCTTTTTTTTCTTTCTTATTTCCAAGAAACATAAAATATCTATGTTTTTGTGTTCTATTCACTTTTTCTGTTTCTAGTTTTTTATTATCATATACATGTCTAGAATGTTTATTCGTTCCTTTAATTTTTAGATCATACTGTTTTTTTGTTAATCCAGTATATATCCAATTTGTAGCTTGATAAATATAACCACAATGATTCTGTTCTGTATCAGCATAACTTACAATCACTTTTGGTCTTGATATCATTCTTAACGATTGGCTAACAAAAAAACTTAAAGAATTTTTTACTAATCCATCATTCACACACAATCTATTTAATTCAAGAAAATTATTTTTATATTTTTCTCCCAGAAAAAGGCATAAATCATGGGAAGATGGTAACCCAAAAGTAATAACTCCTACTAGAATATTCCCTTTAAACAATCCGAAAGAATATGATATAGATGGTATTCTCTTTGCGTAATGTTTGTGTTTTAACCAAGGATAAGTTTCTTTATAAGAAATTTGGTAAATTTTGTACTCCTTCATCATTCCCCCATCCTCTCACATCATGATTACAGAAATATTTAAAACCGCACTACAGAAATAAAACACCGCCCGCCACCACTCCCGGTTAACCAGACAGGCTATGCAAGCTAGGGTGAATAGTAATATTATTGTATATGGGAATAGTTTCATGTTTTGTCTCTAAATATCATTAGTTTCTAATCCGTCTCTGTTTTTCATATCATTTATTTCTAACCACAACATCTATCATTATTTCCACCCCTCCGGCAATCTATTGTTTCGTACCTTCTTCTTTTTTGTCATGGGTTCTACTCCTCCGCTATTATTTCCCATTCAGCTTTTACATCATCACCATAAGGACATATTAGTGGAACACAAGCACCTTCATTTATTTGTATCTCACATTCTATGTGACAAACCTCACATTTATATCTTATTTTCATGGTTCCCCTCTTCTTGTGGATTGTTAGGACTCGATGTATATTCATCTTTACCTCTCCTCCGGCATGACTAGTTCAACTGATTCGGGGATAACTGTGTAACTTTCCCATTTTGCATTAAGCATACTCGTTGATTCGCACTCCCCAGTAAAAATAAGATGCATATCCATGTCTGGATAAAAAATAAGAAATCCCTCAACCCATTCCCCATTGTCAACTCTCTTGCCTTTGAATCTAATTTTTAAAGGGTCTATCGGCTGGTTTATTTCTAACCTATATTTCGGGATTGATGCAAACTTTATTTGGTCTGTGCATATTTTTAAAATACTATTTCGTCCTTCGATAAATCCTTCGTAATAAGCTCTTTCGTTACCTTTCTTTTCCATCATCCCCTCCCCCTCCTCTGGCAACTCTGGCAATGGTTGCCAATAAATTACGTAATTAGTCAAGCTTTCAAAGTTTTCAGTCAAATTGTGTACCCACTCTTTTTCCTTATAGTTATATCTAGCTACAAACACATCGTTATTATTAAAGATACCATTACCCACTGCAATAACTAAAACGGGATAACTCTCTTCATCATAAGTTCCATTTTTAAATAGTTCTCTATCTGGTAATTTATCTTTAACGCTTATCCATTTCATCTTCACCTCTCCTTCAGTTATGGTTAATTAAATTTAACTTCTTTGCCTAAAAAAGGACAATATCCTCTTTTTTTATTATAAAGCCAACAAGTTAAATGATTATCAATACATAAACAATCACTGTCAAAATCAATACATTGTTCTTTTGGTTGCTTTACAATCTTCATATTTTTTAATTTTTTGATTTTCATTTCATTTTTTTATTAAAATAGATTTTAATTAGTTCTTTCCTCTTGTTGTCCAATGCCCTTTGTCCATCTACCACCCCTTGTTCTAAATTAAACGTAATTTAACGGTTTCAGACTAAGTCCATTCATCATCATTCAAAGACATTTGTTCTTCCGGAAGTTTTGAGTTTATCTTATAATCAGAAAAGTTAATTTTAAGGGCTATAAAAACATCATTATTCTGCAAGATTGCTGCTTTGAATTGGTTAAGTTTAGATATAATGGCAAAAAGTTCTTCGCGCGGGCGTTCGGTCTTATATAGATCATATAGTCTTAAGAAGCATTCACGATTATATAATTCAGCGTTCCATTTAGAATCAAGGTATTCTTGGATAAAACTTTGTTTATAGAATTTCTCACTATCTCTTTTCTTTTCAAAGGGGCTTAAGTTCCTAAAATCAATCAATTCTTTAGGGGGCTCCGGGATATCTTTATGGCTATAGTGTTTAATCTCATCAAAAACGGAAGGGCAATACTTTTTTTCTAAGGTTTTATAATATTCGAGATCACGATCTGAAAATGCTTTTGTTGGTATCGTTGTCATTTTTATATTTCCTTTCAAGTATTTTAACATAATTAGTATCGTTAGATATTATCCAGTCAAAATTTACTTTCCAATTTCTATTATTCTTTCCGTTTAAGAATGGTTGTTCTTTGATTGCTTTTATTATTGCATCAAAATCCTTAAAGCTTTTCTGTTCGAACCTTTTTTTAAGTAGGGAACGTCTTTTAGGTGTAATTTCTTGTATTCTAGGCAGAGTAGGAAAATCATTGCAAAACAAGTTCCATGTTGTAAGGGTAAACTTTTCAAAGTTTACGTAAGCTTTATTCTTATCATTCTTATCATTCTTATCATTCTTATCATTCTTGTTTGTGCTCACTGGTTGCTCACTGGTTGCTCGCTGGTTGCTCACTGGTTGCTCACTTTGTTGCTCATCTTGTTGGTACTTATTCCAGTTAACTATTGTGATTAAACGATTTACATTAGAGGATTGCTGCTCGATTTGATGCTCGATTTCCATGATTTTTAGCAATCTTTCGATCTTAGAGCGATTTATTTTCGTTTTGTCGACGAGGAATTTTCGTCCAGTTAAGAATTGTCCAGGTTTAATGGTGATACGCTCTCCTTTAAATATTCCAGACCTGGGCTTATGTGTCGCAAGCATTAAAAGCCATATCCAAAGTAATACATATTTAGGATCATTAGCTCTAGGATTATCCTGGAAACACCGCCAAAATTTAAAGTAGCCTCTATGCAATTATTTGCCCCTCTTCTTGCTCTTCCTTCCAATCTGTTCCATTCCAAACTTTACCATATTTCTCTTTCATAACGAATTGAATCCATATAATTTCATAGCTTCGGCAGAAAGATATTTCCTCTGAAAAAGATGCAATAACTCTAAATTCTTTTGAAGGATGAGAATAATCAAAAATATCTTTTACCATTTCTTGCAGCTGGTCTTGCCTTATAGCGTTAACCCTATTCATTTTATCACAACAATCAACTCTTATATCGCGGACATATTTACCGCAATTTTTACAAAATTGACCTGTAGGCTCTAAAAATGATTTTGTTTTAGCAATGTCTTTCCAAAATTCTTCTGGTAGTTCAAAAATCATAGCTGCATATTCTTTTGTGGTATCCATAATTCTCCTTAAATAAAAAATCCCAACGGTTTCTTGGCTAGAAGAACAGAGCGGAAGCTCTTGGACAGAATCCACCGTTGGGAAATTTGATTTTTTAATGTATTAAGATTTTTTAATCTTCTAGCCATATACTCAATATACTCCGATTTCCACTGTTGTCAAGATTATTCTGTTTCGTTCTTTCTTTTCTTCACCTTGTTTGTGACTCTAAGGTTTGACTTGAGAGTAGCCTCTTCTGTCTTGGTGAAGGTTTTACCCTCGAAACCAAAAGTCTTCATACCTTGCTCTTCCATGAGAACCAAGATTTTTTCTTTTGCTTCGCTTACTTCTTCATCCATCTTGTTAAGGGCGTCAACTAATTTCAAAAAATCATTTGCGGCCTCACCAAGAGGGGTGTCGATTCCAGCTATTTCAAGCTGGCCATCTGCGTTTTCGTTCATTTTCATTTCTTCTGACATGGTTCTTGTTTCCTTTCTTGTTAACTAGTTTATAAGTTTAATTACAATTCGGCATCTTCAAGATATTTTGCAATACGAAGAAGATCACATTTAGCCGTATCTATGATTACAAAAGCATCATTGCTTTGAACATCTGGCATTGTAAGGCTTCTGATCCCAAGAGCCAATAAATGAATTTTCTCAATATCCGGTTTCAAAGCCTCTAGCCTTTCAGTCTCGGCTTTTTCTGCTGCGATTCTGTCCTTTTCGTCTTTGATGCGTTGCTTTTCGAGCAATTCCTCATGGGAGGCTTTCGATTCTTTTAGATCTTCCATAATAGATTCAAAATTTGTTTGACTCATTGTGCCAAAACAATAATTCGAAGATTTCCAAAATTTCCTGTAAGGAAAAGCAATATCTCTGCGCGCTTGGTGTAATTTCTCAATTTTCTCTACTTCGATACGAGCCTTTTCATCTTCAATGGCTTGTTTCTCAGCTTCAACTTTATCTCTCTCTTCTTGGAGTTTTCGTTCTTTTGCTTCTTGCTCTTCAGTGATTCGGGCTTGATCCTCATCCCATTTACGCTGTCTTTCCTCTTCTTCCTGAGCAAGTCTCTCCTCTTTTTCGACAAGTTCACGCTCTTTTGCTTCTTGTTCCTGCCTAATCTTTTCGATTCGTGCCTCTTCTTCTCTGCGTTTTCGTTCTTCTTCATCTTTGATTGCATCATCTTTTTCTTTTTGAATACGTTCCAACTCATCCTCAACTACTTTTCTTTGTTTCATAAGATGATCTTCAATTTCTTTTGCTGCAGCCTTCCACTTCTTTGCTTCGGCGTCAACTTTACGACCAAATTCCAGGCTCGAAGCTTTGAGCTCCACTCGTAATTTTTCAATTCCGGTGCGAGTTGTCACTATTTCACGATGTGCGACCTTAGCAAGATCATAATTCATGAGATCTTTAGAGTCTTTGACCTCGATTTTCATGTATTTATCTCTCACCTTTGCCACATTTGCCGTTATTGGGTTAAATTTTGCCAATTCTTTTATTACGAAGTCCTGATTTGTGATTTCTTGGTTCATGGTTTTAACTCCTTTTGTTTTTTTGTCTGACACATGCTCCTTTTAATTCTAGCGCTCTAAAAACTACCTTCTACGGCTTCTCAAACTGCCGTAAGGGCTGAAAGGGTACAACGGGCAAGACTTTTCACCTTGACAGTCCATGCGTGAATCCTCTAACCCATTACAAATATAACAGTTAGCGTTTATTGCCTGCCTTCTAGTTAGCTTTTCACCTTTTTGCCATTTTTTATGCTCAGTTTGACCTTTAATTTGTCCCATTTTTCATCCTTTTCTATTTTATTGATTATTATTTATTATCTGCTTCTTCAATTATTGAGACAGAACAACACACTTTAGACTCTCCATACAATTTTCCTTTAATAGTTCCATCATCAAAAACACATAAATCTCCGTTAATATACCCTAGACTAACATTTTCAGACTCAATTCTTACATAAACACGCCAACCTTTATGTATTCTAATTGCTGTAGAAGTACTGATTTCTCCAATAATACTATCGCTCCTTAACCTGCCTTTATAATGCCTTCTAACCTGCTTTCTTATCCACATTGAACTAAATGGCAGTATTCTTTTAAAGATATTCATGTACATTTAGACTCCTTTATTAAATATGGAAATAGTTTCAAAATCTTAACCTCTCCCTTTTTTTAAGCTAATTCTTTGTTTGTTGACTTCGATTGCAACGACATAACCTTTTGCTAACTTTTTTATTTTCTTTTCCGTAAGGTATCGGTAAATAACCTCACTTTTTTCCTTTCCTTCCTTCAATAGCATCATGTCCTCATTGATCATCGAAGCAAACTCTTTTACTGCCTGATCATGGTCATCTCTTACCTTTGACAATAATGACTTTTTATCCAACTCCCTTTTTTCCTCTTCTTCTTTGAATCTTTTTACAATTTCCTTTTCTTCGTCGAGAATTTCACGTATACTTTTTTTGCTCATATTAGATAAAATTTTGGATATAAAATTAAACATCGCTCTACCTCCTATTAAGTTATTATTGAGCTTCCGCAAAAAGTACAAACATCATTTTCTGCCGCATTCCCGCAAAAGCTGCAATAAACTATTTCTTCGTCATGATCTTCTCTCCAACCATAATCGGGGTAATCATTGTTTGCTGTTGCGTATTTTTGATCACTTTCAAGGCTTAATATGTCCATGGTCTATATTCTCCTGTTATTTCTTTTTTTTTGGACAGATATTTCGTCTAAAGAATCTCCATCCCCCGCTTCTTTTGCTTCTTTGTATTCGCAATTTGAGAAGTGAGAAACCCAATTCCCTTTATCATCTTTGCAAATAGGCATACTCTTTGCTTTTTTTGTGGTAGCCCAATATATTTTCATACCGCAAAACTTACATTTTACAGCCTTTGCTTCATACAAATATACTGTGGCTCCTCCTAATAATTTAATTGTTTCCATATTATTTCCTTTGCATTATCATGTTAGAGATTGCCTTTCCTAAATCTCTAGTTCTTGGCTTTTCTTTTGACCATTCGTCCCAGAAGTCTACAGTACCGCTCAATGGCTTTTCCGTAGGAATAAATTGCTTTATTCTTGTAGGAAGCAATACAGAATCGCCTACAACGATACATTCTCCGATATTTAATATAGGTAAAACATTTAAAATTGAACTAAAACTATCAGGCATGAATCTTCTTACCGTCGCTTGATCCGTTGCATTTGTAAGCCTTAGCGCTAAAATATTATTGCACTGGCTCAGTATTGTTTCGCTGATGTCTGACGGTCTTTGACTTACAACGAGCAAAGACACTCCATATTTACGACCTTCCTTAGCAATTTTCTCGAAAGTCTCAACTGTTTGGAGTTCTGAAGGGTCGAGCCTGTCTTTCTTTGGTAGGTATATATGAGCTTCATCACATACCAAAACGATAGGATATCTGTCGTTTTTATCCGTCCAGAATTGAACATTATAAATTATTCTAGCGACAAGAGATATTATCATAGGAAGAATTTCTTCGGGAACCTCTGAGAAGTCTATTATCTTGATATTATCGTTTATAAGCTGTCTTGCAATAGCCTTCATCGATGTAATAACATGAGCGGCACCGTCTGCAAACATGAAATTGTACCGGCTATCATTAATCTTGTTTTCGATTCGAGATATCAATCGGCTAAATTGTCCGTAGAATTTACCTTTCTTTGTTGTGCCTGCCTTCGCTCCTGGCTCAAGCTCGGTGTCCATAATCTTAAGCTCTTCTACGACTAATCTTATGTCAAATGGGACAGGACTATTAATAGTCACGTTCAATGGTTCCGTTAACATAAATATCTTAGCATTTAATACGCAAGCATTAAATGCTGACACCTGGTTGTGTGCTGAATGTTCACTTTGAGATAAAAACATTGCTTGTAGTTCGTTGGAATTCAGTAACCAATAAGGAAGATATAAATTGTTATCGGATTCTTTATCCGAAGGGCTCGGAATGGTATATCTTTTTGCAAAAGATAAAGATTTGTATTCCCCATGCAAGTCGAAAACAATAACATTTGAATTGGGTAACTTATTTGCTTTTTCAAGTAATGATGCTACCGTCCAAGACTTTCCGGATCCGGTGCTTCCTAGAATTGCAGCATGTCTCTGAAAAAATTTGTTGCCGTCTAGGTAAGCGTCTGCCGTTTCATCAATGACATATTTCCCAATATGTAGATTGTTTTTATCAGATGAAAACGAAATAATGCGCATAAACTTACTGATGTTTTCTCCGTTAAGAGCGTAACATTCTGAGTCAAGCCTAGGCACATCAACAAGGGATCTTGTAAATTTGCCATCCTTGATAACTCCAAGCATTGTAATCTCTGCAACAACATAGACGCTGGATTCTAAAGTAGACTCATCATTGAATTCATCAACATAGACATAAGCTTGATTGTCCTCGCGGTTAAGCTTTCTTATCTCGTCGATTATGCCAATGATACCAGCGCCTATGATTCCAATATACACAAGCTTTCCAACTTCAACATTGCGTATTTTGCTGTGAGCTTCTAAAAGCACAGATATACTCGAATAATCAACCCTGAAACATTTACCCAACAAGTGCGCTTCTTTTGTAAAATTAAACGTCTTCATTTTATATCGCTCCTAATATAAAGTTTGGTTGATTTATTTTTTGATCGAATCTTTTACATCTGTCCCTTTTTCGTTTGAAGCATTAATTTTTTCTAATTCGTCCCATGTTTTAGCCTCAGAATTATCAACTGTTCCCTCTTCTTTGTTCGTTACTTCTACGTCAATAATTTTATTATCAACAATTTCTTTCCATGTAGTGCTTCCACTAGAGATACCACTATACACCATCTTGAGATCTTCAATCTCATGCTCTGCTATTTGATCCAATGAATGTCCTAGATATTTCTCTATCTCTTTAGGAAGAATGTTAAGTTTGCCAAAGTTGTTAATAGTTGAATGTTTTGCGGCTGCAGGATCCTTATTTATTCCTGTCCTTATTGATTCTTTCGCTGTCTTCATGGCAAGATCTAAAATGTGAGAAGGTATGCACCTTAGAATACCGTTACGCATTGCCTTTGACGCTAAAGCGCTTTCTTTTACCATCAATTCATCTTCTGTTGCCTTGACGATAAAGACCCTTTCGTTCTTAGTGTTAAGCCTTTCAGCAAGAATTTCTCTTCCGCCTGAGAATTTTCTCTCAACGGTTTTCTCTATAAGAATTGTTTTGTCATAATTCAAGTTTGATTCCAAATCCAAGACCATAACCCTAACGATTCTTTTTTCTTCATCCTCAAAAACGATAGATGTATTAACGTAAAGATTCTTCCAATTCCTCGCCATTTCTTCAGCAAATCTGATAGATAATCCTTCCATATTCTTACCGCCAACGGGCTTCTTATAGACTGCTTTTTCTGCAAATAAAGGATTCTTGCAAGTATTAACAATCTTAACGGAAGCATTGTCTTCATTCCTCGGGTTCTTTATTGCCATAATGAAACGAGCATTAACTTGAGCCTCAGCTTCTTTTGCTACTTGAATTGCTGCCATTTCTGCACGCTGTTGAACAATGGCACTGTCAAACTTTTGCTCAGTTGCTTGCTGTCCTGATGGTACGATTTCTTTGTTTTCCATGATTTTTTCTCCTTAAATGTATACTACCTTTACCGGTTTAATTAATTTTTGTAAATCTTTGCTTGCTGAAATACGCTTGCTGTTGAAATAAGGGCAAGTGCCTTCTGCCGCAAAACCGCAAAACTCTTTTGAACACCACCAATCTTGAGGGTTTGCAGGAGCGTAACATTGATGTTCGATTATCTTACAAGCAATCTCAAATCTATTGTAAAAAGTTTTGAAGTCGTCAACTGTTCTCTTCGATTCATACGAAATAGAAACGGCTGATCTTGTTTTTGTTGGTCTTAAAAGATTGTCTTGGTATACTGATGTTGGCATAGCTCCGTCGATGACTTTCTTAGCCAACGCGTAGACTGTGTACTGGTCTGATCTATCGACCTCTACATATCCAGCGTTTGTTTTCTTTGTCTTGGTATCTCGGATGGTGACAATTCTATTATCATTGATGAAATAATCCTCATCAACGTCCCAAGTCCCGGACAAATCAAAGGGAAAGTTTTCCATTTTAAGCTTCCATGATCTTTCAACATTCTTAGGTATGATCTGAGAAGCTACTGCATAATGATAAACCATAGCCATTTGTATTGTGTGATCCTGAGCTCTTCCTCTTGTCTTATCCAATCCCAAAGCCTTCTCCTCATCGTCGAGAACTAAAGGAAAAGAATTCCATTCCTTAACAAAGCTATCCCTTGCAAAATCCTGCACGGCTTCTCTATTAAATAAAAGCCCTGTATCAATTTTGTTTTGCAAGTTTTTTGCATTTACGTTGTGAGTTGCGCACCCAATCACTAGAGGTGTTCTGGAAGGCTCTCTTCTTCCATTAATAACTACTTGCTCAAACTTATATCCGCAGCGCCACAGAGTTTGTAAATGCGATTGATGTAAGCTTTTTTTTTCTGACATTATTTATTCCCTCTGCTAACCCATTTGTTTATCAAATTATTGACTACATCTTTCTGCGTTTTTCCTTCTCTGGCACATTTCACGGTAAATCTTTTCTTTGTTTCTTCTGTTGTTTCAATTATGATTTTTGGCATCTGATCCCCTCCTTTCTCTTTTTGTAGAGATTAACAAAGGAATATTTGTTTGTCAAGCAATTATTTTTATAAATTAAATCAGGCAGAAAAGGAAAGCCATCAAAAACCTTATCGGCTCGACTGATAGGGTAGGCTGAAGGACTGACGCGAGGAGCAAAAAAATAAATGAGAATAAAATTAAAAAATCAGTTTTATTTTTGTTTTTGCGTTTAAAGAATGTAAAAAAACCTTCGAAAATCGTTGATAAAAACAGAAGCAACCCGATAATCCCGGTTGAATATAAGACAGAAATATAGACATTGTGAATCGAACCGAAACTCGATGTTTTGTTTAGAATCGAGAAGCTTCCGAGCCCTAACCCTGTCATTACATATTTTTTTCCATTGAGCTTTCTTGCTTCAGCTTTTTGAGCTTTTGACATTTCCTTTTTTATTTCTATTTTAATCGGAGGATTATAGAATTCATGTAAAGCTTGTTGCCAAACTGCGAATCTTCCATTGTCTGATACCTTATGATTTGCCAAGTACCCACAAAGCACCCCTAGCAAAAGGCAGCATAAGATAATCATTGCCCCGATTTTCTTTCGTGTATTGCAAAAACTGAATAACCATATTAACACCATAAAGGCAAGCCCTGAATAAGCCGTATCTGACTTACAAAGCACGATCGCAACAATTACAGGCAATGAGGCATATTTCTTAAAAAAGTTCCATACAAAGGGAATACTAGCCACTAAATACAATCCTAGATACGTTGGGTTGCCAATAATTGCCGTTATATGGGGAACGTCCGGGGATCCTATCTCTGTATGATGTCTAACAACTTGAGCCTGATCTAGCCCCAGGGATTGCAAGATTGCGTATATAGAGGAGAGAATTGCGGTTAAGCCTATGATTCTGCACAGATTTTCTTTGTCTTTCAAAGATAAGCTAATATGGGAAAAACTCAAATAAAATATATAATAAATAAGAATGATTGTATAAGCCTTCCATTCCCAGAGATTTCCGATATTCTCACCAGAATATATTAGTTTTATTTTTGGCGAGGCATTAATTGAGAATATAAGAAAAAGCATAAAAATAGATAATGACTTGTTAAGATGATCTATTTGTCTTATATGTCTAAAATTTTGCACATACACAGAGAAAAGAAGGCACACTATCAACGCTGAAATTTCTCTTGCATTATGGACAATTGCTATTAGTGGTTCAATTAATATGGTATTTGTTAAGGGTAGGAAAAATAATCCTGCGGCTAATATCCAGAAAGCCATTTAATAGCCTTTCTTTATATATTCTTCCGCTTCCTTCAATAAAATATCGTGTTTCTTGCTCCACTTCTTTCTATAATCGCCGACGTGAAAGCTTAAGATGTTTTTAAATGCACAAATAGGACAAGACTTCCATTCGCCTATAGAACATTTAACATAATGGATAAGATGTTTCGGGAATTTCCTTTTACATGTATGGCAAGTTTCCATTTTAGATCGCTCCTTATCTAAAGTTTGTTTCTAATTTTTTCTTGAGAAGACGCGGAATATGTCCTTATCAACATACCTCTTTCTTCTTTTGACATCTTTCTCATTATACGTAGATTTTTTAAGTCGTCAATGTTTCCTTCTATTTTGTGCTTATCCCTTAAATCGTTTCTTAGCCATGATTTCCCGTCTTTTGTAACTTTAGCGACGGATAAGCCTTTCTTTTTCACCTTGCGGTTTATTTCTTTAATCCTGGCAAGCCGCTCTTTCTTGTCTGTAATTCGTAGAGCCGCTTTATACTCGTATTTTAATCTTGTAGCCTGGCTCTCTCCCCCTAAAAGTTTTTGCTGCAAATCTTTACCAAAAATGCCCTTTACAATTTGACCACCGGCCGGTGCGCCGACAGTGATTCCCACAGCGGTTAGCATTGCCTTTTGTTTTGCTGCTTCTCCTCGCCCCTGGCTTATATCCTTTATTTTATCAAGCCAACTATTATAAAGATCAGAGGAGAAATAGGGAGCAGCTGCAGCATTAAACAAACCACTCATTCCAGTAAATCCGCCTATCCCGTAATTAATCATATCGTAAGCAAATTCTTTTACCCCTTCCTTGCCTTCCCGATACCACCGTTTTCTTGATAAAGCACCAAACATGATTGCAGGGGCAATATACATCCAAATAAGATTGCTTCCAAATTTCTTAGCAGCTTTACCTTTATTCTCTGATTGAGCAAACTTCTGGACTGTATCAACAAGTAGATTCATGTTCTGATTAGGCTGATTTCTTAAACGAGTTAGCTGCCTTAACATTGTCCCTGCCCTGAAATTATCTGCAAGATTGATAACACCACTCATCGGTTGCGAGCGTCTTATTGATTTATCTGCGAACTTTACAGCTTCAGCACTAGGGATATTGTTAGCTATTTTTGAGTCATAAGCACCTTTCCATATACTTAGGACTGTAGACATATCAAACATTCTTAAGGGTGTCATTGATATAACTTTAGCAGTGCCATAAACATTTTTTAATTTCTTGGCTGCGTCTGTGTCTTTAACTCCAAACTTTCCGGCCGCGCCCTTACCTGCTAACATTTCTTGAAAATCTCTCTCTATATTGAGCCCCTTTGCTCGTTCCCGAATCAATGTACTTCTATTGGAGGCAAATTCTAAGATTCCTAGAGGATTGACCATTACTTGCAACAATCCAGAAGCAGCATTGACTTTTCCTATATATTCTGCACCTTGCAAGAAAGAGGCAGTTTGTTTTGTAGCTGTCGATAGATTTCCCGACACAAAGAAGGTCACAGCATTTTTGCCTATTGTATCAATAAAATTCATTATAGGTGTAGTGGCTCCCGGGATTTTATTAGTCTTTATGCTGTCAATCCATCTATCGTTGATTATATTTAAAGAGCTCTCATATTTATTCTTTATTGAGTTTCTTATCGTTGGATTTCTTAAAACCTTAGAAGCGTCCCTTATTGGTATCGCCATATTATTGTAATAGCTGACGTTCTTTATATGATTGTAAAGGGTACTGAAAAAATCTAGGCGCTTAAAGCCTTTAGTAGTTGAATCTGTAACTTCTCTCTCTTTCGCAAAGCTTGTCACCATACCTTTGCGCCTGTAGTCCTCCCTGGCCTTTAAATCAATCTCTACCGCTTTTGTAGATCCCAAATCCTGCAATCCTGTTATTGGGAAATATCTGTCTACTTGGTTTAAATGCGTCCCCTTCAAGGCTACATTAGTCTTGTCAACCGACGGGAATAATTCGTTAGTCAAATAATCAATAACATCATCAACAACCTTCTTTTCTTCTGTGGATAATTGACTTATAACATTATTTATTTGTGCATCGGTGAATCCCATAGCTTTTAGATGAGCAGTATTTGTTTTATTCTGTGAATGAGCATAAACGGCCATAGCATCTGACCTGGTGATCTTAGTTTTAATGCCTGGAATGTCTATTGTTTTACCGCCTGCGTTGATCCAATCCTCCCCGACTTTGAACATTTCAAGAAATAGCTTGCCCTTCATCGGATCAGTAATGGCCGAAATATCTTTAGTCGCCTTGTCTAAAGCATCATAATATTTATTTGTTCCTTCTATTGTCGGATTCCATACAGTATCAGTGAAAACACCACCTTCTTTAAAGTTGTCTAATTCCTCAAAAATAGCCTCCGGTCTTCTATCGGCATAAAGATAATGTTTAGCTGTTCTCTTTCTTCGGCTCGTTGGGCTCTCTTCCCTGAGTATTTTCTCCAAAGGAAGAACCGATTTCTTTGCCTTCTTAGGCTTAAGCTGTTCAGCGGCTTTAAGGATAGCCTTATCATGCTCGATTTTGATCTCATTGCTTAAGAACCTATGCTCATGTACTCCGCTATGGTAAATCTGGCTAACAATATCATCAACTTCTTGTAGATCCGAAAGAGTCATATCCTCAGCATTGATCGAAGCAAGCTCTTTGGCCGCCTCTCGCACGTCCTCATCTACCAATTTTAAGGCTTTCTCGCGCTTCAAGATGTTCGATAATCTTACTTTTTCAAAATCAATGTTCGATTTTATGTCATCGATTGCATCTTTATACTCTATCGGCAAATCCTTCGTCGGCTTAGTCTGGATGTTTTTGATTAAGCGTTTGACTTCTGTCGATAATTCTTTTCGTTCTTTTTGCTTCGACAATACTGTACGTATCTTCATTGTAGCTTCTTCTGCGCCCAACCTTCTCCCAGCAATAAACCCTTTTCGAGACTCTTTCTGCTCTTGACCTAGTTCTCGCTTAAGAGCTGCTCTCTCTGACATCTTTACAGGAATTACAGGTTTTTTAAGCCCTGTTGCTTCACGAACAATACCTTTTACTTTTTTAGTTGGTATAGGCTTAAACTCTGGCTCCTCCGGCACACCTTGTGCCACTGGTGGCTCTGTTGGTGGCTTTGCAGGGGGTTCCTGAACGCCTACCGCATTTTTTGGGTCCTTAAGCGGCTCAAATGGTTTAATATGTTTTGGTAATACAAGGGATCCTTCGTTATATGAGATATATCCGTCTTTTCCAATCTTAACAACGTCCAATAGTCCCGCTGGCAAATCTTTTATTTTAGCGACTGATTCGCTTCTATCTAAAGATAGAATATATCTAATAGACCCGTAAACTTTAAAATGATCCTTGACGTATTGCCCAATGTTTTTCGTAGCTCCTATGTTGTCAATACTAAGTATCGAATTGTCTGAGCCTAAAAATATGACAGAAATCTTGCCTTTTCTTATAAAATCCCTAGCAGCTTCAGCGACATTATCAGAATTGCTTATTTTAGGCAAATCAACTATATGCTTTTCTTTCTTCTTAAGGTAAGAACGTCTTTCAGATATCATGCTACCTGAAGAAGACTCTTTTAAAAACAGAAATTCATCCCCATTTGTGACAATATGACCGCCAAAATCTCCTTTTACAAGCTGTTCAATCGCCCTCGTAAACGCAATATCCTGAATTGACGCATTCACGTCCCCGGTCGGATGATTATGAGCAATATAAACCTGATCGGCTTTTAACTTCTCTTTTACATTATTTATTTTGTATAATGTTTTTTTGTTGAAATTTACTGAGGAAGGATGCCCTGATGTCAAAACCCTATGGGCAACAACTTTGCTATTTTTAACGTAGACTATCTGGAATTGTTCTATCTTGGGGTGACGAAAAGCAGCAACTATCTCCGCGACGTCTCCGTCCTCGACGATTAGCTTTCCTCTGTAATCAACAAAACCGCGCTCTTTTAATTCCTTTGCGATTTTGCTAACTTTTTGCTTTCTGAGTTTGAACTTCTTTTTGTATACTTCGCTTTGTGGCGTGGAAGACCGTTCAATATCTCTGGAAACGATCTCGATATCTTTCTTTTTATCAACATGAGCAACTTCCTCCTCGCTTAAAGTATGCTCTAAATTAGTTGATTTGTCAATAATTTTTGGAGCAAGCGGATCTTTCGTTTCTTCAATAGTAAATTCTTTTGTTAAAGCCTTCTCGGGCTCCGCTTTAACAATGGGCTTTTCTTTTAAGGTCGGCTTTAATAAAGCTGGTATTTTAGCCCCTGCGATAACTGCAGCCTCAGTCTTTGGAATTTTCTTTATACCCTTAACAATATCTTTCCCCGCCACAAGCTTTTTCTCTCCAACCTCGCTGACAAGCACCTTCTTTACGCTTTTAATCCAATCAGCCGCAAGTTTCTTAGGAGTTTGCGCTTTTTCTAAAATATCAAACGCTCCTGGTCTTAAAATCTCCCCAGGCTTCTCGCTTCCAAGAATAGCTTTTCTTACATCTAATCTTACATCTTCAAATTTTCTGATTTTCGGAGTTAAAGTCTTGCCTTTGCTTACTAGCTTAGGATCTCTCTGCTTTAGTATGCTTTTTGTGACCTTATCGACTAATTCTTCCCCGGATCTGAAAGCACCTCTTGTCTTTATGTTTTTAGATATTCCTTTTAGCGTTCTAGGGGCAGTCCCAAGTCCTAAAGACATACTTATAAGGTCTCCTGCAGTACCTAGCCCAGCTGCCGCAATATTGGGAAGAGTAAACAAGCCTTGTTCTTCTGTAGGTGGTGGAAATAACTTTCTGGCTTCTCCTCCGAGATAGCCTTCTGGCGTTAGATCTGGTCTAATCAAGCCTTGAATAGCTTCTTTTGGGATGTCTGCAAAGTCGCCTTTCAATAGCGGAGGAATCGATCTTTTTATTGCGGTGGAAGGTCTGAAAATAGTTTCGAGTGGTGTCTTTAAAACTTCAAGGGCTTCCTCTTGTTGCTCAACGGGAGCAAAAGGATTGAGGGCAGGGATTATCTTATGACCACCAGTTAAAAACCTTGTAATTCCTTCTTTCTGTTCTTTTGCAACCTTCTCAGCTTCTTCAAGGGTTTGTCCCGCGGAAATGAAATCTATGGCTTTTGAAATAAACGGGTTAGTAAAAAGCTTCTGGGTAGGAGTTAAACTATCTCTTGGGTCTTTTCTTTTTTTTTTAAATAAATCAAATGGCATATTATATCTCTGGGTATAAACTGATTAAAAGCTTCAACCGGTCAAGCGCTGTCTTATTCCCTGCATATAAAGGTATTAACTTCTTCAATTCTGCGCGTGGATCCTCTACTTCTTGACCGCTTGCGAATATGGCCGCAATCTGCGTTTCAAACTCTGCAGGAATCGTCTCCTTTGTCTTCGCTTCCTTTACTCCGAAGATATTTTTTGTCGCTTTCTCAGGCTTAACTCCTGGCTGACTTCTTTCTAAGAGCGTGCTTCTTACTATGTCACCATAATTAGGTGTCTTAATAGTTTGTAGCTGTGATGGGTCAAATTCCCCACCTGCAACCCCTGGAAGAACACCACCGCCACCAGCTAAAGGAAAGCCCTTCGCTTCCTCTTTTAGCCCTAGTTTCTTGCCTACTTCGGGAATATTCTCATCAAATAAAAGAGCGTCTTTTACTAATTCGTCAATATCATTAGGCAACTCTTTGTCCTTTTTCTCTTTTCTTTCGCTAAGAGCTTCTTGATATTTTGATTGAGCAATCCCACTAATTCCAGAACCTAAACCAGCCGAAAACTTTTCAAGAATAGTCTCTCTTGGTTTTAATATTTGATAGCTTGCCATACTTCCCCCTTAGATTATAAAAACATTAAAGGAAGCGCTTTTCCCACACCGCCTGCAACTCCCCCCATTAATTGCTGAATGAATGAAGGTGTAGACTCTCTGTAAAGAGGCGCTTGCTGTGTTCCTGATGCTAACCCTGCGATTTGCATAGGATAATCAACATTTGTCCTTAGCCATTCATTATACTTTGCCTGATTCATGGCTTGCTCAATATTTCGCGGTAAAGCCCCATATTGCTGGAAGGCTGCAGCTTTTTGCAATGGTTCTTGTGATACTGTCTGAGCCATTCCTAGCGCCTGTGGAATGAGGTTTAATTGATTTTGTCTTTCCTGCATAGCCAACTCGCCCATAAGCTTATTAAGCCCGATGTTTACATCTGTAGAGGCTTCTGCTTGTTCCTTAAGCCTTCCTCCTGTCCACACATTTCCTGTTCCACCGGCCCGCGACATTATATCTTTCTGCGTTGTGTCAAGATTTCTAGCAGCCTCAGCTTTTACAGCTTGATAATATGGGGATGTTGTTGGATCGAAACCACCTGTCAAAGTCTGACCTACAACATTCCTCGCTTGCTTAAAGGTAGGATCCTGTTGTATTCCACCCTCACCATATCTTCTAAGAAAATCAAAGCTCTGTGTTTCTTGCGGAGTCATTGAAGCAACTAAATCGCCCATGTAAGATTGCCCTGGTTGCCCTATTTGTCCACCAAGCCAATCAACATATGGCTTCCTTACTTTTTGATACGGATCTGCCGCTATTTCAAGCGATTGATCTTCTTTGCCTAAAATAGAATCTCTTATATCATCAGTTCCCCACATCCAATTAAATCCCATTATTCACCCCCTAATTGTCGAAGCATTTCTGCCTCTAATAATTTATTTTTTATATTTTTTAAAGTATCGTAATGCGCCTTAGCTCTTCGCTTGGTTTGCTTATAATATGGTGTTTCTTTTTTCTTTGTGTCTGCGTTGCTATATCTAAGCTCTTCGGCTGCCCTGTCAAAATCGCCTGACTTTATTGCCTTACGAAAACCTTTAAACTTCTTCATCCTGGGTGCGCCCATATTAAAGTGCATATCAACAACAACCTCTCTTGCGTCCTCATCAAGCGAATCGTACCCTTTACCAACAAAGTTTCTTGCGTCTTCTTCGGCTATTGCTCTATTTGCCATGAATGCAACTTGATTCTCTTGCTCTGTAATAGCTCTTTTACCGGACACAACATCTTTAGGTAATAGCTTTACATTATGGGGTTCTGCTACATTAATTCCTGACCCAACCGTAGGCACGGCTTTCCTTCCTCCGCGCTCTTGGAAAACTTTAGGTGTATATCCTTCAAAGAATTTAGTTAAATTTGGCATATTATTTACCTTACGACAATGTGATTTGCTGGAACTTGTAACCAGAAGCAGCCCCATCATAAATACAAATATGTAACGTGTCATCTGCGCCCCCGTTTATTAACAAGTAAAATCTCCCTAGATTCTCTGCGGCAGCCGTAGGAAGCGCTGAGACTCGCTCAGGACGTATTTTTATTAAATCATCGTATATGTTCTTAAACATATCATTTAAATGCTTCACAAGCTGAGTAAAGACATTTCTAGTGCCTTCCTCTTTGGCTTCTTTTATATTTGGTACCATCATTACTGATTTATGTTTCAAGTCCATGTTTAACTGTTCTTTCTTCCTTTAGGATGAACATAATTTATAAAGCCTAATAAACTAAAATCATTAGTCGCGCTTATCTCTAGCTGGAAAGTTTCTGCGTGTTTATTCCATGTAATGAATTTTTTTATTATATCTTTATCTTCATTATCCGGAATTAAAGAGATCGTCTTTGTTGCAGATTCGTAGGAAGTCTTATCATTTAATCTTAACTTTATACTAACGCTTCCGCTGGTACTAGCCTTAAGCCACCAGCTTTGTTTTTTTAGCCTTTTTCTATCATTAGGATTTCCAAAACTTAACCTCTTGAACCTTGCCAATCTTGTAAACTCGCTACCATCATCAGTATTACCACTGTCCGCCAACCTGACATATCCGTCATATCCTCCATAAATAAGGATCCTTGAGGCATCCAAGAATTCCGCATCGTCCGCAAATCCACTAGTCTCGTCAGCGTATTGCTCTCCATAAATAGCATCATCAGCGTATACATCTGTGCTTCGCACATAACTTCCAAAGCAACAACAAGCATCAGCTTCTGCATATTCCCATACTTGAGGTATTTTCTGAATATAATCCCATACAAAAACATAATTATGTTTAGTTGCGTCATTGTAAGGGCAAAACCATCTTATTTGATTCTTTTTCTGAATAACTTGACCCTTTATATATTCATCATTATTAGGATCAAACTCTTTAGTTTCCGGAAATAATGATTCTGAAATAATATCATCTTGTAATAAATTCCATCTATGAACCTTCCTATCACTTCCATAATAAAATATAAAATCTTCATTCTTCACGACAGCATGAGGAGCACGACTACCGACACAAACCGAGTTTTCGTCATAATCAAATATTGTGCTTCCACCAACCCACCGACCTATATACGCGTTGTTTTCTTTTAAGACTACGTGATACCCATTAAATACTATTACTCCCTTTATTTCATCCGTATTCTCTTCGTTAAATTGCCTAAAATTTGAATCATCCCAACTCAATATATTTGCAACGTCAGAGAAGTATTCTGTTGTAGGCTCATTGCTCCCCACAACGCACCAGAGGAATATTAACCGACTCTTGTAAGCAGATACATACTTTGCTGCTGTGAAGCCTGTAGGTGTCCCTGTAAGAGCCACTACTTGCCCGGATCCATTCCAATACACTGGCATATCTATACCATTTGTTAAAACAATAACCCTCCCCAAATTCGTATCGACAAACTCTTCTGAATCCCAATAATCCGTATTTCCACCAGTGAATATTTTACGAATTGTATATGCCTGTTGATAAGCTGTTGATCCAGCATAAACCGCTGTCAAAGTAATTTCTGTATCACTATTAACAGTATCAATAGTGTACCAAGTTGATCCTGTATGCAAATCTCCCGTTCCTAACTTTATAAATCCGCCGGCAGTTGCTTGACCAGCCCAATCCCCGGCCACAATCTGATCGATGTAACAAACTAATCCGCCTTTATCTACTGCCTGCGATATGCCAATAGAAATAACAGCTGTCAACAAGGAGGGATCATCCAAAGTAAGATTAACCCAAGTCCAGGTATCGGCGGCTATTTCCGGGAAATCAATTGCTTCAAGAGGTGATGCACATGCAGCAGTATTATCTAAATTAAATACAAAATCTCCCGCATCTAACGCAACATTTGACCTGAACCAGAACCCTATTGAATCATAAGAAGATAAATCAATACTGGAAATATCGTGGTAAGCTAAAAGCTCAACTCCGGCCGCAGCATTAATATGAAGCTGAACTGAAGATGTATTTTCTTTAAAAACTGTAGTATTTCTTGCCACTTCGCCGTCAATACCATTTCCTGAATTGTAAATAAAATCTATCTCGTCAGTAGATAAAACAGTATCTGAATAATAGCGGAAGTCATCTATAACAACATCTGTAAAATTATAATTACCTAGACTATTTAAGTTTTGACATCCTAATCTTCCATTATCCAAACCCGTTAAATCATTAATCCATACTGTCTTATCTGTATCATCATAAAAATAACTTCCAGAATCTAAAACTGAATCTATATACACTTTAGGAGTAATACCATCTTGAGTAAATACTATATGATAATCTATAGCCTCAGTTAAAAGACTTGTCATCAAATAAAATTTTAATGTTCCAGCATCATATATGGAAAGCCCTAATCTATATGTAGAAGAGGTTACCGATACAGTCTGAATGAGAAGATTTTCTAATGCATCTGTATCTCCAAGACAAAAAACACCTCCACCACTACCACTGGCTTCAAGTTTACGTATATGAAAGGAAAAACTTCCTTTAGTATCAGAGCTAACACCTGCAAGCATTGAATCAATATTCACATACTCAGTTGATCCATTAAATTCAAAAGCTTTATTTATTGTACCATCCACAGACAGATTACTAGTATTAACCGACGCTGTGCCATTATTTGCCCCGCTTCCATCATCAGTAACTGTAGTGTTTGCAGCATCGTCGTTACATTTAAAATGCGTGTATGGTTTAATTAAATTAGTCCAAGCTACAGGGCTATCGTCGCAATCATCGACATTTAATCCCCCATATACCTTTGCTGACCCATTTTCAACACGAATTGCACCATTAGTATAGACAGGCGTTAGAATGTCATATCTTGAATTTACAAAATCATATTTATAAATATCCTTTGGAGTGGCAAACATGGCAAATTCGGTCAAGTTTAACAATTTTAATTTAGGGATAGCCATAACATATCCACTTAAAGCCGTATCGCTAAACTTCGCAAGCCCATCCCTACCCTTAAGATCCTCATTGAAAAATTCCATATTTCGAGAATATGGACTCACTTGGTCATGTAAAAATTCTTCGGGTTTATTTAAAACAATACCTTTATTTGGAAGGAAAACCGGATGTTTTTTTGATGTTGTCATATAACATTTTCCTTGTTAGGATCCCATCGCCCACCACATAACCGAAGTGGCTGTAGAGTTTTGATGTGTCAAAACCATTGAACTACCGCTTGATCTCGAACAAGATATGGCTCCGTCTGTTCCCGCTGTTCCTGTATTTATATTGCCACCACAAACATAACTTGAAGCACTAGAAAAAGGCAAATTAGTTATTGTTGCCTGTCCGTTATCTCCTAAAGATCCAGTCGTTCCATAAGCTACTTTATATGCTGAGGCTCTTATCTGTGTACTTGAGGATGTAGATGTACCGTAATTATAGATAGCTTGCTCAGAGACATACTCTTGAGCAGTAGCACCAGAGTTCATTCTAAGCGTCTGGTAAGCCGTTCCTTTTGCTAAGGTGTCCCATGTTCCAGCATTGTTATAAAGAATATCTCCTGCGGCTTCTCCGCTTATCTGGAACGTCATAGCCCCGGTATTAGCAAGAGAAATGTTTCCAGATACCGCAACATCTGTGGCTACTCCGGATCCATTACCTACAAGTATCTGTGCGTCTGTTAAGGCTCCTCCGGCAATTTTTATCTTTCCTGCTGTTGTAATTTGTATTACATTATCATCTTCATCAATCGTAAATAGCTCTGTCTTAGATGAAACGTCTTTCCCATAAGTAATTATCGTGTCCGCAACTCCTGTATCATCTGAGCCCCTAACATAATGAGGTACTCGATTAAACCTCGTGACAGTGTCACCGGCCGTAAATCCATCCATAATGTCATCAAGGCGGTCTTCTATATCTACACGCAACTTCCTTATTTCACTAGGCCAGTTCTTATTTAATGTATGATCGATAGGTGAAGCATTATTCCAATCCCGGGTATAAGCAAAACAGACCGAGGCTATCATTACCAGCGAAAGTGTTAGGATTAAAAATCTCTTTTTCATTTCTCATTCTCTCCTTTATTTAAAAAATAACATTATGCGAAGAAAGCCGCCCCCCGGAAGAAGCGGCTATCTCGATAACCGATTATTATTTATCCTTATTAAAAAATCCCCACAAGTCTACTTCAACAACAGGCCCCAGAGTGTGAACTTTAGTCTCTAAATTAAATCTATAATTAGTAGTTAACTTTACCTTTTTACCCTTAGATTCAAAAGTAACAATATTCATACCAGCTACAGATTGAAACTTCTTAACCTTTGGCAAATTATGCTCATGGTCTAAGAGTCCAGACCCGTTCAAATAATCATTAATATAAGGACAAGACCCGGTATATTTTGTATCTGACGTTGTTTTTGCTTCTGTTCCCTCTGCGGATGCTAAGACCGGTAGCATACACAGTACAACTACTACGATTAGAATTAGTTTTTTCATTTCTCTTTTTCTCCTTTTGATAATACGTTATTATTTATCCTTCTCCCCCAAGTTAACATTAATAATATGCGCCAAGGCTCTTGCCACTGCTTGATACGCCCTGAAAACGTACTGCCCCTCTGATGCCCTTTTTGGTAATACTTTATTTAATCGATGTTCCATAATAATTAAAAAGTTCTTGATGAATACTTGCTTATCTATCATTGGTTTATTTTGTCTAATATACTTTTCTGAGACGCCATAATCTCCCGCTGTTCAAGGCGGATATCTGTTACTAAATTCTTAACATTATCCATTTTGCCAATTAGTTCTTTATAGTTACTTTTTACTGTTTTTTTAATTTCTTCACGCTTATTTTCCCCCTTGAGGATGTTGGCTTCAAGTCGAGTGTTTAGAAATAAGAACCCCCAGAAACAAAGCCCGGCGAATCCTACAATAACAGTCCATGAACACTTTGCAAAAAAACTTATCCAGTTAAACTTTTTTTCTGCCATTGTGATTCCTTTTGTGATTCATACATTTACCCAAGGTAACAAATTATATGGAATTTCCACGAAACCTTTTTCTTTGGCTTTTTTATATAATGCTCTGGGAGAAATTCTAAGCGCATGTAAAATAAATATGACAAAGTTGCAAGCCTCTGAACAGTACCATTTCAGTTTAGAATTTAACAATCCAAAGATAGTCGCAAAACCTGCTATTCCTAACCAGTCATACGGTAAGTTCAATATACCATCAGCCCTGTCGCACATTCTTTTAACTTCAAAATCAGAATATCCTTTTACCTGAAAAACCCACCTTTCAGGATACTTAAATACTTTTTCTGGATACTCCCATCTTGTTCCATGATTTCCGCCACGATTTGTACTACTGAAACATTGATATTTCCCATCCTTTAAGAGTACAACCTCAGAGTGAGAACACGGTGGGGTATTTGCACTAAAAACCCAAGTCCAAATAGCTATTAACCGATTAACAGGTTTCTTTGTATAAACATAACTAGCTAATACAACATTAACCATGTCTTCGTCCTCTACCACCCCTACTCGGTTTTGGATCTCCTTTACTGCCTACTCTGGGGGT
>Ga0209345_10000847_pt1 | contig 39316 bp, 32 predicted proteins | sample Cruoilmetagenom7_FD_187294 | JGI IMG/M metagenome (GOLD analysis project Ga0209345, IMG submission 187294) | Oil polluted marine microbial communities from Coal Oil Point, Santa Barbara, California, USA - Sample 7 (SPAdes) (version 2) | ecosystem: Environmental > Aquatic > Marine > Oil seeps ...
TGTTGAAGTCGCTTCAGGCAGAAATAATCCTGCTCGACCAGAATGATGCGCTCAAAAGTGCGGGTATCGGGCGTGGCAGCTCACCAATAAGGGATCGATCGATTCGCCGGGACAAGATCGCCTGGTTGCAGGGCTCGACGACACCTCAGACTGAAATTTTCGAGTTTTTCCAAAGTCTTCGTTTGGGTTTGAATCAGCGGCTTTTTCTGGGCCTGAAACGTATTGAGGCCCACTATGCCACCTATCACCGCGGTGACTTCTACAGGCCCCATTTGGACAGTTTTCAGGGGCGTGCCTCCCGAATTGTAAGTCTCGTTCTGTACCTGAATGATCACTGGCTGCCTGAGGATGGTGGCGCGCTTCAGATCTATAGCCGGAAAAATGACAATGAAGTCTGCGCGCAGGTATTACCTGAGGCGGGCAGGGTGGCATTGTTCATGAGTGAGGAAATCCGGCATGAGGTGCTTGAGGCTCATCGCACGCGCTATAGCCTGGCATGCTGGTTCAGGCAGGATGTAATTCCCCTGCCTATATCGGCACTGTTATAGCCACAATTCTGCAGGGCAGCAGATTTGCCGTTGTAGTCCGCAAACCCTTTTGTTAATATTCGCGCCGCTTTCAGGGATATTGTCCTGAAACGCCGTTATGGTGGCTCCATTGGTGCCTCCGCAACATGAAACCGTGAACCCGGTCAGGCCCGGAAGGGAGCAGCCGCAGCGGTGGAATTGTGTGCCGGAGTGTCGCTGGTGGGGCCACCCCCAGATTTTCACTTTATTGAGCTTCAGGGCCATTCTCAGGCCTCTTCTACCGGTTCTCTCCAGTCCTCTGATTTCTGCCTGATAATAGCTTCTATAACTTCTTATAAAACCCTGACCATGCTAAGGTTAAAGGCGTTTTTCTCAGCATTTGGCGGAACATGAGCTACCAGGTACTTGCCCGTAAATGGCGCCCCCGAACCTTTGAAGATATGGTGGGCCAGGAACACGTTCTCCAGGCGTTAATTCACGCCCTGGAAAACCAGCGTCTCCATCATGCCTATCTGTTTACTGGCACCCGGGGTGTCGGTAAAACGACAATCGGGCGTTTGTTGGCTCGTTGCCTTAACTGCGAAACCGGCATTACACCGCGCCCTTGCGGCACCTGTTCCAGTTGCCGGGAAATTCAGGAAGGGCGGTTTGTTGACCTGATCGAGATTGATGCTGCATCCCGCACCGGTGTGGATGATATGCGGGAGCTTACCGACAACGTTCAGTATGCCCCCAGCCGTGGCCGCTACAAGGTGTACCTCATCGATGAGGTACACATGCTCACGAACCAGTCGTTCAATGCGTTTCTCAAAACTCTGGAAGAACCTCCTGAGCATGTGAAGTTTCTGCTGGCGACGACTGACCCCCAGAAGTTGCCCGTAACCGTTCTCTCACGTTGTCTGCAGTTCAATCTCAAGCGTATGACGCCGGAGCACATTGCGGGGCACCTGACAAACGTATTGACCGCTGAACAGATCCCTTTTGAAGAACCGGCCCTTTGGCTGCTGGCCCGCGCTGCCGATGGCAGTATGCGTGATGCGCTGAGCCTGACAGATCAGGCTATTGCCTTTGGCAATCAGAAACTTGCCGCCAGTGATGTCAGTAGCATGCTTGGTACGATTGATCAGCGGGATATCGAGCGGATTGTAAATGCGCTGGTAGAGCGGGATGGTCCGGCTTTGCTGGCTGAAATCAGCCGTATAGCGGATTTTGCGCCGGACTACAGCATTATTCTTGCGGACCTTCTATCCCTGTTCCACAGGGTGACAATGGAACAGGTCGTTCCCGGTAGTGCTGACAATGCACTTGGGGACGCGGCTCAGGTCCAGTCACTGGCCCGCAAGTTAAGTGCAGAAGATGCCCAGTTGTTTTATCAGGCAGCTCTTATAGGTCGCAAGGATCTGGCGATTACGCCGGATGCCCGGATGGGCTTCGAGATGACGCTGCTTCGGATGCTGGCATTCCGTCCTGGCTCCGACAGGCGTGCACCACCACCTGCAGTGAGCAATACGAGCGCTGGTGTTGAGGGGGAATCTCGGGACGAACCTGACCCTGAGCCCCAATCTGAGCCTGCACCGGAGCCCGAAGCGGTTGAGCCCGAACCTGAAATTGCGCCGGAACCTGAAGCAGTTGAGCCGGAACCTGAGCCAGTAACTGCACCCGCTGCGGAGCAGGAGATGCAAGGTTACGCCGATGCGCCAGAAGATGACGCCTGGCTTGCAAGTCTTGACGCTCAGGCAGAATCCGCTCCTGATTATTCAGAGCCAGAGCCAGAGCCAGAGTCAGAGCCAGAGCCAGAGCCAGAGCCAGAGCCAGAGCCAGAGCCAGAGCCAGAGCTTGAAGCTGCTGCTGTACCAGTTGAGGATGGAGAGTTTGTCTGGGAGCGTGATTTCCGTAGCCTTGGTATTGTTGGTATGCCGGGCAATCTGGCCAGCCACGGTGCAATGTCCCGTGCCGGCGATACCATCACGCTGCTGATCGACGCAGGTCATGCCCGGCTTCTGAATGCCCGGCATGAAGAAAAAATTCTGACCGCCTTGAGAAATCGCTTTGGCGACGCCACTCAGTTAAAGATTGAGCAAGGTGATCCGGGGCCGAATACGCCGGCCGCTTTTGACGAGCGTTTGCGCGCGGCGCGGCAGAGCGCTGCAGAAGAGTCTATCCGCAATGATCCTCTGGTCAGGTCCATTGTGGAACGGTTTGAGGCGAGGGTGGTTGAAGACAGTATTCGACCGGCCCACAGAGACAAGCAGGAGATAAAAACATGATGAACGATATGGGTGGCCTGATGAAAAAGGCCCAGAAGATGCAGGAAGAAATGCAGAAGGCTCAGGAAGAAGCGGCGAAAGCGGAGATTACCGGTGAATCCGGCGCCGGCCTGGTAAAAGTTACTATGAACGGTCGTCACGACGTCCGTAAAGTGGAAATTGATCCATCCCTGATGTCTGAAGAAAAGGATATTCTTGAAGACCTGTTGGCTGCAGCCGTCAATGATGCGGTGCGCCGCGTAGAGGCCAACCAGAAGGATAAGTTATCGGGCATGATGTCTGGCATGGGTTTGCCGCCTGGCTTCAAGATGCCATTTTAAGGCGTTTCCCTGAACTGCAGTCTGAGGATGTTTCATGGCGTTCAGCCCACTGGTTGATGAACTTGTTGAGTCTCTCCGCTGTTTGCCGGGAGTTGGTCAGAAAACCGCTCAGCGCATGGCCTTCCACTTGCTTGAGCGGGCTCGCTCCGGTGGAACACGGCTGTCTGATGCTTTGAGCAATGCCATGTCGGGCGTTCGCCGCTGTGAAAGCTGTCAGAACTTTTCTGATACCGAGGTGTGTGGGATTTGCGAGAATCCGGCCCGAAACAACGGCACGCTCTGCGTGGTTGAAAGTCCCTCTGATCTGTTGGCGATTGAACAGGCTGCCGATTACAAAGGCAGCTATTTTGTTCTGATGGGACATTTGTCACCCATTGACGGTGTGGGCCCCGAAGAAATCGGCATTGAACGGCTCCTGCGCCGGGTGCTTACGGATGGGGTGACCGAACTCATTCTCGCAACAAACCCGACGGTCGAAGGTGAAGCGACCGCCCACTATATTTCCGATCGGCTCGATGGCTCAGATATCCTCATTACCCGCCTTGCTCATGGTATACCGGTAGGTGGAGAGCTTGGCTACGTCGACGGTTTTACACTCACTCATGCGTTTCGCGGCAGAAAACCTCTGCTGGACTGATTCCTGCGCCAGCAATTTCACGGCGCTTTTAACTGGCTTTTTCTATGACCCTTTCCCTACCGGCTATTGATGTTCCCCCAGCCCCTGAAACCATTAACTGGATTACGCAGCCTGAGGAGCTGAATCATTGGCTGGACAGCGTACCGGGCGTTCCCTTGGTGCTGGATACCGAATTTGAGCGGGTAAATACTTTTTACCCCATTCCAGGCCTGGTTCAGCTTGGTCTTGGAGACCAGTTTTGCCTTGTAGACCCGGATGTAGCTGAGCGCTCTGTGCGCTTCAGGGAGGTCATTGCAGATCCCGGCGTTAGCAAATTGCTTTATGCCATGAGCGAAGACCTTGAACTGTTTCGTGACTGGCTTGGAATTAACCCGAAGGGCGTTGTGGATCTGCAGATTGGTGCAGCCATGGCCGGAGCTGGTTTTTCTCTGGGTTATGCGCGGCTTGTGGAAACTCTTTTTGGCGAGACGCTGGATAAATCGGTTACCCGGTCAGACTGGATTTCCCGCCCTCTGAGTGATGCTCAGCAGCGTTACGCTGTCGATGACATACGTTTTCTTGCGCCGATGTATGAGTGGGTTACTGCACATCTCCGTGAGAGGGGGCTGGAGGCTGCGCTTGTGGAAGAATCCACACGCTTTGCCGATGAGCTTGCGGGGCAGGGCGATCTCGATAACCACTACCTTCGCCTGCGCGGCGGGTGGGGGTTAACTGCTCAGCAACAGGTTGTACTCAAGAAGCTGGTTGTCTGGCGCGAACTGGAATGCAGAGAGCGGGACCGCCCACGGGGGCGGGTGCTGGCAGACCCACTTCTGATCGCCATTGCTGACCGGTTGCCCGGATCTTTGAGTGAAATGTCCAATATTCAAGGTATTCCGGCGAGTGTGGTCAGGCGTTATGGTGAGGCCCTGATTGAGCTGGTTGATGAAGGGCGCAATGCTGATGATTCCGGGATTGAGCGCATTGCGCCACCGTTGACCCGGGACCAGCAGATGTTTTTCAAGCAGTTAAAGCAGTTTTTTAAAAAAGCCTCAGAAGCTTCTGATATACCTATTGAATTATTGGCGCCAAGAAAGCGGCTTGAAAAGGTTGTTCAGGACAGAAGCCTGGCGGCCAGCCCGTTTTTCCAGGGCTGGCGTGCTCAGATTCTTGCGCCGGTAATGAATGATATTGAGGATTATCTGAAATCATGAAAGATCGGGAATTTGTGTCTGTTTTTCGAAGCAGCAAGAAAAGTGATACCTACATTTACGTTCGTCGCGGACAGAAGTGGGATGATCTGCCTGAGAGCCTGAGGGCGATTTTCGGCAACCCGGTTCATTCTATGGATCTGATTCTGACGCCGGAACGAAAGCTCGCCAGAGCAACGGCAAAACAGGTTCTGGAGGCCATTGCTGATAAAGACTTTTTTTTGCAGATGTCGGAAGAGCGCGATGTCTACGTAATTGATTTTCGCACGAAGCCAGGGCTGAGAGATTCATGATTGCCCAGATTCCTTTCTGGCAGCGTAAGCGCCTGAGCGAGATGACGCCAAAGGAATGGGAATCCCTGTGCGACGGTTGCGGTAAGTGCTGCCTCAACAAACTTGAAGATGAAGATACCGGCGAGGTGTACCACACAGATCTGGTGTGTCGCTATATGGACAAGGATAGCTGTCAATGTACGGTTTATCCGGATCGCCTGAGCAAAGTACCGGGCTGTACGGTGCTGACACCGGATACGGTGAAAGATTACTATTGGCTACCCTATACCTGCGGCTATCGCACACTCGCGGAGGGCAGGCCTCTGGCCGACTGGCATCCGCTGTGCAGCGGGAATCCGGATTCGGTGCACGAGGCCGGTGTCTCCATACGCCACAAGGTAATTCATGAGGATCAGGTGGCCGAGGAAGACTGGGAAGAACACATCATTCACTGGGTTCTGTAATGATCGATACTGACGCACAACTTGCTTACGGCATCTTCTGGGCTGCCTACGTCATTGCTTTCATCGTGTTTTTTTTCATGATGAAGAAGCTTTTCCGGTTTTTGCCGTTATACGGCTTTCGAACCCTGTTGCTGGCGGCACTGGTTGCTTTTCTGCTGACCCCGGTTGAATCTCCCGAACTGGCGGGCTGGTGGATACCCGCATGGCTTTTCGGAGGTTATGAACTTGTTCTTGGCGACGCCGACAACGCCGGTCGGGCATTGCTTAATCTTGGAATCGGAGGGGTTGTAATGCTGCTCGTCTGGATTCTGGATATGGTTCGTTACCGCTTATCCCGGCGATAAGATAACCCACACATTTTTTTGAGAACAACAATGTCGAGATTCTTTACGCTGGTTTTTTTCACTGCTTTATTGATACCCGCAACTCTGTGGGCTGAAGAAGTAACGAAACTGACATTGCCGGAAAATCCGGACGTCCGGATCATTGTGGACATCTCAGGCTCCATGAAGGAAACCGATCCGAATAACCTGCGGCAACCAGCGGTAAGGCTACTGGCCAGAGTGTTGCCCGAAGGCAGTACTGCCGGTGTATGGACCTTCGGCCAGTACGTGAATATGTTAGTGCCTCATGGTGAGGTGTCTGAGTCCTGGCGTGACACGGCTGTTGAACGCTCCAGCCAGATCAACTCCGTGGCCATGCGTACCAATCTGGGCAGAGCTATTGAAGTTGCCAGCGACGACTTTGTTACAGGAGGCTCTCTTGAGAATACGCATTTCATCCTTCTGACAGACGGCAAGGTGGACATATCAGACAGCCCGGATGTTAACCAGGCTGAAGAAGAGCGGATTCTGGGCAGGATGCTGGAAGATCTGGTGGCCAGAGGCGCGACCTTCCATCCCGTTGCGCTTTCTGATCAGGCGGATGCTGATTTTCTGAAGACGCTTGCGGAGAAATCAAAAGGCAGCTTCCGGGTTGCCGATACGGCAGAATCTCTGAACCTGGCCTTTCTTGATGCATTGAATACTGCGGTACCCCAGGAGCAGATTCCATTTGAGGGCAACGCATTCATCGTCGATGGCGGTGTGAAGGAGTTTACCGCGTTGGTCTTCCGCGACCAGGCCAATACTGGCGAGGCAGGTGAACCTGTCAGTCTGGAGCTGATCAGTCCTGATGGTCAAACGCTCCTGTATTCTGCGCAGCCTGATAATGTCCGGTGGGCCCGCGAGGCCGCTTATGACCTGATTACCATTTCCGGGCCCCAGGCTGGTGAATGGCGCGTAACCGGCGAACCGGGTGAGGGCAGTCGGGTTACTGTCGTAAGTGACCTGAGAATGCTGGTCAGCCCTGTGCCTGCCACGTTTACCCCGGAATCGCCGGTTGAGATCCGCGTCGCGTTTTTTGAAGAAGCAGAAAAGGTGACTGACCCTGAGTTTCTCGACGTGATAACCGTGAACCTCAGTCTTACATCTGAAGACGGGCGGAGTGGCAGCAAGGCCCTCTCCGAAGATCAGCCTCCGGAAGACGGCGTATATACAGATACCATCAGCAAGCTTCCGGCAGAAGGTCTTTACAGAATTGATGTCGTTGCTGACGGTAAGACATTTGCCCGTAAGTTTACGGCTACTACACGGTTTATCGTGCCGACTGGGATGGTTGAGCCTGGTATGGAACCCCCTATTGATATCAGCCTTGCTGAACAGGTCGAACCAGCACCTGAATCCGATGCGCCTCCGGAGCCTGAGGCGGTAGCTGAACCCCCGGTATCACCGGAGCCCGTTGAGCCAGCTCAGCCTGTAACGGAAGAGGAGCCTTTAGCTGAAGATGAGCAGGAGACTGAGTCAGCACTTCCTGTCCCGCTGTGGATGCTGGGAGCCGGAGCGGCAGCGTTCGTGGTTGTGGTATTGATCATTATTTTGCTGGCACGAAAGCGCCGTGCAGCGGTGAGCGAAGATGAAACTTCGAGTGATGAGGTCGAGAACTTTGACGATCTGTCCCAGGAAATGGCAGCAATTGAGGCTGAGGCCCCGATTGTAGTGGCAGAGCCCGAACCAGAACCTGAGCCAGAGCCAGAGCCAGAGCCAGAGCCAGAGCCAGAGCCAGAGCCAGAGCCAGAGCCAGAGCCAGAGCCAGAGCCAGAACCGGAGCCCGTCATGCAGCCTGAGCCGGAAGTTGAGCCGGTTGAAGAGGATATACCGGTTGCCAACACGATTGTGGAGCCCGAAGAGGAGGTTATCCCGGAGTTGGTTGAGCCAGTAGAAGAGGACGATGAAGAAGAGTTCGGTCTGGATGATTTTGACCTTTCCGAATTTGATGATTTGCCAGATTACGATGGGCCGGAAACTGAACCGGACGATGAGCAGAAAAAGTAAACTAACGAAATTGACAGGAATCCAACAAATGAAGTTTACCGGTACCGACAAATATGTAGCCACCGATGACTTGCAGATGGCTGTGAACGCTGCCATCACGCTGCAACGCCCACTGCTGATCAAAGGCGAGCCCGGCACCGGCAAAACTCTGCTGGCTGAGGAAATGGCAAGCGCTCTTGGAATGCGTCTGATTCCCTGGCACATCAAATCTACTACCAAGGCTCAGCAGGGCCTTTATGAGTACGATGCGGTTTCCCGTTTGCGGGATTCCCAGCTGGGTGATGAGAAGGTCAAGGACATCAGCAACTACATCGTTAAGGGTAAGCTCTGGGAGGCTTTTGAAGCTGAAGAGCAGGTTGTGCTGCTGATTGATGAAATCGACAAGGCTGACATCGAATTCCCTAACGATCTTCTGCTGGAACTGGATCGGATGGAGTTCTACGTATACGAAACCCAGCAGTTCGTAAGAGCCAAAAAACGGCCCATCATAGTAATCACCAGTAATAATGAAAAAGAACTGCCAGATGCCTTCCTGCGCCGTTGTTTCTTCCATTACATCAGCTTCCCGGATCACGACACCATGAAGAGCATCGTGGATGTTCACTTCCCGGGTATTCAGCAGCAGGTAGTCAAGGATGCTCTGGAAGTTTTCTTCGATGTACGCAAGGTGCCTGGTCTGAAGAAGAAGCCTTCCACCTCTGAGCTGATTGACTGGTTGAAGTTGTTGATGGCAGACGAACTGACCGCCAAGATGCTGCAGGATAAAGACAGCAGCTCGGCCCTGCCGCCATTGTACGGTGCTCTGGTGAAGAACGAGCAGGACGTACACCTGTTGCAGAAGCTGGCGTTTATGGCCCGCCGTCGCGGCTGAAATTCGGCAAGAGTGCGGTTTTATGTTGATTGATTTCTTTCTCGAAGTGCGGCGGGCCAAGGTGCCGGCCAGCCTGCGTGAATTCCTTGATCTGCTGGAAGCGCTGCAACAGCGTCTGGCGTTTGCGGATATGGAAGAGTTTTATTACCTGGCTCGGTTGTGTCTGGTTAAGGATGAGCGCCATTTCGACAAGTTTGACCTGGCTTTTAAAGCCTATTTCGAAGGCATAGAGCATCTGGATCAGATGCTGGAAGCCCTGATTCCTGATGAATGGCTTCGCGCTGAGTTCGAGAAAAACCTGAGTGAGGAAGAAAAAGCCAAAATTGACTCGCTGGGCGGCCTTGAAGAACTGATTGAAACCTTCAAGAAACGTATGGAAGAGCAGAAAAAGCGCCATGCAGGAGGCAACAAATGGATTGGTACCGGAGGCACGTCACCTTTTGGAGCTGACGGGTACAACCCGGAAGGTTTCCGGATCGGTCAGAAAAATGGCCGTCATGGGCGGGCAATAAAGGTTTGGGAAAAACGAGAGTTCAAGGATCTGGACGACAGCGTTACCCTGGGGATCCGTAATATCAAGGTAGCGTTGCGGCGATTGCGCAAGTTTGCACGCCAGGGTGCTGCCGACAAGCTGGATCTCGACGATACCATCCGGTCGACAGCGCGTAATGCGGGTTATCTTGACCTTAAAATGGTACCCGAGCGGCATAACGCCGCCAAAGTGCTGATCTTTTTTGATGTAGGCGGCTCCATGGACCCCCACGTGCGGGTATGTGAGGAGCTGTTCTCTGCTGCACGTGCTGAGTTCAAACACATGGAGTACTTTTACTTTCATAACTTTGTATATGAGAGTCTGTGGAAGAACAACGTTCGCCGGATGAATGAGACCACCGATACCTGGGATATTCTCAACAAGTACTCGCCGGACTATAAGGTGATTTTCGTAGGTGACGCCACCATGGCCCCCTATGAGATTTCTCATCCGGGTGGTTCCATTGAGCACTGGAATGAAGAGTCTGGTGCGACCTGGTTTCAGCGCCTCAGCGACCACTTCCGCAAGGTGGTCTGGATCAACCCGTTACCCGAAAATTATTGGGGAACAGGTGGCTCTCTGGGGATGACCCGCCAACTTGTGAACAACCACATGTATCCACTTACGGTGGAAGGCCTTGAGTCCGCGATGAAATATCTGAGCAAATAAAAAAGCCGATGTGGTTGAGACATCGGCAAAGCTCGGCATATCAAGCGGGAGTGCGTTTATGCATTCCCGCCCTGATCAATTCAGCAATTAAAGGGCCAAAAAAAGAAAAACGGCTAAAATCAGGTTGGTATTGGAGTCTGAAGGCGAGTCCATCTGGTGTTTTCACCATGCATCTCTGTTCGTGCGTCAAATAATTCGACACTTTCGTCGTCGGCCAGCAATGGCTTCTTTAAAGTTCAGTTCTGGGCTTCAATGGTGATCTTCGGAAGTGTTGGTTTGTAGAGCGTAACTTTCTCTGTTGGAGCAATAACCTTGGCTTCTCCTGTCACAACCTTCTGGTTGTTCTGATTGGTTACTTCGCACTTGAAAACTACCCGGTTTCTGGGTTCCTTGCGCAGGACTGTCAGGCCTACTGTCAGTGTGTCGCCCAATTTAACAGGGCGTTTGAATGACAGGCTCTGGTCGAGATAAACCGTGCCAGGGCCGGGCATGACTGTAGCCAGTGCCGCAGAAATGAGCGCGCCACTCCACATGCCGTGGGCGATTCGTTCCTTGAATATGGAGTTTGCTGCAAACTCCGGGTCAAGATGCAGGGGGTTAATGTCTCCCGAAACAGCGGCAAACAGCACCAGATCATCCTCTGACAGGGTCCGGATAAATGTGGCAGTGTCGCCTTCATTAATCTCGTTATAGGTAATGTTTTCAAGTGTATCGAGAGTGTCGCTCATCAGGTACTCCGTGGACGAGGCGTGGGGGCAAAGGTATCTATGCTTATGCGCTGAAACTACCTCATCGTTAACAAAACTGCTATTCTCTCCCGACTTTTGCAGATGATACTTATGTCGGGTTGATTTTTGTACTGCGCGACATATGGGAATTATTATAAAAGAAAAGCGCCAGAACAGGAGATGGTGATGGATTTTGGGAAGTTCTATCAAGATAAATACCCCGCCAGTGTTCCCCGTGAAGTCGACCTGAAAAAATACAGCAGCATGGTGGACGTGTTTGAGCAGGCCGTAAAGAAGTATGCCGACCGTCCTGCCTTCAGTGCTGTAGGCGCAACTCTCACTTATCGTGATCTGGACACTCAAACCCGGAACTTTGCGGCCTGGCTGCAAAACAAGACGGATCTGAAGCCCGGCGATCGTATCGCTGTGCAAATGCCCAACCTGCCTCAGTATCCTGTTGTGGTCTTCGGCGCCATGCGTGCGGGCCTGATTGTGGTCAATACCAACCCGCTTTATACCACTCGCGAGATGGAGCACCAGTTTAACGATTCTGGAGCCAAGGCTTTGGTGGTATTGGCCAATATGGCTGAGAACGCAGAGAAGGTTCTGCCCCATACCAGCATTGAGCATGTCATTGTTACCGAAATTGCGGATATGAGTTCGCCCATCAAGCGTACGGTGATGAATGCTGTTATCAAGCACGTGAAAAAGATGGTGCCGCCTTTCAGTATTCCCCATGCACATAAACTTCCAGCCGTGCTCAGTGCAGGCGCCCGTGAAAAGTTTACCCAGGTTGATTGTAAACAGGACGACATCGCGGTGCTGCAGTACACAGGCGGAACAACCGGTGTCGCCAAAGGGGCGATGCTTACGCACGGTAATCTGGTAGCGAACCTGCTGCAGGTTCGCCCGATGATGGAAGATACGATAATTGAAGGGCAGGAGGTAGTTATTGCTCCTCTGCCGCTTTATCATATCTACTCTTTCACTCTTAACTGCGGAATCATGCTCGAGAGTGGTGGTCACAATGTGCTGATCCCCAATCCGCGTGACATCCCAGGTTTCGTTAAAGAGCTGAAGAAGCATGAATTCACAGCATTTCTTGGCTTGAACACTCTGTTTGTTGCATTGTGCAATAACGAAGAGTTCCAGGAACTCGATTTCAGTCATCTGAAGCTTACGTCTTCAGGTGGTATGGCACTGACTACTGATACGGCGAAGACATGGGAACGTGTAACTGGCTGTCCGATATCGGAAGGCTATGGCATGACCGAAACCTCGCCAGTGGTCACCTTCAATCCCCGGAGCGCTATCCAGCTGGGAACCATTGGTTTGCCTGTCCCTTCTACTCAGGTCAAAACCATTGATGATGAAGGTAATGAGACAGCGCTGGGTGATGCTGGTGAACTTTGCGTGAAAGGCCCGCAGGTCATGCGCGGTTACTGGCAGCGTCCGGATGATACGCAGAAGTCGTTCACCGAAGACGGTTATATCAGGACCGGTGACATTGCGGTGATTCAGGAAGACGGCTATATCCGCATTGTTGACCGCAAGAAGGACATGATTATCGTGTCGGGATTCAATGTGTATCCCAATGAAATTGAAGATGTGGTGAGCAGCCATCCGAAGGTTCTTGAGTGTGCCGCGGTTGGAATTCCCGATGCCAGAAGCGGGGAGGCGGTCAAGGTTTACCTGGTTGCCGCGGCTGAAGGTGTTACCGAGAACGAATTGAAAGAGTTCTGTCGTGAGCGCCTGACTGCCTATAAAGTGCCACGCTTCTTCGAATTTCGCGATGAGCTGCCAAAAACGAACGTGGGCAAAATTTTGCGCCGTGAACTGCGCGACGAACCGGAAAATAAGTAAATACGTTGATATTGCAACCTGATACCCAAGCAGCTCTTCAGAAACCAATCACTTTCCCGGCTGGGTTGCCGGTTTCCGATCGCGTGGATGATATCCGCGAAGCGATCGGAAACCATCAGGTAGTCATTATCGCTGGCGAAACCGGATCGGGTAAGACCACTCAGATACCCAAGATCTGTATGAGTATGGGCCGGGGAATGACCGGCCTGATTGGCCATACCCAGCCAAGACGTATTGCAGCGCGAAGCGTTGCTGCCCGCATAGCAGATGAACTGGGAGAGCAGACCGGTCAGCAGATCGGGTATCAGGTCCGGTTTACCGACAACACGTCTGAACAGACCCGGGTCAAGGTGATGACCGACGGGATTTTGCTGGCAGAAGTCCAGCATGACCGCTTTCTCAAGCGCTATGACACGCTGATTATTGATGAAGCTCATGAGCGCAGCCTGAATATCGATTTTCTGCTGGGTTATCTGAAGCAACTCCTCCCCAAACGACCTGACCTGAAAGTCATTATCACCTCTGCCACGATTGAAGTGGATCGCTTCAGCGAGTTTTTCAACAAAGCGCCCGTTCTGGAAGTGAGCGGCCGCACGTTTCCTGTAGATGTTCGTTACCGCCCGCTTAACGGCGATGAAGATGATCGCGATCAGAGCTGGAATGATGGCACCCTCGCAGTGCTTGAAGAAATCGAGAGGCATGAACGCAGCGAAAAACTACCGCCGGGTGATGTGTTGATATTCCTGCCGGGTGAGCGTGAGATCCGTAACCTGAGCAAAATGCTGCGCCACGCCGAACTTCAGCATACAGAAGTTCTGCCTTTATATTCCCGGTTAAGCAATCAGGAACAGAACCGGGTGTTTCAGAGCCATCGTGGTCGCAGGATTGTCCTTGCCACCAACGTCGCAGAGACGTCCCTGACAGTGCCGGGGATTCGCTACGTTATCGATACCGGTGTGGCCCGGATCAGCCGCTACAGTGTTCGTTCAAAAATACAGCGCCTGCCGGTTGAGCCTGTATCTCAAGCCAGCGCTAACCAGCGTTCAGGCAGGTGTGGCCGGGTTGCACCGGGGATCTGTTTTCGTTTGTACGATGAAGCGGATTTTCTCAACCGCCCGGAATACACCGATCCGGAAATACTGCGTACCAATCTGGCCTCCGTTATCCTGCAGATGGCCACCTCCGGCCTTGGCGAGATTCGGAATTTCCCTTTTCTGGAAGCGCCGGACAAGCGCCTGATCAATGATGGCTACAAGCTTCTGGAAGAGCTGAGTGCGGTGGACAACCAGCGCCGGGTTACCAGGCTTGGGCGTACTATGGCCAAGCTGCCATTGGATCCGCGCCTGGCCCGTATGCTGGTTACTTCGGCCGATCATGGCAGCCTTGCGGAAACACTGATTATTATCGCCGGGTTGAGTGTTCAGGATCCAAGAGACCGTCCTCAGGACAAACAGCAGGCAGCGGATCAGGCTCATGCCCAGTTCAATGACAAAGAATCAGATTTTATTACTCTGCTTAATATCTGGAACTTTTTCGAAGAACAGCGCCAGGAGCTATCCCAGAACCAGCTTAAAAAGGTTTGTCAGAAAAGTTTTCTCAGCTGGATGCGCATGCGTGAATGGCGGGACATCCACCGGCAGCTCACGCTGATCTGCCGCGATCAGAAGCTGTCATTTAACCGGGATGCAGCCAGTTACGACGCAATACACAAAGCGATTCTGGCCGGCCTGTTAGGGCAGGTGGCGACCAAGGTCGAGAAAAAGGAATACCTGGCAACCCGCAATCGCAAGGTCATGATTTTTCCGGGCTCTAAAGTATCCAAAAGCGGGCCAAAATGGATTGTTGCGACGGAGATTGTTGAAACAAGCCGTGTATTCGCTCGTATGGTTGCGGCCATTCAGCCCGAATGGATAGAGCCTTTGGCCGGGCATGTGGTCAAGCATCACTATTTCGAACCCCACTGGGGGCAGAAGAGAGCCCAGGTGATGGGGTATGAAAAGATCACCCTGTACGGTCTTGATGTGGTGCCAAAACGGCGCATAGCCTTTAGCAAAATAGACCCTGTAGAGTGTCGGAATCTGTTTATCCGTCATGCACTGGTGGAGGGTGACTACCGTTCAAAAGCCCCGTTTATCAGCCGCAATCGTGAAATGCTGGCGAGCGTAGAGGAGCTTGAGAAGAAAACCCGGAGGCGGGATCTCCTCGTAGACGATGAGGTGCTGGTCAGCTTTTATGAAGAGCGTTTACCGGCCGGGATCGTCAGTGGTCGTCATTTCGAACGATGGTGGAAGGGGCTTACTGCCGACGAGCTTCGTAATCTTGAGCTGACTGACGCGGATGTTCTTCAGCGACCGGTTGATGCCCGGGCAGCGGATTTGTATCCGGATTTTCTGGAGTGGGAGGGGGTCCGATACCCGCTCAGCTACGAGTTTGAGCCGACCAGTGAGCGTGACGGTGTTACGCTTCAGGTGCCTCTGATGGCTCTCCGGCAGATTCCCTCCCGGCGCCTTGAATGGCTTGTGCCGGGCCTGCTCCGGGAAAAATGTATCGCCCTCGTCAAAGGTTTACCGAAATCCCTCAGGCGGAATTTCGTTCCGGTACCTGACTTTGTGGATGCTGCAATTGAGAATCTCCAGCCTTCCAATGAGCCACTGGCGCTCCAGCTGGGAGAACAGTTGCGTCGTATGACCGGTGTGCGCATTGATCCTGAAACCTGGCCCGATGATGAGTTGCCTCGCCATCTTCGAATGAATCTCAGAGTTCTCGGTGACGGCGGTAAGGTAATTGCTGAAAGCCGGGAAACCGGGGAACTCCAGAGCCAGCTTGAAGGGCGGGCCGAGGAAGCTCTCGCATCGGCGACAAGCGACAGCCGGAGCCAGGAGCCTGCGGGAGAATTTACGGATTGGGAGTTCGGCGAACTGCCGAAACAGGTACAGACTGAAAAGGGCGGCATGCAGATTACGGTTTATCCCGCCCTTGAGGATCTGGGTAAGCAGGTTCGCGAGATTCGTTGTCTTGATCGCCTTACCGCAGAAGACATTACCCGAAAGGCAATTGCGCGCCTGATCCTCAACCGGTTCGGTAATACTCTGGATGATCTTGAGCGCAAGCTTCCGCACTTCAAGCAGTCAGCCCTGATGTTTGCCCCCATCGGCCAGGCAAAGGTTCTTCTGGATGACTTGCTGGTATCGACTGCAGTTCAGCACTTCCTGGGCGACGGGATTCCCGGTACCCGCGAGGCTTTTGATTCACTGTTCGATCGGCACCGGGGGGATTTTATACCCGCTCTGGAGCAGGCCGACGAACGCCTGTATCAGGCAATGACGGGTTATCAGAAAGTCGCAAAACGACTGAAAGGTAAAATTAACCTGGCTCTGGCGAACAGCATGGCGGACATGAAGTTTCAGCTTCAAAACCTTGTTTACCCAGGGTTTCTGGTAGCCACTCCTCCTCAATGGCTGGCTGAGTTTGGCCGATATTTTGAAGCGGCTATGATCAGGCTGGGAAAAATGTCACGGGAAATGGGGCGCGAACGGGAGTTTTTACATACCAGTGATGCACTGTGGAAGCGATACGCAAGCAAACGGGATGAGCAGCAGAAACAGGGCGTTCGTGATCCACAACTGGTTCTCTACCGCTGGATGCTTGAGGAGTACCGCGTGTCGTTTTTTGCGCAACAGCTGGGCACGAATATGACTGTGTCAGTCAAGCGTCTGGATAAGCAGTGGGAGCTCACCAGGGTCTGATCGCGGGGGCGGGCAAAACCCCGGGACTGTGTTAGTATTCCCGAAAGTACAACTTTCCTGACTTTCTGTTTTCATGTTTATGACGTGGGGTTAGCGTGATTAAAGCCGTCATTAGCGGAACCGGCCTGTATACACCGCCGGCGACCATTGATAACGATGAGCTGGTTGAAGCTTTTAATCAGTTTGTTGAAATTTACAACTCCGACCATGCGGACGCAATTGAACGTGGCGAAATTACAGCCCTTCAGCCGTCCTCTTCGGCGTTTATCGAAAAGGCCTCAGGTATCAAGCGCCGGCATGTTATCGACAAGTCGGGCATTGTTGATCCGAAGCGGATGGCACCGTATATCCCTGAACGCAGCAATGATGAGCCTTCGGTCCAGTGCGATATGGCCGTAGCGGCTTGTAATGAAGCACTTGCGCAGGCGGGCAGTAAAGCCAGTGATGTAGATTCGGTGATCGTGGCATGTTCCAACATGCAGAGACCTTATCCGGCTGTCTCGATTGAAGTTCAGTCAGCTCTGGGTATTGATGGTTTTGCTTACGACATGAACGTGGCCTGCAGTTCTGCCACTTTTGGTTTGCAGGCTGCTGTGAACTCTGTCGAGAACGGAGCGGCTCGTGCAGTTCTGGTTGTCAGCCCGGAAATCTGTTCAGGCCACCTGAATTTCCGTGATCGCGACAGTCACTTTATTTTTGGTGATGCCTGCACAGCCATTCTTGTGCAGCGCGAGGAAGATACTCAGCCAGGGCAAGGGTTCGAGATTCTTGGCACCCATTTGACAACAAGCTTTTCAAATAACATCCGGAATAATTTTGGTTTCCTGAATCGTGCGGACGAAGCTGGTATTGGTAAGCCCGATAAACTGTTTATCCAGCAGGGTCGTAAAGTATTCAAGGAAGTTTCACCGCTGGTTGCTGAAACCATACAGAAGCATCTTCAGAGCCTTTCGCTCGAGCCGGAAGACCTGCGCAGAATGTGGCTGCATCAGGCCAATCTGAGCATGAACCAGCTTATCGCACGCCGGGTGCTTGGCCGGGATGCGAATGAAGATGAAGCTCCGGTGATTCTTGATGAGTACGCAAATACCAGTTCTGCAGGTTCCATCATTGCGTTCCATAAGCACAAAGATGATCTGAAATCCGGTGACACCGGTGTGATATGTTCCTTCGGCGCCGGTTACTCCATTGGTAGTGTTGTAGTCCGCCGTCGCTGATAATTTTACGGCGGCGCTTCAGGGCCCCGCTGTAAAGGGAAAATCAACAACCCAAGAGTTGACCATGACAAATTCCTCACTCCGAGGCTGGTTCTTCGCCACGCCGATGGTGGTTGCGTTGGCCGTTTCAGTGTCAGCAAAGCCCGTCATGGCCCAGAATACGGAAGAGTCTCTTCGTGATGGTTCAGTGGTATCGGTAAACCCTCAGGATCCATATGAGAACTGGAACCGGAAGGTCTTCAGCTTTAATGACACGATTGACCGCTGGGCGTTAAAACCGGTTGCCAGAACCTACCGTGCTTTCATGCCGGATTTTGCCGACCGGGCCATTACCAATTTTTTCAATAACCTTTCAGAAATCCGGAATTTTACTAACAGTATTCTTCAGCTGAAGGGTGAGTCTGCGGTTGTGGCAGCTGGTCGGTTCACCTACAACACGGTGTTCGGTCTCGGCGGTCTGATTGATGTTGCAACAGTATTTGACCTGCCGGAAAGACCGGAAGATTTTGGACAGACCTTGGGGTATTGGGGGGCCGGGTCTGGCCCTTACCTGATGCTACCTTTTCTCGGGCCATCCAGCCCCCGTCACCTGAGCGGGTGGGGTACGGACGGCTTCGTATTTCCCTCGCTCTGGGATAACGTAGACAGTCCTGAAAATTATTATGCCCGAGGGCTTCAGGTTGTGGATCAGCGGGCAGATCTGATTCCGGCTGAAGGCTTTATTTCCGGTGATACGTATACCTTTGTCCGTAATGCATTCCTGCAGCGTCGGGAGTTTCTCATCAACGACGGTAAGGTGACGCGGGATCCTTTCGCCAGTGATAATAATGACGATCTGATGCTCGACGATTTCTGATCCGGGCGGGAGGTACACGGTGCTGAAAGATCCGAGGATACAAAAGTTCCGGAAGATGCTGGCCGAAGCACCTAACTATGAGGTTTGGAAAGCTGCAGCACTGGAACTGGATTTTCTTGAAGGCAATGCCGAGTGGAAAGAAGATTTCGCCTCTGAATACTATAACTATGAATTGCTTTATGACCGTCTGAGCAATATCAAACAGTACCGTCAGCAAAACGATGTGGATCGCCTCAAAAGGGCATTGCGTGAGGGTCTTCATCACGATCTGGGTAACATGGGTAACCCTGCGCTGTATACCCATTCCCGGGTAGGCACCAAGCACCTGATCGAAGAATATATTGCCCAGGTATGTGAAGCCCTGGACTTTCTGTGCGATCAACCGGTACCGGGCTTTCCTGTTGCCGAAAAACTTCAGTTTTTCCGCGATACCCTGACCAGCTACGGGCGGCCGACACTGCTGCTGAGCGGGGGCGCCAGCCTTGGCATGTTTCACTTCGGGGTTATAAAGGCTCTCTGGGAAAAAGGGCTGTTACCGCAGGTTGTTACCGGGTCAAGCATTGGTGCCATCATCGCGGGCATGCTGGGTGTTCATACTGACGCCGAAATCCCCGAAATGCTTGTGCCGGAAAATCACGATCTCAAAGCCTGGAAGTGGCGTGGTCTGCTAAGTGCCATGCGGGGTGAGGGGCTGATGGACCAGGAACAACTTCGTAACTGTCTCAGAGCCAATATCGGTGAGTACACGTTTGAAGAGGCATATCAGCGCACTGGTCGCTCTATCAATATGAGTGTGTCGCCGGTTCAGGCGCACCAGAAAGCCCGGTTGCTGTCTGGTTATACGTCTCCCTATCTTATGGTGTGGAGTGCCGCCCTGGCCAGTGCCGCTGTGCCGGGAATATTTCCTCCGGTTACCCTGATGAAAAAAGATATCCACGGTCAGGCGCTTCCCTACATGTCGCGGCTGAAATTTGTGGATGGGTCGGTTGTGAGCGATTTGCCTATTGAACGTCTGATGCACCTTTATGATGTCAACTTCACCATTGTCAGCCAGACCAACCCACACGTGGTGCCGTTCCTGAATGTCCGCGGCCTGGATGAAAAGCTGTCTTTGGGGAGTCTCCCGCTGCACCTGCTGAAATCAGAGATTCAGTTTCACGGGCAGGGGGTGTTCGATTATCTCCGTAAACGGGTCAGGCCTGAACTGTTACGGCAGATCTCTGGCCAGATATATACCATCATGGCCCAGCGGTATTCAGGTGATGTCACCATTGCGCCATCATATACCTTCAGGGATTACCGGCGAATGCTCGCTAACCCTGAGCCTGCTTTTGTGCGGGAAATGATTCTGGCAGGCGAGCGCGCTACCTGGCCAAAAATTTCCATGATTCGTTCTCACGCACGTATCTCCAAAACACTGGAACGCTGTGTGCGCCGCCTGAAGCAACAAAATCGCCGCAGCGCCGCTGATCTCCGGCTGATAAACAGTATTGATTCCGGGACATCGTGAGATGACAGGGCTGCGAAGCCGGCGGTATGATACGCTGCTATAGAGCCTGGCCCGGACAATGCCCGATCAGCCCGGCGCCTGAGCATTTGACTGGACGCCCATGTATTACGAATTCTTCGGCTTCAGAGAGCCCCCATTCTCTATCGCGCCTGATCCTCGCTACCTCTACCTGAGTGAACGCCATAAAGAGGCGCTCGCACACCTGATGTATGGTGTGCAGGGGCAGGGTGGTTTCATCGTGATTACCGGAGAAGTCGGTACCGGTAAGACCACTGTAAGCCGGTGTTTCATTGAGAACGCGCCGGCCCATGTTGATATTGCGCTGATTCTGAACCCCCGGCTATCTGCCCGGGAACTGCTGTCTGCGATTTGCGATGAACTTGAGATCGTCCATCCGGCGGGCGCCAGCATCAAACAGTTGGTGGATCTGATCAACCAGGACTTGCTGAAGGCCCATGCCGCCGGACGCCACAAGGTTCTGATGATTGATGAGGCCCAGAATCTCTCTGCGAATGTTCTCGAACAGTTGCGCCTGCTAACCAATCTTGAAACCTCTGAAAAAAAGCTGCTGCAGATTGTGTTGTTGGGACAGCCAGAGTTACAGCAGATGCTTGCTCTGCCCAAGCTCCGGCAGCTGAATCAGCGGGTAACCGCACGCTATCATCTGGATGCTATAAGTCGTAACGAGCTGCCCGCCTATCTCAGCTACCGGCTTGGTGTAGCTGGCATGCGGGGGGATGTGTTTTCCCCTGCGGCGGTCAGGAAGCTTTACCGCCTGAGTAACGGGATACCGCGGCTGATCAATCTGATTAGTGATCGCGCATTGCTGGGCGCATACGCCGAAGGCGAACATGAAGTGAGTTCCGCTCACATCCGGCATGCGGCAAGGGAAGTCGGAGGCAGGAACCTGGGGCCAGCGTCATCCGGAGCAAAACCGGATTTTCCGAGGTATCTGGTTTTCGCCGCGTCGCTTTTACTGGCCGTTATCAGTACGTTCTGGCTATACCAGCAGTGGGCTGGCACTGGTGCGGAACCTGAAGCAGTCGCGGAATCCCCGGAGAGTGAAACGCTTGCAACGGAAGACGGGGCCGTTCAGCGTAGTGAGCAGCCCGACACCTCAACTATGTCTCCCCCGGCGGATCAGGTTGTTGGGAACCCTGGTCCACAAATGCCATCTTTCCGTTTTCCGGAACAGACACTGAATCTGGCTGAGGCTTTCCGCCAGTTATTTAATATCTGGGGTTTTGAATACAGCCCGCAGGCGTTCCCGATTGCCTGCGATTTTGCCCGAACATCAGGCCTGGCCTGCCTTGAACGGCAAGGTAGCCGTCGGAGCCTGGCTTTTCTGGACAGGCCGGCAGCGCTGCTGCTTCAGGACGATGCTGGCAATCGTGGTTATGTTGTATTGCGCAGGCTTGATGGCGACGTTGCTGAAATTGCTCTGCCTGGCGGCCCGGTTCAGATATCTTTTGCCAGCCTGGAGCCTTTCTGGTTTGGTGAATATCGCCTGCTCTGGAAGCTCCCTGATTACATGGCCGGCAACGCGGATTCCAGTGATGCTGCTGGTGAGGAACTGTGGATCGGGGCGCGGATGATGGAGCTGGCGGATGCCTATGGCGACTCGCTTGCTGACAATGCGAGAATCAAGCGTCTGACCGCTCAGGAGCAGGTGCGTTGGTATCAATCCCTGCGGGGCCTGACCGTGGACGGCATTGCGGGTGCCATGACGGTTATCCAGATCAATAATGATCTCAAGGCAGATGTTCCAAGGCTTGTTACTTCTGGCCAGGGAGAGAAGGGATAGATTATGTCCTACATTCTTGATGCCCTCAGAAAGTCCGAAACCGAACGCCGTCAGGGGAAGGTTCCGGATCTCGGTCAGCAGGTACAGCTGATTCACCGGCCCAAAAAACGAAGAGTTTCTCCGGTGCTATGGGTTGCACTGGCGTTGCTTGTAAATGCTGCGGTGCTGGCAGTTTTGTTCTGGCCGGAGCGGATAAGTGATTCAGATTCCGGATTTGGTGGACTGGATACAGCTCCAGAACAACAGGTTCCGGCCAACGACCCGCCGCTCACACAGGTTCCAGTTGTTTCCGCACCCCCGGCTGAAGTCGTTCCTCAGGCGGAGCCTGAACTGGTCAGCGAACCCCAGGCAGAGCCTGTCCGCGAACGACCAACTATTATCACTCCATCGTTGCCGCAAAAACGGCAACTCCCGCTGTATAGCCGGGATGAACCCGGAGCTGGGGCTGGAACAAGAGTGCCGCACCTGGTGGAGCTGCCCCTTTCATTCCAAAAGAGTATCCCGGACCTGATGTTTAACAGCCATATTTACGCTACGGACCCTTATGCCAGCCGGGTAATGATTAACGGGCATTACCTGCGCCAGGGTGAATCTTTCTCCGGGATTACAGTAGAAGAGGTTACTGAAGACGGCGTAGTGCTAAGCAAGCAGGGCAGAAAATTCCGGGTGGGCATTGTCCGTGACTGGGTGAGCCCGCGCTGATGCCATTGAACGACGATATCAAACAGCAGATCCAGCAGAGTTATCGGGATGTATTGTCAGGCAAAGGTGTCCGCGCCCGTTATGGCCAGCGACTGATGATCGCCGAAATCGCCCGCTACATGGGAGATATCACCGAGAATGACGGCCAGCGAACCTCTCCTGCAGCCGCCTGTGTGGTAGAAGCCGGTACGGGTACCGGTAAGACTCTGGCCTATCTCATCGCAGCAATCCCCGTGGCCAAGGCTCTGGGTAAAACGCTGGTGATCTCCACCGCAACTGTGGCCTTGCAAGACCAGATCGTTCAGAAAGACCTGCCGGATCTGAAGGAGCACAGTAAGCTGGACTTTACCTGGACGCTTGCCAAAGGCCGTGGTCGCTATCTTTGTATGTCCCGCCTGGAGTCACGGCTGCATGATGAGGGTAACGGTGACAGCGATACCATGCCCTTGTTTCTTCTGGACAGCCCTGGCACGGAAGAACCGGGCACACGGGCATTTTTTGAGGAAATGCTCGCAAGTTATGGCTCCCGGAAGTGGGACGGAGACAGGGATCACTGGCCGGAGCAGATACCTGATGATGTTTGGCGGCAGGTAACAACCGATCATCGTCAGTGTACCAATCGCCACTGCAGCTATTTTGACAGCTGCGCCTTTTTTGATGCGCGTAAAGATCTCGACGATGTGGATATTGTGGTGGCCAACCATGACCTCGTACTTGCGGACCTTGCTCTGGGCGGTGGAGCGATTCTGCCGGAACCTGAGAACGCTCTGTTTATATTCGACGAAGGCCACCATCTGCCAGACAAAGCGCTGAACCACTTTGCTGCATCTGTGCCGTTGAACTCCACCCGTCAATGGCTTAAGCAGTTGTCTCAGGCTCTTGCGAAAATGCAGCCCTATCTGGCACCCGCTACCCAAGCTGCCAAAAGCATTGATCGTATAAGCACTGCATCCCGGGATGTAGACCTGGTTTTAGCCCGTGTTTACGAAGAAACCGAGCAGAATACCGGGTGGGAGTTTAATGAAGAGCGGCGCTCTGCGCAGTGGCGCTACCCGGAAGGAGAATTACCCGAAGCCTTGGCCGAACTGGCATCTGAAAGCCGGATTGCCACAGCGAACCTGGTCCGGCATCTGGGTAATCTGGCGGATGAGCTGCAAGGGGCTTTTGACGAGCGTAAACAGCATGAAATAGACCGGGATACGGCAGAAGCCTGGTACCCGGTTATCGGAGCATTTCACAGTCGCTCTGAGGACCAGTTGCGGCTATGGACAGCCTGGACGGAGCAGGTTGACGGGCCCGGGAAAAGCCCGCCTCCGGCACGCTGGAGTGTGCGCCAGCGCTGGGATCATGGTGAAGACATCACTCTGTTCAGTTCTCCGGTACTGGCAGACAATCTGCTTTATTCAAGGCTATGGTCACGAGCCTATGGCGCCGTTCTCACCAGTGCGACATTAACGGCGTTAGGTCGCTTTGATCGGCTTCAGGCCAGAGCAGGGCTGCCGGAAGCGAGCCGCATGCTGGTAGTCCCCAGTTCCTTCCGCTACGGCGAGATGGCGACCGTTGAAGTGCCGGCTATGGGCTGCATGCCCACCGATGATGGTTTTACGGACGAACTGATCAAACGTCTGCCTGCCGTATGGGCCGGAGAAACGGCTACGCTTGTGCTGTTTACCTCCCGTCGCCAGATGCATCAGGTCAGGGATGCGCTGGCGCCTGAGTACCCGGGTTTGATTATTACTCAGGACGATATGTCCCGGGGTGAGGTTTTACGCCAGCACAGGCAGCAGGTTGATGACGGTCGCCCCAGTGTCTTGTTTGGTGTGGCCAGCTTCGCGGAAGGTATCGATCTGCCCGGTAAATATCTGCACCATGTGGTGATTACCCGGCTGCCTTTTTCGGTTCCTGACAACCCTATAGAAGCAGGTCTGGCGGAGTGGATAGCCCAGCGCGGGGGTAACCCGTTTATGGAAATTACGGTGCCGGATGCCTCTATCAAGCTGGTACAGGCTGTCGGCCGACTGCTACGGACTGAAGAAGATACCGGCCGGGTTACAATTCTTGACCGGCGCATTGTTGCCAGGCGCTATGGTCAGTTGCTGCTGGATTCGCTGCCTCCGTTCCGGCGGATTATCGAGAGGTAAGCGCGCAGATTAAATTTTGGTCTAAACTGAGGCAAAGTGCACTTCTATACTAAAACAGAATGAAAAATTGCCGGTTTATGCGTATTCTTGAATTTTGTGTGCAAACAGTTATCTATATGCAGTCCGCCACAGGCCGGAAACTCAGGGAGCGACAGGGTCAATGAAACTACAACAGTTACGCTATATCTGGGAAGTTGCTCACCATGATCTCAATGTGTCGGCAACAGCTCAGAGTCTTTTTACCTCTCAGCCGGGGATTTCCAAGCAGATTCGTCTTCTTGAAGATGAGCTGGGGCTGGAAATATTTGCCCGCAGTGGCAAGCATCTGACTCGCATCACGCCTGGTGGCGAAATCATTGTTCGTGAGGCTGGTGAGATTCTGCGCCGTGCGGAAGGCATCAAAAAAATAGCTCAGGAGTTCAGTAATCAGCGCAAGGGTGATCTGAGCATTGCAACAACCCATACTCAGGCCCGCTATGCATTGCCGCCGATTATCAGTGGTTTTATCGAGTCCTACCCGGATGTATCTCTGCATATGCACCAGGGCACACCAATGCAGATCTCTGAAATGGCTGCTAACGGGGCTGTTGATTTCGCCATTGCCACTGAAGCTATGGAGTTGTTCAACGACCTGATCATGATGCCGTGCTATCGCTGGAACCGAACTGTCATTGTGCCCAAGGACCATCCGCTGGCCCAGCTGTCCGAGCTGACACTGGAGGAGTTGGCAGAGTATCCGTTGGTAACTTATGTATTTGGCTTTACCGGGCGTTCAAAACTTGATGAGGCATTCCAGACCAAAGGTTTAACGCCTAAAGTTGTGTTTACTGCTGCGGATGCCGACGTTATCAAAACCTATGTGCGACTGGGCCTGGGTGTCGGGATTATCGCGAGTATGGCTTTTGACCCTAAAACTGATCCGGATCTCGTGGCTTTGGATGCCAAAAAACTGTTCCGCCCGAGCGTTACGCGCCTGGGCTTCCGCAAGGGAACCTTCCTGCGTGGTTACATGTATGATTTCATCCAGCGTTTCGCACCTCACCTGACGAAAGAAACTATCGACAAAGCCGTTGCTCACCAGAGCAGTCGCAGTGAGATAGAAGCCTTGTTCAAAGATGTAGAGTTGCCGACCTACTGATGAGTGGCAATCCCCGCCGGTTATTTACTGGCGGGTTATAAGATTGCCGGCATGCAGGCCGCACTCTTTCTGTGTGGCTTCTTCCCACCACCAACGACCTTCGCGTTCGTGCTGACCGGGTAAGACCGGGCGGGTACAGGGCTGGCAGCCGATACTGACAAAGCCTTTTTCGTGAAGTTCGTTATAGGGGGCTTCCGACATCCGGATGTAGTCCCACACTTCTTTTGATGTCCAGTTCGCCAGCGGGTTGAATTTGATCAGTGCTTTACCCGGGCCGGAGAAGGTGGCGTCTTCCTGAATGACGGGCACTTCGTTGCGGGTACCCGGGCTCTGATCCTTGCGTTGGCCGGTAATCCAGGCGTCAACTCCTGCCAGTTTGCGCTTGAGCGGGTTAACCTTGCGGATACCGCAGCATTCACTGTGGCCATCCTCGTAAAAACTGAACAGTCCCTTCCGGTTTACCAGATCCTGAACTTCGCCCGTGTCTGGAAACAGAGCCTCAATGGTGACGCCATAATGTTTACGGACACGCTCGATGAATTCGTAGGTTTCCGGGTGCAGGCGCCCCGTGTCGAGGGTGAATACCTTGAGATTATCGGTGAGCTTGTGGGCCATCTCGATGAGCACCACGTCTTCGGCTCCACTGAAGGAAATAGCGATGTTTTCATAGCGTTTGAAGGCAGTTTTCAGAATCGACCTTGGGCTCTCATTAGCCAGTTCGTCCTGTAGCTCACGGATATTGCTCATAAAATACCAGTACCTGATGCGGGGTTTCATGAAGATTAGCATTAAATTGCTAATTCCATGAAGTAATGACAATCTATATAGTTATGCGAAAATGCTTGTGTGTGAGAAAAAACCTTGTTGTTCTGGCGCAATGTACGATGCATTCTTTGCCGGTTTTTCTTATGATACCGCGTTAATAGCAGGGGAGCAGGGCTTGCCCCCGATCAGAATTCTCACTTGGAATATTGAATCAGGAGATCACTGTGGAACTGGCATGTCTTGACCTTGAAGGCGTATTGATCCCGGAAATCTGGATCGCATTTGCGGAGAAAACCGGTATTGATGAGCTCAAGGCGACAACCCGCGATATTCCTGACTATGATGTCCTGATGAAACAGCGGTTAAAGCTGCTGGATCAACACGGATATGGCCTGCCGCAGATTCAGGAAGTGATCGGAGAGTTAGATCCACTGCCAGGTGCCCGCGAGTTTCTCGACTGGCTGCGGGAACGGTTTCAGGTGGTGATTCTCTCTGACACCTTCTACGAATTCGCAATGCCACTGATGAAAAAGCTGGGCTATCCTGCGCTGCTTTGCCATAAGCTGGAAGTTGCTGAAAATGGCCAGATCACTAACTATCTGCTGCGCCAGAGAGACCCCAAGCGCCAGTCGGTTCGTGCGTTCCAGTTGTTGAATTACCGCGTAATTGCGGCGGGTGATTCATACAACGACACCACCATGCTGGGGCAGGCCGAAGCGGGTATTCTGTTCCATGCACCTCAGAATGTTATTGAGGAGTTCCCCCAGTTCCCGGCTGTACATGAATTTGAGGATCTGAAACGGGAATTTTTGAAGGCGAGTGCTGTACACAGCGCCTGAAAAAAGCTGGCTGAATCAGAGCGGTATTAGCCGTTCTGATTCAGCTTCTCGAGAAAATCCATCAGTGGTTTCACTTTTGTGAGTGTTTCCTGATATTCGCTGGCCGGATCTGAGTCCGCGATTATGCCCCCGCCTCCCCAGCACCGGATAGTTCCCTCGTTCTCCAGTTGCCTTCTTCCGGATTTATCGCCAGATAACCTGTTGTCACACAACATCGTGCGAATGGCGATATTGCTGTCCAGGGTGCCATCAAGCCCCCTGTGGAACACTGAGCCGCAATAAGGTCCGCGCCAGTGAGGCTCCAGTTCCCGGATAATCTCCATCGCCCTTATTTTGGGTGCGCCGGTTATCGAGCCGCCGGGGAAGGCATCAAACAGCACTTGCATGGGCAATGCACCTTCTGCGAGCCCGGCCCGTATATGGCTGACCAGGTGGTGCACATTCCGGTATGACTCCAGTGCGAAAAGCCGGTCTACGGTAACGGATCCAGGCGTTGCGTGGACGCTCAGATCATTGCGGAGCAGGTCCACAATCATCAGGTTTTCAGCCCGGTCTTTTTCAGATGCTTCCAGCTCAGCGGCGAAACTGGCATCTTCGTAAGGAGTTCTTCCCCTTGGTCGGGTGCCTTTGATCGGACTGGTTTTTATAGTGCGATCGCGGATTTCCAGAAAGCGCTCTGGAGAGACAGACAGTACCGCACCGGAACCGGTTTTAAGAAACGCCCCGTATGGGGTGGGGTTGGCTTCAGACAGTGCCTTGAATGCGAACCACGGATCACCTGTATAGCTACCCTGGAATTCCTGGGAAAGATTGGCCTGGTAGCAGTCGCCCGCGTTGATGTAACGCTGAACTGCTTCAACTCCGGCCATGAATTCGCCAGCTGGCTGGCGAGCCTTGAAGGGTGAAAGCATTTTCCAGTCTGTGGCCTTTCCCCGTGGTTTGGTGGAGAGCCAGAGCTGAATGGTGCGCCGGGTTTCTTCCGGGCATTCAGGGTGAATCCAGAGGTGGTAGGTATCGGTTTCGCGGTGGTGGCTGGCAGTCCACAGATAAAAGCCTGCAGAGAGCAGGGGCGTTGCCGGGGCCGGACAAAGACTTAAGAGACGCTTTTCTTTGATATAACCGAACTCATAACTCAGAAATCCGATCCATCCACCCGCGAGATAGCATTGGGTGTCCTGCGTTGGAACTTCATAGCGCCGGACCATCCGCTCCATTTCTTCCGATAGCCCACCCGTATTCTGTAAGCTGTTATCTCGCGGGGAGATATACTTTGTAGTAATCGCGCACGCCGAAAACCCGCAGAATGAACCGCGGCCACCGCTGGCCCCTACGCTGCCAAGATATGCGAAGTCCGGTTGACTGGCTGCCTGGTCCAGCAGTTGTTCGTAGTCTTGCTGTGTAAGCGGAGAGAGAACAGGTAGTGACAAATTAGCTCCGGTTGATTGAAACGATGATACTCAGGCCAGAAAACGGCATTCTAGCCGAGTTGGCCCGCTTTAGCGTGAAAACTGGTGCAAATAAAGCGTGAATAAGACGGGCGTCTTTCCTGTCTGGCCGGTTAAGATAACAGTGAACTTTCAATGGGTTGAACTTTTAATGAATATACCTGCCCCAGGGGAACAATGAGCAATTTAATCCTTAGCCGCTGGGAGCGCTGGATCAACCGCCGGATTCCGCGTTCGGACACCCAGCTGTTCACTCAGAGAAACCTTTTTATTCTGCCTACGGCCGCCGGTGCAGTGTTTGGCATACTTTTGCTGACTATGCTGATTACCGGTATCAACTATCAGAACAGCCTGATCTATCTGGTGACGTTTCTGTTGGGAGCTGTGTTCGTGGGTGCTATGCATCAGACTCACCGGAATCTCTCAGGCCTCGAACTCTCACTGGTTCAGGCGGGCGAGGGATTTGCCGGCGATGACATTCTTTTTCGCTTGCGGGCGACGGCCGGTAAAGATGATGCAATAGCGATTACACTCTCCGTGGATGATGTCTCAGTGTACCTTGGTCATGTGCCATCTGGTCAGTCGGTAGATCTGACCCTGCCGGTACCTTCGGCATTCCGGGGTTATTTAAGGCCGGATAAGATAAGGGTTGAAACCCGTTTCCCGTTTGGCTTACTGAAAGCATGGTCGTGGATGAGGCCGGTTTCTGCTGCTGTCGTTTTCCCGCGGCCTGTTGCAGCACCGGATGTGCTCAGCGCGGTAGAGGACGGGAGCCAGGATGCCAGTTCCCGTTCTCCGGAAGGTAATGATCACGCCGAGCTCAGGCCCTGGCGTGAAGGAGATATGAGCCAGCGAGTAATGTGGAAGCGCTTTGCCCGCAGTGGTCAGATGGTCGTGGCGGACTGGGAAGCAGAAAAGGGTAGCCCCCACTGGCTGGACTTCAATGCTTTTCCCGGGGCTGATCATGAATTGCGGCTCAGCTTTCTTTCATGGCTTGTTGTCGAGCGCGGTAAAACAGGAGCCCTGTTCGGACTGAACCTCCCCGGGCAGTTTATAGAACCGGATACTGGTTCGCCCCATACATTGCGTTGTCTTAGAGCGCTGGCGGTCTGGGGTGAGAAAAAACCGCGGGACAGCCAGGCAGAGCGCCACGGAACACGTAGCGGCATGGATTTGCCCAAGTCGGAGCAGGCAGCGTCGGGAGGCCGGTCATGAGCTTCTGGAGGCGGAAGAACAAAGCGCCTGAGGAATACAGCGAAAATCTGCCTTCCCGGGCGTTGTTCTGGTTGATTTTGAGTTTTGCATTGCTCCTTACGCCTCAACTCGATCGGTTACCTGTGTGGCTGATTCTTGTCTGTCTTGTTCTGGCAGGCTGGCGCTGGATCGCACAGCAGGGCAGGGTTCGACTGCCGGGTCGCTGGCTGCGGACCGGGATCATGTTGGCGTTGGTTGCAGTTTACCTGCTCAGGGAGCAGGGAAGCTTTACCGTTGATACTGCCGCCTCATTCTTTGTGTTGACGGTTGGCCTGAAGTGGCTTGAAACCCGAACGCCCCGGGACTTCTATGTGGTGTTCTATATTCTGGTGTACCTGGCCACCGTGAATTTTCTGTTTCACCAGGAGATTCACTGGGCACTGATCAATATAGGCGCAATTGCCTTATTGCTGGTGGGGCTCCAGGTCCTCAATGCTCCCGACCTCAGTGGCGGTATGAAGGCAGGCTGGTACAGACTGGGAGGCCTGCTCCTGAAAGTCCTGCCTGTGGTTGTGCTGCTGTTTGTATTCTTCCCGCGGATGGCGCCTTTGTGGAGTGTGCCTCTGGTGTCAGGCCAGGCGCGTACCGGGATCAGCGATACTATGCGGCCGGGAGATATATCCAGCCTTGCCCAGAGCAGTGATAGAGCCTTCAGGGTTACTTTCGGCGGTCCAATGCCTGAGTATCGGGACAGATACTGGCGCGGGTTGATCCTGGATACGCTTGAAGATGGCACCTGGCGCCAGAGTGGGCGCGAGCTATATGGATCGCCCGGTCGGGTCAACATTGATGGTGGTGTTGGTGAGCTTAAACCCCGGGAATATGATGTGCTGATGGAGCCGACGGATCAGCGTTGGGCCTTTGCACTGGAAGGTTCAGTGGCGGTATCGGATAACGTAGTGAAGGAAACCAGCGATCTGTTTCGGTTTCTCCGGCCGGCGGATAGTCCTGTTCGTTACAGGCTGGCAAGGGAAGGAATCAGCGAGCCTGGAGCAGCAACTCTGACACGGGGTGAAGCCCGTAGTTATCTTCAGCTTCCTGCAGAAGGCAATCCCAGAGCCCGGGCTCTGGCAAATCAACTGAAGCAGTCGACCAATGATATTGGCGTGATCCGTGCTCTGCTGGCCCGTTTTCGCGAGCAGCCATACTATTACACGCTGCGCCCGCCCAGGATGCCTGAGAATGGGGTCGATAGCCTGCTTTTCGACGAGAAGCGCGGTTTCTGTGCCCACTATGCCGGGGCAACTACTTTTGTACTGCGCTCAGCGGGGATTCCCGCGCGCGTAGTGGTTGGGTACCAGGGCGGAGATAACGGCGCAGGCGATGACTACCTTATTGTCCGGCAGTATGACGCCCACGCCTGGGTTGAAGCCTGGGTTGAGGGTCGCGGCTGGATGCGCGTTGATCCCACAGCAGCGATTGCCCCCGCCCGGATAGAGTCGGGTTTACGGGATGCGGTGGCTGAGGAGGGCTCTTTTCTGGAAGACAGCTGGACGTCGGCCCAGCGTTACGGGGATGTTGCGGTTATTCAGTGGGCAAGTCTGCAACTTGACCGGATCAACTACAAATGGCAACGCTGGGTAGTTGGATACCAGGGGGAAAGCCAGATGGATCTTATGTCCCGCTTGCCTGGCGGATTCGGGCTGCGGGAGCTCGGATATCTTACCGCAGGCATTGTAGGTGCAGGTCTCTTGATTGCTGGTCTGATATCAGCTCTGCAGATGCGCCGGGGCGAGCGGCGGGATGGCTACCAACGGATACTGGGCAACTGGTATCAGCTGTGCGGGCGGGCTGGGGTGCCGGTAAGAAACGGTGAAACTCCCGAGGCGCTGGCTTGCAGGCTGGCAGCTGCAGAGCCTGCGCTCGGAGATTCCGCCCGGCTTTTTGCCCGAATGATTAACAGCCATTACTATATGCCTCAATCCACGGGGGATGATGCCAGCAACCTCAAACGGTTGCGCCGATTACTGGCTACCATGAAGCGACAACTTCGCAGAGCGGCCAGAAAACGTCCCGGAACCTTCCGGACCAGGCTTGAATCAGAAAAGCACAGTCTTCAATCAGGAAAGCACAGTGACTGATATTGCCCTTGAAATGCCCTGGCTCCAGAATGCCTGGCAGGTTGTACAGAAGCAGTTTGCTGAGGGCAGGTTTCCTCATGCGTTATTGCTTACCGGGGAGTGTGGTGTTGGTAAAAGGGCTTGGGCAGACGCAGTGGCAGGCCTCCTTTTGTGTGCCAGCCCAGTAAATAAAGACATAGGTGAGCCGGTTGCCTGCGGACAGTGTCGTCAGTGCCAGCTGGTTGCCGCATCAAGCCACCCGGATGTTCGGGTATATTCGCCTGAAAAGTCCCGGATGATAAAAGTTGATCAGGTAAGGTCGCTGTCGGCCTTTGCAGTTTCGTCGCCGCAGGTTTCAGCGCGTAAGATTGCCATCATCGACAGGGCTGATCAGCTCAACATCAATTCAGCCAACGCTCTGCTAAAAACCCTTGAAGAGCCAGTGCCTGATTTTGTGCTTTTGCTTTTGCAGGAAAGCGGTCGTCCTGTTTTGCCGACTATTCGTTCACGATGTCAGGTGTTATCGATCCCCGTTCCCTCAGCGGCTCAGGCAGGTGCTTGGCTGGCGGGAAAGGTCGCGGAGCTTGAGGGCGATAAACAGCCATCATCCGAACTGATGGCAAAGTCTTTAATGCTGGCGGGTAACGCACCTCGCCTGGCGCTTGAATATGCCACAGGAGAGTTCCCGGCACTGCGGGATGAGGCGTTTGAGAAATTCCGGCAATTCATGAAGGGTCAGGTTGCTGTGTCTGAAGCAGCCAGGGCTTTCAAGGCTCTGGGGCTGGAGGATATGCTCTGGCTGTTTGAAGGGTGGGCAGCTGACCTGGCGCGGCTTTGTGCCGGGGGTGAAGCTAACGACCATGAGGCTGCAGAAATGCTCGGGTTTCTGGCGGGCATAAACCCGGCCTGGCGCGCCCATGAACTGCTGGATCTGGTTCGGGAAGCCCGGGCTGCCGGCGTATATAATGCCAATCCGGAACTGGAAGCCAGTCGGTTGCTGATAGCCTGGCGAAATCTGATGCCTTCGAAGCGACGCGCGTCCTGATTGCGCTTTTGGGGACAACAACTGCTATGATTTCGAATTATCAGGGATTTTTCTCCCGCACGTTTTTGTTTAGCGCTCAAATTATTCAATCTTCATTGAAACGATTTATTGTTTTCTATCACTAATCAATTTTTAGAAGGTGTCAGATATGGGGCCCGGATTTGGTGCACGCAGTGGCATTCTCACCCTGACCATTAAAGATAAAGCGGTTCTGTACGCTGCTTATATGCCATATATCCGCCAGGGTGGCCTGTTCATACCCACCCAGAAGCAGTACCGGCTTGGCGATGAGGTTTTTCTTTTGCTGAACCTTATGGATGAACCGGAAAAGATACCCGTTGCGGGGAAGGTTATCTGGATTACTCCCAAAGGGGCCCAGGGTAACCGTGCCGCAGGTATAGGCGTGCAATTCAATGGTGATGACGAAAGTGCCAGAACCAAGATTGAATCCTATCTCGCCGGCTCCCTGAGCTCTGATCGCCCGACGCATACAATGTGAGGTGCGATTCAGAGATGCATGATATTGCGACTTCGCCAGACCTTCGCGAAAACAAACCGGTTGTACGCGAGGCGGAATGGCCGCTTCAACACATCACTCTGGCAGGCCTGAGCTGGTCTGCCGGGGATGTTTCATCATCCAATCCGCCGATTATCATGCTGCATGGCTGGCTTGATAACAGTCTGACGTTCACCGGTATAGCGCCGGAACTGGCAAAACTGTCGTCCTTGCATGCTATCGATATGGCTGGTCACGGCCATTCCGGGCATCGCCCGCCGGGACAAAGCTATCTGCTTATGGATTATGTGGCAGATATCGCCGAACTGATTGAGGAGCACTTTAACGGCGGGAAAGTGGATATTGTCGGCCATTCACTTGGGGGCATTGTCGGCGCACTTTACGCTTCAGCTTTTCCCGAGAGTGTGCGCAGGCTGGTGATGATCGACAGCCTTGGCGCGCTCAGTCGCCCTGTGAGTGACACAGTTCCGCAGTTGCGCAAATCCATCAAAAAGCGAATGGCAGGCTCTGGTAAATCTGCCGTTTATCCGGATATCGCCGCTGCGGCGAAAGTTCGTGAAGGCGGGCTCAGCCCACTTAGCCATGAAGCCGCTCTGGCCTTGATCCCCCGCAACCTGAAGGCAGAAAATGATGGCTTCAGCTGGCGTACAGACCCACGTTTGCGGCATCCGTCGCAATTAATGATGACGGAGGAGCAGGTTGTTGCTTCGCTGAGCGCCATTGAGGCTCCGAGTCTGTTCGTTAGGGCGCAGGGTGGGTTATTTATCAGTCGGGCGGGAATGGATGATCGGGCAGATGCAGTGCCCCATCTTCAGATAGTGGACGTACCGGGCGGACACCATTGTCACCTGGATGGGGATACCCGGCCGGTTGCTGATGTTGTAAGAAATTTCCTTGAGAATGAGTGATACCTTGTCAAAGTATTTTGTGTTTCATTTGCTTGTTGTTGTAATGCTCTCGACAGTCTCCGGGGCTGCCAGTGCAGAGCTTCCGGAAGCTATGCCGCAAGCATTTGCCCAGTCAACTCTGGAGGCAACTGTTCCGATTGAATCTTCGGGGCATCTGGTTCTTTTCAGCCCGGTTCGCGAGGTTAACAACGAAATTCGTTCTGAATCTCTGGCTCGCCTGCCGGTTACGGGAGAGGGGCGGTTGTATCAGATCTCCCGTGATGCCAACCGGCGGGAAGCCCGTGAGCACTATCTGGGGGTGCTTCAGGAAAGAGGCGCGAGCGTCCTGTTTGAGTGTTCAGGCATTCGCTGTGGGCGAAGTAACGTATGGGCAAATCAGATTTTCAGTCAACCTGTGCTCTATGGGCGCGATGCTACCCAGGATTATCTGGTGGCTGGCCTGGTTACAGAGGACGGTAGCCGCTGGCTGACGTCTGTTTACACGGTAACCAGAGGCAATCTGAGGGAGTATGTGTGGGTTGAGCACCTGAAGGTATCTGCTGGAGCAACAGTCCCCGGCCTTGGTGCTGAAAACGACAGGGTGTTTGGCCCAGTGGTTGTTCCATGGCAGGGAGGGGTTACCTACCGGTTTGACTGGCAGGCAACGGATCGCCGGAAAATCAGTGAGCTTGCCCGGGCGGATGGTTCCAGGGTTGTTCTTGTCGGCTACTCCGTGCTTGCCGGTGATGAGTCACTCAGCGATGCCATGGCTCGCGCCCGCAAAGCTGCCGAGTCGCTTTCCGAAGTACTGACCAAAACGGGGGTTTCCAGGCAGCAGCAGGAAATTGTGGTTGCTGGTCCTGCGGTAGTTGTTCCTGACCCTGCCCGCCAGGGAGACCGGGTTGAAATCATGGTTATAACGAGGTAAATGCGTGCCCGATAATCATGTGTCCAAGGTTTTAAACAGCTCTGACATATCGACCACTGAGGCGAATGCCAGTACTGACAAGCCTGCTGGCAAGCCCGACCGTCAACGCCCTACAGTTGCCCTGACTCTCGGAAGTGGCGGTGCGCGCGGCTATGCTCATATAGGCGCTATCGAAGTGCTGGCTGAGCGTGGTTACAACATCGTTGCCATTTCGGGCTGTTCTATGGGGGCGCTCGTAGGCGGGATGTATGCTGCTGGAAAAATGCAGGATTACAAGGACTGGGTAACCGGGTTGGGGCAGTTTGACGTACTTAAACTACTGGACCTGACGTTTAACTCTGTCGGAGCAATCAGGGGAGAGAAGATCTTCTCTGTCGTTCGGGAGATGCTGGGGGATATCCGTATCGAGAACCTGCCGCTGCACTACACTGCGGTTGCTACGGACTTGCTGGCGCACAAGGAAGTCTGGTTTCAGGAAGGTCCGTTGGACAGGGCTATCCGCGCGTCTGTCGCAATCCCCAGTGTTGTCACACCCCTGGTTCTTGGTGGCCGTGTTCTTGTCGACGGTGCATTGCTGAATCCATTACCTATTATACCGACCATCTCTTCTCATGCAGATCTGATTGTTGCGGTTAACCTCAGCGGTGAAGACGACCGGCGCCAGCGCATACCTGACGCCGCTTTTGCGCATAATCAGAATGCGTCTGCCGCTGGCGTTACAGATGAGTGGATGAACACTATGCTCGACAAAGCTTCCCGTTGGTTTGACTGGGACGCTCTGAAGTCACTGGGTGCAAACAGGCCTGAAGGGGGAGATACCCCGGAGGACAAAATCTCGAAGGAGGTGCAGAAAAAAGAGCACCAAAAAGACAGCGAGAGGAAGCACCAGGAAGACCATGAGACTATCGACTGGGACAAGCTGGGGATTGGCAAGTTCGATGTGATGAACCTTACCATTGAAACCATGCAGAGTGCTCTGGTGCAGTACAAGATTGCCGGCTATCCGCCGGACCTGCTGGTCAATATTCCCAAAAACGTCTCTCGAAGCTACGACTTCCATAAAGCGCCCGAGTTGATTCAGCTTGGGCGCGAACGCATGACAGCAGCACTTGATCGCTTCGAAGATAGCCGGAGCAGTTCCGGGCCACTGGCAATATGAGCCAGTGTTGCTGCCGGGCAATCACGTGGCTGCAGTAACGCCGCTAAACAGCGTATAATCCTGCGCTGAATCAGAACCTACAGGAAACAGCGTTTGTGACCAGCCCGATTGACGATCTTCATACCGTTCGCGACTATCTTCGCTACGCTTCCTCGCAGTTTGCCGCATCCACTGTTTTCATGGGTCATGGCACGGATAATGTGTGGGATGAGGCTGTCCATCTGGTTATGCGCAGCCTGCACCTGCCGCTGGAAAACAATACCCTGTTCCTGGATGCGCGGCTGACCCGGGAAGAACGACAGCTGATCCTTGAACGTATCCGGCGACGCATTGATGAGCGTGTACCTCTGGCTTATCTTCTCGGTGAAGCCTGGTTTATGGGTATGCCGTTCCATGTGGATGAGCGCGTGCTTGTGCCACGTTCGCCGATAGGTGAATTAATTGAAAACGGGTTCCAGCCATGGCTGGGAGAAAAACCGGTGGAGCGTATTCTCGATCTCTGCACAGGAAGTGGCTGTATTGGGATAGGCGCGGCATCAGTGTTCGAGGATGCTTTTGTGGACCTCTCGGATATCTCGCCGGATGCTCTGCTGGTTGCCGAATCAAATATTGAGCTTCATGAGCTCAGCGACCGGGTACGAACGATACAATCGGATGTGTTCGCGAATATCAGCGGCCGGTACGATATGATTATCAGTAATCCGCCCTATGTCGACGCGGAAGATCTTGCAGATATGCCACAGGAATTTCACCATGAACCGGTGCTCGGGCTTGCTGCAGGTAATGACGGGCTGGACATTGCACACAGAATTATTGCTGGCGCTGCGGACTATCTTACGCCTGGTGGTCTGCTTGTGGTTGAGGTGGGGAACAGCTGGGTCGCGCTGGATGAAGCTTATCCGGATCTTCCGTTTACCTGGCTGGAATTCAGTAATGGTGGTGACGGTGTTTTCGCTATCACTGAGCAGGATCTTCGTCAGTGGCAGAGCAAGCATTAAACCAGTTTCTTATAATACCCTAACAAGATATTGAATTATGTCAGGAAACTCATTCGGAAAACTGTTTACCGTCACCACATTTGGTGAAAGCCACGGCGCAGCGTTAGGCTGCATTATTGACGGGTGCCCGCCGGGGCTTGAGCTCTCGGAAGCGGACATGCAGGTTGATCTTGATCGTCGTAAGCCGGGGACATCGCGGCACACAACCCAGCGTCGTGAAGCGGATGAAGTGCGTATTCTTTCGGGTGTGTTTGAGGGGAAAACCACGGGTACTCCGATTGGTCTGATCATTGAAAACACGGATCAGCGGTCCAAGGATTATTCGAAGATTTCAGAACAATTCCGTCCGGCTCACGCTGATTACACCTACATGCACAAGTATGGTGTCCGCGATTACCGTGGCGGCGGTCGCTCTTCAGCCCGTGAGACAGCTATGCGGGTAGCGGCCGGTGCTGTAGCTCGGAAGTTCCTGTATCAGCGCCTGGGGGTTCGTATCCGGGGGTATTTGTCTGAGCTTGGACCGATTCGTGCGGAGAAGCTGGATTGGGATCAGGTGCATCAGAATCCGTTTTTCTGTCCTGATGCTGACAAGGTTCCGGAGATGGAAGCCTACATGGATGCTCTTCGCAAGGAAGGGGATTCAATTGGGGCGCGGATCAACATAGTCGCTGAAGGCGTGCCGCCGGGTTTGGGTGAGCCGGTTTTTGATCGTCTGGATGCAGATCTGGCCCATGCACTGATGAGTATCAATGCTGTAAAGGGTGTGGAGATAGGAGCAGGTTTTGGATGCATTGTTCAAAAGGGTACCGAACACCGCGATGAGATGACTCCGGATGGTTTTCTGTCCAATCAGGCTGGCGGCGTGCTTGGGGGGATTTCTTCCGGCCAGCCTGTTCTCGCCAGTATCGCACTGAAGCCGACGTCGAGCCTGCGTTTGCCTGGTCATGGTATTGATGTGAGCGGCAACCCGGTGGACGTTGTCACTACGGGTCGTCATGATCCTTGCGTGGGTATTCGGGCGACGCCGATTGCTGAAGCCATGATGGCGATCGTGTTGATGGATCACTACCTGCGTCACCGTGGTCAGAACAGTGATGTTGTTGTTTCAACTCCTGTTATCGGGCAGCTCTGAGCCGAGCTGTCCGGTTAAACGATCCAGTCAGGCTTTTTATCCGTGTTGACTGGGAGATACCGAAATCTACTGGCGCCTTTCCAACCTCTACTTCTGGTTTTTCGCCCTCCTTGGGGGGCTTTTGCCTTACTGGTCTCTGTACCTGCAGGGGCAGGGCTTTTCCTATCTGCAAATCGCCACCCTGATGGCTTCAATTCAGCTTACAAAAATTTTCGCGCCAAGCCTTTGGGGGTATCTGGGGGATAAAACCGGCCAGAGAGTCCGGCTTGTCCGTTTTGGCGCGATAACCGGGTCGCTGTTTTTCGCCGGAGTGTTTCTTGAGCCTGGGTTTTACGGTCTGCTGCTGGTCATGCTGGCGTTTACTTTTTTCTGGAATGCCATCCTCCCTCTGTATGAAGTGATCACCCTGCGTTCGTTGGGAGAGCGGCGGGACAGGTATGGCAAGGTGCGCCTCTGGGGTT
>Ga0209345_10000850_pt1 | contig 39199 bp, 37 predicted proteins | sample Cruoilmetagenom7_FD_187294 | JGI IMG/M metagenome (GOLD analysis project Ga0209345, IMG submission 187294) | Oil polluted marine microbial communities from Coal Oil Point, Santa Barbara, California, USA - Sample 7 (SPAdes) (version 2) | ecosystem: Environmental > Aquatic > Marine > Oil seeps ...
CACGGTTTGATCAAGACGCGATTGATCGGGTGCGTGCCCAAGTGGTTTCAGGCATTCAGGGCGCGCTAAAAGACCCGAACAAAATCGCAGGCCGCAAGTTTAATGAAATGGCCTATGCGGGGCATCCTTATGCGACATCCCGCAGCGGCACGCTGGAATCCATCGCCGGATTGACACGCGATGATCTGGTAGCGGCCAAAGCCGCGACCATGGCGCGGGACCGAATTTTTGTTGGCGCGGTGGGTGATATTACGCCCGCAGAGTTGGGTGTGCTGCTGGACAAATTATTAGGCGATTTACCCGCTGTCGGGGCGGATATGCCAGCCCGTGCGCAATATCAGCTTAGTGGTGGTGTAACCGTGGTGCCGTTTGATACGCCGCAATCCGTGGTGACATTCGGACATGAGGGTATCGAGCGCGATGACGACGATTTTTTTGCGGCCTATCTGATGAACACCATCTTGGGCGGCAGTGGTCGACAGTCACGTCTGATGGAAGAAGTGCGCGAAAAGCGCGGACTGACCTATGGCGTTTACAGCTATCTGCAACCGATGGACTACGGCGATCTTTACATGGGCAGCGTTGCGTCGGCCAATGATCGCGTCGCCGAAGCGATTGATGTGATCCGAAATGAGTGGATCAAGCTGGCTGAAAACGGTGTCACTGCCGCAGAGCTGGACGGGGCCAAGACCTATCTGACGGGAGCGTATCCGCTGCGGTTTGATGGCAATGGGCCGATTGCAAATATTATGGTCGGGATGCAAGTGACTGGCCTGCCGATTGACTATATTGCAACGCGGAATGACAAGATCAACGCTGTCACGCTTGAGGATATTGCCCGCGTCGCCAAGCGGTTGGTACGTCCTGATGATCTGCGGTTTGTGGTGGTCGGACAGCCTGAAGGGCTGAAGCCTGTGAATTAGCCGTCGCGTAAATTTGCTGCGAATGTTGGTGGTCGAATCGGGGCATGGTGTGCTAATTCTAGTGCCATGCCCGCATCAAACCCCCATATAGGCGAAAATAGCCCTGTTATTCGGCAATTGGATGACGCTGCGATCAACCGGATTGCGGCGGGCGAAGTGGTTGAGCGGCCAGCCTCCGCTGTGAAAGAACTGATTGAAAATGCGCTGGACGCGGGGGCGCGCCGGATTGACGTTTCCTATGCGGATGGCGGCAAAACCCTGATCCGTGTGGTGGATGATGGCTGCGGGATTTCGCAGGCTGATTTGCCGCTGGCAATGTCACGCCATGCCACCTCGAAGATTGACGGCTCTGACCTATTGAACATCCACAGCTTCGGGTTTCGCGGCGAGGCGTTGCCGTCATTGGGGGCGGTTGGCCGGTTGACGATCACGTCGCGCATAGACGGGGCGGATGCGGCCATGATCCGTGTGGCGGGCGGTGTGGCCGAGGCGGTGAAACCGGCGGCGCTGTCCAGCGGCACCGTGGTTGAATTGCGCGATCTGTTTTACGCCACTCCGGCGCGGCTGAAATTTCTACGCACAGATCGGGCCGAGGTGCAGGCGATTGGCGATGTGGTCAAACGTTTGGCGATGGCTGAGCCGTTTGTCAGTTTTACCCTGCGTGATGTGTCGGGCGGTGGCGACGGCCGTTTGACGTTCCGCGCCGATGCCCAAACCGGTGATCTGTTTGATGCCTTGCATGGGCGATTGCGGCGGGTTTTGGGGGCCGAGTTTGCCGACAATGCGCTGAAAATTGATGCGGAGCGCGAGGGTATTGCGCTGACCGGATACGCTGCGCTACCGACATTTTCGCGCGGGTCTGCCGTGATGCAGTATCTCTATGTGAATGGGCGCCCGGTGCGAGACAAGCTGTTGATTGGGGCATTGCGCGGGGCTTATTTTGATTTCCTGTCACGGGACAGGCATCCGGCGGCGGTGTTGTTTTTGGAGTGTGATCCGCATTTCGTGGACGTGAATGTGCATCCGGCCAAATCCGAGGTGCGGTTTCGCGAGCCGGGTCTGGCGCGTGGTCTGATTGTTTCGGCGTTGCGCCATGCGCTGGCCGAGGCGGGGCATCGGGCCTCGACCACGGTGGCGGGGGCGACTTTGGGAGCGTTCCGGCCAGAGCAACCGGCGGGGCGAGTTTACCAGATGGATCGGCCCTCATCGGGGGCGATAGCCGCGAGTTATGCTGCGCAAGCTCCGGCGTTTGAGTCTGGTGGTTTTGCCGAGGCTTCGGCACGATTTGAAGCGCCGATTGAAGCGGATGCGCCGGCCAATTTACCGCTGGGGGCGGCGCGCGCGCAAGTGCACGAAAATTATATCATCGCGCAGACGGCGGATGGCATGGTGATCGTTGATCAGCACGCCGCCCATGAGCGGTTGGTTTATGAAAAACTAAAGGCGCAAATGGCGGAGAACGGGGTGGCAGCGCAGGCGTTACTGATCCCCGAGATTGTGGAATTGTCCGAGGGCGATGCGGCAAGATTGTTGGAGATGACCGATGATCTGGCGCGGTTCGGGCTGACGATTGAACCCTTCGGGGCGGGCGCAATTGCGGTGCGCGAAACCCCAGCCATTTTGGGCACGATTGATGCGAAGGGGATGATCCTCGACATTCTGGACGAGTTGGCCGATCTGGGCGACAGTCTGACGGTGCAAGCACGCATCGAGGCGATCCTGAGCCGCGTGGCCTGTCATGGCTCAATCCGGTCGGGCCGACGTATGCAGGCGGACGAGATGAACGCCCTGTTACGCGAAATGGAAGCCACACCGCATTCGGGCCAATGCAACCACGGCCGCCCCACCTATGTGGAACTGAAACTGGCTGATATTGAAAGATTGTTTGGGCGCAAATGACGGGATTTCAGGACACAATTGCGGGCATGGAGCCAACTTGGCTGATGCTGTTGGCGGCGGGCACTGTCTTGGTTTTACTGCTGTTCATCTTATTGATTATGATGGTGCGCCGTGCTGGACGCTCGATGCAGATGATGGCACCACTGGGTCAGCAAATCGGCCAGTTGGGTCATCGCGTTCAGGCGTTGTCGGACGGGCAATCGCAGTTGGCGGGGGGGCTGAACACAGTGAGCCAAACCCAGACTGTGGCGCAGGCGCAGTTGATGAACACGCTGGAGCAACGTTTGGCCGAGGTGCAAGCCAAGATGGCCGACAGCCTGCATGGCAGCTCGCAAAACACCACCAAATCCTTGACCCAATTGCAGGAACGGTTGGCAACCATCGACAAAGCCCAGAGCAATATTGAAAAACTGTCGGGCGATGTGTTGAGCCTGCAAGACATCCTGTCGAACAAGCAAACGCGTGGGGCGTTCGGGGAAATCCAGCTGAACGATATTGTCAGCAAGGCGTTGCCCACGGACAGCTACAAATTGCAGGCGACGTTAAGCAACGGCAAACGGGCGGATTGTTTGATTGATTTACCAAACCCACCCGGTCCTATTGTGATCGATTCCAAGTTCCCGCTGGAAGCCTATGAAGCCTTGCGCAGTGCCAGCAATGACTGGGAAACCAAAGAGGCCGTCAAAGCGTTCAGGGTTTCCGTCAAGGGCCACATCAAGGCCATTTCCGAGCGCTACATTCTGGAGGGCGAGACCGCCGACGGCGCGCTGATGTTTTTACCCTCCGAGGCGGTTTACGCCGAACTACACGCCAATTTTCCCGAACTGGTGCGCGAAGGGTTTGCCGCACATGTCTGGATCGTGTCGCCAACCACCTGCATGGCCACGCTGAACACCATGCGCGCCATTCTCAAGGATGCGCGCATGCGCGAGCAGGCCGGTGCCATTCGCAAAACCTTGCGCATGTTGCACCGCGATGTGGAGATGGTGGTGGAGCGGGTCGGCAAGCTGGACACCCATTTCAATCAGGCCCGCGCCGATCTGGACGGGATTGGCACGGCGGCGGAACGGGCGGGCAAACGCGCCGCGCGGCTGGACAATTTCGACTTTGAGGAATTGGTCCCTGAAGGGGATGCGGGAAACGTCGTGCCGCTGAGTAAGCCCGTTGAGTAGGGCGGCCGCCGGACCAAAACCCAGCGGCCATCGCATTAGTTTTTCGCGGCATCCAGCAATGTTTGGGCATGTGGGTGATCGATGACCATCAACCAAGTGCCGTTAGGTTGGCGTCGCAGTACCGCGACTGACAGGCCACTTTGAGCAATCGTGGTGCCGTCCGGCATGACCCCCTGCATCGACCAAGGCGCGATATGGATACCAATGTCGCCATTCACGATAACCTCGTGGCCTGAATAGCAGAAAACCGGATTGACGCCGGACATGCCTTTGAACATTTCGCTTATGGTCGCGTGATCTGAAACGGGGGTGCCGGGTTCAAACACAACGGTTGCGGGGTGTTCGTAACTGGCCATCACGGTGTCGATATCTTTGTCCATAAACGCGGCGGTCATTTTTTGAACGGCGGCTAGTATGTTTTGCTGATCATGGGTCATATTGGTTCCTTGGGCTGAAAGTTGTGAGGTTGCGAGTGTTGCGCACATGACAAGCGTCATGAGCCATACGAAGGTATGTTTCATCGTTTCTCCTTGGTCGGGTTGTCTTTAGGTCTGTAAAATACGGGTGATTTGGGCCGCCACGTCGGTCGGGGAACGGAGTGCGCCTGTGGCCCGCTGAAGTTTCGTTGCAACGAGCGTGGCTTGGGTTCGGGCAGCTTCATCGCGGATTTGGGCGTATTCGGGGGCGTCCTGCCTAAATGGGTCAGGGGATTGTGCGACCCGCCCGGCGGCCATCGCGCGCGGTAGACGGCGCGGGCAGCTGCATTTTGCATCATCCGAGGCGAGCCCGCAGGCTTTGGCTGTAAAGGCGGTAACATCGCTGCGCGCCCGAGACAGCCGTTTGCGGTAATTGTCTTTGCTGATACCCGGTGCGGCGGTGGCCTCGGCCTGATCAAACTCAAGTATTTCGCCCAGAATATAGGCCATCCGATGCGCCTTATCGAGGCACAACAACATCGCCATCGTGCAATTGATGCGCAGCTCGTTCAGCATAATGTGGTCCTTAGCCGCTTGCTGATTTTCGTCGGCAAGGCCGTTCTCAAGGTCAAGAGCGAACAGATCAAATGTCAGACCGGCATGTTTTGAAACCGCCTTTCGCGCGGTTAAAAGGTAATTGGTCGCCACGCGGTAAACCCATGTTTCAAAGGTGTTTTGAAATTTGAAGGTCGACAGTTTTGTGACAACACGGATCAGGATTTCCTGAGTGGCATCCATTGCATGTTCCGGATCGACCAACATACGGATTGCCAGATGATGCACCCGATCCTGAACGTGCCGCACAAGGGTTTCCAATGCCTTTGGATCGCCCTTTTGCGCCTTTGTTACGATTTGGTTTCTAAACTATCCGCCAATGATGTGCTCTCTCGTTTTCGGCTTACATATATTTAGACAGCAATCGGGTGGAATGTGTGACAGAAAATTTTGAAAATACTTGCTCGGGGGGAAAGCATGCCGAATATGCTATGCTGTTGGGCGAATTTCGGGCAAACTGGTAACCGACTCGAAAGGTTGTTTAGATGCTTGAAATTAGTACCAACAAGATTGCCCGCGTTATCATTCGCGCCCGAGAGATGGGTGCCAAGGTCGGGCGCTGGGACCGTTCCTCGGACGAGGCAGGTGCGGAAACGATTTTGGAAAGCCGTCCAAGTGACGGAACCGAAGCCGAGTTGCGCAGCTATATCGCCGATATGAACCGCGACGAGCAAGCCAGCCTTGTGGCCGTCATGTGGATCGGGCGCGAGACCTTTGAAGCGGCAGAACTGGCCGAGGCGATCAAGACCGCCAAAGAAGAAGCAACCTCGCCGACCGAGAAATACCTGATGGGCATCCCTCTGTTGCCCGACTACCTAGAAGACGGTCTGGATGCGCTGGGCTATTCAGTAGAAGAAGTCGAGGACGCCGTTTTATAAAGCAGGGTGTGATTGACTTGTTGGGCTATCTGTGGCCAATAGCAATTCCCTGTTTTGGTTGAGAGTCTGACGGCTCACTTGCAAAATCCCCTAATAAAGATAGTGCAATGAAACTGGTCGCTGTTGTCACCACGCATAACCGTCTTAAAGAGCTTCGGATTACGCTGGCGCGACTGTTGGCGGTGTCCAAGGACAGTCTGGGCGCTGTGGTGGTTGTAAACAATTGTTCCTCTGACGGCACCGAGGATTGGCTTAACACGCAAAAGGATCCGCGCCTATTGGTGCATCACAGTGACAGAAATCTTGGCGGTGCCGGTGGATTTGAAGTCGGGATGCGTCTGGCGGTGCAGGAATTTGATCCGGATTGGGTTGTGGTGATGGATGATGATGCACGCCCTTACGAGGCAGCGTTTGATCAGTTTGTCAGCCAGCCGCGTGACAAAGCCAGTGGCGGGGCGGATGTCTGGGCGGCTGCGGTTTATTACCCGGGCGGTGAGATTTGCGAAATGAATCGCCCGTCCGTGAACCCGTTTTGGAAGCCAGCGGTGTTTATGAAAACCCTTTTGGGGGCTGGACGTGATGGGTATCATATCGACCCCGGCACCTATGAGGGGGAAGACCCTCAACCGCTTGATATGGCGTCTTTTGTCGGGATGTTCATTTCAAGGCAAGTGATTGATGAAATGGGTTACCCCGAAGGTGCACTGTTCCTCTACGGGGACGATGTGATTTATAGTCTGCGGTTTCGCCGCAAAGGGTTTACGATGCTGTTTGATCCGCTGGTTCGGTTCGAGCATAATTGCACAACCTTTTCTAATGATAAAAAGGGCGTCTATAGCCCACTTTGGAAGGTCTACTACAATTATCGCAACGGGCTGATCATGTACCACAATGCGGCGGGCATTTTGTTTTGGCCATTGCTGGGCGTGTTGATACCAAAGTGGTTGATTTCAGCGCGCCGCTACGGGGTGGATCGCAAGACCTATTTGCGTCTGACACGCCGCGCGATTGTTGACGGGGTATTGGGCCGCAAAACGCTGACCCATGATGCTGTTCTGGCGCTTGCTGAAGAAGACTAACGCTTGATCGAAAAAGGGGCCCCGCGCGGGACCTCTTTAAAGGTTCTTTAGAGCAATCCAACCCTACAAATGGTCAACCACTTGCAAGTGCTGGGCTAATCTGTCGACTTCGGACAGCCAACGCTCAACCAGTTTTGCGTCACTTGGGGCCGCTGAAACACCAGCCGCGATTTCGCGGTTCATCACGGCCTCAACTGCCAAGGATACCGGTATCGAAACCAGCCGCGCCATTGCGGTGCCGCGGGCATCGCCATAGGCGTCCATTACATAGGTTTTGTTATAGACGGGCACTCCGTTTTTTTCGGCCTTTAGCCCGACGCACATGATCACACGGTCTGGGTCATCCTCACCATAGGCATTGTCTGCCCAAAACTGGTCGGACATTTCTTTTAGGCGGGTATCGTCGGCGGTCTCAACCTCGGTAAACACATCGGACCACGCATCGGCCCAACCGTTCAGCCGCAAGGTGCCACGCACAAATTCTTTGACCTTCCAGTTTGGATCAAAATGATATTGGGCCATGAACGGAATTGAATCGCGATTTGGGTAAACCTCGAATGTTTCGGGGGCCGCCAGCGGAGCGGCATAGCTGCTGATCGCATCCCAAGGGCGGGACACATTTAGCGGTGCATAGTCGCGCAAGGATTTGGAGGGTGATTTCAATGCTTTTAGAACGCCCAGTGGCGACCAGCTGAATTTATACCGAAACGGGTTGGGGTGCTTTGGCACACCACCGCAATATGAAATGAACGAGATGTGGTTGTCGACGTCATAGACGTTAGAAGCCAAGTAATCCGCCACCAGCCAATGGGCCATCAGATGATCAATGCCGGGATCGAGGCCAACTTCGTTTACCAAGGCAACGCCGGCCTCGCGGGCTGCATCATCCAGCCCGCGCATTTCTGGTGCGATATAGCTTGAGGACACGAAATGCGCCTGTTTGCTGATACACAGTTCCGCCAGACGCACATGCCAGTCGCCGGGCAACATGGAAACCACAACGTCACCGGCCTGCACTTCGTCGCTGATGGCGTCAAAGGTGAAGGCTTTGATGTTGGTGGTTAAATCGCCCACGGCATCCTGGGCCTTTTCCGCTGTCCGGTTCCAAACAGTGACTTCATGGCCCTCGGCAATCAAACGCCGCAAACCGGGGATGGCTGATAAGCCTGTGCCGCACCAGTGAATAGTCATTCGCGTATTCCTTTATTTATAGATCAGTTTGGCCGCGTTGAATGCGCCAATAGGATCGAGATTAGATGTTTTTCATATGCGCGTCGAAACTGACCTTGGCGCGGGCCCAGACACCGGCATCCAGATCGGTCAGCGTCAGGAGGCTGGCCAGCAGTTGGCTGGCGTAATCCTCGGAGGCCTCGACTGGCAACATAGATGGCAGGTTGTCGATGGCTGTGACATCCAGCGGTGGGGTATCATTGACACGCAAGGCAGGTTCATCCCACGTGGTGGTGTGGTCGTAGACCTTGATTGGGGAATATGCGCTGTCTGGATCACAAGCCACGTCACCGATCACCTTCAATTTGCCAGCGTCCGTTTTGGCAGAGGCGGGTACGAAAACGGGGGTGTCAGGGCTGGCCAAAATGCAGTTGACGAAAATGTCGTGTTGCAGGATTTCGGGGAAGGGGCCGCCGGATGCGGTTTCCTGCATGTCCCATTTGGTGACCTGCACATCCATTGCGGCAAACAGATCCGATGCCCCAGTTCCAACGCGGCCAAGGGCACCGATGACGATGCCGTTGGGGCGTGGGGTATCGGTGGCGTCGAGTGTGGTGCGCAGATCGTCCAACATGGCGTCTTTGCCTTTGTATACACCAACAGGCGCGCAGATTTTACCGTGTTGCTGAGCGGCCCAGCATTTTAGAGAAACAGCCGCACCGGCGAATCCGGCCCAATAGCCAAAGGCAGCCACGCGGCGGCCGGCCTCATTCACCAGATATTCCAGATCATATAGGGTGCCGCCACCTGCCTTGAACCGCTTTAGCAGGATTTGACCCGAGGGTTGCCCCTTGTAGGCGTGGCCGAACATGATGTGGCGGTGGGTCAGGGGGGTGCCATCTTCGGGTAGCTCTTTCAGGCCGAAGATGATCGCATCAGCAGGCGCACTGGGCCAGGTGTTTTCCGGTGCAATGTCGCAACCTGCGTCAATGTAGCCCTGAATGCCGATCGCCCGAACCGAGCTTTGCTCGACCGTCACCTTGAGGCCCGCATCCAGCAAGGCGCGCGCGCCAGTTGGCGTCAGCCCGACGCGTTCTTCATTTGCCCGTTGCTCGGCACGAATCCAAAGGTGTGTCATGGTCATCTCTCCTGCAGGTTTCAGAAAATTTTGTAGAGGATGTCTGAGCGGCTGCCAATCGGAATCAAACGGAGTTGCTTTGGCAACGCTCGACGTCTCGCGCTTGACAGCGCTCGGGATGGGGGCAGTTTGCCCCCCTTGCCTGCGGCAATTCCCCCCCCTCGGATAGAATTTCGACAAAGTAGAGGCGGGTCAGCTCCAGCGCACGTCGCCCAGAAAGATGTATCCGGCCCCATAAATGGTTTTGATAAGGCGCGGGTTTTTCGGGTCTTCCTTTAGTTTGGTGCGCAGGCGCGAGATGCGCACATCCATCGCGCGATCAAAGCTTTCGCCCGCCGTGCCGCCAAGGGTCTCTTGCATGTGCGCGCGTGAAACCAGCCGTTTGGGACTGTCCAAAAATAGGCGCAGTACTTCGCCTTCGGCGTGGCTGAACGGGGTCTCAACACCCTCCGCATCTACCAACACATAGCGGTCGAACACCGCGGTCCAACCTTCAAACTGGGCTTGGTTGGCGGTTCTGTCACTGGTTTTTCTTTTGCGCAAGCGGACACGCACACGGGCAACCACTTCGGCTGGGTCAAACGGCTTGATGATGTAATCATCGGCACCAAGTTCCAGTCCGGTGACGCGGTCCTGAACCTGTGCGCGGCCCGAAATGATGATGATCGCCGCACCGGATTCCAGCGCCAGACGATGCACCAGCGCAAGGCCGTCTTTGTCGGGCAGGCCCAGATCAACGAGGCAAACATCCGGAGATGAGGTTTTCAACGAGGCCTCGAATTCGGTGGCGCGGGCAAAGGAGGCGGTTCTGAAACCAGCCTCTTGCAATGCATCCGCCAGCATCAGGCGAATTTCGGGTTCATCGTCCAGAATGGTGACAAGCGGTTCGGTCATTTAGCTGTGGTCCATTGTCATAAAGGCCGCAAGGTCGGTGGCGGTGAAAGGTTTTGGGATCAAGGGATAGCGCGCCTCGGCATCCGTGCGAACGGGGTCATTGGCGGGCAGGGATGTCATTAGACAAGCGTCGGCTTTTAGGCCGTTTTGTTTCAAAGTATCGATCATCTGCACGCCCGTTGTATTTCCGATCAGCGAGATGTCAGACAGCACAAAGTTGACGCCTTCGAGCATGGCCAAAGCACTGCCCTCTTCGGCAGATGTAGCCTCGATCACACGGTGGCCCATATCGGTTAGCATTTCGCGCACCGTGGCGCGGATTTCGTCAGAATCCTCAACGAGCAGCACCAGTTTCGGGGTTGCCTCGAATGTGGTGAACCGCAACGGCAGCCGCAGGGTAATGACCGCACCATTCGCGCTGTTGTTCAGCTTCAGATCGCCACCTGCCAGTTTGGTTAGATCGTAAACCATTGGCAGGCCCAGCCCAGACCCTTCGCCGCCTTTGGTGGTGAAAAACGGGTCAAGCCCGTGTTGGAGAGCATCAACGCTAAAGCCGCCACCGGTGTCCGTGACGGTTATTTCCAGCCATGTGTCACGGACCGGTTTTGTGTTGATGGTGATTTCGCCGACCTGGGCACCGATGGCATCTTTGGCATTCAGAATCAGGTTCAACAACGAATCTTGTAGTGATCCGGCATCCAGCAACACGGGTTGATCGATGCCCTCGCAATGGCTGCTCAAGGTGACTTGGTTGGGCAACGTCGGTGTGGCCAGCGTCATCAGGTCATTCATAAAACGGCAATAATCCAAGGGTCTGAGCCGGATTTCACGCGGGCCAGACATTTCGGCGATGCGGTTTAACAAGGTGCCGCCGCGATGGGCTGCTGATTGGGTGGCGGAGATCAGTTTTTGCGCCTCGGAGGCCTGATTCATGCGCGACAACCGGCTTTGCATACCCAAGATGATCGTCAACAGGTTGGCAAAATCATGAGCCATGCCGCTGGTCAGTTGAGCGGCCAACTCGCGTTTATGGGTCTGGGTCAGGGCGGCGCGGGCTTGGGCCTCTTCGGTCACATCCATCGACAGGATGTAAACCCCACGCTGATCGGGGGTAAAGGCAACTCGGATGCGGCGACGGGAATCATCATCGGTGAATTCAAAAACGCTGGGCGCACCCCTTTGGGCCTTTTCATAATGCGGTTTGATATAGGTGAAGGCGCTTTGTCCCAGCGCCTCGCTGATGTGCATGCCCAAAATATCGGATGGGCGAGACGGGATCACCGAGGACAGGCGACGGTTGGAATAGGTGTAATTGCCGTCCTCATCCACATGCGCGATATGGGCGGGCATCATCTCGGTGGTCATGCGGGCGCGAGCTTCCATCGCGGTCAGTTGGTGCTTGGTTTCCTCAAGGGCTGCGTTGGTGGCAGCCAGTTCGCGGTTGGATTGCGACAGACGTTCCGTATGGTCGAGCAACTGATCCGACAATTCATCGGTACGTCCGCGTAGCAATTTTTCCTGATCCTTGATTGCAGTTATATCAGTGTAAACCGCGACCCAGCCGCCTTCGGGCAGAGGGCTGCCCTCAACCGAAATGGTGCGCCCGTTGGCGCGGGTGCGTTCCATGTAATGCGCCTCAAAGGCGCGGGCCTGATCGACGCGGGTTGCGATAAATTCTTCAAGGTTGTCGATTTCACCGTATTCGCCAGCGGTCGCCAGAAATCGGATTGTATCGGAAAAATGCGCCCCCGGTGTGCACAGGTCTTTGGGCAAGCCAAACATTTCTTCAAAGGGCCGGTTCACACGGACGCAACGCAAGTCACTGTCATATATCGACAGCGCCTGCTGGATCAGGTTCAATCCGGCACGCGTCAGGTTCTCGGTTGTGGCCTTTGTTGATCCCATATTGGTGTGGTCCTTTCGCCATTATCGCTACCATCACAGGCGCATCCGCGAAAGGGGTGTTACAATTCGTTAGATTTGCGCAAAAGTCAGGAAAAATTTGACCTTCAGGAAAAAGGCGTCACGGTAGGGTAAATAAAGAATCGCTCGCAAAGGGTGGACCGCTGAAAATCAGCGGATGGGGAGGATTAAGACTTGGTAAAATCAAACGCGGCTCTGGAGTCGATTCCGGCCTTGTTGGCGCGCAATGCGGCAACGTTTGGTGACAAAGCAGCCTATCGTGAAAAAGAATACGGTATCTGGCAGCGTTGGAATTGGGGCGAGGTGGCCGAAGAAGTAGAGGCACTGGCGCTGGGTTTCTTGAACCTTGGCATCCATGAGGGTGACTTCGTGGCCATCATTGGCCGCAACCGCCCATATTTTTATTGGGCGATGGTTGCGGCGCAATCGGTGGGTGCGATCCCCGTGCCGCTTTATAATGACGCCAACGCCGAAGAGATGGCCTATGTGTTGGGCCATTGTGGCGCACGGTTTGTAATTGTCGAGGACCAAGAGCAGGTCGATAAAGTGATCGAGGTGCAGGACCAGCTGCATCAGTTCGAGCATATGATCTATCTGGACCCGCGCGGATTGCGTAAATACGACCACCGCCGTCTGCACGAATTTTCCCACATTCAAGCACAGGGCCGTGCCGCTCGCGATGAGTTTGGTCCCGAGCTAAAGGCCCGTTCCGAACGGCTGAATTTGGAGAGTACCTGTGTGATGCTTTACACATCCGGCACCACAGGCAAGCCAAAGGGCGTTGTGCTGTCGAACCGCAACGTGATTATCACTTCAAAGAATTCCTGCGAATTTGATCATCTGGTGCCAGGTGACGAGGTGCTGGCCTATTTGCCAATGGCATGGGTTGGCGATTTCATCTTTTCCATCGGGCAGGCTTATTGGACAGGGTTTTGTGTGAACTGCCCTGAATCCCCCGACACAATGATGACCGACCTGCGCGAAATCGGGCCGACTTATTATTTCGCACCACCACGGTTTTTTGAGGGTCAGCTGACCAGCGTGATGATCCGGATGGAAGATTCCGGCCGTTTCAAGAAGTGGCTGTTTGATAAATACATGGCCGTTGCCCACAGAGTTGGGCCGGCGATACTGGATGAAAAACCTGTCAGCTTTGGCGACCGCCTGAGCTACAAGATCGGCAATTTGTTTGTCTACGGGCCGTTGAAAAACACGCTGGGTCTGAGCCGCGTTCGGGTGGGGTATACTGCGGGCGAGGCGATCGGGCCGGAGCTGTTTGATTTCTACCGCTCAATCGGGATTAATCTGAAACAGCTTTACGGCCAGACCGAAGCGACCGTATTTGTCACCCAACAACCAGATGGCGAAGTGCGGGCAGATACGGTTGGTGTGCCCTCAACAGATGTTGAAATCAGGATCGAGGACAGCGGCGAGATTTTCTACCGCTCGCCCGGGGTGTTTGAGGAATACTACCAAAACCCTGAAAGCACTGCTGACACCAAAGACGCTGAAGGTTGGGTCGCGACAGGTGACGCAGGTTTTATCGAGAAAAGCAGTGGGCATTTGCGGATTATCGACCGCGCCAAAGACGTGGGCAATCTGTCGAATGGTGCGATGTTTGCGCCAAAATTCGTTGAGAACAAGCTGAAGTTTTATCCAGATATTCTGGAATCAGTGGTGTTCGGTGCGGGTCGCGACAATTGCGTGGCGTTTATCAACATTGATCTGACGGCGGTGGGCAACTGGGCTGAACGCAACAACGTGGCCTATGGCTCCTATCAGGAATTGGCGGGCCATCCCGAGGTTTACAAAACCATCGCGGGCCACATCGAAGAGGTGAACAAATCGGTGGCGCAGGACGAAATGTTGTCGGGCTGCCAAGTGCATCGTTTCTTGATCCTACACAAGGAGCTGGATGCCGATGACGGTGAAATGACCCGAACCCGCAAAGTGCGCCGCAAGATCGTTGGCGAAAAATTCAACGACCTGTTGGATGCGCTCTATGGCGGTAAATCCGAGGTCTATACCGAAACCGAAGTGACATATGAGGACGGGCGCAAAGGCTCGATCTCGGCCACGCTGGAAATCCGCGATGTCGCGGTGCAGCCGGTTGATCAGAAGGTGGCGGCAGAATGAACACAATGACTGAGAACACCACCGTTGGCTATATGACCGACGATGGCCGTCAGATTGGCGGCACCATGATGGAGATGAAAAACATCACCCTGCGGTTTGGCGGCGTGGTGGCGATTGAAAACATCAGCTTTGACATCCACGAAGGCGAAATTCGCGCCATCATCGGCCCGAACGGGGCTGGAAAATCGTCGATGTTGAACGTGATCTCGGGGTTTTATAACCCACAAGAGGGCGAAGTCTGGTTTCATGGCGAAAAACGCCCACCAATGCGCCCCTACCAAGTGGCCGAACTGGGCATTGCGCGCACGTTCCAGAACATCGCCTTGTTCAAAGGGATGAGCACGCTGGACAATATCATGACGGGGCGCATGACCAAGATGAATGCCGGGATGCTGTCTCAGGCGATCTGGTGGGGCAAAGCAGCCCGCGAGGAGGCCGAACACCGCCAGAAGGTCGAGGAAATCATCGATTTTCTGGAAATTCAAGCGATCCGCAAAACACCGGTTGGGCGTCTGCCTTACGGGATGCAAAAGCGGGTTGAGCTGGGGCGCGCGTTGGCGTCGGAACCCAAACTGCTGTTGCTGGATGAGCCGATGGCGGGGATGAACGTCGAGGAAAAAGAGGACATGAGCCGCTTTATTCTGGATGTGAACGATGAATTTGGCACCACAATCGCCCTGATTGAACATGACATGGGCGTGGTGATGGACATCTCCGACCGCGTGGTGGTGATGGATTATGGCAAAAAGATTGGCGATGGCACACCTAGCGAAGTGCTGGCCAATCAAGAAGTGATCGACGCCTATTTGGGGGTGAGCCATGACTGATTTACACACAGAACTACCCACGGGGGGACGCACATAATGTCTGCTGGTTTCTATTATGGTGTCGAGGTTTTCCTGAACGGTCTGATGGCTGGGGTGATGTATTCACTGGTGGCACTGGGCTTTGTTCTGATCTTTAAGGCATCCGGCATTTTCAACTATGCCCAAGGTGTGATGGCGCTGTTTGCGGCGATGACGCTGGTGGGGATTCAAAACGGCCAAGTGCCGTTTGCGCATCTGATCAACGCGGTTTTTGGCCTGCATGTGACGCATTTCGGCTGGCATGTGCCCGCCCTGTTGGCGATATTGTTGTCGGTCGGGGTGATGATAGTCTTTGCCTTTATCGTCGAACGATATGTGCTGAAACATCTGGTCAATCAGGAACCGATTATCCTGTTTATGGCGACTATTGGTCTGGCCTATTTCATGGAAGGGTTTGGCGACCTGATGTGGGGCAGCGAGATCAAAACGTTGAATGTGGGCATTCCCCAAGGGGGCAACACTTGGGTCGAAGAAAGCACGGCCTTTTTGGGCGGTGATGATTTCTACGGCTTTTATCTGGACTCGCTGGATATTGTCGCGTCGATCGTGGCGATTGTGTTGGTGGCGTCACTGGTGCTGTTCTCGCAATATACCAAAACCGGACGGGCCTTGCGGGCCGTGGCGGATGATCATCAGGCGGCGCTGTCGGTCGGGATTTCATTGCGCACCATCTGGGTGATTGTTTGGTCCATCGCCGGGTTCGTTGCGCTGGTGGCGGGGATCATGTGGGGCAGTAAATCGGGTGTGCAGTTCTCGCTGTCTTTGATCGCGCTGAAAGCTTTGCCTGTGCTGATGCTCGGCGGCTTTACCTCGATCCCCGGCGCGATTGTCGGCGGGTTGATCATCGGTGTTGGTGAGAAAATGTTCGAATTCCTAATCGGTGCGCCATTCTTGGGCGGTGCCACAGAAAACTGGTTCGCCTATGTGTTGGCGCTGCTGTTCCTCGTCTTTCGGCCTCAGGGCTTGTTCGGCGAAAAAATCATCGAGAGGGTTTGATAGATGCTGTATCGCGAAGCTGGTGATTACAAAACCACCTATGCCAAGGACAACCAGACCTTTCCGATCAAATTTGATCGTGTGGCCTATTATGTCCTTTTGTTGGTAGCCTTTTGTGTGGTGCCGTTCTTTATCAACGACTACTGGGCGAACGCGGTTCTGGTGCCGTTCCTGATCTATGTGATTGCAACGCTGGGCCTGAATATTCTGATCGGATATTGCGGTCAGCTGAGCCTTGGAACTGGCGGATTTATGGCGGTGGGGGCGTTTGCATCCTACAAGCTGATGACCGCATTCCCCGAGGTTTCGATCATCATTCACATACTGATTGCTGGCGGCATAACCGCGCTGGTCGGGATGCTGTTTGGCTTGCCCTCCTTGCGGATCAAAGGGTTCTATCTGGCCGTGGCGACACTGGCCGCGCAGTTCTTTTTGGTCTGGTTGTTCAACCGTGTGCCGTGGTTTTATAACTATTCGGCCTCGGGTCAAATCAGCGCCCCTGAACGCACAGTGTTAGGCGTTAACGTCACAGGCCCGAATGTGGACGCATGGGCGCAATATATGGTCTGTCTGGTGTTCGTCGTGGTCTGCGCGTGGCTGGCTCGCAACCTGACACGCGGCAATTTGGGACGCAGCTGGATGGCGATCCGCGATATGGATATCGCGGCTGAAATCATCGGGGTGAACCCGCTGAAGGCCAAGTTGACCGCGTTTGCCGTATCATCATTTTTCATCGGCATCGCGGGGGCGTTGCTGTTCACCGTCTATCTGGGGGCCGCCGAAGTGGGCGAGGCTTTCGGCATTAGCAAATCATTCCTTGTGCTGTTCATGGTGATCATCGGCGGGCTTGGGTCCATATTCGGGTCCTTCGCAGGGGCGGCGTTCATGGTGCTGGTGCCTGTGTTCCTAAAGAACTTTCTGGTGGGCGGTATGGGCTGGCCAACGGACGTTGCGGCGCATTTCCAGTTTGTCATCGTTGGCGGGCTGATCGTGGCGTTCCTGATATTGGAACCCCATGGGTTGGCGGCGCTCTGGCGCGTGACCAAAGAAAAACTAAGACTTTGGCCGTTCCCGCATTAGGGCCGGTTCAAACATAACAGATCGGGACAACCCCGACACGGAATTAACCGAGACTAAAATATCAATGGAGGAGAACTTTTGATGAAACTTAAACTAGCAACAATGGCAGTTGCCGCGGTCATGGCCGCTGCACCGGTGATGGCCGATCTGGTCTATCCGTCGCTATCATATCGCACGGGTCCTTATGCTGCGGGTGGTATTCCGTTTGCCGATGGCTATGCCGATTATTTCACGCTGTTGAACGAGCGTGACGGCGGCATCGGTGGCGTTATGACGTCCGTGCCTGAATGTGAAACCGGCTATTCCACCGAAAAAGGTGTGGAATGCTATGAGGCCACCAAAGGCGGCGGCGCGCTTGTGTATCAACCGTTGTCCACTGGCATCACCTATCAGTTGATCCCGAAAGTTACGGCTGATGGCATCCCGATGCACACGATGGGCTACGGCCGTACATCTGCTGCAAACGGCAAAGTGTTCAGAAACGTGTTCAACTACCCAGCCAACTATTGGGATGGCGCATCGATTGCGGTGAACCATTTGCTGTCGATCAATGACGGCGACATCAAGGGCAAAAAAGTTGCGCTGGTTTATCACAATTCTGCTTACGGCAAAGAACCGATCCGCACGTTGGAAGAGCTGGCCAAAAAGCACGGTTTTGAGTTGAGCCTGCTGGCTGTTGACCACCCTGGCCAAGAGCAAAAGTCGCAATGGCTGCAAATCCGCCGCGAGAAGCCTGACTACGTTCTGATGTGGGGCTGGGGCGTGATGAACCAGGTCGCTATTCAGGAAGCTGCGAACATCAAGTTCCCGATGGAAAACTTCATTGGTGTCTGGTGGTCCGGTGGGGAACATGACGTGCTGCCTTCAGGCGATGGTGCCAATGGCTACAAGGCTGTGACTTTCCACGGTGTTGGTAGTGATTATCCGATCTATGCCGACATCCAGAAATATGTTGTGGATACTGGCAAGGCCGCAGGCGCTGGCGACCAACTCGGCACGGCTGTTTATAACCGTGGTCTCTATGCTGCGATGCTTGCAGCCGAGGCGACACGCACAGCCCAAGAGATGACTGGTAACGCCCAGATCACTGCGGCTGATATGCGCAACGGGATGGAAGCACTGGAAATCACCGAAGAGCGGATGACTAAACTGGGCATGCCCAACTTTGGTCCATCGTTCAAAGTGTCATGTGCCAACCATGGTGGCCCAGGTACTGCTGCGATTGCCCAGTGGGATGCCTCTGCCAAAAAATGGAGCCTGATTAATGATTATGGCCCATCTGATGGTGACGTTATCGGTCCGCTGATCGAAGAAGATTCAATGGCTTATGCCGCTGAAAACAACATCGAACTGGGTTGTAAATAGGCCCTTTGCCCGGGCTGCGTTGTGGCCCGGGCGATTCATCTGACATTTTTGGACATGTAAAATGCTTGACGCCGCAAAGACACAAGAGACCCTGCTAGAGGTCAACAACATCGAAGTGATCTATAACCATGTGATCCTTGTTCTAAAAGGCGTCAGCCTGTCGGTTCCCAAAGGCGGTATCACCGCATTAATGGGCGGCAATGGGGCGGGGAAAACCACCACGCTCAAAGCAATTTCAAACCTGCTGCGCTCCGAGCGCGGCGAGGTCACCAAAGGCTCGATTTCCTACCGAGGTCAGAGCATCGAGGGCATGAACCCATCCGATATGGTCAAGCGCGGCGTCATTCAGGTGATGGAGGGTCGCCATTGTTTTGAGCACCTGACCGTCGAGGAAAACCTGATGACCGGTGCCTATACACGGCGTGACGGCAAGGGGGCCGTCAGTGCTGACCTTGAAATGGTGTACGACTATTTTCCGCGCCTTCGTGAGCGGCGCAAATCGCAAGCGGGGTACACATCGGGGGGCGAGCAACAGATGGTTGCAATTGGCCGCGCGTTGATGAGCCGCCCTGAAACCGTGCTGCTGGACGAGCCGTCGATGGGGTTGGCCCCGCAGTTGGTGGAACAGATTTTCGAGATCGTGAAAAAGATCAACGAGGACGAGGGCGTGTCGTTCCTGCTGGCCGAGCAAAACACCAACATGGCGCTGCGTTACTCGCATTACGGTTATATTCTGGAGAGCGGACGTGTGGTGATGGATGGCCCTGCGGCGGACCTGCGCGAAAACCCTGATGTGAAGGAATTCTATCTGGGGATTTCGGATGAGGGGCGTAAATCATTCCGCGAAGTCCGGTCTTACCGACGTCGCAAGCGGTGGTTGAGTTAATGCGGGGCGAAAGTATGAGTTTCTTTGACAATCTTGAGACCCGTTCAGCAGATGAACGCGCAAGCGAGTTGGCACGCATGTTGCCAGCCCAGATCGCCCGCGCAAGGAATGTCACTGGGCTTGCCGCCCTGTTGGGCGATGTAGCGCCGGCCTCCGTAACCTCGGTGGCCGATCTCGCGGCCCTGCCTGTTATCCGCAAATCAGAATTGGTGGCTGCACAGGCCGCAAATGCACCATTTGGTGGGTTTACGACAGTTTCGGCAGAGGGGTTTGAACATATCCACCAATCTCCAGGGCCGATTTATGAACCGGGCCGCATTTCCAACGACTGGTGGCGCATCGGGCGGTTCTTGCACGCCTGTGGCGTTGGCAAGGGTGACATTGTCCAGAACTGTTTTGGCTACCACCTGACCCCTGCGGGGATGATTTTTGAATCAGGTGCGCGTGCGGTTGGCGCGGCGGTATTGCCTGCGGGCACGGGGCAGACTGAATTGCAGGCCCGCGCAGCACATGATGTCGGCGTGACGGCCTATGCGGGCACACCCGACTATCTAAAAGTGATATTGGACAAGGCAGACGCCATGGGGCTGACGCTAAACATCTCGCGGGCGGCGGTTGGCGGCGGGGCGCTCTTCCCCTCGTTACGCCAAGAATACGCCGACCGTGGGATACTGTGTTTGCAAAATTACGCCACCGCCGATCTGGGCAACATCGCCTATGAAAGTCAGGCCGTCGAGGGCATGATCGTTGACGAAGGTGTGATCGTTGAAATCGTTACACCCGGCACCGGTAACCCCGTTGCGCCGGGCGAAGTGGGCGAGGTTGTGGTGACCACGTCGAACCCCGACTATCCGCTGATCCGGTTTGCCACAGGCGATCTAAGTGCCGTGATGCAAGGCGAGAGTCCCTGCGGGCGCACCAATATGCGCATCAAAGGCTGGATGGGACGCGCTGATCAAACAACCAAGATCAAGGGGATGTTTGTACGCCCCGAACAGGTCGCCGATTTTGTCGCCAAGCACGATGAGATCAGCCGCGCCCGCGTGGTTGCCAGCCGCGATGGCGAAATGGATGCGATGACGGTGCAGATTGAAACCGATGCCACTGATATCGACCGTTATTTGATAACAATGACGGATACGCTAAAGTTAAAGGGCAAAATTGAGCTGGTTGCAAAAGGCAGCTTGCCCAATGATGGTTTAGTGATCGAGGATCAACGCAGCTACGATTGATCCGGTCCATTCTGTAAGGAACGTGTCATGTTGTTTAATTTGAAAAAAATGGTGCTTGCCGGAGTGCTGTGCAGCCTTGCCGCGCCTGTACTGGCTGAGGACGTGGCGCTGGTGATTGGCAACAGCAGTTATGACAATCAACCCTACATCAGGAGCGCAAAACTCTCGCCTGCTAGTGCGGATGCGTTGCGGGCCGAAGGGTTCTTCGTTGTCCAAGGGCAGAATTTGAACCGCGATGAGCAGTTCGCGCTTGTGTCCAAGTTTTTTGACTCCCTTGATGAAGCAGACCGCGTTGTGGTTGTGCTGGCGGGGCATATAGCCAGCAGTGCGCGCGACAGTTGGCTATTGGCAACAGACGCGGATGACCCTGATATATTCACGGCGGGTCACGTGGGCCTGTCGATTGGCGCGATCATGGATGCCGCAGGGCAAAAGCCGGGTCGGGCAATTGTTATGCTGGCCACGGACGGGACGCCAACGCTGGGATATGGGCTGGGTGCAGGGTTGGGGAATTTAGACATACCGCAAGGTGTGACAGTGATCCATGGGCCAATGGCGGATCTGGTTCCGTTGCTCGAAGACGGGTTCCTGGACCCGGAAAACAGCATCCGTGAGGCAATCCAAGGCGCTTCTCAGCACATTATAGCCGACGGTTTTTTACCCGATAGCATGACGTTTGTATCTGGTGAGTCAGAAATTGTGGCCCCTGATGCCCTCCCGTCAGTTGATGATGCGGACCAAACCTATTGGGATGCGGTGCAGGGGATTGGCACGATTGAGGCGCTGCAAAGCTATGTTGAACGCTACCCACAGGGCCAATATGCCTTGCAGGCGAAACAGATGATCACGACGTTGCTGGCGCGGCCTGCGGCTCAAGCGAAAGCTGCTGAAGCAGACTTGAAACTAAACCGCGACCAGCGCCGCCAAATTCAGCGCAATCTGTCAATTCTCGGGTTTGATCCACGCGGGATCGATGGGTTGTTTGGCCGTGGTTCGCGCGGGGCTATTGGTGCATGGCAACAGTCGCGCGGGATTGAGGGGTTTGGGTATTTGTCTGGCAACCAGATCGCCGCCCTGCAAACCTCAGCCGATATCCGGTCGCAAGAATTAGAAGAAGAGGCGCGCAGACGGCAAGAAGAAGAGGACCGCCAAGACACAGAATATTGGCGTGACACCGGACGAGACGGCACCGAGACCAGCTTGCGGGCCTATTTGAAACGCTATCCCGATGGTCTTTATTCGGAACTTGCCCAAACGCGGGTTGATCAGTTTGACGAGGACCGCCGCGCCCAAGCAGCCGCTGTCGAGCGAGAATATTGGGACAGTGTCCAATCCGTCGGCACGGCGGATGCGTATCGACAGTATTTGCAAGAATACCCGTCAGGCGCTTTTGCAAGCACCGCCAAAGGCCATTTGGAGCAATTGGAAGGCGCAGTGAGGGACGAGGAATTGATTCGCCGTGCGCGGGCCGACGAGTCGCGGGTTGCTGGGAACACAATTGCGCGTCTTCTGGTGGAAAAGAAGTTGCAAGCGTTGGGGTTGAAACCCGGGCGCGTTGACGGAAAATTTGATGATAAAACTCGGCGGGCTGTGCGAAAATTCCAACGGGCACGGCAGATTCCGGTGACTGGATATGTCACCCAGCAAACTATTGTTCAGTTACTGGCGGCGCGGTGATCGCAAACCCGAAAATATTGTTCCAAAGAAAAGGCCGCCGAGCATTGCTCTGGCGGCCTTATTCAATTCAGTGATGTTTGGCTTAACCCTGACGGGCTTTGAACCGTGGGTTCGTTTTATTGATCACGTAAACACGGCCTTTGCGACGCACAATGCGGCAATCGCGATGGCGGCCTTTGAGTGAACGCAAAGAATTGCGAATTTTCATAACCTTCTCCTCGTATCGCGGCGCAGCGGCGCCTTTGTTTCAATTTCGTTCCCGCGCATGCGGGCATATGGTGGGCACTACTGGGATCGAACCAGTGACCCCTTCGATGTCAACGAAGTGCTCTACCGCTGAGCTAAGCGCCCATATGGCCGAACCAATTCGTTGACGTCCCATAAAAATAGGACGCGGCAGAACCGCGTCGGTGTGCTGGTCTATAAAAGGAGTCGGGGCAGTGATCAAGGGCTTTTGACGCGGTTATGAATTACGTTATAGGTATTCTGCAAGGAGATCGGATGTCAAAGCCCACTTATCAGCTGAATTTGCCAGAAAACCGCAGCACAAGCGTGGTTTTTGCGTCCCCACATAGTGGTCGAAATTATTCTTGGGCATTTCTGCGTAAAACGGTTTTGGACGAGATGGCGATCCGCTCAAGTGAAGATGCTTTTGTAGATTTGCTATTTGCCGACGTGCCCTCCTTTGGTGCGCCCTTGTTGTTGGCCAAAACGCCCCGCTCTTTTGTTGATTTGAACCGAAATAGTGACGAATTGGACCCAGCCTTAATAGATGGGGTGCGCCAAACTTCGCATAATCCACGTATTGCGTCAGGGTTGGGGGTGATCCCGCGCGTGGTTTCAAACGGGCGCTCGATTTATCGCGGTAAAATTTCACGGATGGATGTGGAAACCCGGCTAACAGCGCATTGGAAGCCCTATCACAGAACGCTTGAGACATTGATGGCGCAAAGCCATCAGATGTATGGCGAGGCAATTTTGATTGATTGTCATTCGATGCCGCACGAGGCGATTAAGGGCTCCACAAGACGCGGTATTCCAAAAGCAGAGATTGTACTGGGTGACAGATTCGGGGCCGCCGCCAGCAGTGATGTTGTCGATCGCATTGAGGCTGCATTTGCTCGCGCAGGATTAAAGGTTGCCCGCAACGCCCCCTTTGCCGGTGCCTATATCACGCAGCATTATGGCCGCCCGTCCCGTCGCCAACATGTGGTTCAGGTCGAAATTGACCGGTCGCTCTATATGAACGAGACGATGATTCGACCAAATGGAAACTTTCACAGCTTCCAAAACCTGATCAGTTCTATCGCAAGGGAAATTGCCCAGATCGGAACGTCCAAAATCCCGCTTGCCGCGGAGTAGCATTACACAGTGCTAACTGGTGGCAATCTCGCCTTTCCATTTGCTTAAACCCCGCACCAATTTTTCGGACCGGAAAGTGAAATCGCCATCCAAAAGTTCAATCGCGCCGGGGGCATTGCCTGTCGTCGCTTTTTCTAGAACATCAGCCGCACAGGCGTGGAATTCGGCATGCAGCCTTTTGACGACTTTATAGGGGGCACCACGGCGCGTTGACGCGTCGATATCCGGACCATACAGCCATTCGCCAAAGGCACATTTGTCGTCACAGCGCACATCTTCGACGCTATGCTCGCTATGGCCCTTTTTGACAGCGGTGCGCAATTTGAGTTTCCAACTGCCATGTGCGCCGATTGCATTGTTGATTTGGTTGATTAGTTTCTCGTTGGACATTTTGATACTCATTGGAAGGTTAATCAGGGCTGACAATGTCAAAGCCAGATTAACGCGTCATGAATGCGGGTTGGTTTGAAAAAACTTGAGGTATTTAGCGCAGGGCGCGGCCCTTTTTAATGGCGTCGCGGCCAAATTTGGCGCGTATCTTATCGGTGGCCCGCTCGGTGGCTGCGCGTTTGGAGGCATCTTGGTCCAGCAGATCAACCGACAGATCGGCGGTATCGGCAAGGGACAAGTCACTGATACCAACTCCGATCAAACGATACGGCCCTTCATTCCCAACCAATGTCATCAATTCCCGCGCCGTGCGATAGATCCGGTCGGCCATCTGGGTTGGGTCATAAAGGCTGACGCGGCGACTAAGCTGGGTGTGGTTGGCGCGCTTTAGTTTCAGGGTGACGATGCGGCCTGCTTGCCCCTTGGCTTTGGCCCGTGCCGAGACCTGCTCGGACAGACGGAAAATGTGACCATCCAGCACGGTCAGATCAGAGGTATCAGTTGAAAAGGTGGTTTCCTTGGAAATGCTTTTGACCGGCGCATTGTTCGAGACCCGGCGCATGTCCTGACCACGGGCAAGATGCCACAATCGATCCCCCATCGACCCGAATCGTGCGCCTAAATCCTTACGATCCCAGCGCAAAAGATCGGAAAAGGTGCGGATGCCAGCGGATTCAAGCGAGACCTGCATGGCCTTGCCAACCCCCCAGATCATCCGCACGGGTTTATCGCGCAAGAAGTCGTCGGTCTCGGCTTTGCCGATCACCGAAAAGCCGCGCGGCTTGTCCAGATCAGAGGCCACTTTGGCGAGAAATTTGTTGTGGGACAGCCCGATTGAACCAGACAGGCCCAACTCGTCCTCCATCCGTTTCACCAGTTTGGCCAGCATCACGGCGGGGGGCGCGTGGTGGAGGGTTTGGGTGCCGGACATGTCCAAGAACGCCTCGTCCAGCGACAGCGGCTCAATGCTGGGGGTCAACTCGTCCATCAGCTTGCGGATGTCACGGGACGCCTCGGCATAGGCTTCCATGCGGCCCGGTACGACCTCGGCGTCGGGGCAGAGTTTCAGCGCCTGAAACATCGGCATTGCGGAACGCACGCCCCTGATGCGGGCAATGTAGCAAGCGGTGGACACCACAGAGCGGGGATGGCGCGACCCGATGATCACCGGCTTGTCACGCAACGCAGGATTGTCGCGTTTTTCAACCGAGGCATAAAAGGCATCGCAGTCCATATGGGCGATGGTTAGATCGAACAATTCCGGATGCTCCATCACCCGTGGACTGCCGCAATCGGGGCAGCGGCGGCCAGTCTCAAACTGGGTCAGGCAATCACGGCACAGGGCGGGCATGGGGCGCTTTCGAATATGAAAATATGGTGTATGAATTCTATATGAATCTCATATGATTTCCATATGACTCTTTTTCGGGGCTATGTAACGGGGATTAGAGGGCGATTTGGTGGAAAATGACCCAATGACAGATTTTCACGGGGCCAAGGTGGCCTTGATTTCGGATCACTATGTTTTGACCCTGTTGCGGGATGATTTTGCCGACATCCCGTTTCCCGACATGTGGGATTTTCCCGGCGGCGGGCGCGAGGGTCATGAAACGCCACAGGACTGTGTGCTGCGCGAGTTGCATGAGGAATTTGGATTGCGCATCAAAGCGAGCGATCTGGTCTATCAGGCCAGTCGGGACGGGGTTTTGGCGGGGCAATCAAAGATTTGGTTCTTTGGCGCGTTAGTGGACCGGCTGGACCCAAGCCAGATCAAATTCGGCGAGGAAGGGCAGCGCTGGGAACTGATGCCGGTTGAGAGCTATCTAACCCATCCAAAAGCAATCTCGCATTTGCAGGACGGGCTGCGCGGGTTTTTGGCAAATCTAGAACGAGACGACGTATAAAAGCACACAGAAGCCAGATTCGGCATCGTTCGCCTTTCCTTTTTGCAAATAAACTCCATATTGAGCCTTAAGGATAATTGGATTGAATTTATGAATAGAAAGGACGGACCATTGGATATTGAACAAATGATTGCTGAGCTATTAGGCGGCAATATTGTGCTGCTTATTTTGGCAGCGCTGATTATCATCTCGATTTTCAAGGCCATTCGGATTGTACCACAATCGGAAAAATATGTGGTTGAGCGGTTTGGAAAATTGCGCTCGGTGCTTGGGCCTGGGATCAACGTGATCGTGCCATTTTTAGACCGTGTCCGTCACAAGGTGTCGGTGCTGGAACGCCAGTTGCCCGCCCATGAGCAAGATGCGATTACAGCGGATAACGTGCTGGTGACCGTCGAAACCAGCGTATTTTACCGCATTCTGGAGCCGGAAAAAACGGTTTACCGAATCCGCGATGTGGATGCTGCGATTGCCACAACCGTGGCTGGGATTGTGCGCTCAGGCATTGGGGAAATGGAGTTGGACGAGGTTCAATCAAACCGTCAGGAACTGATCGCCAAAATTCAGGAACAAATTGCCAAAGCCGTGGATGACTGGGGCATTGAAGTGACCCGCGCCGAAATTCTGGATGTGAATCTGGATCAGGCCACCCGTGACGCGATGCTACAGCAGTTGAATGCTGAACGGGCCCGTCGGGCCAGCGTCACCGAGGCCGAAGGGTTCAAACGCTCGGTTCAGTTGAACGCCGAGGCCGAGTTGTATGCCGCCGAGCAAAGCGCGCAAGCGCGGCGCATTCTGGCGGATGCCGAGGCCTATGCCACCGAAGTTGTGGCCAAGGTCATCAAAGAGAGCGGCATTGAAGCGGCGCAATATCAAGTGGCGCTCAAGCAGGTTGAAGCGATGGCCGAGATTGGCAAAGGCGCTGGCAAGCAGGTTATCATGATGCCGACCAACCTTGTGGATGCCTTTGGCGATGCGTTCAAATTGCTGAAAGGGAAACCATAATGTGGAGCGCATGGTGGGCCTGGATGGCTGGTGCGTTGGTGCTGGCGATCCTTGAGGTATTGGCACCGACGCATATTCTGTTGGGGTTTGCCATAGGTGCATTTGTAACCGGTGGCTTGCTGTATATCGGCGGGGCGGCGGCATTTTTTGCCACCTCGCTGCCCTATACGCTGGCGTTTTTCGCGGCGGTATCGTTGCTGGCATGGATTGTGATGCGGCGGGTGTTCGGGCTGCGGATGGCTGCGGTGAAAACCTGGAGCAAGGAAGAAGACATCAACGACTGATGCGACCTCCCAATCGTCCGATCATGGTTTTAAGTTCGCTATAGGCTTTGCCCTTGGTGAGCCATGAGGTGGCAAAGGCCAGCACGCCGACCGTTTCCCAAAAGAACATGTATTTGTAGGGATCGAGCGTCTCTTTGATGTCGAAGAACATGTAAGGCATGAGTGCGATAATCGAGAGCAGGATCAGTGCCCCACAAGCAACAAACATTTTGTTGCGCGGGGTCCAGATGATTTTGCCCTCGGTGGTGCGGTCGCCTCGGGTGAAAATGAACAGGCAAAACAGGGCAAGGCAGATGAAAAAGATCGCCGCACTGCCAAAGTGGAAAAAGCTGGGGTGACAGGTGAACCCCGATGCCGGTGTGATGCAATTTGTAACCTCGCCAGTGGGGACATTTCGCATCGGAAACAACGCAACCCCAATGGACGCGCAGCCCGCTATCCGTGCCACCCATCTGTCCGACAACCATTCATCCGATTTCTTTTTGTATCCCTTGTAGGTCAGCAAAAAGACCCCGATCGCGCATAAGGCACCGACCAACACGTCGCCCATTGGAGTGTGGTAATATTCGCTGATCGAGGGCTGAATATTTGTGCGGCTATAGAATGAGTAAAGCAGCAGCGAGATCGGCAGGGCAAAGCCAATAACACCCAAGGCTTGGCGCACGAAAAGGAAAGATTGGACGAGTTCGTTTTTCTCTTCTTGTTTTTTGCCGGCTTCCATTCGAAATACTCCTGCGCTGAATACTGTTTTGTGATTTGGAAATATCAAATCGGTGTCAGTATAGCACAGGTTTTCAGATTTCAGAGCGACCCAGTCCAATTGAATTGATCCAGCACCCCGAGGCAGCGTTAACGTAGGTTGGTGCATTCGGGTGCTGGTTGAATGCTTGGTTCTGATTAGATTGGTTGCGCTCTAGAGGTTGGCCAGTTGGGATTGAATCATTTGGGCCGCGCCGCGTGGGTCTTTGGCTTGCCACACAGGGCGGCCAACCACGATGTGATCGGCCCCGTCCCTGATGGCTTGGGCAGGGGTAGCGACCCGTTTTTGATCGTCTAACGCTGCCCCGGCAGGGCGTACGCCGGGGGTGACGATTAGTTTGCCAGCGGCTTCGGGCAGGGCGCGGATCAGCGCGGCTTCATGGGGCGAGGCAATCACCCCGTCGGCCCCCGCATTCAGGGCATTGGCGGCGCGTTCCAGAACGAGATCTGGAATGGAACCGGATTTGATACAGCAGGCATCCAGATCGACGCGATCCAGTGAAGTTAAGACCGTGACAGCGAGGATTTTCATATCTTTGCCAGCAGCGCCCTCGCAGGCGGCCTTCACCACTTGCGGGTCGCCATGCACTGTCAGGAAATCCAGATCGAACTGGGCCAGCCCGCGCACGGCGGCCTCGACGGTGGCACCGATGTCGAACAGTTTCATATCCAAAAAGATGCGCTTGCCACGCTCGTCCTTTAGTTCGCGTGCCAAGGCCAGCCCGCCGCCTGTGAGCATCCCCAACCCGATTTTGTAAAACGAAACGTCGGCACCAATTTCTTCGGCCAGTTTTAGGCCGGATAGGGCATCGGGCACGTCTAGGGCTACGATAAGGCGGTCGTTTGACATGGTGTGTTCCTGTTCAATGAGGTTCGCGTTTATCTACGCATCTGGCCCTGCTTTTGCAATATCCGGTTTGGAGGTATAGATGCGGGCCATATCGGGGGCCTCGGTGCAATACATATGCACCCAGATATAGGCGTGCTGAAACAGGGCTATGATCAGCGCATTCCATGAACCAAACAGCAGGGCAATGCCCCACATACCCAAAAACACCACCCCGTACATCGCGTTCGAGGTATACTTGAACGCGCCTTTGTCGACCAATGGCATGTCGGCGTAACTGTCGCGGAAATGATCGCCGCCCAGTGCGCGCGGGATGGTGAAATGTTTGATCACCGAATGCATCGCCCAGATTGCCACCGCCACCAGAGCAATGCCAACGCTGATTTCGGGGGTTCGATAGCCGGTGATCGGAACGGTATCGGCCCAACCTGTCATAAGGACGGTGATTGGGCGCATTATCAGGAGCGGCATGAATATCACGGCCCAGATTTTCATGTCGCGGTCGCCAAACAACCGCGTCATCATATTGCGATGCAGTTGCAGGCGAAAGACGATGGCGACGATGATCTGATGCAGCAGTGCAAAACTGATTGAGACCATCCCCCAACCCGCAGATGTCAGACCCAACAGGCGGGGCGCGTCTGAGTTTGTGCTTAATAACGTGACCGCGCCAAGGGCCATCAACAGGGCAATCGCCAAATGCTGTGGCTGCCCCTCAATCAATTGCGCCCAAGTGCTGCGGGCGCGAATGTTTGCCAGTTTTGCCATCGTCAATCCTCCAAAGGTCATGCGCCGATAGATACACACACAGATTTAAGTGGCGACAAGTATGCCGGCACTCGTGAGGTATGGTGAGATAAACCTACAAGGAATTGCGTGCAAAGTCCTGTCTTAACTGGCTTGCTTGGCCTTGGTCACAGTGTGTTCAATCATTTGGACTCAGAAACACCAATACGTCTTCCCCTGAACGAAACTCGGGCATGCGTTCTGCCTGGCGGATCGCCTCGGCCTTCATGTTGTTTTTTAGGCTCAACGCCTGTTGGTCCGGGGCCTCGCCAACCGGAATATCGCACCGGCATTCAAAGTTCATGGCGTCAAAGCGATCACCGACACCGCCCCTGATGTGAAAGGTAACATTCCCCACCATTTTTGTGCCGCAAGAGCACGGACGGACATTCTGGATTTCAATTTCCGAGATATTCATTACACGACTAACTGGTTACAAACTACATTCCCTAAATAGATGCTTGGCCAGAGATTTCAAACCTGTCCTTTTAGGTAGATTTATATTTGTTTTTGGCCGTCTGCATCTTGAAGCGATGCAGCCTGATAACCACATTAATTGTGAGGTCTGGAAATGACTGTGCCGCGACTTGGGCAGTCAAATTCGCCAGACGCTTTAAAAGGAGAATGACGATGGACATGGAAAAGTTCACTGAACGGTCGCGCGGTTTCATACAAGCGGCCCAAACGATTGCAATGCGTGAGAGCCATCAGCGGCTGTCACCAGAACACTTGCTAAAAGCATTGATGGACGACGATCAGGGGCTGGCCAGTAATCTGATCAACGCGGCTGGCGGTAATGCGACCCGCGTGGTCGAGGCTGTCGATGCCGTGATGGACAAAATCCCCAAGGTCACGGGCGATGGTGGCCAAACCTATATGGACCAGCAAACCGGTAAAGTTTTGGCCGAGGCCGAGAAAATTGCCAAGAAAGCGGGCGACAGTTTCGTTCCGGTTGAGCGCATTTTGATGGCGCTGGTGATGGTGAAATCCAAAGCCAAAGAGGCGCTTGAGGCGGGTGATGTTTCGGCCCAAAAGCTGAATGAGGCAATCAACGACATCCGCAAAGGGCGCACGGCGGATACGGCCAGCGCCGAAGAAGGCTATGATGCGTTGAAAAAATACGCCCATGACCTGACCGAAGCGGCTGCTGAGGGCAAGATTGATCCGATCATCGGGCGTGACGAGGAAATCCGCCGCACGATGCAGGTTCTATCGCGCCGCACTAAAAATAACCCGGTGCTGATTGGTGAGCCGGGCGTGGGTAAAACCGCGATTGCCGAAGGGCTGGCCTTGCGGATTATCAGCGGCGATGTCCCCGAAAGCCTGCTAAACAAAAAGCTGCTGTCGCTCGATATGGGCTCGTTGATTGCCGGCGCGAAATATCGCGGCGAGTTTGAGGAGCGCCTAAAGGCGGTTCTGAACGAAGTCACCGAGGCAGCGGGCGAAATCATCCTGTTTATTGACGAGATGCACACGCTGGTCGGGGCTGGCAAGGGCGACGGCGCGATGGATGCGTCCAACCTGTTAAAACCAGCGCTGGCGCGCGGTGAATTGCACTGCGTCGGCGCAACCACGCTGGATGAATATCGCAAACACGTTGAAAAGGACGCCGCACTTGCGCGGCGATTCCAGCCGGTGTTGGTTGAAGAACCCACCGTTGAAGACACTATTTCGATCCTGCGTGGTATTAAGGAAAAATACGAGCTGCACCACGGGGTACGGATTTCGGACAGTGCTTTGGTGGCGGCGGCAACGCTTTCACATCGCTATATCACCGACAGGTTTTTGCCCGATAAGGCGATTGACTTGATGGACGAGGCGGCATCGCGCTTGCGTATGGAGGTCGACAGCAAGCCAGAAGAGCTGGATGCGCTGGACCGTGAGATCATGCAAAAACAAATCGAGTCGGAAGCCCTGAAGAAAGAAGATGACGCCGCCAGCAAGGACCGTCTGGAAACGCTGGAAAAAGAGTTATCCGATCTGATGGAGCGTTCAAACGAGATGACGGTGCAATGGCAGTCCGAGCGTGACAAGCTGGCCGGTGCGCGTGACATCAAGGAAGCATTGGAATCGGCGCGGGCCGAGCTGGATATTGCCAAGCGTGAAGGCAATCTGGCCAAAGCGGGTGAGCTGTCTTACGGGGTTATACCCGAGCTGGAAGCCAAGCTGGGCGAGGCCGAAACCAAGGATGAGGGCATGATGGTTGGCGAGGCCGTGCGGCCCGAGCAGATCGCGCAAGTGGTCGAGCGCTGGACCGGCATTCCAACCTCCAAAATGCTGGAAGGCGAACGCGACAAGCTGCTGAAAATGGAAGAAGAGATCGGCAAACGGGTGATCGGTCAACGCGCGGCCGTGGTCTCGGTAGCCAATTCGGTGCGCCGTGCGCGGGCAGGGTTGAATGACCCGAATCGGCCATTGGGCAGCTTTTTGTTTTTGGGGCCAACCGGTGTCGGTAAAACCGAGTTGACCAAGGCCGTGGCAGAATACCTGTTTGATGACGAACACGCGATGGTTCGGGTCGACATGTCCGAGTTCATGGAGAAACACTCGGTCTCGCGTCTGATTGGGGCACCTCCGGGTTATGTCGGGTATGACGAGGGCGGCGTGTTGACCGAAGCGGTGCGGCGCAAGCCCTATCAGGTGATCCTGTTTGACGAGGTCGAAAAGGCGCATCCGGACGTGTTTAACGTGCTGTTGCAGGTGCTGGACGACGGGGTGCTAACCGATGGTCAGGGCCGCACGGTGGATTTCAAGCAGACGCTGATTATCCTGACGTCGAACCTTGGATCACAAGCCCTGAGCCAACTGCCTGAAGGCTCGGACGCGTCAGAGGCCAAGGATCAGGTGATGGGCGCTGTGCGCGATCATTTCCGGCCTGAATTCCTGAACCGTCTGGACGAGATCGTGATCTTTGACCGTCTGGCCCGCGAGGATATGACGGGGATCGTCGATATTCAGCTTGGCTTGCTTGGTGCGCGTTTGGCCCTGCGTAAAATTACGCTGGACGTGGATGCGGCTGCGAAAAAATGGCTGGGCGACAAGGGATATGACCCTGTCTATGGGGCGCGACCCCTGAAGCGGGTGATCCAGCGCTATTTGCAGGACCCATTGGCCGAGAAGCTGCTGGGCGGCGAGGTTATGGATGGCTCGACCGTGACGGTGGAGGCTGGTCCGGACGGCTTGCTGATCGGGCAGAATACCTTGCATTGACAATTGGCGCGCCCTGCACAAACGTAGGGCGCGTCATTCTATCGCGAAAGGTCGACAGCCAATGAAGCCAATATTTCAAACCCTAGGGGTGATATCCCTCTCCGCATTCTGGGCAACAGCAGCACAGGCCACCTTTTACTGTGAAGTTTTACCCCTGCCTGAAGGCGCTATCGAGCTGCATGAAATGCCGGACGCGGCCTCCCCTGTGATGCAGATGGTGCCGGTGGGTGACTATGTTTCCGATATGTCCGGCGACGAGGGGGCTCAGGGCGAATGGGTGAAAGTGGCCTACTCTATCGATCCAAAATCCCATTGGGGCGAGGGCGGGATCGGTTGGGTGAGAAGTGATCAATTGGGAGATTGTGGGTAGGGTTTTCACCCCGTCATAAACACATCATACCGTGTCGATTTTCCGGTGATCTGATGCGAGGGCACTGGCAACCCTTCCATCAAATCCGCCTTTTGCGGCCATTTCAACACCACGCGGTTGCGGGCACAAGCCAGCGCCACCTGCATCAACGCGGCGGAATCCGCGTCCACCCCGACAATCTCGCGGATTTGGCGCATTTCTTTTTTCACCAAGGCCGATTTACCACGCGGGGGGTGCATCGGGTCGACCAGCACCACTTCGGGGGATAGGTCGGGCAACAGATCTTTGGCATCACCATGTAACAGGCTTATGCGGGATATGATCTCGGAGACATCACTGTCAGCAGCCCGCGTCAGTGCATCCGCCAAAAGCCCGTGCATTTGCGCTGAGCGCTCAATCATCACTACCGTTGCCCCGAGGGACGCCAGCAAAAAAGCATCCCGCCCCAACCCGGCAGTTGCATCCACAACGGATGGTGTTTTGCCACCCTTCATGCCGATAGCGCGCGGCAATGCCTGACCGCGCCCGCCACCAAATTGTCGACGGTGGGCAACGGCACCGGTGGTAAAGTCGATGACCAAAGGGGGTGAGTTATGCATTTCTTCTTTTCACAAATATCCGCGCCGCAGGCATAGAATCTTTTATAACCCCAATGCGTCTTTGACGATCTGATCCAAAAACGCCTCGACCTCTTTCATTGCGCCATCGGGCATGGATTTGAAACCCACCATCACATCCTCGGTGCCCCCTTTTTGCATCACGAAAATCCGGTAGGGGCAGTGGACAACATTCATGATGTCGGCTTCCATGACTTTGCGCGACAGGCTGGCCGAACAAAAGTTAAAGATGTCGGCGTGTTCAAACAGCATCACGTCAGACCCCGTTGCAGCGCGGGTGCGCTCAAGCATGTCACCGGTGTGGCTGACGAAATCGATCACCAGCCCGGCGTCCAAAATCGCGCTCTCGACCGAAAATGTTGTATCGTCAAAATCATCCTCGGACGTGTAGGTGATTGCTTCGCCAGCCATAAGCGGGGTTGCGACAAGCGTGGCGGTAAGGGTGGCAATCAGATGTTTCAGCATTGGTGGTCCTTTTCGGTTTCGGCCCAGTTTCAGCAACGTCCGCAAAAAGTTGACTTGCGTCACGCAGGGTAGACGCGCAATCTGAGGAGGATTGTAGCCGGACATGCACGGATGTCAAAAGGACAAAACGGGGAATGGGAATGCGCTTTATGAATTGGGCAGGATATGCGTTGCAGAGCCTGGCTTTGCTGTTCGTTTTTATCATTGGAGTGTTGGTGCTGCTGACCATTGCGCTGTTTGTCATTGATCGGCTGCAAAAAGGCGACGCGGTGCGACGCAACTATCCGGTGCTAGGGCGGTTTCGCGGGTTGTTCAGCACACTTGGCGAATTTTTCCGGCAATATTTCTTTGCGATGGACCGCGAGGAGATGCCGTTCAACCGCGCGCAACGTGAATGGGTTGGTCGGGCGGCGGACGGGCACGGCAATACCGTGGCCTTTGGTTCGACCCGCAACCTGTCGGTGGTCGGCACGCCGATTTTTGTGAACGCCGCCTTTCCGCCGCTGGATGACCAGTTTGCCAAAACCGACCCGATGCAGATTGGGCCAACCGCACGCACCCCCTATGTGGCGAAATCCATTGTTAATATTTCGGGGATGAGTTTTGGCGCACTGTCAGCCCCCGCCGTTGAAGCGCTTAGTCGGGGGGCGGCCAAGGCCGGTATCTGGATGAACACGGGCGAGGGCGGCATGTCGCCGTATCATTTGGCGGGTGGCTGTGATGTGGTGTTCCAGATTGGCACGGCCAAATACGGTGTGCGCGATCTGGAGGGTAATCTGTCTGATGACAAGCTGCGCGAGGCGGCGGCCCATCCTGAGGTCAAGATGTTCGAGATCAAGCTGGCGCAGGGGGCCAAGCCCGGCAAGGGCGGCATACTACCGGCCGAGAAAGTCACCGAGGAAATTGCCGGGATTCGTGGCATCAAAGCGGGCAAGGCGAGCCTTTCGCCCAACCGCCATGCCGGAGTCGATGATTTTGGTGATCTGCTGGATATGGTGGTGCATGTCCGCGAGGTGACGGGCAAGCCGGTGGGGTTTAAAACCGTGGTCGGCTCAACCGAGCCGTTTGAGGAATTGTTCGCGCTGATCAACGCGCGTGGCGAGGCGGATGCGCCGGACTTTATTACGCTGGATGGTGGTGAAGGCGGCACGGGAGCAGCCCCAATGCCGTTGATTGATCTGGTCGGTATGCCGATCCGCGAGGCGCTGCCTTTGATCATAAACCTGCGGGATGAGCATGGGTTGAAGGAACGGGTGCGGATTGTCGCCAGTGGCAAGCTGGTCAATCCGGGGGATGTGGCCTGGGCGCTGTGTGCAGGGGCGGATTTTGTCACCTCGGCGCGCGGGTTCATGTTTAGTCTGGGGTGCATACAGGCGCTGAAATGTAACCGCAACACCTGTCCCACCGGGATCACCACCCATGATGCGGGGTTGCAAAAGGGACTGGTGGTCGAGGATAAATTTGAAAAGGTGGCGCAATACGCGGATGGCCTGACCCACGAGATCGAAACCATCGCCCATTCCGTCGGTGTGAGTGAGCCGCGGCAGATGCGGCGTAAACATGTGCGGCTGGTTCAGGCGGACGGGCGTTCGGTGCCGATGGACAAGTTGTTTCCAAGGCGAGTTTGATGCGAGGGGTGGGTTAAGAACGGGCCTTACTAAAGCACGCGGGCAACGGGTGGAGGGGCGCACAAGCAGGTCAGACATTTACTCTTGTTGCGATGACGAAGGCGAATGGCCGATCCAAGTTACTTACCCGTTCACTGCAAACGCCCGCTCATGTCGTCAGTTCCTTGGTACTGACCAACATTAACGATACCAAATACGTTCCAACCGCCATAATAATCACTTATGACAATTCCTCTTATTCTCTTGGTTCTCGCCGCGGGTGCTTTTGCTTTTCAAAGCTGGTCAAAACAACAGACCCTTAGGAAGCTTCGTGTAACGGCGCTATCGGATCATCAGCGGGCCATTGTTGCGCAACATGCCCCTCTGACCCAGAAGCTTCCTTTTGAATTACGCGAGAAGCTTGAAGGCAAGATCCAAGTCTTTCTGCATCAGATGAAATTCGTTGGGTGCGGCGGGTTGGAGGTGACCGAAGAGATGCAACTTTCCATTGCTGCGCAAGCATGCCTTCTCGTCGTCAATAGCGATCTTTGGTACAGGAATCTTCGCACGATCCTGATCTATCCGGGTGCCTTTAAATCGCGAAGAAAAGAGCAGGTTGGCTATGTAGTGACAGAACGCGAAACGGTGCGCACGGGTGAAAGCTGGGCGCGAGGCCCGGTCGTTCTTTCCTGGACGCATACCGAACAAGGCGCGCTTGACGACAAAGATGGCCACAACGTTGTGCTGCATGAATTCGCCCACCAAATTGACGACTTGTCTGGACACACTGATGGAGCTCCCATTCTCAATAAAGGACAGAGCTTTGCTGACTGGGAGCACGTGTTCACCAAGGCCTTCGAGAGCCACGTTCGAAGTGTAAAAAGGGGGCACAAGACTGTATTTGACGCTTATGGCGCTGAAGGGCCGGAAGAGTTTTTTGCGGTGGCGGTCGAAGTTTTCTTTGAAAAACCGTCGGCCCTTAAACACGAAATTCCAGCGGTCTACGAACAGTTGGCAAAACTTTTCCGGTTGGAGCCGATAACTTGGAAGTAGTTTGCCCAGCCGAAAGTGAAGTAAGTAATTGGAAAACCTCTGATCTGGGCAATCAGGGTTTTGCGCGGGGTGATCGCAATAGGCTCAAACTTGCCAGTCACCACCCGCCCCCACGTTACAAAAACTAAACAAGGTTGTGAGGCGAGTTGTTTTGGCTTCTTTGATGGGCTGACTTAGGGAATGTAGGTGTAAACAACCGGAGACCTTAAATGGCATATCGTTTTAAGACTGATTTGAAGTGGTCCGCAGTGACCCCGAAGACGGATTACCTAAACCGCCGGCAATTGCTGGCAGGTGCGGGTGCGGTGGGGCTGGGTGTGACGGCGGGGCCTGCTGCGGCCCAGATCGCGGCTATGTCGAGCGTTTACTCAACCGATAACGAACCCAATACATTGGAAGAGATCAGCAGCTATAACAACTTTTATGAATTTGGCACCGGCAAGGGCGACCCTGCCAAACATGCACATCAACTGACGACGGACCCGTGGAGCGTGAAGATTGACGGTTTGGTCGACAAACCCGGCAGCTATGATTTGGCGGACATCCTAAAGGGTGCCGATTTGGAGGAGCGCATTTACCGGCTCCGTTGTGTCGAGACCTGGTCGATGGTGGTGCCGTGGATCGGGTTTGAGCTGGCGACGTTGTTAAATCGTGTCGGGGTTCAGTCAGGCGCGAAATATGTCGCGTTTGAAACGCTGGTGCGTCCCGAAGAGATGCCATACCAGAATTCTCGCGTATTGGACTGGCCCTATATAGAGGGGCTGCGTTTGGATGAGGCGATGAATCCGCTCACTATAATGGCTACAGGTTTGTATGGTGAGGCGTTGCCCAACCAGAACGGCGCGCCGTTGCGTTTGGTGGTGCCATGGAAATACGGGTTCAAGTCGATCAAGTCGATCGTGCGCATTTCCTTGGTGGATGAAATGCCACCAACCACATGGAACAATATCGGCCCGGATGAGTACGGTTTTTATAGCAATGTGAATCCTGAGGTTAGCCACCCGCGTTGGTCGCAATCCTCGGAGCGGCGGATCGGCGGCGGGATATTTGCCAGGCGCCGACCAACCCTGCCGTTCAATGGATATGGTGACGAGGTGGCCAGCCTGTATGACGGCATGGATTTGCGGAAACATTTCTAGATGCAGCGGATAAATGCAGTTCTGAAACGGGTGCCAACCTTGTCTCTATATATAGCCGGTGTTGTGCCGCTGATTTGGCTGGTGGTTTTGCTGTTCACTGGCGGCCTGGGCGTTGACCCTGTCAAAGCGCTGGAACATCGGGTTGGCAAGATCGGTTTGCAGTTTATGATTGCGGTTTTGGCGGTGACGCCGTTGCGCCGGTTTTTCGGTTTGAACCTGATCAAATTCCGCCGCGCGCTGGGGCTTTTGACCTTCTTATATATAGTGGTGCATCTGGCGGTCTGGCTGGCGCTGGATATTCAGTTCTATTGGGCCGAGATCTGGGCCGACATTTTGAAGCGGCCCTACATCACCATTGGCATGACCGGATTCGTGTTGATGTTGCCGCTGGCGGTGACCTCGAACAACGCGTCGATCAAACGGATGGGGCCGGCGGGATGGAAGATGCTGCACAAGCTGACCTATCTGGCAGCCCTGGCCGGGGCGCTGCACTATGTTTGGCTGGTAAAGGGCTGGCAGTATGAGCCGCTGGTCTACATGGGCGGGATAATCCTGCTTTTGGGACTGCGGATTCGAGTGAATCGCAAGCGAGCCGCCCGAATCTGACGACCGAGTCGGACGATTCACCTCCGAAGCCCGAAAACCCGAGTCGTGAATCGGTCAATTTGGCCGGTGAGTCTGTTGATAAGCCGATATTTGATCGAATTCGGCTGATCCAGCGGCGGATATTGCCGCGTAAATTAGGAATGAGCGACTTTTTACCTTTCCAAAAACCCTTGTTTTAAAGGGAAATCAGCGAATTTCAAAAAAATGTCATATTTCATGAAAAAAGGTCTTGCGACTCTCAGTGGGTAACACTAAACACCCCCTTACCGGACGAGCAGAGACGCTCCAACGGGTCGCCGGAAAGGCCAGACGGTCAAGAAAGTGAAACGAAAACAGAGACTTACAGGCAGGCGCGCCGGAAATACTAAAGGCGCTTCGGTTTGTTTTTGTCTCGTGCTCTTTGAAATTATTAGTATCTGAAGAGATATGTGGGCGGTTTGGTTCATTCGA
>Ga0209345_10000851_pt1 | contig 39143 bp, 64 predicted proteins | sample Cruoilmetagenom7_FD_187294 | JGI IMG/M metagenome (GOLD analysis project Ga0209345, IMG submission 187294) | Oil polluted marine microbial communities from Coal Oil Point, Santa Barbara, California, USA - Sample 7 (SPAdes) (version 2) | ecosystem: Environmental > Aquatic > Marine > Oil seeps ...
GCATGTATGCTGGCTTCTTCTTGCCATTCGCACTTGGAACTGAATATCCATTCCCGCTTGCTATTATTGCAAGCTATCCTGAGATGGCTCTTCCTAGTGTAGCTAATGCTCGTAATGCCTTTATCGCTGATCCGGGTGAAGGTGCAGCTAAGTATCGCAGACGTACTTCGGAGTCATGGCGAGATATTGAGAACCACCAGACCTCCTCTAGTAATCATAAGCCCTCAGTTGGTCAGCGATGCTTTATGTGGCCATATAAAACTGGTAGAGGTTTTGCTCTTGGGAGTGATACCGCTGATAATTGGAACTATGGTGGAATCGAGAAGATGGTTGAGAACCATGAGAATGAATCGCCGCTCTTTCAATGCCACATTATAGATATGTTGGATGATACAGTGGTTGGTGCATTAGAAGGTGTCCACGCAACTTCTGGGTTTAATCGGTCGGTTGAACAGGTTGTGACTATTGATGCACAAGATTATATCTTGTTCCAGCGAGTCTTTAGAAGTAATCCTGGTGACTTCATGGCTATAGAGGAGACCTAACATGTCTTATACACTTACATCTGCAACCGACTGGCGTGATTTACTGGATAAGATCTCTACCTTTGTGGTAGCGGATAGTTGGACTGAAGAATATGATAATGGTAGCTCTACAGATAAACAGATAGCTTTCTCTAAGGGTAACTGCCATATTGCTATTGGTGAACAAGCTAGCCAAAACCCACTGACACCACAGACGGGTTGGTCAGATGCTAGACTGTACTCAGCACTTGGAACTAGTATTAATACTGGAAACCAATACTTCTATGGTCACCCAGGATCCCCAGTTACTGGAGTAACTGATATAGAGAGAGTGATTCTCAATGATCTAGCTGCTGCGCTTTCTAATGTGTGGCTTTTCTCTGGCCCAGGTACAGGCCCTGATTACTGTCATGTGGTAATGCAGACTGCTGGCGACCGCTATTCACACTTTAGCTTTGGTGAACTAGACCCACTCGGAATGTCAACACCCGATGTAGGATACCTGTGTTCTATGTACTACGAGTTCTGGCCTAATGGTACAGCCAACAATCCAACGGATGCTAGTCACAGGTATGGCCACTTTTGTGATAATACCAATGCCCAAGTTAATATCCTGGCAAATACTCTTCCAGCTAGCGGGTTTCCAAGTGCTGGAGTACTGGTAGATGATGATCTTACCCAGACCTTCACAATTGGAGATCAAGACAGTGATCATTATGCATCCTTGAGTGGTAAATTTCTCGACTTCTTCTTACCTGTTTCAAATCAACTTGTAACTGGTGGAACTGCACTACACCCAATTCCCGTCTTCTGTCAAAGTTCTGACAATATCACTCACTGCTTCTTAGGCATCTTACCAGGGGTTAGGTTAGTTGATATCTCAAACCACACGCCAGGATCTTCACTAACCTTTGGAAGTGAAGAGTGGGTGGTATTCCCCTTTAAGCGAAAGGGAATTGCCGACAATCTAAATATCGGTAGTGACCCCCAGGATGATGCCAATACTTTGTCTTACGGACTAGCCTACAAGAAAAACACCTAAGGAGCTATATGGCTGATGCAATGCTAGAGCTCTTTGGAGGCAATTCATCTGATAACCCTCTAATTAGTGCAGCAATAGAAGACACCTGCGAGTATGGTGAAATTCTTAGTGGCGGTAGTCTAGGTGCTATCTCCACCCCATCAGTACCAGCACTTTCAGGTGTTGATGGAGCTATAGTTTATGGCGATTATGGTGAGATCTACTTTAGAGTCTGGGCAATACCTGGCCTTCTAAATCCAATCAATCCTGGTAGAAATGTGAACATCCCATTTACTCTGTGGAATGCCTATACTGTACAAAATAGCCTAACTACTATTGGTGGGTCAGGTCAAGATGGTTTATCAACTGATATTACTACACCAGAAGTTTTTGAACCAGTTGAAGACCGTGAGTTCAATATTCAGATTGGTGATGATGCACCATTCACTATCTCTGCTGACTTCATCTTTACCTTTACTTATAATATTGTAACTTTACTCTTTGAAGTTGATGTCATTGATTGGCTACATGAGATTCCCGATCATCCTGTCCAAGAAACTTGGGAATGGCTAACTGATGTTATTCAATCTGTTGATGGCTCTGAGCAACGAATCAGTATCAGAACTCAGCCAAGACGACAGATTCAATTTACTATTCTACTCAAAGATGATGAAGATCGAGAACGTGAATTAAGGCGTTGGTTTGAGATTATGGCTGCTACTACAGTCATCCCCTTCTACCAATATACCACCCGAATTACACAGGATAGTGTTATTACCGATACTAAGATCTACTTTGATCCCGCGAGAACTGATGTACGTGCAGACGAGAAGGTAATTATCTATCACCCACAGGATGACACCTCATTTCCCTTAATGCTCAGCACTGTGGTAGCTGATGGTGCAACGCTTGACCCCCTAACCTATAATGTCTATGAGGGTGATTTAATCGCCCCAGCCTTTGAGTCTAGATTGAACAATCGTACTGGACCACAGATGACTACTGTAGCTGGCCAGCTGACTATTAAAGCTGAGGTATCAGAGTATCGGGATGACTTCGATAGGCCAGGTAGTATAGCCAGTATTACTACATTTGATAGTTTAGATGTTATGGACAGAATCCCAAGAGCCAGGGAATTTGTTGATGAAATAGTTGACATTCAGCCAGTAATCATTGATAATGAAAGTGGCATCATAGACCGCAGTAGTACATTGCTTCATGCCGCTATCGATGGAAGTCGTAAATGGATCTTCAATCGAAAGACCAATCCCACAGAGATGGATTACTGGCGAGATTTCTTAACTGCCAGAAATGGCAGACGCGGATCATTTCTAATTCCAACATGGCGAGAGGATCTTTTCCTCGACTCAAACCCGTCGGCTGGTGCACTACAATTCTATGTAGAGGGATTAGACTATGTGAATCGATATGCCGATTTCGATACCTACCAGCGATTCCAACTAATCAATCCAGATGGAGATATCGAATACAGAAAGCTTTCGGTTGCCGAGGCGGCATCTGGAGGTCTAACTCTCATCACACTAACAACTGCATTACCAATAATCGCAGCATGGAGCAGCGGTTTTACTATCTCATTCTTACATCAAGTAAGATTAAACTCAGACCAAGTTCGATTAACCCATGGGCCAATGGCTACGGAGATTGAACTCTCAATCAGAACAGTTGATGGATAACTAATGAGCTACGATACATATGAGGAAAGTGTACAGAGTGGCGCACCCATTGAAGGGTTTGAGTTTGTTGGTAGCTTTACTACATATCGATATACTAGTTCTCAGGTAGATGTTGATATCTTTAGTCAGACCTATACAGCTATTGCTATTGAGCGTAATGCTGTAAAAGCTACTACTCAGAATGATGATGGTGGGGATCTTGAAGTAACAGTACCATATGATATTCCGCTGGTGGAGGACTATGCATATTCTAAAGCCCCACCTAATCTAACACTAGAGATTGTAAGATTTCATGAGGGAACCGACCCTGTAACTGATTGGGTGACCATTTGGAAAGGAATTGTAACTAATTTCTCAGTAAGTGGTAGAATCTGTAAGATCAGGATTCCAAGTATCTTTTCTGTGGTGCTACGTGGTGAATTACCTAATGTATATTACCAAGGCCCCTGTAATCACCGGCTATATGACTCAAGATGCGGTTTAACTGCAACTTCATATCGTACTCAGAGTACTATTACAGCTATTGATGGTAATGAGATTACTGTAGCTGCTGATGGTGTAGATGATGGCCATCTAGTTGGTGGAGAGTTAGTCGATACTACACAGAGTGAACGTCGATTGGTGATCTCGAATATAGCTAATGTCCTGACACTTAACTTCCCATTCTACGGTGCTGAAGTTGGAGATTCAGTAGATATGTATGCTGGCTGTGATCATTCGTTTGCTACCTGTGGAACGAAGTTCTCTAACCAGGAGATGTTTGGAGGCTTTCCTTTCATTCCAGGCATCAATCCATTCGAGGGTGATATATGATATGGCTAACGCTCTCATTGTTTGTAGTTAGTTTTTTTCTATCATATCTACTAACGCCAAGCCCAGATGCTGAGAATGTTAGAGCTGGGACACTTGATGATCTCAATTTTCCACAGGCAGATGAAGGAAGCCCAGTTGCATTACTGTTTGGTAGGTGTAAACTCAAGTCTCCGCATGTTCTATGGTATGGAGACTTTACCTCCTCAGCCGTTCGGAAAAAGGTTAAGACTGGGCTATTTAGTTCTAAACGAGTAACAACTGGATATAAGTATTATGTTGGTCTACATCTTGGATTAGCCATAGGTCCAAATGTGAGGATTCGTAAGATTCAGTTGGGCAAGTACACGTTGTGGTCTGGTACAGCATCAGGCGATGGTAGCCTACTACAAGTCAATAAATCTGGGTTGTTTGGTGGCTCAGATCGTGGTGGCGGATTTGTTGGTGACATTAGATTCTATAGCGGTGGTGACAGTCAATCTGAGAATGTTTATCTTGAAGGTCAGCTTGGGACTGTTCCTGCCTATAATAATGTAGCTCATCTAGTCTTTGAAAAACCATATATAGGTACAGCTCCAAGCCTACGAATTGCAAGTGTTGAGCTGGAACGATATCCCAATAATCTGGCATTAGCATCTGGTGTACAGCTTATTAATGATGACCTAAATCCAGCTGAGATACTTTATGATATTCTTACTGATAATTGGGGTGGCCTAAACATAGACCCATATGACATTGATACAGCCTCTTTCCTTTCTGTGGCTATTACATTAGCCGATGAAGAAAATGGTATGAGTATATTGGTTACAAAGGCCAACAATGGTAAGAAGGTTATCGAAGAGGTTCTTAGACAAATTGACGGCATTCTTTATCAGGATCCTGTGACAGGTAAAATGGTACTGCGACTAATCCGTGATGATTATGATGAAGCTACAATACCCCTACTTGATGAGACTCGTATTGCCGAGATTAGTAACTTCTCCCGTACAGCTTGGTCAGATACACTAAACCAGGTTAGAACTGTATTTACTGATAGACGTAGGGACTATGAAAAGGGCTCAGCGTTTATTCAAGATATGTCCAACATTGCAGTCCAAGATCAAGTACGAAGTACCACTATCTCCTTCCCAGGTTGTATGGAGCCTGCTCTTGCTAATCGCCTTGGTGCTCGTGAATTATCACAACTTGGAGTTCCGCTGGTACGTGCTACACTCAGGTTAAAACGGATTGATACTGTAGATCTACGGCCAGGTGATGTATTTAGAATGAATTGGGATGACTATGGTATTGAGGGTATGGTAATGAGGGTCCAGAAATTTAATATGGGTGAATTAACTGATGGTCGAGTAGTTCTCGAGGTTTTACAAGATTCGTTTGCTGATGCTAGTCCTATCTATGCTAACCCAGCAGACACAAGCTGGGCTGTACTTGATCGACCAGCTACAGATATTACTGAGTTTACTGTATTTGAAAGCCCAAAATTCTTTGTGGATCAAGCTCTAGATATTGATGGTAGTGATAGCCCAGTAACAACCCACCTGTGGGCTTTAGCCCGTCCACCAGCATATGGTGAAGGCTATGATCTTATTACCTCTAATGATAGTTTTGTTGGTGAGATTACTACTGACTTAAGCCATGTTGAGTTTCCTAACTCTGCTACTCTAGTTGAAGGTATCTATCAACAGATGGGACAGCCAACCGGTGAACTTACCAAAATTGTAATTGGTAATTTATACCCCGATGACTTTGAACCATCATCTAGTAGTGAATCTGATATCCAGACTCATGGCTATAACCTTATCATGATCAATGGTGAGTTTATGGCCTTTGAAGGAGTCACTGATAATGGTGATGGTACTTTTGATTTAGAAGATGTCCACCGAGCGCTCTTAGACTCTCCAATCGAAGACCATGCAATAGGAGATGCTGTCTATTTTATAGACAGCATTGACTGGCTCAGTTTCAACAGTCGGGATTACCCCGGTACTTATGGCTATAAGCTACTATGCTTTACTGACCAGGACTCTCAAGATGAGAATGATGTCTCACAGTCTAACATTGTCTTTGCAGAGCGATATAAACGACCCTATGCCCCAGACTATATCACAGTTGATGGTGAACGAGCCCCATTTGCCATCATAGGTGTTACTGATGTCGATGTAACCTTTAGAGCTCGTAACCGTCAAACTGATACCATAGTCTTCTATGATGATACCGCTGAAACTCCAGAAGGTAGTATTACCTATAATGCTTACTTTAAGATGGGTGGAACAGCGATCTCTAATAATTTAGGGGCTGCTGGTCCAACGATTAATCTTAGCGGACTGAGTGGAGCTGGGTGGGCTCGAGTTGAACTTGATTCTGTTCTTGACTCAGACCCAAGCCATGAAGCTGATGCTATCGAATTCTTCTATGCCAATTACGTGAGTCTAACATCAGAGCTAGTAACTGATGGTGACTTCGAACTTTCGGGTGTCACTAACTGGACTAATGTAAGTGGTACTTTTGCAAAGTCAGCTACAAGTGATTATCACCCCTTATATCCAGAGGGTGATCAATACCTACATGCAACAGCTGATGGTAGTGAAGTCTACCAAGATATCACTGTCAGTTCATATCAAGGTCAGGCTGGGATCTTCAGGATCTTCCACGGTAGTGAGAGCTCAGGTGATGAGAGCTCAGTTGTTATAGAACAACGAGACGGGGGTGGTCTACTTGATTCGATCACTGTACCAGCCTCCTCTGTGGATCCTGGTAAGTGGGAAGTTATTGATGTGGCAATTCCCATTCGCAGTGATTGCGCTACGTTACGAATCCGGTTGCTAGGCGACACAGGAGCTGCCTTTGAGGAATGCTCATTCAAAGTAAATACCGTTACTCGTACTACTGCAATGACTGACTATGACAGTGTTACAGGAGTCACTGTTCAAAGTGCATATGGTCTACGTACTATGGTCTCTACATACTCTGGGCCACTCATCAAGATTAGGGATACAGATGATGACACAGAGACTGACCTATACGCCGATATTGATGGCAATCTTGAAGCCTTCTACACAGTCGGTGAAGCACGAGTTGTAAAGCTTTATGACCAATCTGGTAGTGCTGCCCATCTTGAACCCTCCTTGGTAGCCAGACAACCACGATTACGTCACCAGCTATCTCCTACTGGTAGGTGTCACATTGAGTTTAATGAGACACTAAAAACTATGCTCAGTGACCCCACAACTGGTACTAGTCGTCCATATATGGATGCTAGGCCTAATGCTATCTTACTGGCTGGCCCACGAACTGCCTCGAGTAGTGATGGCTGGTTAGTAACTATCTGGCATGATACTGACACCGCTGATCCATACTACCGCTGGGGCCTTATTACAAAAGAGCCAGAGGCCTGGGAAGTTTCAGTAAATGGAACTAAGCGTAGTATCACTGGGGACCCAACCACAGGTAATCATGTTTGGATTCTTGATTACCAGAACGGCGATGCCTACCAAAATGCTTACACGACTCCTGTGGATTCATGGACTGCCACTGATATTACATACCCTGAAGATACACTACTTGTTATAGGTCAGGGTGGAGGAGGGCTCTTCAATTGGGAGGGAGACTTCTACGAACTCTGTATCTATACTGGGAACATAGCTCAAGCTGAACGAAATTCGATGATGAACCAAGCTACTGATTACTGGTGGAATACCACAATTAGTAGCTGATACTGGAAGTGAGGAAGTGATGATTTTGTTATCGATTCTTAATACCCTAACAACTGGTGAGATGGTAACTGCGGCATCATTTATCTTTGGTGCTGGGGGTGTTTGGTTTCGTATGAGCTATTTTGGCAAGCAAGTAGACTGCCTAGAAAAGCGAGTCGATTTAATGGATAAAACCATATCCAATGGACTTACAGAGAAGTTCATGTCACGGCGTGAATGTGAACTTATATCTAAGCAAGGTCACAGAGAAGAATAGGAGGCTATCATGCCTATGCTCAAAGGTAAGTACAAAGATCTAAGAAAACACATCCAGCCAGGCGATGTAATTGCCTTTGGCGGTAAGAGTCATACATCTGAGCTGATCAAGTGGTTCACCCGCAGCGGCGTCTCCCATGTCGGCGTGATCCTCCAGCGGAAGATCACTGGCTATGATAGTAATGAATACTTTAACGAGGTCATCGAGTCTACCAGCCTCAACGGCAAGCGCGGTGTCCAGGTCAACCGGCTTTCCGACCGGCTAGAGCAGGACCCAGATGTCCAAATCTGGTGGTTGCCTTTGTCTCAGATTGCTCGCCAGAAACTTGATGCTGGTAGGTTCTTTGGCTTCTTGCTTGAGCAGAAGGGGAAGGATTACGACTTCATGCAGGCGGCAGGCTCGGCGATCGACTTCCTCGACAAGCTCGGCGGACCAGGCGCGAACCGCGAGGACTTCGACAAGTTCTTTTGCTCCGAACTCGTGGCCGCTGGCCTGGAGATCGGGCGCGTGCTGCCGGAGATCAACAGCAGTGAGGTCACTCCCATCGACCTGTGCCGCTTTAAGATCTTTACAGCCAACTACTACCAGCTACAAGGGGACCGCCGTGAGATCTCAAGGTACAATTCTGTGGATCCTACAGGGTGGACTAACTAATGCCATTTAATAAAGCCATTGAGAAGATTATTAATATTGAAGGTGGCTATGTCAATGATCCACAGGATTCTGGTGGTGAAACTATGGCTGGCATATCAAGAAGATACAATCCACAATGGGTGGGCTGGGAACTTGTGGACCAAGCTAAATCTACGAATCGGACCCCAACTGTAGAAGAGATGTGGCAATCAATCCATAAGTTTTACTTGGACCACTACTGGACTCCCATTCGTGGTAATGAGCTTCTTAATGATGATGTCTCTCTTACCCTCTTTGATACCGCAGTTCATATGGGTACTTGCCGTGCTGGTCTTTATTTACAGCAGTCATTAAACTTGTTAAATCGGGATAAGTTTAGTTGGCCTGAGATTCTGGAGGACGGTAGAATTGGTCCCGTCACAATAGCTACGCTGTCATTATGTCTGAATGAGCCATTTGGTAGTCAACACCTCATTAACGTAATTCAGACTCTTCGTGGGATGCACTATATTCAGCGGGTAAGACAAAAGCCTTCACAAGAACGATATCTTCGTGGGTGGTTAAATAGGAGGCGAAAGCTTACTGGCGTTTCTTAGCCGCTCTCTCTTTGATCAATGTACCTAAACCCTTACCTAAAACCACAGGCCATAAAAATAAGAAGTACATTACTATAAGCCAGTGATGTAATGCCTTTTGCCATACAAGGAAAAGGTTAAACAGACAACCGATACTTAGATAGATGATGAGTAAAGTCATAGTAAAGCGGGGAGCTGATCAGTCGTCACAGCTCCCCGCGGTCCCGTCCTTTGGGTGAGAGAGGCAGGGATTATTCCTCGTCTTCGTTCTTGGCCTTCTTGGACTTCTTCGCGGACTTCTTCAGGTCACTGACCACTTCGTTGAACTCGGCCTTGGTATTCCAGCCATAGCGACCACTAGTGGCCTTCGGAATACCGAGCCGACGCAGCTTCACGCGACAGCCAGCGGGTTCGATCTCGAGCGCATCGGCGAGATCCGTGATGGTGTACTTGAACGCGGGGACATCTTTCTTTTCTTTCTTCTCAGCCTTCTCGGCCTTTTCCTTAGCCACTGTAGGTCTCCTTCGTTTGGATTGAAACCGATTTAAGATCAGTTCAGAAATCGATTGTTTAGATAGTAACGCATTATAGATCTCCATGTCAACTGTATTCTGAACTCCTAGCAGAAAAAATTTCACAGGGCGAGTTTGACCTGCTCTGTGGAGCCTAGAGACTGCCTGATCGAAGTCAATGTAGCTAAATGTTGAGGAGTAGAAGACACCATTACAAGCCCGTTGTAGGTCAATTCCTACGCCGCCAGTACGTATCTGTGCAATTAAAACATCAATCTCATTGCGCTGAAAGGCATCCAGGGTCGCGTCACGGGTCTTACGGGTGCGTCCGATGATTGTTGACACGTTACGCATACCCGGTGGCATTATAGCCTCAATCTGCCTAATCTCTTCAAGGTACTTACAGAAGATTACCACAGGCAACTCCAACTGCGGAATCAGACTCTTGAGTTTTCTAAGCTTCGCACGGCCAACTTGATTGATCTCACCATCATCATCTTTGATAAAGCCACCACAGATCTGTTGCAATTTCACAAGCTTAGTAATCACCAGCTCCGCTGTAACTTGAGTCTCTGTGGTAAGATCAGTTATCATATGTTCTTCCATCTCTTCATAGATACGTCGCTGTCGACCAAACATGGGAATTTCGATTCTCTCAAGTGTGAGAGGTGGTAGGGCCAATACTTCCTTAGTAATTCGACAGCAGTAGGGCTTTACAGCGTTTAGTACCTCCTCAAGCTTTCCTGCTTGAAATTTTCGCTTATAACCCATATAGCCAGTTGGCTGAAGATATTGAGCATCAAAATCACCCCACCTAGTACCAAATACCTGTGGGGCTAGAAATCTCATCTGAGCCCAGATCTCCTGTGGATCATCAGTAAGGTCATCAAATGGAGTTCCAGTCAGTATTAATCGTCTAGAGGCGTATTTGATTCGACCTGCAATTTTTGATTGTCGGCTGCCTCGTGATTTTAATCTTTGAGACTCATCAAAACCCACAAAACTCCATCGATGCTTAGTAAGCTTTTTGTCATATCTAAGCATAGCCTCATAATGGATTAACAAGATCCGATGGTCTTGGGTTGATTTATTATAGGAATCCCAGTCAAAGTAGAGAGATATGTTTGGTAGCTGGGCTAATGTTCTCTCCCAGGTAGTTCGGAGATTAGATAATGGGACTACAAGAAGAATATTCTGTGAAGTTTCTTCACAGAGTTGTTCTATCACTGCAGCACAGATTATAGTCTTACCGGTCCCCTGCTCTGCGAATAATGCAAAATTCGGTTCACATAATACCTGGTCAACTATGGGGCGTTGGAAATCCCAGAGACGGTTATACCAACTCATGGGTGGAACTTCTTGTCAGGTGGGGTGGTTAGGGCTCGTTCCAGTTCCCATCCCCAACTAATACGATTTCTAACAGTCTTAATACTTATATCAAAATGTCTAGCCCAACCTATCATTGTGTTCTGTTCACCATCAATCTCTATTAGACTACGAGCACTGTTCTGATCATGGGGAAGCCACCGACAATTTTCAGGACAGTAATTCCCGTCAGGGTCAATACGATCTATTGAGTACTTAATACCGATGTCTGGTGGGTATCCCATATCAAGCCAAAAATAAAAAGCCCCTTTTAACCACTCATCACAAACTCGTATCCCTTTACCCCCATAATTCTTATAGTATGGAGTCTTCTCATTATAGCACCGTGACTTCATATTCTGCCAAGTTTTATAGAAAGATGAATTTTTCCGTAGCTTGCTATGAATGTGATACAGTAAAAGCTTGGTAGCTTCTTCTGACGAGGTAGCAACGAAGGCAATACCCCCAGCTTCTTTAATCTGTTTAATAGTGTAGCGTTGGATCCTTGAGATTCGGCCGGTATCCGGCATTTTAACTTCGATTGCAACGAAAAACCCCGCTACACAACCTACTAAATCTGGGATGCCGGCTGGTTGAAACGGCCCTCCGTGAACCTTGAACCACCAACCACCTACTGTTGACTTAAGATCCTTTTGAATTCGACGTTGCAGTCTTGATTCTGGTTTAGTAGCCATAAATGGGCAAGGAAGGAATCGAACCTTCATACATAGGTGCAACAACCTAAGCTCTAACCACTCGAGCACTTACCCTTAATAAATGCGGCGCGGATCAGTTACCCCACGTACTTCACCGCGCCGCGTTTCATGGAGGGTACCATGAATTAGTCTGTCAGGAAGTTCTCTTCTTCAAGTGCTTCCAGCACTGCATTGACCTTCTTCTTAGCGCCCTTATAGTCGTCGAGATCTACGTCAAGTTCGTAGGTATTAACTACGTCCTCAAGCTCCTCGACATCCATGTCCTTTACCTCATCAGTAGCCAACTTCGGGGGCTTCTTGCTCTTCTTCTTGCTCTTCTTCGGAGGATCTTCGTCGTCAGTCTCCTCCATAACCTTAGCTACCTCACCAACCCCTTCACCTGACTCTTCGTAGATCGCATACTGCTCAATACGAGCGTAGTCCTTACCATCGTACTCCTCGTGCTTGATGGTAGCCAGAATCTCGCAGTCGATCAATTCATCGAAGACGAGATCCATCGGACCATCCGGGACTTCCTCTTCCATCGCTTCGAGAAGGCCACGAAGATTCCAGAGAGCCTTAGGTGAGAGCGAGGTATTGTGGAAGACTTTGCTTCCATTCAACCTATCCTCACCAGTATTAAAGGCCTCGAACTCCCACTTCAGATAGTCGTGATCCGAAGAGTTGGATTCTTTTTGTTCGATACTCACTACCCGCAGGGGGAAGTCACCCTCAGGTAGCAAGACGAAAGAAGTGACTCCTTCAAAGTCAACACTGACGGACCCTCTTGAAGAGCCCTTCTTTTTTCTCGGCATTACTCATCTCCTTGAATGTAACTCAGGATGTCATCATATGAAGGATCCACGATGACTGATGGAACCTTCACACGCTTGGGTTTACGAACCTTGGTGTCATAGATTGGGTGTGGCCCAATCCTAACACAGTATTGAATCTTCTCAACCTCCTTGGGTTTCTTCTTACCTTCAACTTTCTTCTGAACAATTTTGGTGCGGATGAACGTATTAGCAATAACATGGACTGAAGCATTAAGATGGTCTCTGACACTGGGCATTAACCTAGCACCAATCTCTGGTGATAGTTGATTATCAGCACTAGATTCTTCACCATCATTGAAGATCCTCTCCTGAGCATTAAACACAACCTCAATACCATCATCAGTCAGAGTACGGAAGTTTGTGACCCAGGCTTTCATCATGGATGCAGCTTGACCCCATTCACGGCGAGTCATTACTCCCCACTCACTTGCACGTTCTGGGTCTTTGTTGGTATCTTCAATCACTTTCAAAATAGCCATTTGTTGAGCACCAGTGATGGTATCAATCACTACAGTCTTGAATTTATTAGGATGCTTCTTAAGCCACCAATACACCATCTCAAGGTCATCCCAGTGCTCAATATCCATAATATCAACATGGTCTTGGTCTGAGATGCTGTCAGTACCCTTATCATCCATATCTAACAAGAGTACTGGACCAGGAAATGTACCAGCGACTGTGGTTTTACCTGAGCCGCTACGACCATAGAATACGAAACTTCTATTTTGTAGCACCTCACTAGCCTTTCGTGTTGGTAGCTTATCTGGAATTTTTACGTCTGTCTTCCCGGCCATCGTACAACTTCTCCTTTACAAAGTCGGGGTCTCCCCCAGTCAGTTCTGCTCGGCAGATGGCTTCGTAGTCACACCATCCGCAATGTCTTCCAACGGTTCGCTGACTTCGTTTTCCATGGAAGTCTCGCATCTCTTGGGCTGTGCAAACAAGGTCGGTGAAGAGGGTGTCCACAACGTCTTTATTCTTCGGAGTAAAGACCCGCTGGAAATAAGATGGAATATTTGCTTTAGCCCTTGATAGTAATTCTTGATTATCTGCTTCATCGAGACCATGCTCCTTGATTGTTGCACGAACCACTGATGGTAGCGTATCGATTCGCTTGATGCTGAGTCCGCCAGTCTTAAGCTTCTGTGGTCGTAGTGGTGCCTTGGATCGGACAAAGTTCCAGAAGATACCATCGAAGGCTCTAATGCCAACCATCTCGCAAGCCCGTAGGTATACCGCCGTTTGGAGGTTGCGCCATCGGTCATCCTCGCCCATAATTGATTTGCCCGTCTTATGTTCAACAATCCACCTCAAACCGTTAATCTTTGCAAAGCCATCAATCTTCATTACAAGAATGATATCTTCGCTAATCTCAACTTCAATCCAGTGTTCGGCACGTTTTCCATTATACAATATATAGCGAACTGTGTCATTACCATAATGATCCAAGTAGGCCTTAAAAATGATTCTACAGTCCTCGACTATGTCACCATACATCTCACGCTCTGCAGCAAATATCTTACCTTGCTTGACTTTGATCTCATCAAGCAGCTCAAAGGGATCCTCTTTGTTGGCTACAGCCTCCAACAACTCGTGCATCATAATCCCAAACTGCAATGGCCGAGATCTCACACGCTTACGAATACCTTCTACATACTTGTAGTGGTATGATCTACGGCATGTTAAGTATGTTCTAACCTTCGATTGACTTACCTGGAAGCTAGCCATTCATCTAGTTCCTTTCCTTGTGACCAGGGACCAATCGCTGCTTCAGCTGTGATTGGTACTGACATCTTAATTCCGAAGCGATCAAGGAGCTTAGGTCGTTCCATGATCTTGAGTACTCTTGTCACAACTTCTTCGACCATTTCCTTACGAACTCTAAACAAGATCGCATCATGGACAGTCCCAAGAATCTTAACATCTCGGCGTCTGTATTCATCTCTAAGCTGAATTGCAGCCATCAAGTTCCATTCTGCTGCAAAACCCTGAACCGGTGAGTTAATCGCCTGTCGTTCAGCGGCCTTGCGCTCCCATGAGTCTCGCTTGGCCAATGCTGCAGGTAGGCGTCTCTTGCGTCCCGTAAGTGTAGTGACATATCCATATTCTCTAACGAACCTGATCTGTCGTTTGTGCCATGGTAGTAGTTCTTTGTAAAGGTTAAAATAATCACTACGACTCGCTTTCGCTTGGGCCTCAGTAACTGTTACCCCATAGTTATCTCGGGCATATGTCACAAACTTCTTATACCACATTCCATATAAGTAGCCGAAGTTTGTTGCCTTAGCTTTCTTACGAATGTCCTTCCAAGCTGGGTTTATTTTGATTGCAGCCTTAGGACCGTGGCGAAGTAAAACTTGAATCGCCTCGCCATACTCAGAGCAACTTGGATTTGATGGCTCTAATTTCTCAGCTGTGGATATGACAAGGTCTGCACGGTCTCCCGTTCTAGCAATCTCTCTAATAGCTGTTTGCCAATGAATATCCTCGCCTTTTAGAAAGGTCTCTAACATTCGCTCATCACCTGAAAGCTCAGCAGCAATACGTAGCTCTACTTGTGATAAGTCCGCTTCAATGAACTCCCACCCAGGCTCCGCAGTAACTAAACTACGAATTCTAGAGTCTCGAGGAACCTGCATAAGATTAGGATGCTGGCAGCTTGGACGACCAGTTACAGCTCCATGAATCTTGAAGTTTGGATGGAGAAGATTACCATCAAGAAAAGGTTCCCAGCCTTTGATAAAGAAACTCATCTGCTGATTAGCACCACGAAGATCCAAGAGTGACTGAGCAATCGGATGCTGAACTCGTTTGAGAACACTCTCACCTGTGGACTTATTTCCAGTTTTAGTAAGATCATCTTTAGATGGATTAAGCACTTTAACATCAAGATCTTCGAACAGAATCTTAGCTAATTGTTGAGGTGATCGCCAATTAACATTAGACCAATCCTGACCACACTCTTCACCACATGTAAGTAATTTGTGCTTCGCCTCAGCTATACGCTCTGTTAGGTATTTATCAGCTTCCCCAAATTGAGTCAGGTCAATGGTAGCTCCATTATATTCAGCATCTAAGAACAGCTCTGAGCAAGGCATAATGATATGCTGAAAGACAGCCTTGACTGTGGGATCCTCATTTAGCTTGCGACCCAATGTAAATCTCAGCCGCCTAGTATAGTATAGATCCCAGCAATGGTAGATATACATCTCAGGCCACTCGGCATTTATTGGATTGAGATCATAATCTTCAGCACCATAGAACACTTGTGAAAGATACTTGAGACCATGCCTATCATTCTCATCTAATGCATAATGGGCAAGCATCGTATCAAAGCTTATCTCCCATCGAACTCCATAATGCACCCACATCCACAGACAGTCAAACTTCCCATTCTGAGCGACGACACTACAGTCTCTTAGTCGCCGACCAATATGTCTGACCATTGTTCTGTGGAGTTTAGTAGGCCATGGTCTGTGGGTATGATGTTCAAGAGGAACACTCCACTGAGTTGTCTTGGTACCAAAGCCAATCGATTGTACCCTCGCTCCTTTCTCCCACGGATATAAGCCTGTAGTTTCGATATCAAAGGATACTGTACCATTTAGATCTTTAATCATGTCTGCAAATTGTTGTGGTGTATCCACAGAGATTGGATTAAATCCTTCTTGCTTATTACTACGGCCTTGTGATAAATCCCTGAAGAGTTTGATATCAGCTTCAAGTGTAGCCTGTTTGGTGGGGTCACGTAGGATAGCTGCTGGATGGAATGCTGGTACGTAGGTGACTCCATCCTCAGTGATTGCACGGCCTCTGAGCTTAGTGATACCCTTCTTACCTAACACTGACTGGCAGGCTGTGTTACCAAGGAGTAATATAAAGCTTGGCTCAACCTCTTCGATCTGTCGCTGAATCCATGTTCTGCAGGCTTTGATTTCTGTGGTTGATGGGTGTCTATTCTTAGGTGGGCGACAGCTTACAGCATTGGTAATAAAGATCTTCTTATCATCAAGACCAACATCATCAAGGATCTCACGCAGTAATCTACCGGCTGGACCAACGAATGGACGTCCTGAATCATCCTCACGGTGCCCTGGGGCCTCGCCGATGATCATTGTATCACATTGCGCAGGACCGGTACCTAGCAGACAAACGTGTTCTGCTGTTTCATGTAGTCGACAACTGGTGCACTCAGGGTCTCTCTTAAGTTTCAATGACATCTCCTTGAAGATTCATTATACAACCGTTAGGTACGATACGCAATACTGTAATTCCGTGGCCTTCAAATTGATGGAGGTGGTCTATTGATCGATACTCATTCTCAAAGTAGACAGCCCGTATATGTCTAGAAGCTATGATTCGATCAGTACAGCGTGAACAAGGTGAGTTGGTTATATAAATCACCATCTGAGGCTCATCAGATGGAGCATAAGGAATCTTCCTCAAAGCATTTTCTTCTGCATGAATGGTCCTTATACAACTATTCTTCATTATCAAACAACCAACATCTATGCAGTGATCTTCTCCAGGCTCGGACCCATTGTACCCCATGAAGATTTCAAGGCTAGGAGATACTATAATGGCACCGACATTCAGCCTAGGGCAAGTAGACCTCTTAGCTACTGCTCTAGACATCTCCATGAACATCTGGTGTCTTGAGATCCTCATTAAAAGACCTCGCTTACGTCTTGCTCATAGACGTGAAAGCTGTTAATAAACTGACAGAATTGGCCAACTTCATAATTGGCTTCTTTAGCCACGTATTTTAGTAGTACTATCGTAAGCCAACAGTCATTAGCCCAGTGATTGATGAAGTCACACGACCTCATAGTATAGGTAATGTGGAGCTTACCATTCCGTAATATAAAGTGCCAGCCAAGTGAGCATGGAACCCGTCGATGGCCAATGCGGTCAATGTCAGTATGAGGATCCCACATTGAGACAAAGAGCTGGCGTGAGAAAGGATTCTTCCTCAGTTCACTAATAACTTTCCTCACCTGTGAGTTCATTGCAAATCGTTCGGGGTAGGTATAAGCCAATTGCAAGCTACAACCGGGGATATCAAAACTGTTAGGCACTCCAGTCTTAGGGGGTAATGGTAGGCGATCAATTTCAAGGAACTCCTCCCAAAGATTCCGACGTTGGAGCCAAGATTTACCGGGGTTAACGGGATTGCCATTAATACCCCTCCGACGCTCTACCCATTCAACTTCAGCCCATGGCATAGTTGGTCGTAGGTGTTCAATGTCAGGCTCGAGAACGGTAAAGCCGTAGTTCACTAGCTCGAGAGTTGTGAAGTCACCACTCTTATCTTGCATTCGATTAGCTTCAATCCGAACGCCCATCTCTTTTAGATCTCGCTTAATCTCGCCTTCAGCCTCGGTGAAATTCTTGAAGATTCTCACTTCCGTCTCCTCTTCATTCCTGGGTGGTGTTCTCTGAGATATTTACGTAGTACTTCTTTCTGATCTTCACTCAGTCGCCTAAGCACATCTTTCTGGACATGTAAAGACTGTGAGTGTTTCTGAATCCCGTGTTCCCATTCTTCGCACAAGTATCTTGCTGTGGCTTTAATGATGTTCTCCCACAGTCTATGATCCTGGTCCTTCACTTGATGTATCATTGCCACGGGATCTTCTTCGTGTGGCAGAATTACAGCAAAGTACATTGGATGTAGGGTCATGTTTGCAAAGTGGAACCTGATCTTAGTGATTGGACAACCATCAAAATCAAATGGCTCGAGCAGCACATCACGCAAGAAGACTAGGTCGGCCGGGAACTTCTTGTAAAACTCTGTGGTACGGTAGAAGCAGTCAATCTCTGCTGTCTTCTTCACCCACGTAACATTGACTGCCTGGATACATGGACCCATCTTACTAGCACGCTTGGACCCCTTAGTCGGATCAGCTTTTAGTAAGTGGTTAAACGTCGTAAAGCCAACACTGCCATATTTGGCTTGATCTCGTCTAACTCGCCACATCTTGATTGCACTATTGTGGCTCTCTTTATGATGGTAGAGGTTTTTCAACATACTCATCTTCATGCTAGTATAGCCAGCGTCAGACAAGATTAAGTCATTCTGTGGTGGCCCCTCAAAGGTAATCATTCGCCCTCGAAGAATCTTACGAACCCCGCTGTAGAAGTCAGCAGGCTCAGCAGTTAGCTCCCACACATGTCGTAACCATTCTTCTATCATTAGTAGTTCGACCTCTGTCTGAATTTGTTGACTTCCGACTTCTTGAAGTAGATTGCAAAGATCTGTTTGGCCTTTAGTCCCTCTCGAGTGAAGAGTCTTACCATTATCCAAAAACCATTATGGAGGTGTCCATAAAACCTCTCTCGATCAACCAGCTGATGCGTTATCTTCCATGGTCGCTGTTTTAGACAGTTTCCAGCACAGCCAAGATGGTGGATAGTCCAATACAGATCTTGGACTCGTTCTTCGGGACCGGTATGTTCAGTCTCAACTGATAGCTGTATTTTTTCAAGCTTATCACTAGCACATCCTTCTACACACTGAACAACTTCATTGGGGGTAACTCCAGCAAGTAATAAAGCCTCCACCATAAAGTGAAGTGCATCAGCTAGTTCCTCCAGATAATGGTTTGAGTTGTTGGGATGCTCTAAAGTAGCCTCCATCGCTTCAGTAAGTTCCTCCGTAGTACGCCAGAAGAAGTCTTTCAAACGAGCCTGACCAAACTTGTCATTGAGATTGACTGGGCAATCGTCAGTCCAGCATAGCCCATTATGCTTCTCGATGGGAATGTACTTCTGCATCAGCTCGTGTTGCCTGTGAAAGATCCAGTCTAACATATCCATCTCTGAGAAGTTAGTTGGGACAAGGTCATCCTTTATATCATCGACATTCATCCTAGTAGTCCTTTCACCATGCGGCAGATACCGGCTGCTTCATTGTATTTATGGTAGACAATGTGAGCGTGTTCTGCTGCCCACTTGTCGTAAGTTTGGACAAGCTCTGCATATCGCTCATCTAAAAGTCTCATGTGCTCGTCACTCTCACCGCCTGAGGCTCGGTGCCCAGTAAGCCCTTTGCCAATTGCTCGGCAGTATATAAAGAAGTTGGTTTGACGATAAAAGACAGCTACTAGATTAGGGGGAATATCCGGCTCTTCTCTACATAATCCTTCATTATATACGTTCTGAGACACGACAATATGGCGGTCGATTATCATGTGGTCTAGCTCAAGATATCGCTGAGCCTTCTGTAGCGTTGCACCCCAGCTACGAGGCTTGCCCTCACGTGGTTGAATGGTAAGACCTGTGGCTTTAGCAATCATACGTGAGAGGGTTGACTTACCTGCATTATCAGGACCCTCTAAAATTATATTCATCTGAGACAAACCTTTCATTGACTTTCGGTTTCAACTAGATTATATATAGTTGAGTACACGTTGTCAATCCTTAAGTTTTATGAGGCGAATTAAATGGATACTAAGGACTGCGTACCCGCCAAAGAAGCTGCCAAGGAGATTGGAATCTCTTATGAACTCTTCATGGCGAGGGTAAGAAAAGAGAAGCCACCCTATGATCGCACAGTCAAGATTGGCTGGGGTCGGTTTATGCACAAGAGAGATATGAAGAAAGCAAAGCAGGACCAACAGGGGAAATAAATGCTTGTACCCAAGGTGTGGCGTGGCCAGCCGGGTCAGTATTTTTGTATCTCAACAAAAACTCACTCTGGTAACTGGCGGGATCACTTCTTTCCAAGATCGAAACTTCGTGATGTCAAGGCCTTTGTTGAAGATAACCTCGACAGAGACATATATTGGTGTCCACATGGCTTTGATCAGCCTCGGAGACGCAAAGATTATGCAGTGCTACCAAAACTCCTGTGGGCTGACATCGATGAAGTAGAGCCTTATGGAATGACACCTTTACCTACTATTGTATGGGAGTCCTCCCCTGGTAGGTATGCGGGGCTATGGCGTACTAAAGAGCCAGTCAATGAGGACTTAAACCGCCGGCTAACCTACTTCATTGGTGCAGATCATGGGGGCTGGGATATTACTCAGGTACTCCGTGTTCCAGGCACACTTAATTACAAGTATGAATCACCTCCTACAGTTAAGCTGTTATGGGATGATGGCCCTATCTATGATCTAGAAGAACTTGAAAGAGTTATTCCACAGGATGAATCTACGGATCCACAAGTTGGAGAAGCACATCAGGTCTATCAACGATACCATGACTCTTTAACTGCATGGGCTCGTCGAACTCTCATCCATGGCAAGCCCAAGGTAGGTAAACGATCTGAGATTCTATGGAGGTTAAACCAGGAATGTCTCGAAGCTGGGATGACTACTGATGAAGCCTTCCAGTTATTGGTAGTCTCACCATGGAATAAATTCTCTGGCCGACGTAAAGGAGCCGAACAGCTACGTCGAGAGCTGAATAAGGCCCTCGCTCGTAAGATGGAAGCCCAGCCCGTTGCACCTCCATCAAATAAACGGAGGGCCCAAGAACAATTTGAAACTGCCAGAGAAGAGTACCTCTTTCTACAAACCCCATTAGAAGATGTCAAGGAAGAACAAATTGATTGGCTATGGTATCCATACCTAGCACGTAGAGAGATGACTATTCTTGAAGGTGACCCAGGCCTTGGTAAATCGTACCTTGCACAAATGGTAGGCGCAGCCTTTGTAGACGGTAAAGCCCTACCTGTGGTAAAAACACAACGTCCACACCAAGGAACAGTTGTCTACTTTGATATGGAGAATAGTGCTGGCACAGTAACTAAGCGACGACTAACTGACAATGGCTGTCACAATTTAGTCAGCTATTATCAGGAAGAGCACCCCTTTACTATTGATGACGACGAAGCTCTTGATGCTATTTATGATGCTCTTAAACGACTCAAGCCATCACTGGTAGTCTTTGATACAATCAATACCTACATTGGCAAGGCTGACACATATAAAGCTTCCGAAACTCAGCAAGCATTAAGCCAATTCTTGGCCATTGCTAAAGAGTTCAATTGCTCAGTACTAGTCTTACGGCATCTTACAAAGAGTACTAAAGAAAAGGCACTCTATAGAGGTCAGGGAAGTATCTCATTTACAGGCCTAGCCCGTGTAGTAATGACAGTTGGCCAACACCCAGACGATGATGATATAAGAGTGATGGCTGTTACAAAACTAAATGTTACCCGTAAACCCCCAGCTATCACCTTTACAATCAGAGCTCTACCTGACACACTCAAGCTTCAAGATAGATCAGAATTTCTGTGGGGTGACTTTGTAGACCTAACATCAGATGAGATTCTTACTATCAGTACAGCTGCCGGTGATCGTGAGAGTCGAAAAGAAGACGTTGGCGCTTTCCTGAAAAACATTCTCGGTGATGGAGCTATCCCACTCAAAGAAATCATTCGGATGGCTGAGGCACGAGGTATTGGAATGAAAGCTGTGAGACGTGAGGCCGACACTCTTGGTATTATTCGACATAGCACAGGCTTTGGTAAAACCAAGTTAGCGATGTGGAAACTTCCGTCCTGTGACTCCAAACTCGTAGTCCCTGATTAATCTCTCATGGTAGATATACTCAATATAGTACCGGCACAATAAGTACCGTGAGTAATGGTAGCTAGACAGCAACTTATCCTTTAGACATAGTCTTCCCAACGCAAAGCAGCCATTCTTTAGTAGAGGAAGGTCAGCTTTATGAGCTGGGAACTTAGTATTAAGTGATCTAAGAGGAATAATCTCCCCCATAGTAAAACCCAATACCTGGGTTAGAATCCACTCACCAGGATCTTCCTTCTGTGGTCTTCTGATATTAAAATCAATCTCAGGTAGTTCTCCCTCTGGTGGCTCTACATATGCTGCAATAATATCAGCACGGTGACTATTCCAGGCATCATAGTATTGGTGGTTAACCCACTGAAAGATGTTATTTGCTGCAAATATAGTCTGTGCAATAGAAAAGCCCTCCGATTGTGGTAACCGAAGGACTTTATTCAGAATCCATTCTTCAGGCGATTGTTCAGGGGCAGCCTCATCCCACAGATGTCGAGTCACATAATCAAGCATGACCTTCCAGAAGACTCATTGAAGAGTGCCAGATAAACAACTTGGACTCTTGGGTCATCTGCTCCCATGCTACGTCATCAACCTTCCAGAGCTCATGGTTAATTGCTGGCGGAACTTGTACCTTAAGCATCCTAGCCGCCTCTTGGTACCTCTGATAACTGAATGCTGGTTGATCCAACATCTCAGCAACCTTGAGAATGCCGTTCGCCCGTCGGCGTTTACTGAACTGGAGTAATCTTGGGAGGTTCATTGAGCAGCTCCGAATCTCTGTTCTCGAACGCGATGACTACCTGGATAGCCTGTTCATTCTGTAACCACTTGAGCACTTCAGTGAGTGGAGCATCTTCACGAAACACCTTGGTATGATTGGCCTTCTGAGAACCTAGAATTCTCATGGTTTGTGGGTCATGGATTGGTTTGCTGGTCTCAAACGTAGCAACTGCGTATCTCATGCGGGTCTCCTTAGTGAATGTTACTGACTACATTATATCAAATAAGGTATTCAGTGTCAACCATTGATACGTTTAAGCATATACCTATGACCTTCAAGAAGCTTTGTTACCTTATAGGTAAAGCCATCTATTTTGATAGTGCTACCTTTAGTCAGAGGTTTTATTGGTATTCTAGGTACTGAGGCAACCAGAAAATTATGGCCACACTCATGACATACCTGAGCTTCGCCTGGTTTCAGGCTAGTCTCTTTAAGGCATTTAGGACACTTGAAAGTCATCGACTGCTCCTAAAATAAGAGACGACCTGTCAAAGTCGCCTCTTAGTTGATGGTAAGTAATTAGATCGGCCACTCTCCGTAGCCATATACCTCGATCATCAGCTCCCAGTAGCAAAGCAACTGAGACGCGGCATTCCACACCATCCCGGTACACGAGTCTGGTAGCTCTGAGGGCATAACCCAGGCCTTTACCTCAGCGATAGTCGATCCAACCAGACAGGCTAGTACCATGATTACAAGTATAAGCTTTTTCATTATCTACCTCCAGTTAATGGTTTTTATTTTCCTTGAACCAGTCATACTTACGATTTGATCAAGCTTAGTTTCCTTAGGAAAGCGGATTATTACCCGCGGCTCGTCTATACGATTGAGCATAACATGGTTTGGGTCTACAAACACCGGGCCATCGAGAGTTGTAGCTGTTAAGATCTGATTGTTCTTGGCAACCTGAACAAACACGCCGCAGTCCTGGACTACAAACGACCCATCAGCTGTTAAGATTGTTAGGGAAAAGTGTCCTTCTCCACGGGGAATAAACAGCACATCTCTATTAGTTATTATCAGGTTGAAGACTATATAACAGTAGTTTGGTTCAGTAACAATAGGACCAAAAACCTTTTTTGCAGCATCGGCTAGTGGACTATGAAACTGGACGATATCTTGTCGAGAGTGGATGTACTTCTGCCCACTCAGTTCATAGTCCTTATATGAATATAACTCATAGTCATCAGTGCTGCACTTAATGAGTGTCTGAGCTTGCACTACTTCATAGAAGAGGAGAAGTGAGCAGGTTACTAAGAGGATCAGGAAAAAGGAACGCATGATGACTAGTTGCTTCATAACCACTCCTTATAACAAAAGCGCGAGCCGTTAATATAACGACCCGCGCCTACTTTGGAGAAAGCCAATCTGTGACATCGCACGGGTTGTCACATTTCTAATTATATAATAAACAGTTTCAAGGTGTCAATACCAAAAGATGCCGGGGATAATTAAATCCCCGACATCCCCTCAGCGAAACACCTCAACAGGGTCTATGATTAAACTGTAGGAGAAGTTCAATCATAGATGTATTGTCACATACTGGTAGCTCGCTTGTCAACCACTAAAATTATGCAGCATGTAGTCGCTGAACAATCACAGCTGCCTCGCGGAGGGAGTCGAACTCACTCAAGGTACGCTGGAGGGCTCGTCCACCTGCGGGAGTTAGCGACCAGGTCTTGTAGATATCATTCTCCACCCAATTGGTAGCCCACCCGCGGTCACGCATTCCATTCATAATGCCATAGATGGAACCGCTGAGTTGTGGGTAATTGTCGCCTGTGTGGTTGGCGATCAGTCGAGCGATATTGGCTCCAGTGGCAAACTGGTGATCTTTCTCCAGCTTCTTAATTGCCAGTGCAGCTAAAATTCGACGGTGAGACATGGTGTTCGCTGGGCGTTTCATGTGTCCTCCTAAAAATTCCACCATAACCAAGCATGGATACGTGGATTGCATTTGAGAGTTAGTCGTTTAGGCCACCAGTAGTGCAGAGCTATATAAAGTGAACGATGAGGCTTTTTAAGTACCATCATAGTATCTCCTTAGGTTAAAAGTTTCAAAAGAAACCATGGTAGGCTAATGGTTGCCCAGCCAATTATCTGGCCTAGTGCAAGCCCCTTCCAATAAGCTCGTCGCTCGCTCTTGGTAGACTTACGTTTCGTCTTGTCTGGGAATCTCACTGGTAGCCTCCTCGTCTGATCCGCAAACTTCATCGGTAGCCAACTTTCTTATAGCCAGTGCATCGCTAACTAGACTGCGCCATCTGCATAGCAATCGATAACTGGTATCATTGAGGGGCTTAGCTGGAACCATCAGGCTTGCTTCGCCTTCAGGGAGAGCAATCGAGTAGATGATGGTATCTTCATATTCATAGCCATCAAGCTCAACTGTATTGTTGATTACACTCGGGCTTGGTAATCTGCCCATTTGCCGTAACACCTTGATCGCTATGTCTGGGTTCAGTCTAACATAGTGATTCACAGAACTACAGTAACTACAGAGATTAGCAATGTTTTCACCTAGATTACCACAGAGTTTACATCTCGTCATTGGTCACCTCGAATTGTTGATGTTGTGTTGAAGGCGTACGGGCATGCTGATGGCGTCTGATGGCGTCTGTGGGATGCTAGCGGGTCGTCGCATAACACGTATATAATGAATGAATTGCCGGCGCCCGCTGGCGTTCTGATTAGAACCATGAGATCAACCACACAAGCGCTGCGAACCCAGCAACCATAATAGCGACATGCAGAACTGACTTAAGTGACCACTTATTCAGTTGATCTCGGATGCTGTCCTCCTCTGGTAACTGAGAATGATTTTTCGCTCTATCTCAGCTGGCACAGCGATGGATTGCCATTTGCCACATCCGTTACAACGGCCACGAAAATAGATACCACCGCAGCCATCTTGCTCAACTTCGTCGCGGATTCTTACTGACTCAGTTGTTGTTGGTTGTTTGTCCATCATATACCTCAGGTTCAAGTTATATAAACTATACATTATTACGGTGTCTTGTGTCAACGCCATAGTGCATAATGCGTAGTGGGTAATGAATGGCGTTGCAATTAGTCTGCTATTCATTGTATAATAGACGTAATGACGCAACTCCAGGTAACAATAAGAGACCATGGAGTTGGAATGAGGTTTGCATGTCATTGATTGAACGCACACAATAGGAGGTGAGACATGCATAAAGCACAAGTCATTGCCCATCGTCAGACATACGGAGTCATTTTCTGTGATTCCCTGACTTCAAAGAAGCTGTCCAATGACTACGCTGGCCTCTGTGATCTCAATGGTTTCTTGTACTCCACAGGTATCTCGCCGAACGGCAGACGCTGGTGGCTAAACTTGGAGGCGTCAAGTGTCTAGGCTCATTAGCTGGTTCAAACGTCTAATCTGTAAGTACCGGGGTCATGACTGGGAAGATCATGGATACGCTGGCCTAGACAGCGGTGCTATTGACATGGAATGCAACAGGTGTGGTGAGCGACATCACACCATCTTATACTAGGAGGAAGAATCATGGGTGTGTACATCAACCCTAAGGACGAGACCAAGGAAGAGTTTCTCAGTCACTATCCCGTGGTGGATAGGCCAACTCGAGAAGCCTTCGATGAGGCGCTGGAGGCCGGCGATTTCTACGTCTGTCTGGTCAACAACGTCGCTTTCACCGCGGCAGCGATTGCCTACAAGTACAGCGAAGTCGAATGTTTCGCTGACTCGATGGACATACAACCAAGACTGTGGTTCCTCGTTCCCGAGGTAGCACTCCGGCTGGTCTCGAACCTGGGAGATTACATTGGACCATAAGAAAGTACTCGAGCAGGTCAGGAAATTGCTCGCTCTTGCTAAGGATGACGCAGCCTCGGAGAATGAGACCGAGGTTGCGATGGCAGCAGCGCATCGGCTGATGCAGAAACACCGCATCAAAGAGGTAGAGCTAGGCCAGGTAGACTCGGATTTCGAGATCATGGATAAGGATCTTGCCTGGCTCGGTAGCCGTGCAACCCAATGGAAAGGGTATCTGGCTAAGACTGTCGCCACTCACAACGGCTGCTATGTCTGGGTCAGTGACCGCGACGGCAATCACTTCATTCAGGTCGCAGGTCGTCCCGAAGACGCTGCCATCGTCTACGAACTCTACAGGTTCTGCGTCCGTCAGATCATGGCTATGTCTACAATGCACAAGGGCCGAGGTGCAAGGTTTCTCAATGCCTGGCGAATGGGTGTTATCTTCACCATCGACCGACGTCTCCGGGTAGTTACCGAGGAGTTAGCGCAAGGTTCAACCGCTCTTGTGGTCATCAACAATCGGGCTGATGAAGCAGCCAAATTCATCCAAGACCAAATAAAGCTGAGGCGGCCGAAAGCCAACAAACGCCCACTTGACACAGACGGCTACTTACGAGGATGCCATGACGGCGAACAGATCCGCCTCAACAAGGAACTCGAGTGATGCAAAACTCATTCCAAGGCACAATGGGGAACCATGGAGTTGGAATGAGTTTTGCATCAATAATATTGAATGCAACACGAGGAGGAACACCATGATTAGATTCATCGACTGGTTAATCAATATCTTCCTGTCCACAGGTTGTGAGAAGGCAAGATGGAGATAGTACCAGGCAAGACGCTGATGAAGTGCGGTCATACTGCACAGAGTGAGAAAGGTTGCGTCATCTGCTTCGGCTTAGGAGTAGGCGCAACTGAGGTAGCTGAAGATCAGCGCCTCGCAAACAGGTTAGCTCATTGTACTGAGTGTGATAATACCATACGAAGTCATATGGGTCTAGCATTCTTCAGGTATCTACCTGACCAAAAGTTTGACTCCTACTACTGCGGATGCAATGGCTGGGGTTAAACACAGCACCAAGGAGGCATTATAATGCCGAGAAAAGGACACTCCACAGACGAGAAGAATGAAGAGACCACCAACGGCGAAGGCTACCGCTTTGGTTGCGTCATCAAGCCCCTGTCGGTCTACGAAGGCCTGAAGATCCTCTGCTTTGTGAAGAACCAGTCGATGACGACACTGGCGAATCAGATCTTCGCGGACTACGTCAAACGTCAGCACAAGATCATTCGTCGGGCGCAGGCGCTGCGTGAGGCTCTCGAAGAGGATGAATAGTGTCGTGGCTTGACTGGTTTCTTGTAGGCCTGATAACCGGGTTTATACCAGGTAGTTTAGTTGGTGAGTATCGATGGCGACAATCCAAGAAGAGTCGTAAGACATAGGAGGCGCTAGTGTCACTAGTTAGTTGGATCAAGAATCTTATAGATCCACCGCCACAACCACCGGGTACCTGGGGTTACTATCATAAGACTGTATATAAAAGTATAACAGTCACTGATACAGCCTCAGCAGATGAACTCGAACAGCTCATAACAAGTGGTTGGTGTGTTCGCCACCGAATTCCAGTTGACCAATACATGCGATACATACTCACCACTCTCAAGACGGATTATGATCACCCGATCGGTCCACCTACAGACTATTAGAAAGGAGTAAGATGGGTGGGTACTTTAGTCAGTTCGGCATCAACGAAATCATAGGAGCAGGCCTCGTATTCGGATGGTGGGGCTATAAACTCTTTCGCAACATCCGGGAAATTTGGTTAGGAGATGAAGTATGAAATTCGAAGTATGTCTGTGTGTCTCAGACTACGTAGACCCAGATGACCCAGATTCTGAGTGCGCTTTTGATCTCGCTACCACAGATCATGAGGGCGCTGTCACCTGTGCCAAGGCTGAGTTGTCTGAGCACTTGACTGACACCGAGTTGGCTACACTGTCTCTGGAGGCTGTATTCGTCGAGTGTGACTCGGGGAACTGGTCTCACGCAGGCGCTATGTACCTTATCACAGTCACTGGTCCTGATGAGGTAGTTATTAAAGCTGAGAAAGGAGTAGGCCATGTATGACTTTCATACACCACCACAGTCAGGCATGATACGCCTGCTGGTTCTCAAACACTCAATCAAGCTCGAGCTCAGTGGCATGACCCGGCGGGGTAGATCAGCTACAGCGGTAGCCCGTGAACTACTGGGCATTAAGGCTCAATCTCGTCAGACAGTACTAGCAGCTCTCGAACAGTACATCGAAGATGCTCAGGCTGGTAAGTTTGAAGTCGATGAGCGAGGAGTGAGGATATGAAGCGAGTCCTATTACACTCTGAGTGGGGCTTTGATAGTGAGTCTTATAACTTCTGGAGCGTGCTAGTGCTACTCCACAAAGGTCGCATCATCAAGATCTACAGCTGGTATCACCGGCTATTCTTCTGGGTCGGTAGTGGCTTTAAGCCAGCTGACATGAAGTTTTATGCCGGCTATGAGGGCCGAGAACAGATGGCGAGAGACCTCAATCGTAAGAGAGTAACATGAACACCTGGATGAGTAACTACTACGACAGGTATCTTGAGTGGATAGACAATGCAAAGGATGGAGCTACCGTCCATAACTTTCTCGAGGACTGGGATCCTATTGGTGGACAAGTACTCGCAGATCTAATCAACGCTGGCCGAGTTAAAGTGACTGGTCACAGATTAAGGAGAACTGAGTAGCATGAATGAAGAACTGAAGAAGATCCTCGGCGACACGATACTAGGCCCGGCTTTATTCTACGAACGTGGGGAGTTCATCATATGCTTCCTCTCTGTTAAGAATCCGGAGCCGGTAGGCAGTGGCAAAACCATCGAGGAGGCCATAGAGAGTTGGAGGCAAGGTAATGACAACTAACGAGCACAAACTTAAGAAGATCTTAGGCCCAGAATGTGATAGCGCAGAAGGAGGTGGCCCATCACTATCATATAATGATGGCGAGTTTATCATTTATACATGGCTAAGCGGCTGGGGTACTGAGATTCTCGCCGAAGGTAAGACGGTGCGTGAGTGTCTCGACATCTTTTTCGACCCGACGAACGTAAGAACCACAGAGTATCGGAAGCAACTCAAACTGGATGGTAAGCTATGACAGTCAGTAGGAAGTCGAGGCCGGTAAAACTACTGCGCTGGAGGACCCACAGAGGAGCCCGTGTATTCACCGCTGTCTATCAGACTCAGAAGTATGACTACTTGCTGGTAGTCAGATTCTCAGACGAGACCTGGGATTACAAGGCATACGACCTCGATAGTGACAAGGTATGCTATGAAGGCTGGGCATGTGAGACAGCTGCCGCCGCGATGAAGCAACTCGAACTCGAAGTAGAGGAGCGTGATGAAGAGTAATAAGATGAGATCATGCCCAGGCTGCAGTAGTAGAGACAGTCAGGTAAGAAGGGCTCAGTACGGAATACATGTAGGATACGCCCGTGAGTGTCTGGGTTGTGGCTGGCGAGGCCCAGTACGCGGTAGCAAGTCAGCCGCTACTCGAGCGTGGAATAAACGAACTGACCCGCGTAGTGAGCCGTGCCCAGAGTGTGGGAGGCCAGAAATACTGCTTCCTGCCGAAGCGAAACGAGGCTACGTCTGTGATGACTGCGCTAATAAGACAGAAGGAGGCAAGTAATGAAAACGTCACGGTGGTGGGTAAAACTATGTAACCCACTCTTCTACCCAATGCTCGTCTTAGTACTAATCGCTGGGTTCGTGGTAGTCACTTGGCAGCAGGTAATGGAGTTAGCTGATGCTGAGTAAAGCACACCAAAAAACAATGACTATGTATGAGGAAAGATTGTGCAAACTCCACAGAGAATTGGAGGCTGAGAAGCGGCGGGTGAGGTTTTATAAGAGCCTGCTGGAAGGCCAGCGTCAAGCTGTAGAATTAGCACATGATTACATAGCTTTTCTACTAGGCGGCGGTGAGGGTAAAACCCGGCGAGGTGCGTAAGTCGTTGCTATCATTGACGATCAAGGGAGCTTAGCGGGTGATAAGTTATTTTACGGGTTTTCGCCGGCGTGTATATTTATGTAAAAATCTCACTAATGTATAAGTTGTTGAAAATACACTACTTATAAAAATCATAGAGCTCCAATAATAGGAAATAGACGCTCCACAAATAGACACTTTCTCAATTAATAGGCAAAAAGCCCTAAGACGGCAATTTACCTATTAATTGAGAGACGTGCATTTGTGGAGCTATTAATGAGATAGGTATATATACATAAGTAGTATATATATCAACGACTTATACATTAGTGAGATTTTGTGAATTTAATACGCATGCGCGACCCTGAGCCATCTTGCCATTATGGCATCTGAAAAGCCGAAATCGGCCGGTGGCCACGTCGGTAGAGCGAGCCATTTTGCTGTGCGTTAAAAGACGCAACACCTTCTCCTCTGTGGACCGCAAGTACGAACCCTGGTCAGACTTACGGATAGTGCAAAATGACGCAGAAGGTGTGCAAAATGACGCACAGCGAGTAGACAACGCGCTACCGTACGCTACCACACGCTAATATGGTGGACCATAACGACAGGCACGACGATTGCAATAGACTATGTACGTGCGACAATGCACAAGACACTGAAACCCTACGATGGAGGAAATGACATGAGCAAGAAGACCAACAAGGCGAACAACACACCGAAGACCGACGAGAAGACCGAAGCGAAGGTCGAAACCTGCACCGTCGCCGCCATCGCCCGCGACAACGGCATTGACCCGAAGATCGCCCGCGCCAAGCTGCGCAGGATCTACGGTGCGGACGATGCGTCGCCGAAACTGCCCAAGCCCATCACGCAGGGCAAGTGGACGTTCGACGCCAAGTACGAAGCCGAGCTCCTGGAGCTGATGACCTCCGTGCAGGCGAAGGTCTCGAACAAGGTCTCGAAGTAGGCCGACATCGGGTGGGCGTCATACATTTGGCGCTCACCCATTACCTGTGGAGGACCACATGGACAACAAGATCTTTGACTGGCTGCACGACATGATGAAGCCAGCTAACAACGAGACCGAGGTGCTGGTAGTCAAAAACGACGAGCCTGTGGCCTACGGTAGGCTGGACCGTACGATTGACCCACATACGGGTGAGCACGTTTTCATGGTGGAGAAGTTCGAGTTCACCGAAGAGCAAGTAGACCGAGTCAATGAAGAGGCCTTGATCATCTACATGAAATAGCACTGAGTGGGATTAGTGCCGGCGGCGATAATGCTTGATTGCGTTGTCGCCGCTTTTTATTGTCGTGAATACATGTCTAGTGGCAATTCTAAGCGTGCCAGTGGCGTGCTAGAGCATGACGGATGACAAAAAATGATACGATGTATCACATTTTAATAACCGGTCGCCTAGAGACGCCGCTGGACGCGCCATGGATTCGTGGTAGCTGGTAGCCATCTTGGTAGCTGGTAGCTATCTTGGTAGCTGGTAGGTGGTAGCTTCACTGGCAGGGCCAGCTGGCAGACCACTCAGGTGTCGGCCGATTCATGGCCTGTGGTGGCTATTTGAGGTGGATGGTGAATGTATTAAAGTCGAGGTGGTCGATTTGGTCGAGGTTGAATTCGAAGGCCACATCGGTTTCGCCGTCATACAGGCACCAGCCCCAGCGTGAGCCACCTTCATAGTCGGTACCTTGGCAGAGTATTTGGTTACCTAATTTGATTGTGGTAGTTGGCCAGCTATCTTCGGTGCAGGTGGCAGACATCATGTCCCGCATGTCAGTTTCCGTGATTGGACAGTGTCGTTTCATGGTCAGCTCCTTAGCCAGTGAAGGTTTCGGCCCACATATTCATGTATTGGACGGCACGTGATTCATTGCCATTGAATCGGGTGACGAGCAATGTATAGGCCTCGGATGTGTAGGTTGGCAGATTATGTGATTGGCAGAACCATTCATATGCATCGTAGTCCGTGATGTGGTCACGAAATATTCGGCATCGGGCAACTAGTTCATGTTCGGGGACTGGTTGTTTCATGTCAAGCTCCTTAGTACTCGAGTAGGTCGGCTAGTCTGGGCATTCGCATTCGGCTAGGCGGTTGGCGAGTTCAATGATAGCCATGTCATAAAGGCTGGTTACGGGTTGTTGACGGTAGAGCTGACGAAGTTCATCAGCCGTCATGTTAAGGGCTTTCAAGGCGATTTTCATTGCATTCATGGTATAGCTCCTTTCGTGTGCGTATCAATAATGATATGCACGAATCATTCCAAGTCGCACCACGTTATAAATCATTCCACGGTAGACCAATCTGGTAGATTTTTATTTCTGGTAGCTGGCCGGTAGACTGGTAGCTGGTAGGCTTGGTAGCTGGTAGGGCCGGGTGGCCGCAGGGCCGGGTGGCGAGTCAAATGTTACGAATTTGTAACATTACAATATTGTGACAATATTACGAATTTGTAATATTACAATTATGCAATGTACATTGCAACAATGTAACAATTCAATTGTTGCAATTATGCAATGTACATTGCAATAATGTAACAATTCAATTGTTGCAATTATGCAACATATATTACAATTATGCAACAAATGTTACAATGTGATTAATACAATATTGATTCAAACAAATGACAAAATGCGTCAAAATTGTCATTTTGAATGTCATTTAATATTGTATTATGATTACAAAAAAATGACATACATTCAATTACACATTGCAATTGCATAAATGTTTTTACGTCATTTTCATGTGAATGTACGTTATCATAAATCACATTCATAACACGTATTGCGTTATCATCATGTTTAATGTGATCAAAAATAACGTATTCGATTGATTTTTCAATCAATGTACGTTTCATCGTTTCATTCGTTTCGTTATATGCACGTTAATGCATGATTGATGCGATAACAAACACAAAATACGCAATGACAATTACAATCGTCATATGCGTTTCGATGAATTCATTTACACGTTTCGTGTTTTTTGTATCATTGTACATTGTTTCGTCGTTTCGTTATGTGCATTTGCACGTTCAATCATATACATGCATTTATCATGCACAATCGATTAAAAATCATAACGTGTTATTATACAACGTGTTATAATATACGTGTATATCGTGATATCGTGTAATCGTGCAAACGTGTGCAATGCATAATGCATTATGCAATGTATTATTGAACGTCGAATAAACGTGTATATGCATAACGTATTGATATTAAACAACATACGATTTTATTGTGTTTTGTCACGATACATGCATTGTCATGTGTACACGCGTCAAACATGACGCACAACGAAACGAATGAAACGATGAAACGCATGAACAAAAACATTTCGACGATTATCATGATTACGTTTGCAATTGCATCGTTTGCATTCGTCATTGAATTGATTGAATTCGTATACGTCAATACATACGTGTTGACGCATTAAACAACGTGCATTGATGCACACAACGAAACGAATGAATGACATGAACACGCATGATGAAAACACGACGATGACGATTGATGTGATCACGTTTGATGACGTTGCGAACGATGACAATGAAACGTTCGACGTTGTGAACGTTGCACGCGCATTGTCGATCGATTGCAAACGTGCGCGTGCGCGTATGCGCGCGAACGAACGCAACGACAACGATGACACGCGCATCGACGTTCATCGTATCAACAATGTTCACACATACGTGCGTGACGAATTCGACGATGTATTGCGAATCGTCACGAATCACAAATAACGATTTTCGTTTCGTGCAACGTGTCGCGCATAAATCATGCGCGATACGTTGTTTATTTATTTTTTTATTTATTTGTAACACACATGTCATGTATGTAATATAATAAAATTGCAACAATTGTGACAAAATCGCAATGTTACATTATTGTAACATGCCCTAAGCCCCGCCAGTAGCGCCCGCCAAAATTTTAGAGAGAAGCTTCTTACCTTAAGAATCCCCGAGCATCATGGTCGGTTCCTAGCCTCGCACACTCCCCGCACAAAACTAAGAACGGCGGCTGCTTAGTCTGGAAATAGATCTCACCCACATAAGCCTTACACCTATCACAGTGAATAGTCCCCTCAACTCCATACTCTCTAACCAAAGGCCTCTTATGCCATTCTACAGCTAATATCATTACCTCCATAATCTCCTCCAAAATTTTCTCAGCCACATAGTCTTGTTCCGTCGGTTCCACAGCTCGACGGTAATACGTCTATTAGATCCATACGCATTCCGCCCACACTTACAGATAATTCCCATAGACAAACACCTCCACGGCACCCCACAGACTATTGGTATCTGGTGACCCACTTTAGGTACATGCCCACAATGCTTACACGGACTCACAGTCAGATTCTTGCTCTTCACGACTACACCGCCTCCAGCTGCACAACCAGGCCCTTAGGCGTTAGACAGTAGTCGACGACTATCCACCTGTGTGCTATTTCACTACCATAGCTCACTATCTGTAATAGGCTGGCACAGGGCTGCTCATCTGTGACCTCATATTTCAGACTAGCCTCCCAGACTGTGGGCTCTAGCGGACAGTATGGGCTCTCACATCTCACCTCAGCTGCAACCAGCCTCCAGTGGCCGTCTGTGATATTCCACTCCTGTGGCTCACGCTTTAGTTGCTCTATAATCTCCATTGTCATGGTGCCTCTGTGGGTGTAGGGTCTATGTATTGCCAGAAATCTGGCTCCTCACAACTCAGGCCCAGCTCACAGTCGAGCCAGCCATCGACGTTGCTATAAATGATCCGGTAGCATTCCTTACTTCCGTAATCACCGGCCAGCACGGTTACTAAGTCATCTTCGGCTCTCGGCAGTTCTCCTGTGGCTGTATGAGTCCACGCCAGCTTGCTGAGTGTTTCTCTCAGTAGCTTGGCCTGAAACTTCTCTAGTAACTTCTCGACCTTCTCAATGACCCACTCATAGGGAACATGTTCGTCATCTTCTCTGAACCAGTCCCTGAATTCTTTAATAGCTTTCTTACGGTGCTGATCTAAACTCATCTCTACTCCTCGTTGCGTAGCGGCCTGATGCCTGGCCTATACACTCTGTAATCGCCCTTCTCCTCACCTATGATGTTTTCGACTAGGGTACAGTCACAGCCCTCGTGTAGTGGTGGCTTAAACTTAAAATTGAGTAGTTGAATAGCCGACCGCATGAACAGCTGGCCGTTGCGTGACCTACAGTCCTCGCACTCACAGTGCTCGCAGGCTGTACCAGTGATCCACACCAGTTGGCCTGTGGGCACTGGAAAATCTATGATGTTACTCACTATAATCCTCATTTGTCATGGCTAATAGCTCTGTGATAAGTTTCTCAACCTCGCTGCCCGGATAGGCCATCGACGCGCGGGCTAGCTCGAGTAATTTGTCTCTGAAGTCGCCGTAGATAGCGTGTGAGATCCGCTGTCTGGTCAACCCAATCGCTCGGCTCAGCTGCTCTGGCGGGCAGGTAATTGACTGACCTATTCTGACTTCTACCCTATATTCATACTGATCCAGTGTGGGGATCTCAGTTACCAACGTCTCTACACTAACCATCTTCATGGGGTCGAAGGCGTATACATGTTTTAGGCGCTTGGCCTGAATGTTCTTGAGTAACTCGCTCACAGTAAAAAATCTCCTCTCAGTGGCTGGTGTACCAAGTGTTATCGGGGTTATTGATCTCCCACAGCCTGTGGCCGTGCTTTAGCTTCTCGCCGGCTACTTTGTCGCAGCAGTCGAAGCAGATACCACAGCGTAAATCTTGCCACATACCGCACACTTTGCAGTTACTCATCTCTGTGGTTACTATATAGGGATCATGCGGCAGGTCTAGCTCATCTGTCATGTAGATTCCTCATTTGTAGTATGCTGTGCACTAGCAAGCTACCAATTATTCCTGCTATAGCGCCGATGATAACGCCTACGATGTAGTATATCATGGTCTCATTCATCACTTACTCCTCAGGTCTGCATCTTCCCACTTCTTTGTAATCCAGTTCCAGCTTGTATTAGATGCAGGTGCGTAGCATTGTACGTACATCTGAGTATGTGGCACTCGTGGGTATGGATGATCTAACTTATACGGACCCATGATGTAGTCCTGTGGATCTGTACACGCTGCTATAGCCGCCTTACGAGTTGTAAAGAAGCCTCCTATCTCGGCGTGGGATTCATAAATGCCCTGATAATGTACTATCCACAGCTCATTCATGTCTGGCTACCTCCTCTAAGATCCACCGCTTGACGTCTTGGCGGATGATATTTCTGTGGTTGTCTTGTGCAGTTGCGAGGGCTTTATCTATTAGCGAGAGACAGGTTCCACAGACTTCCCGCACTTCTGCTACTTGAAACCTTTCCTCTATGACAGTAACTTGAGTAGCTAGTAGTCTCTTCTTGCAGACATCGCAGCGTATCATTTCTTACTCCTTGATTGAGTTCTCTTGACTGATAACTGTAGACTGGCTACCATGACCTCGAGCTCCTCGGCGTATGTGATGAGCCGCTTGAACTCGACTACACTTGTCTGTGGATAAAGTATCCTCAATTCTGCTACCCGTGCTTTAGCTTTCGTGATCACTTTCGTTCTCATCTGGCCTTTCCTCGTGGTAAACACAGCCAAAGTAACTTGGGACGAAGATCTGATTGATTATCTTGCTGGCAGTCTGGTGGTTGCAGGAACCGAACATACACTCATACCCACAGATGACTACCCTCCACTTACATGTCATACATTTACTCACCTGTGGTCTCCTTGCGCGATATGGCGACCTCGAAATTAGCAGCCAGTTCTTTCGCCACCGCCTTTTTTATGTCCAAGGTCAACGACGGGCTTCCAAACATGGGATCAGATATGAACAACTCGCGAATGTGGTCTCTTACGGTGTATTCTGACATCTGCCGCTCTAGGTATTCTCGCGCTATGCTTTTGACGGCTTCCTTGGTCCATTCTTGAATGTCATCGCGGCTAATGCCGAGTTCATTGTGCATGAAGTTTTTGAACATCTTGTACTTGGTGTCACTCATCACTCTCCTCCAGTTTGGCTATGGCTGCACTCGCCTTGCAAGCAAGGCACCACATTTCCGGGCGATCAGGTTCGTAGCCGATGCAAGTAATCTGCGCCTCGCGCACAGGGGATACTTTTGAACAAAGACCACATGCCGCTTCCTCCACCACATCCCAGGCTTGGAGCAGCGCTGGAAGAGCGTTGACTGCTTCTCCGACAAGATCATTCCATGCTGCTGTCATATCAAACTGGTTGTCACTACGAACAGCCTGTTCATACTCCTCCAGCAGTTCCTGCAGCCGTGCTATGTCAACTTTCATCGGAGGCCTCCTTCTCTGGGATGAGGTAGTCTTCGATGAGGGTGGCTAACTTGATCGCAAATTCCACCTCGTCCTCCGGTGAAAAATCTGTGTTAGGGTTTGCCTCTATCCCTGCCGTTATCTGCACCGCTCCTGCTTTGATGCGCCCGGCACGGATGAAGGCAGCGGTACGCTCGTATCGGCGTTCATATGTGGGTTTTATCTCATTCATTTCTCATCCTTCCTTCAGGGGTTCGGGTAGGGGTTGCCAGCCCGCGCCTTCCCGGTATACCTCGGGATAACGGTCAAGGTGGACCGGGCTACAGCACTCGCCAAATTCACGCTTACCTACATGCCGCCAATACATCGGCAGTCCGTTATCGTGTTTCCCTGATTCATAGACCAGGCTGCCGCCCTTGTAGAGCCAGAAGAATTGACCGCCAATCTTGACACCGAGTTCCGCATTGTTATTGACTACCCACTCCACAGAATCCTTCGATACCCGCCCCTGCGGCTCTGCGCGGCGGTTCCATGAGGGTAAATCCTCGGGCTTGCTGGGCGCGTCTAGGGTGGAGAGGTAGGTGCGAGCTTCGTGTAGCAGCCGCTCAGTGTCCCCTGGAGACTTGATGCCGTGGTGCATTGCTGCAAGTATGTTGTCTACTATCTTCATCACTGTCCCTGCTTCCGCCTTCTCCCGCTCCAGGCGCTTTACCTTGGCGCGGAGGGTGTTGAGTTCTGATACTACCTCATCAAGAAGCAGCTTCTTCTCGCCCTTGATAACAAGCATGCCCCCTGCTACATATTTCCCCGCTATGTATTTCTCACTCATTCTCTCATCTCCTCTCTCATCTTGGCGGCTATATTGATTCCGCCGTTTAACTGAGTCTCCTTGCCTCTCATTTGCATAAAGCCCCTGAACTTGTATGTGTTGGTGATACCCACTTTGCTCATTAATCTCCTGTGGGCCTGATTAAGAGGGCCTTGTAATGAGTAGATCGAGGTATCGAGGATCTCGGCAATACGAGCCTTACTAAAGCCGGCATTGACTAAGATGGAGACAAACT
>Ga0209345_10000852_pt1 | contig 39131 bp, 38 predicted proteins | sample Cruoilmetagenom7_FD_187294 | JGI IMG/M metagenome (GOLD analysis project Ga0209345, IMG submission 187294) | Oil polluted marine microbial communities from Coal Oil Point, Santa Barbara, California, USA - Sample 7 (SPAdes) (version 2) | ecosystem: Environmental > Aquatic > Marine > Oil seeps ...
TTATAGAATTTCAAAGAGAGTACAGTATGGCTTTAAATTGTGGCATTGTTGGCCTGCCAAACGTTGGTAAATCAACCCTTTTTAATGCGTTGACGAAAGCAACCATTGCAGCAGAAAACTACCCATTCTGTACGATTGAGCCAAATACCGGTATCGTGCCCGTGCCTGATTTGCGCTTGGATAAACTGGCCGAAATCGTCAAACCAGAGCGCGTAATACCCACAACCTTTGAGTTTGTGGATATTGCAGGGCTAGTGGCTGGCGCCTCAAAAGGGGAGGGCCTAGGTAATCAGTTCTTAGCGAATATTCGTGAATCAGATGCCATTGCGCACGTGGTACGTTGTTTTGAAGACGATGATGTGATTCATGTGGCAGGAAAGATTGACCCCCTAGCAGATATTGACGTGATTCAAACTGAACTGGCTTTAGCGGATATGGCCTCACTTGAAAAAGCAGTGGTTAAAGCAACTAAAGCGTCAAAGTCTGGCAATAAAGACGAATTAAAAAACAAAGCATTCTTAGAGAAAGCGCTTAAGCACCTTGATGAAAAAATGACGCTAAGAAGCCTAGATGCAACAGATGATGAGCTGTTATCGTTAGCGGGCTACCAGCTATTAACACTTAAGCCGATGTTGTATATAGCGAATGTTCAAGAAGATGGATTTGAGAACAACCCGCATTTGGATAAAGTGACAAGCCTAGCAAATGAACAAGGTGCAGCTATTGTTGCAGTTTGTGCATCGATGGAGGCTGAAATCATCCAATTGGAAGAAGATGAGCGGACTGAGTTTTTAGAAGAAATGGGCTTAACAGAGCCTGGTTTAAACAGAGTGATTAGGGCGGGATATGATTTATTAAACCTGCAAACCTATTTTACGGCTGGTGTTAAAGAGGTACGAGCTTGGACGGTTAGAAAAGGTGCCACAGCACCGCAAGCTGCGGGTGTTATTCATACCGATTTTGAGAAAGGCTTTATTCGTGCAGAAATTACCGCCTACGAAGACTTTGTTCAATACAACGGCGAACAGGGTGCAAAAGAGGCGGGTAAATTGGGCGTTCAAGGTAAAGATTACATTATGCAAGACGGAGATGTAACGCACTTTAGGTTTAATGTGTAAAACTTGACAGGTATCTGCCTGTTTGGCTTGACAAAATAAGCCGAAACTACGAAAATTCACAGCCTTCAAAGTATGGTCATGTAGCTCAGCTGGTTAGAGCACGGCATTCATAATGCCGGGGTCGGTGGTTCAAGTCCACCCATGACCACCATTTCAAGCCCTCTCATTACAAATTACGCGACTTTTACGCGAGTTTACGCGACTCTTAAAAAGAGGTGCTGGTTTCGGTTGCTTACGACTTTCTCAGCAGCGACTAATAAATTGTCAATTTCAGCCATTAAACGGTTCTGCTCTTTCCATGTAATTGGGTAGAGTTTTCTGCCGTTATGTTTCAACATCCTTAATAGTGGAGCTTGTTTTAGCTAAGGCTCGTTAAATTCGCCTTCAGTTAAAAGCTTATGTTCATTAAGTAGTCTTATATTTTAGGACCAAGAATAAGCAACATGTACTTTAAAAATTGAACGGTTACTAAAATGGATTTTATGGGTTCCTATATGGCCAGCTTGGCTTCATACTTGATTATTAAAAACAAGTATGAAATACTTTGATCATCTGCAACCTTTTGATTTTAAAGAAAATAATCAATGAAAATGCCAGTTTCACCGCCAGATCATAACGCTATTATCCAAGCTTCATTTGTTGAAGAGGGTATTAGTTGGTTTTTGCGCTCTAATTTTAGTCCTATTGATGATAAAGGTCGTTATTTACATTGGGACAAATTACGTCACTTACCTGCGCCAGAGGGTTTAACGAGTGAGCAGTGGTGGGCCGGCGTTAAGTCTGCGCGGGAGAGAAACTACCTGGAACTGCCGATAATGGACAAGCAGCAGAAGCCCTTTGCTTTCTGTACGTCAGATACCTTGCAGCGAGAATTACACTGGTTAGATAGGCATGCGGCTGGAAGCATTCAAACTGAAGAGGAGATAACTAACTCACAAAGACGCAACACCTATTTGATTCGTTCTTTAGTTGAGGAGGCTATAAACTCAAGTCAGTTAGAAGGTGCCTCTACAACACGGCATGAAGCTAAGGAAATGATCCGTCAACAGCGGTCCCCCAGAAGTAAAAGTGAGCAGATGATTTTTAATAATTATCAAGCTATGCAGTTTATTCACAAGCATAAAGATGAGCAACTGACGCCATCGCTTGTGTTTGAGCTGCAACGCATAGTGACAGATAAAACATTAAATGATGCAGGAGTAGACCGTTTTCGAAGTGATAGTGATGATATTCATGTGCTGGATAATCAGTCGCAGGAGGTGCTTCATACACCGCCACCAGCAAAAGAACTACCTGATAGGTTGAAACAATTATGTGATTTTGCAAACTCAGATAGCGCAACCGAAGGTACAGTATTTTTGCATCCTGTGCTAAAAGCGATAACTCTGCATTTTATGTTGGCGTACGATCATCCGTTTTGTGATGGAAATGGTCGAATGGCTCGTGCGTTATTTTATTGGGCGATGGCAAAGGAAGGCTACTGGTTGCTTGAGTTTGTTTCCATTTCTAAAATTATTAAAGAAGCATCGGCGCAATATGGCAAAGCGTTTTTATACACGGAGACCGATGAAAATGATGTGACATACTTTTTTATTCATCAACTAGAGGTGATTCATAAGGCGATTGAGTCATTGCATGACTATCTGGATAAAAAAACACATGACATAGGTGTAACCGAGAAACTTCTGCAGAATAATGAGCGGCTTAAAGGTAAGTTGAACTTTAGGCAGTTAGCCGTGTTGCGCCATGCTTTGAAACACCCGCGGTTTACTTATGTTGTGCAAGAGCACCAACAGTCGCACGGAGTATCATATGACGTGGCTAGAAAAGATTTATTAGAGTTATCAGATAAATATAAATTATTGCTCAAAACCAAGCAAGGTAAGCGATATTTATTTGTAGTTCCGCCAGGTTTTGAACAAAGAGTTAGTCAAAAGTAAATGCGTAGAAGGTTGGTGATATTTTTGCCTCTTCCTTAGGTAAGCTGAGTCGTTTACGACAGTAACCGGATCAATTTGTTATTGAGGTGATTGCAGTAAATCAAGTTGGCTGACCCCTTGATTTCCGTTGTCTGAATAGATATCAACCTCTTGAATTGGAATCACGATTTCTCCTTTATGCATAACGCTTCAATCAGCCGGCGCGTTAGCGATCGGCTGCATTGACTTGTTATGAGTACTTTCCTTCAGAGCCATGATTTTTATCATTGGAATTAAGACGACAAGCAGTGCGGAAATTCCAAAAACAAAATCAAGAGCATAAAACTTAGTTGTAGCACCTAGTACAAATGTCCTAACAGCTAATATAGATACCAAAGAAGCTAGAATGTCTATATTGAGTGATGCTACCCTTGCATTAACAAGTAAAATAATCGGCGCAAAGATTACCGAAACAATGCCAAGTGTAAACCACTTTAACCATGACGCTCTTGTGACCTTATGTAAAAACTCATTTTCATGCACATCGTCTAGATATTTATTGTCGCACTCCATATAATCGCACGAAGTATTTGGTATCTTTTTCAAACGAGTTACGACGAAGTTTCTAGGCAAATCAAATAGAACCGAAGCGCTATCAGCAGATTTTTCAAACCTTTCGTAGTCTTTTCCATAGTACATTTGCATATCAAATGACAACTCAATCAAATATGAATCAAATGGATAACTAAAATCATCGCCAGAATCATATATTTCGATATTATTTCCAGTGACTAGAACAGGATTCCCATTTATCTTATTCTTGGGATTCAGTTCGTGCCAGTTTGGAAGCTGCGACATGAAGTTTGAAGCGTGGATACCTCCGACTAGAATGTATGAACGCTCTGCCTTTGAATAGGCTTTTTTAGCTTCTTCCGTCCTTAATGTAAGGGTTGCGAAGCCAAAAAACTCACCTTCTTTTACGTTATTTATTGTTAGACCTATGTCGTCTAGTGTGGGTTGTCCGTTAATCGTACCGTACGAGGTTCGTTCTAAGTTACTAGGGCCTAGTAGAGGATTATTCAAGTATAAGTATGCCGAAACGGAAAAGCATACCAACATCCATATCGATAATAACAAACTCAGTAATTTAATAATTTTTAGTTTCATAGTAACTATGTATGGTTCTCATAACACTTTTATAAACGGCAGCGCGGCTTTATGCGCTGTCCAGTGGAGGCCGTTTTTTGGCCGTAACGATGTTTAATAAACTTGTTATATTTGTTTTCCGATAAACTCAAAATCTATACCCCACTCCTTTACCGCGCGATCCAGTCCACCTACGCAGTCAATGGCTGCACCTTGTGGCTGATCAAGTACTGCCTTATTACTGCTGAGCAAGACATCAACTACTTGGTCTTGACTAAGTGCGCACCACTCTAAAAAGAACTTATTAAAGAAATCGTTAGTAGACCTCAATGAAAGTATGGCGTGTTCGATTGTCCATAGCTTCGGCTCGCGAGGGAATCCCAGCATGTTAGTTGATCCGTAATCGGCGTTCCTAACATGCTCATTAATTATCTGGTATTTCCGAGTTGAAACCTTTGGATGAACATACAAATCTCTTATCGATTTAAGCTCGGAAATAGCTTGCACTTCTTTGCAGCCTCTATCAAATTTCGCCTCACTTCTAATCTTATCTAGAAAGAATTCGTATTTTGAGATGAATGGCAGTTTTTCAATGTCATTATAGAATTTTTGTGGGAGCTCAAGTACATCAATTACGCAATTTGATGCGCATTCAAGTAACAGTATTGAATTCAATACTGAAGATCGTATTAAAGTTGACACGATGTCATCTTTGTAATCTTCTTGATTAGTATCTATTGCCAGATAGAGAAGATAAACCGAATCATATAAAAGATCCTCAAAAGTCCTTAGATAATGGTCTTCATCTTCAATGCTCAATCTGGACTCCATTCAAAAATATAACGTTTAATTTAAAGGGCGCGCGGCTTTTTGCGCGTCCGCTTTGGAATGCTTGTTATGCTGAAAGTACACATAAAGTAACAAATTACTTTAAACTTTTAAACTAAATATGGTTGACTAGAGATGATCTATTTACTATATTGCTGCTCAGAAGCAAACTATATATAAGTTTGCTGCTGATTTCGGGGCTCGACTTTTTACTAAGTCGAGCTTCCGCGTATTTAACGTATGGAAAATCATGGCGCAACTATATATCGTTTATTTAGATGAGTTTGGTCATGTAGGTCCATATATCTCAAACGAACACTCTCAGCATAATACACATCCTGTTTTTGGCCTAGGTGGTTTTGTACTACCAGCCCATAAAGTTAGATCCTTTTCATCATTTTTCTTTAAGATGAAGCAAGAGCTTTTTGGTAGTTATGATATACCAGAAGCAAGAAAAAAAGCAGAAAACAAAGGCGAGCGCTTCCAATTATCTACTTGGGAAAAGAAAGGTTCAAAGCAATACTCTGTAGCTAATCTTCGTAATTTCAAGAATTTTTTAACTGGCTCGACGAACAGAATTATAAATAGAATAACTAATGACGGTGGCTTTTTGTTTTTCGTTGGAGAAGCGAAGAAAAGAGGAGTTGAAAATCATGACCCTCAACGGCTTTACACTAACAGCTTAAAAGAAATAATAAAAAGACTTGATGATGAGTTTAAAACTCAGGATGCTCAGTTCTTAATATTCATGGATGACCATGAAACTAGAACACAAATTGTTAAAAATGCTATCTATGAAATGCACCAACAACAAAAGTTTCAGTTAGTTGAAGCTCCTGTTCAGGTTGATAGTAAATTATACCAAACCATTCAGTGCGCAGATTGGTTTTGCTCTATATATGGAAAAATATCATATTATGATGCCGAGCCAGACGTTAAGTCTGATTATGAGCTATTCAAGCGTTATTTTGGCGACAGAATTCAGAAAGCACAAAAAAGAAGCAATGTTCGAAATAACCTTCCTAGAAAAGCTACTCAGATTAGCCTAGATAAACTAACAACTAAGTTCAATAAGTAGCAATCGACACCGTACTCTCTATTCAGCATAACGGCCGAGTTGAGCGGTATATAAATTATTTTGGTTTTGATTGAGCGTAGCGAATGAGGGGCCGAAATAATTTATATTCCTCTCCAACGACTTGTTCTCATTAGGGTACCGCCGACCTTGATCCATCAACCTCAGGTCATTTAAATCGTTGCCGCTCAACTCGGCCGTTCGCAGGCGGCGCGTGTTAATTTGTATTTCATGTAGATTTGACATAAAAATTCATTTATTTCTACTTAGGTTAGCTTACCGTATAGGTAGCGCCGGTTGCGAACAGTGTTAATAAGCGGAAGTATTGTTCCACGTATTAAATGGATATAGGTGGATTGTACTTCCATGTACTTTCATATTAAGAGCCAAACATGGATGGGTTGTTGGCTAGTAATACATTTATTATCACAGTTGAATATAGCATAACTTTTTCAGGCTGGCGTTACGCAGTTTTACGCGTTTAGTAATGGTTTGTTATGCTTGGTGAGGTGGCGCAAGTAAGTATTTAGTTTAAATTAAAAAAAACAATACTTTACGATTAAAAAATGGGCTTTCATAATACCTATGATCGGCGCTAATACCCTTGTAATAGCAGTCATTCAAAGATTTTTTATATAAGATTACGCGGTAAAGAAACCAGCCCCGCCCATTTAGTTGTTTTTTGATTGTTGTTTAAGGTTCTGGTACTTAGCGCAGGAGCTTTCTTTTTTCTTTTGAGTTTTAGAATTATGATTTCCCATTAGTTCCGCAGTAGCAATATTGCATTCAGTTCTAGCTAGTTGGAGAGGAGTTTTTACAGAGGCCCGTCGTATATTTGCTATTGTTGGTTTAAATGTCATGGAGGCATTGCAATACATATTCTTCATTTTTGTATATTTCCAATGTTCTTTTTCGCCTTTTTGTAGATATAAGCAAGTTTCGTTAAATAGGGATTTAGCTGCCAATGTGCATCTAGAAAATTCCTCGATGTTCAGGTTGTATGTGTTACATACGGATTTAGGCACAATACGCCATAATTGATATGAATAAGGGACTTGAATATTTTGGTGTTCTACAACAACGCTCTGGATTTCTGTACCTAATAAGTCGGTCATTTTATTGGTAACATTAAATGAAACTAGTTCGAGGTACGATGCGAAAATTACTGATATTGGATCCATTCCTTTACATCCTTATTTTGATTCTAAACTTAACAGCTGAGACGGCACGCCTACCTTCATTCGGCAGAACTTATAAGCGTGGTTTCAATAGAAAGTTGCTTGGCTGGCTAAATACACCCCGCAGAGCACTATTGTGCCGCCAGCAAACCGGCCAAGCATTTGGCACCTTTGTTTTTTTCATCAGCACGACTAAACCTATGCCGCTTAAATGCAGTACGGCTGTAGCCAGCGCAAAACCAAGCGCATACGCTACAGCGCTCATTGAGGTGGGCATTTCAGAACCATGAGCATAGCCATGGAAAATCGCAAATACCCCAACCACTAAGCAGCTATACATCAGTGGGAGTTTAAAGGCGCCCGTAATCAAGATGCCTAACACTACAATAGAAACTAAAATGCCTTCTTCAACAAATGGTAGTGGAGTATTTGTAAACCCCAGCAAGCCGCCTAAAAGCATAACAGCGACAAATGTGCCAGTAACACGCCATAAGGCTTGGCCACCTATTTGGGCAGCCCAAATTCCCACCGCTAGCATAGCCAATAGGTGGTCTGCTCCGCCGATGGGATGCGCAAGCCCGTGTAGGAAACCCGCTGTTTGATCAATGCCAGTATGGGCGAATGCAATACTGGGCAAAAAGAGGAATAAAACTAATAATGTGGATGGTTTTTGTTTCATTGCGCTTCTCCTAGTGCGAATAAAAGGCGCGAGCTGTGGGTTATTCAGCTCGCGCGTTTAGGTTTTTGCAGGCGTTTTTTCATTACTGTGTTAGCACAGTGGCCTGTGTAGATAGCTAATCACTCGTGTGATTCGGCTTCTGCGGCCAACTTGTCCATAGGTATAGCGATTTCTGGTGGCACTTCGTTATAAATAACCACGCCATATAACGCGATTAATAAAATAACCATGAAGCCGCCAAACATGGCTACCGATTTGTTTTTGATGTAATGGAGGATCGATTTAAAGTTGAAACTTAGATGCGCCAGAACCGCCAGTATCATGATTAGGCCAAAAAGCTTATGCACCGGGTGCATTTGAATCGTAAAAGATGGCTTTTCAATCACAAACATCAAAAGCCCCGAGGTGGACATGGCGATAAACGAGACAAATAGGGCTACTGAAACAATTTTTCTGAACATATGAAAATCTCCAATTTTTAGTGTGTGACTGATCATGTTTGAACTGAGTTGACCATACTACAACCTACAGCAAAACGGAACGGTGTATTTTGGGTCAATGGCGATGGTTTATTAGTCGATGCCCCCATGTTGGCTAGTCCCTCCCGAGTGCTTCAAACTTAGCGGCCATTGTGGGGTTCTTTTTCGTTAACTTTTTAACGGTTAGGTCGTCTGCTTTGTTATTCGCTAAGCGCAGGTTGTTTTCTGAGCCAAGAAGGGCATCCTTAGTTTTCTGAAGATGGTCGATTGTTTTATCAATTTCAGTAATGGCAGTTTTAAACTTTTTAGATGCTAAATCGTAATTTCTCGCAAACCCTGTTTTAAATGCATCAAGTTCTTCTTCAAAATGAGTAATATCAACATTTTGGGCTTTTACAATGGCCAGTTCTTGTTTGTATTTAAGTGAGTTTTGAGCAGCATTGCGTAGCAACGTTATTATCGGAATAAAGAACTGCGGCCTAATCACATACATTTTTTTGTAGCGATGGGAGACATCAACAATGCCCGAGTTATACAATTCACTATCGGGTTCTAAAAGCGACACAAGAACAGCGTACTCACAATTTTTTTCATGTCTGTCTTTATCGAGTTCTTTGAGAAAATCTTCGTTCTTTTTCTTAGTCGCCGTTTCGTCACTTTCATTCTTCATCTCAAACATGATTGAGACGGTTTCAATGCCAGTCTCATCATTATCGCGGAAAATGTAGTCACCTTTGCTGCCAGTACGGGCATCATTATCTTTTTCAAAATAGGATTTTGGGAAAGCAGTAGGCCGGATACGGTTAAACTCCGTTTCACAGTGTTGTTCTAGCGTTTCGCCAACCATTTTGGTAGACAGGCGCGCTTTCATGTCTTTAAGGCGTTCAATCGTGTCCTCAAGGTCATTAATACGTGTTTCGTATTTATCCTTTAAGGATATTTCTGACATTGTTTTTTCACTTTCTTTCGCGCTAAGTACCGTCTTAAGATGTTGAATTTCTGTGTCTTTCTCCGCAGATGTTTTTTGTAGCTGATTGGAGTGATTTGCCGCTGCCAGCTCAGACGCGGCTTTTTTTTCTAGCTCGGCTTGCCTTAATCTATTGGCTAAATCATCGCGTTCCTTTTCTACTGCTTTAACCGCCTCAGAAACAGCCAGCTGCTTTGACGTATCACCTGCCTCTAACCTTGCTTTCAGGTCTTGTATTTCTGCATCTTTAGCGGCTGACTTTTTTTGCGCATCGTTCGTTGCTTGTTGTTTAGCCAGCTCGACGGCATTAATTTTTTCTTTTTCAGCAATGTCTAAGCGCTCATTTAGCTGCTGTGTAAATTCGCTATCACGAACCTGCTTCACGATATCCGCGTACCCAGCTTCATCAATTTTGAATGCTTTTTTGCACTCAGGGCAATGTATATCTTGCATGGTATTTCTTCCTTTGTTGGTGTCTTTTGGTGGTCGCTACTGTATTGTTCTGTCGCATTTGTAAGGTTGGTTTTAGCCCAGCCGACAACTGTTCAAAACAACGTTTTATTAACTGTTTGACGGTTGATGGAACTCAATAACATTTTTATCAGGGTCTCTAATAAAGAAGAACTGTGCACCTTCAAACTCAACTTCTTCAGTAATTGTAATACCCAGTTCTTTTATAGCCTTTCGTGCAGATGCGATATTCGTTACCTCTAATGCAACATGAGTATAACCCGTATTTTTTGCGGCAATATCCATCAGTACATTTTCTGTACACTCAGAATCTGCGTTGAGAATAAAGTTTATATTAACGCCAGATGGGTGCTCCATAATGGCGACAGGTTCCGGCCCGATAGGGCCAGCGATAAATTCAAACCCCAGTTGCTGGTAGAACTGTCTAGAGGCACCCAGGTTTTTAACTCGTAACCCAATATGATTAATTCGGGTAATTTCTTTCACCGTGTATCTTCCCTATTTATTTAGGTTTTTGTTTACCGCCTGCTTCAGCAACAGTTTGGAGTGTTTTTATAGATTAGTGAGTAGTTTATTCATCTTTCCCGCTAGCTCAAAATCCAGTTCGCTTAAACCGCCAACATCATGGGTCGTAAGGCTGATTTTAATGTTGTTATAAACGTTAAACCATTCAGGGTGGTGGTTCATTGCTTCAGCTGTTATTGCGGCAGAGGCCATAAAACCAAAAGCCAGTGCAAAATTAGGAAACGTACACTCTCGGTAAAGCTTGCCTTCTTTTAAGCCCCAGCCTTTTATTTCGCCATTTTTCAAACGAGATTCGGCTTCTGTTAATGAGATTAGTTTTTTCATGGTAATCACTACGTCCCTTAAGTTATAAATTGGTTTTGGTTGTTAGGGAATGCCAGCCTATTTTTCTTTGCTAAAAAAGCAGCAGCAAACCAATACTTCCAATACAGTGAAACCTAAGCTTTTCATCTCCCGATTATGCTACGCCTTGTTGAGCTGTTGAGTGCAACAAAAATTAAATGATTTATGCGTTTTTACCGCAACATTTTTTCTATTTACGGCCATTACCGCATATACACGGGGCATTACTGCCAATTTTTGGGGTGGCTAGGGTTATTGGTGTTTGTAGTGGCGGGCAACAACTAGTGTCATTACAGCTAGATTCTTTCGGTGCTATAGATGGGGTTGATAAATTATGGCTACTTTTACTCATAATACCTATTTTATTAAGGCCTAAATCTTGATAATAATTGGCTTCAGTATTGACGTTATTCGTTTGTCCTATTGAGTTTCTTATTAGCCATTAAATACTGGATAAATCACATTGTTGATGAAGTTTATTCCTTTCTCCGTGTGGATCCAAAAAAAACCACTTAAATTCAAAATAATAGTTACCCAATAAACACGTTTAAACTCTTTTTTGTTCGACTTGTGGCGCAATTTTTTTTGAGCAACAAAAGCGCCCGGCCAACCTCCAACTAGTGAAAGTATATGGAGCGTGCTTTCTTTTGTTCTCCAACGATTATTTTGAGCTGCAGATTTATCAATTGCGTATGCGGCAAAAGTAAAAAGGCTCATTACAATATAAATGCTGGCAATAATTAGGGGTAGCTTGCCAATATAAGTTGAGATTAATAGCACAGCGCAAAAAAGCGCTATAAAGGTCTCACCAAAATGACTGCCTTTTTTTGCTTGGCTTCTTTTCTTTACGTGTCTAGCACCACGAGCAAATTGAATATTTTCAGCTTTATAACGGTTATTATTATCCTGAATTAACTCATATACAATAACTTCGCCATTAACAGGCCGACGTGAACGAGGTTTAAAAGCTTTAATATGCACGAAAGCGCGTTTGCCTCCAACATTTGGCTCGACAAAACCAAAACCCTTCTCATCATTCCAGTTTAAAACTTTACCTTGAAATATCATGTTCTCGCTTTAATTTGGCTAGCGCCTGCATTTGAGGCTAGTTTGGAGTGCAATGGGAAGCTAGCACGACAACATGTGCATGTAATACCTATCGTAGCCTCGATTGCCGGCACAATGATTCAACCGCAAAACAATAGAGTCAATTTTTGATTACTTGCTAGACCAGTCGAGGCAAAAGTCTGTAGTAGCACTATAGCGGGCTCAAAATTTGGCTTATTCAGCTTAATTTAAGTGATGGTAACAATACTGAGCCCCCTAACACAACTGCCTCACCCGTACCTAAGATTGGTAAAACAGATGTCAATGAGCTTAGAGAATTGGGCATTATTTATGTACTACTTGCTGATTTGAGGGGGTGCTATGCTTTAAGGCGATAAGCTTGTTACATTGGCTCAAAAATTGTTCGAGTGATACCTGAAGGTCGCTGACTGGTAACTAACAACGAAACGCCATACTTCTTTCAGAGGTTTAATATTTGTTTGCCAAAATCCTTCTCAACTCCATAAAAGTACTGCAGCAATTGCCAGTAAAAATAAAATAGAAAACAAGGTTGATAAAACCTCACGGCTTTCATGGTTTATGTAGTTAGCTTTGCTTTCTATTTCTTTTTTGTTCATCTTGCTTATCTACCAGGTTAGGGGTTAATGATAGGCATTTACATAATTTAATTTACAGTCTCGAAACTCTCACCTATTTATTAAGGCCTCTTTCTTTACGCGCGTCGTCAATTCCACCAGCGTTCGATATGTTTTTATATCCAGCTTGCTCAAGAGCAGACATCGCTTTTCCTGCCCTGCGTCCGCTGCGACAATACAAGTGAATTTCTGTGTTCTTATTTGGAAATTTTTCACTAAGCCCTTGAACAATATCATCATGTGAAATACGAATATCTCCTTCAATCTTGTCAATACTATGCTCGGCAACGCTTCGCACATCAATCCAAACGGCCTCCGCATTCGATATTAAACTGAAGCACATCGTAATAAGAAATAGTGACGTATTAATAAATATTCTAAAATTCATGGTTTAAACCATCGTTGAAGTTGAGTGATATGTAACGCCTAAGTTAAGGGGCGCAGCTTTTTTTGTGCATCCCCGTGAGCGGTAACGAGCGATTTGATTTTCTTGTTAAGTGTTTTAGGGTTCCCATATTACTGGGTACTATCCTAAAAGCAAAATTTTCATAATAAACCTTAATGACCAATAGGCAAAAAAGTTTTAAATTAACTGTGAGAGCAATAAAGGCTGGAATTGCTGCTGTTGTTATAAATGGCGATGTTGATAATACTAAGTTTCCATCCATTTTCTTGATATCTTAGGTATTCATTAATTTCATTTGTGATATTTAACGGCAAGCGGCGAGTTCTTGGAAGGGATGGCTGTAGCGAAGCTAGGGTATTCCTGCAAGGCTTTTCCCTTTCATGCGCTTTATTGGGTTGTACGGTAGTGCAGCTTAACAAGGTGGGTGTTGATTGTTGTTAGGCCTGTGCCGCGTAGCGGAACGCAGTAAAGCGGCACGTGTTAATCTGTTTTCCATCTAGGGTTGTCATAAAAACCCATTTATTTCTATTAGGTAGCGTCGGTTGTGAGCAGTGTTAATAAGCGGAAGAAGCGTTTGGTTTCATTCTTTTTGATAAAGAAACAATTAGTCGCGCTTTGAGTGTCCCGTATTTATACCGTTTTTAATTTCCTCCAAAACCTCCAGGTTTTAACTACTCCCTGGTTTCTTATCTAGAATTACGGGGTAAAGAAACGGCTCTTAGCCATAATTTTAAGTGCATTGATTATTTGTTATAGCTATTTTAAGGCGACGGTATTAAGCGCAGGCACTTTCCTTTGAGTTTTAGACTGTTGGTTTCCCATTAATTCTGCAGTAGCCATATTGCATCCACCTTTAGCTAGTTGGGCAGGCGTTTTTATACGGGGTCTTTTTTGTATTTGCTATTGTGGGTTTAGAGGAATATTCTATAAATGTTGTTCAGCTTTTATTGCAACTGGTAACCGTGGAAAAAATAGAGGATAGATATTATGTTAGGACTTGAGCTTGACCCCGTATTACTGGCGCGTATTCAATTCGCCTTTACGATTAGTTTTCATATTGTTTTTCCGGCGTTTACGATCGGTTTGGCGAGTTGGCTTACTGTTGTTGAAGGGCTGTATCTGAAAACAGGCAAAAATGTTTATAGAGAAATCTACAAAATGTGGATTAAGATTTTTGCAGTGTGCTTTGGGATGGGTGTTGTCTCTGGTGTTGTGATGTCCTATCAGTTTGGTACTAACTGGTCAGTTTTTTCCGATAAAGTTGGCAATGTTATTGGGCCACTTCTGGGCTACGAAGTGCTAACAGCGTTCTTTTTGGAAGCCTCTTTTCTTGGCATTATGCTTTTTGGTTGGGGCCGTGTGAGCAAGAAAATGCACTTTGTTTCCACCGTAATTGTTGCTTTTGGCACGCTTGTCTCCGCGTTTTGGATTTTGTCAGCCAATAGCTGGATGCAAACGCCCCAGGGTTTTGAAGTACGTGCCGATGGTTTGCTGTATGTAACAAATTGGATGGACGTTATTTTTAACCCATCTTTCCCTGTGCGTCTCCTACATATGGTAACAGCGGCTTATCTGACAACCGCTTTTGTTGTAGGCGGGGTTGGGGCTTATTATTTATGGCGAAAAATCCATGTTGAGCATGCTAAGGTGATGTTTTCTATGGCGATGCTGATGGCGGTGTTTGTTGCGCCAACCCAGTTGTTAATAGGCCATGCACATGGTGAAAACACAATGGAATATCAGCCTATCAAGGTGGCTGCAATGGAGGGGAACTGGGAGCGTGGTGGCAATAAACCACTGTACCTTTTTGGTATGCCGAATGAAGAAACCGAAAGTACAGATTACGGTATTACTATTCCTAATGGCGCTAGCTTGATCCTAACAGGTTCTTCAGATGGCGTTGTACCAGGGTTGAAAGAGGTCGCTAAAGAAGACCGGCCTCCGGTGGCTATTGTATTTTGGTCTTTCCGTATTATGGTTGGCCTAGGTGTCGCAATGATACTGACGGGTATTTTGGCTATAATTTTATATTTTAGAAAACGTTTGTTTGATGCTAAGCCCTTTCAATTATGGTGTATGGCGATGATGCCAAGCGGCTTTATTGCTTTATTAGCCGGCTGGTTTGTAACGGAGGTTGGGCGCCAACCCTTTACGGTATATGGCGTTGTTAGAACGGCGGAAAGTATTTCCCCCGTTGTTGCAGAACAACTGGCCTTGAGTTTAGGTATCTTTATCGTGGTGTATACGCTGCTTTTTGGTACGGGTAGCTATTATATTTTGAAATTAATTGGCAAGGGGCCTAATCAGGCTAAGCTGGGTGATGGCTATTATGAACATGGTCAAGAGACTGCTGCAGCTAACATAGCCAGCAACATTGAAAAGGAGGGTAAAAATGTTTGATTTATCACCATGGCTAGACTTGCCTTTAATTTGGGGTGCTTTAATCGCAACAGCTGTTTTTGTATATGTCTTGCTAGATGGCTTTGATCTGGGGTGCGGCATATTATTTCCATTTGCACCTAGCGATAAATGTCGCAGCAAAATCATGAATTCGGTTGCACCGTTTTGGGATGGTAATGAAACGTGGCTTGTTCTGGGTGGGGGCGGTTTGTTTGCGGCTTTCCCAGTTGCTTATGCGATAGTGATGCCGGCGCTTTATTTGCCTGTTATTTTAATGCTGATAGGGCTCATTTTTCGCGGTGTCGCTTTTGAATTTCGTTTTAAAACAGAGGGAAGGGACCGTAAAATATGGGATGTGTCTTTTCACATTGGCTCGCTATTGGCTGCGTTTATGCAGGGCGTTATTTTAGGTAATTTTGTGCAGGGCTTTGAGGTTGTTGAGCGAAGTTTTGCGGGCGGCCCACTTGATTGGGCGAATGGGTTTGCATTGGTTACAGGGATCTCACTAGTGTTTGGCTATGCGCTAATTGGCGCAACATGGCTAATATGGAAATGTGAGGATGATACCCAGCGCTGGGCGCGTGCCGTGGCGCGGTATGTCATCGGTTTTGTAGCATTGGCAATGGGCTTGGTGAGTTTGTGTATGCCGTTTATTGACGAGCGCATTCTGGCATTGTGGTTTTCTGTGCCGAATATGTTTTTTATGGCGCCGATCCCTATTATTACGCTTTGTGCGTTTGTTATGCTTTGGAAAGATTTACATAGCGAGCGAGAGGTTCGCCCGTTTTTGCTCACCATGCTTATTTTCTTACTCGGTTATGTGGGCCTCGGCATCAGCTTGTTTCCATGGATTGTTCCGTTTAGCTTTACCCTTTGGGATGCGGCGGCGGCTTCAACATCGCAATCATTCTTATTAGTTGGAACCGCTGTGTTTTTGCCCATTATTCTAGCGTATACGGGATATAGTTATTATGTGTTTAGGGGTAAAACAGATGACAAAGCGATGTATTAAAAACGGGCTAATCGTTGCGTGTTTACTGATCCATTCGACTGGTTATGCGCAACAGGCTGCCTTTTCTTATGTTGAAGAAGCGAGAGGTGTTACTCAGCAATTTCAACAAACACTAAAGCGTGAATTACAGGCAGCGATTAAAACAGGCGGTTTAAAAAAAGCGGTCGATGTGTGCAGTATTCGCGCACCTGAAATTGCAGAAGAAATAACCGCCGAAACAGGCTGGACAATAGGGCGTACTTCGTTAAAAACACGTAATCAAAAAAATAGACCCACGGCGCAAGAGAAGGCGGTTTTAGACGAGTTTGCAAGCAGGAAAAGTGCTGGCGAAGATCTTGCAAAAATGGAGTGGGGGCAACAGCAAGGCGCAAATATAAGGTATATGAAGGCAATTCCAATGAAGGGCTTGTGTTTGAGTTGCCATGGAATGACAGTAGATGCATCACTTAAAAACCATATCAAGGAGCTCTATCCCCTCGATACGGCTACTGGTTTTAAAATAGGTGATATTCGCGGAGCGTTCACCTTGCAAAAATATATAGAGTTATCTAATGGACAAACTATTAAGTAAATATTTATCGCCTAAACAAAAACAATGGGCATGGTTTGTGATTCTCTGGTGCTTTGGTTTGTTCTGTGTCGTGAGTATGGGCAAGGTCATAAAGTTTATTATGAACATTTAGTGCTATTCCATAGTTTCAATATGTTTAATAAATAGTTCAGTGTGCTTTTTATACGTCAAAAATACGTGTTGAAGAAAAGTAATCAAAATTGAACTGAGTCAATTCACCTGCTTGTTGCCCAGGAACGGGCAAGAGGCGAACGGTTAAAGGTTTATTTAAGGACATAGACAACATAGCCGTGTCTCGCATTAATCCCTCAATTTTTTTCTGTGGTGTATCGCCACTAACAGGGATGACATCCAAGCCGGTACCGCCAACAGCGGCACAAGCCAATAGCGTTGCCATATTAAAATTCTCATTGATGGCATTTTGTGCGAGCACCGCATCCTCTAATGGCAAAAGCATGACTGCGCAGTAGCCGGCGCGATTAAAGTTAGCTGCATCCAAGCTTTGTTTGATTAAAGCAATGGCTGCTATTGTGCCGGGGCCACCAAAAGGTTCGTTTGTGAGCAATTCCACAATACGACCAAAAGAACGGGGAGTGGTTGGATAAGGTGATGGCGTCATATCAATGCCGCGATACGTCATATTAGTGAGTGCTGCAGCTTGAGCTCCCAGCTGATCAAGCGTTTCTCCGAGGCTGTTAAAAGTGGCCGTTAATGCCGGCTCTGCTAACCAGCGCTCTTCAGTATTATTAAAGGTTTCTAATAAATCGACGATGGTATCAGCGGATTCAATAGCCATTGAAAAGGCGGTTGAGCTGTTTCCATCGTGCCAAGCAGCGGGAAAAAACGGGCTGAAGGCTGGCATGTTAGCGACCATGCAATAGCGTAAATTACCAAACCCGTCTTCTTTGATGGTTGAGTTATCAACCACGACTTGCGCTGCAAGGGGTAGGCAGTCTGCTTTAAGTCCATTGGCCTGATCGGCCAGTTGTACGGAGGTAAATACCCAATCAGTTGCCTCAATGATGGCAGGGATTCCAGCCATGAGTTGTTTGATTAAGCTGTTTTCAGTGCTTGCCTCGTTAGTGGTTAAGCTGTTTTCAGTGCTTGCCTCGTTAGTGGTTAAGCTCGCTCCAAGTGTCCCTAGGGCTACATGTTTAAAGCCTGCCTGATTGGCAACTTGTTCGTACTGACTGGCAAACAGGGCTAACTGCTTCGCGCTGGCGCCTTCGGGGAAAACCTTTTCGAGTGGCTGGCTAGCTAGGCGTAAACTTTGCACAGCAAAACCTGCGTCAGTAAATAGCTTTTTAACCTGCAAGGCTTGTTTGCCTAGTGGTGCAATTTGTTGCTCCATCTGTTGTAAGTTGGCATGGCTTGATAGTTCAGTGAAAAAGGTAATGGCTCGAATTTCCATCTGGTCTCCTAGGTAAGGCGTTGTGTAAAGGCAATCACTTATAACTTGATACTTAATATATCAGAACTGGCGAGCGCCAGTGGGTTGCTAAAAAAATATTTACGCGGTTTAGGCTAATGTGTTCGTTTGTTTGCTGTTTAAAAAGGGTGGGAGGATTGCAGTGTGGCAGCATCAATGGGTTTTAAAATGAAGAGACAGCTGTTGTGAATGAATAAATGTATTTATGAAATTCTAATTAATTAATAATATCCTTTGTATTCAGTAACTTATGTTTTTATGGCACTGCTTGCCGATTATTGGCTTGTTATGCAATATTTCTTGATAAGCATGTCTTATTAAAGAAATTTCTAGTATTTTCTTTAATAAAACTCCGCAACTCAATGATTTTTATTGTCTTTATTCTTTAGTTTAACGCGTTTTCCAAAGAACTCTATAAATCCTAGCTAAGTGTTTGTTCGTAAAGAAAGTATTTATGGAGACGGAAGCTTGACAGAGTGGTATTTTCATCCTTATAGTGCAAAAAAGTGGGGTAAAGTGGTAGAAAAGGGAAAAATACCAATAAGGGGATGAGTTTGTTCAGAGGGGTTAATAACGTAACGTTGGATGCAAAGGGGCGATTGTCTATCCCTACGCGTTACCGTGCGGAGTTGAAAACCTCTTGTGATGGGCAAATGATAATGACGGTTGATCGTGAGCATAGCCTTTTATTGTATCCACTACCTGTTTGGGAAGATATAGAGCGTAAATTAATAAAATTACCCACACTTAACAAGCAAGCTAGGCGTTTGCAACGTTTACTGATTGGGCATGCGACAGAATGTGAGCTGGATGGGCAAGGTCGAGTACTTGTTTCGCCACCGCTTCGCGAATTTGCTGAATTGGACAAAAAGACGGTCATGATTGGACAGGGAAATAAGTTCGAGATTTGGGATGAGCAAGCGTGGGTCACTAAACGTGACGTATGGTTTGAAGAGGAGAGTGCAGAAGACGGCGAGCTTTCGCCTGAACTGGGAACGTTGTCGCTGTAATGTCTGGTGAAGCATTACATAAGCCAGTTTTATTAAACGAAGCGATAGACGGGCTAATACGACAAACTGATGGGGTTTACATCGATGGAACCTTTGGTCGTGGTGGACATAGCGGGGCAATTTTGCAGGCTTTATCGCCTCAGGGACGGTTGCTGGGCATCGATAAAGATATGGATGCGTTGAATTCTCCTCAGGCGCAACAATTATTGACAGATGAACGATTTGAGCTCGCGCATAGTAGTTTTGCGCGTCTGGGTGAGCTGGCTGCCGATCGGCAATGGGATGGAAAGGTCGATGGGATTTTGCTTGACCTTGGCGTGTCCTCACCCCAGTTAGATGTCGCAGAGCGTGGCTTTAGCTTTATGAATGATGGGCCGTTAGATATGCGGATGGATGTCACTCAAGGTGAATCGGCTGCGCAGTGGTTAGCTCATGTTAATGAAGCCGATTTGCTGAAGGTGTTACGTGTGTATGGCGAAGAAAAATTTGCCCGAAGAATTGCAGCAGAGATTGTTATCCAGCGGCAGGAAGAAGCGATAGAAACAACAGCTCAGTTGGCAAAATTAATTGCAAACGTGGTGAGCAGACGAGAGCCGGGTAAACACCCTGCGACGCGAAGCTTTCAAGCGATTCGAATTAAGGTTAATAAAGAACTTGATGACCTTGAAGAAGCATTGGCAAATTCGGTGGGTACTCTTAAGCCAGGGGGGCGATTGGCGGTTATTAGTTTCCATTCGCTGGAAGACCGCATTGTAAAGCGTTTTATGCGTGAGCAGTCTCGTGGCGCGGTGGTGCCACGTAATTTGCCGATACCGCCGGATGCTAAAAAGCCCGTACTAAAAACAATTGGCAAGGCGGTTAAAGCGTCTGTGAGTGAAGTGGCCAGCAATGTTAGAAGCCGTAGTGCGGTGTTGCGTATCGCGGAGAAATTGTAATGACTGATCAAAGCTTGGCGGTTTTATCGCTGTTTTTTTTGGTGCTGGTGATGTTGTCGGCTTTGGCGGTTGTGTACGTGAAATATGACGCCCGTTTAATGTTTAACCAGTTGCAAAAAGAATTGCGCGAACAAGACAAACTGGGTGTTGAGTGGAGCCGCTTACAGTTAGAAAAAAACACTTGGTCTTCCAACAGCCGGATAGAAAAGCTAGCGCGTACAAAGTTGAATTTACAAACCCCAAAACCAGAACAAATAGTTTACATACAAGTTAAATGAGCTACGGACACTCACAATCTAACGATAAAGCGCAAAAGGTCGTCGTGCCTGAATTAGCTGGGCGCCGTCGATTTATTTTGGCGTGTTTTATGTTGGTGATGTGTGCGCTTATTTATCGAGCGATTGATTTGCAGGTTTTAAACAATAGCTATTTGCAAAAGCGTGGGGAAGCGGTGCACCTACGTGATATTAAATTACCTGCGTATCGTGGGAAAATAACCGATGCAAGCGGACACGCGTTGGCCATTAGCGCGCCCGTTAGTTCGGTTTGGGTTAATCCGCAGGAGCTAAGCCTAGAAGGTAAGAAAAAAGAACTAGCAACGTTGCTGGGTTTCAACGTTAAGGCGTTAGATAGAAAGCTAAAAAAAGTGGCGTCGAGACGGTTTGTCTATTTACGCCGACATATGGATCCTCAAGTCGCTTCAAAAATTGACGATTTGCAATTACCCGGCGTGTATTTACAAAAAGAATATCGCCGTTACTATCCGGATGGAGAAGTGGCCGCGCATTTGGTGGGCTTTACAAATATTGATGATGAAGGGCAAGAGGGGCTTGAGTTAGCATTCAATGAGCAGTTAAAAGGGATAGCGGGTGCTGAACGTGTGCTTCGTGACGGTAAACGAAGAGTGGTGAAGCATGTTGATAATATTCGCGCGCCGATCTCAGGCCAAGACATTCAATTATCAATCGATAGACGCTTACAGTATCTGGCGTATCGCGAGCTGAAGGCGGCGGTTGCGCAACAAAATGCCATGTCAGGTTCGTTGGTGCTATTAAACCCTAAAACGGGTGAAGTGCTTGCGGTTGCGAATCAACCGGCATTTAATCCAAATGACCGCTCAAAATTTAAAGCCAGTCACGTGCGTAATCGAGCATTTGTGGATGTATTTGAGCCGGGCTCAACGATGAAGCCGTTTACCGTAGCAGCAGGAATGGAATCAGGTGTATTCGATACCTCAACAATTATCGATACCAATCCAGGGTATATGAAGGTGGGGCGCAGTCAGGTGCGAGATCATCGGAATTATGGTGCAATCGATTTGGCGACGTTACTCTTGAAATCCAGTAACGTGGCATCGGCAAAGATAGCGTTAGGTATTCCGCCAGAAGGCCTTTGGGGCATGTTGAGTGGCTTAGGATTTGGTCGTACCGCTGACTTGGGTTTTCCAGGTGAAGCGCGTGGAAAGTTAGTTGGATACGAGCAATGGCGGCCAATTGAAACGGCCACCTTGTCGTTTGGTTATGGTTTATCAGCATCTGCTTTACAACTGGCACATGCCTACGCGGCCATAGCGAATGATGGCTTATTGGAACCGGTGTCTTTAGTGCTTGATAAGCAATTACCTGAAAGTGTACGGGTGATGGATGCATCAGTTGCCAGCAGTGTGCGTGAAATGTTGAAAGGCGTGGTGAGTAAAACAGGGACAGCGCCAAGAGCAAAAGTTCATGGTTATTCTGTTGCCGGTAAGACCGGTACGGTTAAAAAAGCGATAGCTGGTGGCTATTCAGAAGATAAATACCTAGGGATTTTCGCCGGTATGGCACCTGCTAACGATCCAAAGTTGGTGATGGTTGTTGTTATCGATGAGCCAAAAGCTGGTGATTATTATGGTGGCCTAGTTGCTGCGCCTGTTTTTTCTAGAGTGATGTCTGGTGCGCTACGGCTAATGAATATCGCCCCCGATGATATAGAAAATACAGCCGCGACGGTGCTGGCCTCAGTTGAAAGAGGTAAACCATGATGCCGGCAAGACAGAATACCTCATTAATTTCATTGCAGTACTTGCTTAAAGGGTTAGTTGGCATGAGTTCCGACCTGTTTGTTGCGAACATGGAGTTAGATGCTCGCAATATACAAGAAAACGATGTGTTTGTAGCCGTGGCTGGTTCGCAAGCGCATGGCTTGGAATATGCCGAGCAAGCTATTCAAGCAGGTGCTGTAGCGATTATTTACGACCCAGCGTCAGGCGGTGATTTTTTAGCCGAAAGAATTAAAAAACAGCAGCGAATCGTGTTGATTGAATTGGTCGATTTAAAGGCTCATATAAGTACGATAGCGGCACGTTTATACCAGCATCCCTCGCGTGACTTATCAGTTGTTGGTATTACCGGTACTAATGGCAAAACATCGGTCAGCCATTTTATTGCGCAAGCGCTAGATGCTAAGAACAGTAAGCTTCAGCCGATGAGTGCGGTAATTGGTACCTTGGGTTGGGGGCCGATTGGGCAACTACAAGAAACGATCAATACCACGCCTGATGCTATTAGCGTGCAACGACAGCTTTCAACCTTATTAAAAGAAGGCATTGAGACGGTTGCGATGGAGGTTTCTTCGCATGGCTTGGATCAAGGGCGAGTGAATGCGGTCGATTTCAAAGGGGCGGTATTTACTAATTTAAGCCACGATCATTTGGATTATCACCAAACCTTAGAGGCATATGGTGAGGCTAAGTTAAAGTTATTTAAAAGCCCTACGTTAGAGTTTGTTGTGCTTAATAAAGACGATGAATTTAGTACGCGTATTGTTCAGTCATTATCAGAACGAGTGACGGTTTATTCATTTTCACGTTCAGAAAAGTCACTTGAGGCTGAAAACTGTTGGCTTATTTCAAATGAACAGCTGATCTCAACAGGTTTAATGTTTGACCTTTCTTTTAATGGCCAAACAGCACATATTCATTCAGCCTTATTTGGTGGTTTTAATATCGATAACCTAGTGGCCACAATGGCGGTACTACACGCGTTGGGCGATTCGTTTGAGGAAGTGGTTAGCAAGGTTGCTTCAATTAACGGCGTGTCAGGCCGTATGCAACAAGTGGCCAAAAATGAGCTGTCACCAACGGTTGTTGTTGATTATGCGCATACACCGGAAGCTTTAAAAATGGCATTGTTGAGTTTACGTCAACACTGTGAGGGGATGTTAACCGTCATTTTTGGTTGTGGCGGTAACCGAGATGAAGCCAAAAGACCTCTGATGGGCGCTATTGCAGCAGATTTAGCCGATAGTGTTGTTATTACGAGTGATAACCCACGATTTGAATCAGCTGCCGATATTGCAGAGCAAATTAAGCAGGGCATACCAAACGGGACTGAATGCAAGGTTATTCTCGACCGTGCCCAAGCGATACAGCAAACAATAAAGACGGCTGATCGTAGTGACATTATTTTAGTGGCTGGTAAAGGCCATGAAAATTACCAGCAAATACAAGCTAATAAAATAACGTTTAGTGATGTTGTGCAGGTGCAAAAAGCGTTGAAGACAAGACTGATGAGCGATGCAGGAGACGATGGATGCAAGCGATGAGTCTTCAGCAACTAGCAACAACGGTGAGTGGTCGCCTTGTGGGTGAAAACGTACATTTTAATGGCCTAAGTACGGATACCAGAAGTATTCAGCAGGGTGACTTATTTGTTGCCCTACAAGGTGAAAACTTTGATGCGAATAATTTTGTTACTCAAGCGCATGATAAGGGTGCAATAGCTGCCTTGGTGAGTAAAGATGTTGCGGTTGATATGCCGTACGTGAAAGTTGATGACACCTTAGAAGCACTAACGGTTATGGCTAGGGCGCAACGTGAACAATTAGGTATTCCCCTAGTGGCTATTACCGGCAGTAATGGCAAAACAAGCGTGAAAGAAATGTTGGCTAGTATCTTAGGGCGCTCAAAGCAAGTATTGGCAACAGAAGGTAACTTGAATAACCAAATTGGTGTGCCCTTAACCTTATTAAAATTAACGAAAGAGCACGATATTGCAGTGATTGAGATGGGGGCGAGTCGTCGGGGTGATATTGCTCATTTATGTGATATTGCGTTACCCAACGTGGCGATTCTAAATAATGTTGGCATGGCGCACTTAGACGGCTTTGGTACTGTTGAAGGCGTTGCTAAGGCAAAGGGTGAAATTATTTCCGGCCTCAGTGAAAATGGTGTCGCTATTTTAAATCAAGAAGAGCCTTGGTTAGAGCAATGGTTGGCACTGCTGGGAGACCGACAGCATCTGAGTTTTGGTTGGTCAAACAAAGCCGATGTATGGGCAGATATTAAGTCGGTTAAAACGGGCATGATAAACGGCCAATTTAAGACTGATTTTATTTTAAATTATCAGCAAGAACAGCTTCATATTCAGTTGAACCTTATTGGTGAGCATAATGTCTTAAATGCTCTCGCCGCTGCAAGTGCGGCCATTAGTTTAGGCGAGCCACTGGCCAAGATAAAACAAGGCTTGGCCTGTTTGACCGCAGTAAAAGGGCGTATGCAAGCGTTAAAAGGCTTGGCTGGCAGCGTGGTTATAAACGACTGTTATAACGCCAACCCAAAATCATTTGCTGCTGCGATGAGCTGTTTGAAAAATATAGATCAGCCAGTGTGGTTGGTGTTAGGTGATTTTGCAGAACTAGGTGCTGACAGTGCAAGCATTCATCGCCAGTTAGGTATTGAAATTTTTAATAGTAATGTGTGTCGGCTTTACGCAGTTGGGGAGCAAATGAAAAACGCAGTAAATGCATTTAATGAAGATTCTGAGTTATCAAACAAGCAAGCGATTCATTTTCCAAATAAATCCACCTTGGTCGAGCATTTGGCGTGTGAGATAGAGGCAGACGTAGTGATTTTAGTCAAAGGCTCTCGCTCACAGCATTTGGAACGAGTCGTAGAAAAAATAACTTTATTGGAGGACAGCAGATGTTGTTAATACTTGCTGAATGGCTAACGGAATATCACAGTGGTTTTAGGGTGTTTCAATACCTTACGATGCGCTCTATTTTGGGTACATTAACGGCGTTGTTTATTGCCTTTCTAGTGGGGCCAATGATGATTCGTAAGTTATCGTTTCATAAAATAGGCCAAGCAGTGCGTGATGATGGCCCAGAGACACACTTTAAAAAGGCCGGTACACCGACTATGGGCGGTACGTTAATTCTGGTAGCAGTGGGCGCCAGTACCTTGTTATGGGCGGATTTAAGTAACCGTTATGTGTGGGTGGTGTTGCTCGTTACCATGTTAACCGGTGTGATAGGTTTTATTGACGATTATAAAAAAGTGGCGTTGCAAGACCCAAAAGGTTTATCGGCAGGTAAAAAGTATTTAGGTCAATCTGTCATTGCGTTGGGCGCAGCACTTTTCTTGTACTACACAGCAATCTCGCCTTTAGAAACAACTTTGTTCGTGCCGTTCTTTAAAGACGTCAGCGTGCAGTTGGGGTGGTTGTTTGTTCCACTGACCTACTTCGTTATTGTGGGTACCAGTAATGCGGTTAATTTAACAGATGGTTTGGATGGGCTGGCGATTATGCCAACGGTGTTGGTAGCCGGTGCCTTAGGTATTTTTGCTTATTTATCGGGTAATTTTCAATTTGCTCAATACCTATCAATTCCAAATTTAAAAGGTACGGGTGAATTAGTTGTTTTTTGCGGCGCAATAGTAGGTTCAGGTTTAGGCTTTTTATGGTTTAACGCCTATCCAGCGATGGTATTTATGGGTGATGTTGGTGCGCTAGCGCTTGGCGCTGCTTTGGGTGTGTTAGCGGTGCTGGTACGTCAAGAATTGGTGCTCGTTATCATGGGTGGTGTGTTTGTGATGGAGACGGTGTCGGTGATTTTACAAGTTATCTCTTTTAAATTGACGGGTAAGCGTATCTTTAGAATGGCGCCTATTCATCATCACTTTGAATTGAAGGGTTGGCCTGAGCCAAGAATTATTGTTCGTTTCTGGATTATCACCTTTGTTTTGGTGTTGATCGGCTTGTCAACATTGAAGCTTAGGTAATGGAGGCGCTGATGCACAATGAATATCACGATCAATGTTTAGGTTTAGCTCGTTTAGGGCTAGATCAAGACGGTGTGCGTGTGCTTGTTGTGGGCCTGGGTGTGACGGGTTTGTCAGTGATTAAGTTTCTACAGAAAAACCATATTGAAGTGGCTGTAATAGATAGTCGCGAAACGCCTCCATGTCTAGAGATCGTTGAAGAGTCCTTTCGTGATATAGCAGTATTTACGGGTGGTTTTGATCATGCGGTTTTTCAGGCGGCGACTCATATCGTTGTGAGCCCCGGTATTAGTTTGGATGAGGAAGAGATTCAAGCCGCTGCAGAGCAAGGTATTCCGGTTTTTGGTGATATTGATGTCTTCGCGGTGTGTGTTGATGCTCCTGTGGCGGCTATTACCGGATCAAACGGCAAAAGCACAGTGACTACATTGTTGAGCGAAATGGCTAAAAAAGCTGATTGGGATGTGAGGGCTGGCGGCAATTTAGGTGTGCCGGCATTAGATCTTTTATCAGCAAAGCCGGCAGATTTGTACGTGCTAGAGCTGTCTAGTTTTCAACTTGAAAGAACGTCTCAACTGAAAGCCAACGTTGCTGCCTTATTAAATCTTAGTGATGACCATATGGATCGTTATCATAATGTCGCTGCCTACTACGAAGCAAAGGAGCGTATCTTTTTTGGAGATGGCGTGGCGGTGCTAAATCGTCAAGAAGATTTTGTTAGATCATTGCCCTTACCGTCTGGCCGTAAAGTAACCACCTTTGGCTTGAACGAACCTAAGCTGGATGAATATGGTGTTATCTCAATAGAAGGCCGAGATGTTATGTCGAAAGGCAGTAGTCCTATTATGCCGGTTGCTGAGTTAAAAATTAAAGGAACCCATAACGTACAAAATGCGCTTGCAGCGATTGCGATGGCTGATGAGTTAAACATTCCACGGGCTGCGCAAAAAGCAGCCTTGCTTGAGTTTCCAGGCTTGCTGCATAGAACGCAATGGGTGGCCGATATTGACGGTGTGACCTGGATCAATGATTCGAAAGCAACCAATCCAGGGGCCTGTTTGGCAGCGCTAGAGGGTTTAAGTGCGCCGATAATTCTTATTGCTGGTGGCGATAGTAAAGGCGCTCAGTTTGATACATTGGCCGCAGCTATTAGTGCGAATGTTTCGCTGGTTATTTTGATTGGGCGCGATGCGCAAAAGTTTCAGCAAGAGGCGGTGGGTGAAACACCCTATAAATTGGCTGCGACGATAGAGGAAGCGGTGCAGTTAGCAGCGCAACAGGCAACGAAAGGGGATACCGTTTTATTATCGCCAGCGTGTGCTTCTTTAGATCAGTTTGCAAATTACCAACAACGCGGTGATCGATTTATAGCGGCTGTTGAGGGACTTAAGGCATGAGTGTGGTGATGTCAAATGCAGCAGATTCAGTATTGGCACCAAGGCGTGGTCGTTACTACCTTGATGGCTGGATGCTGTTTGCCGCGATTAGTTTGTTATCTATCGGTTATGTGATGGTTGTTTCTGCATCACTGCACCTTGGCGATAGGATGTTTGAGAATATTTGGCATTATCCAGCACGGCAAGCGGCTCATATTGCTATTGGTGTGTTGTTGGCATTTGTTATGGCGAATATTCCCTTGAAAGTATGGGAACAGAGCGGCCCAAGTTTAATTTTGCTCGCCATTGCTTTGCTTGTTTTAGTCTTCATACCGGGTATCGGCGTGAAGGTAAATGGAAGTTACCGTTGGGTTAATTTAGGTGTGGCGCGTTTACAAGTGTCAGAAATTGTAAAACTGGTTTGTATTTTATACATGGCGGGTTTTTTAACCCGGCACGTTAATGATGTACGTGCGTCGATCAAAGGTTTGGTCAGACCGATGTTGCCCTTGGGGGTGGTGTTTGGTTTGCTTCTCGCAGAGCCAGATTTTGGTGCCACCTTCGTGATCGGCTTTAGCGTAGTTTGTATGATGTTCTTGGGTGGAGCACGCTTAATTGAATTTGTCGTATTAGTATTAATGGGGCTGGTATTAGGGGTGGTAGCTATTGGTTCGTCAGCTTATCGAATGGAGCGTGTTACCGCGTTTATGGACCCTTGGGCAGATCATTTAGGGTCAGGATTTCAGTTGGTCCAATCACTCATTGCTATGGGTCGAGGTGAATGGTTTGGTGTAGGTTTGGGAAGTAGTATTCAAAAGTTATTCTATTTGCCAGAGGCACATACCGATTTTATTTTCGCCGTGTTGGGAGAAGAATTAGGCTTTGTCGGTTCTTGTGCCGTTATTTTGTTATTTGGCTTATTAATTTGGCGCGCCTTTCAAATGGGTAAGGCAGCAGAGCGGTTGAACCTGAGGTTTTATTCTTTGTTAGCGTATGGCTTAGGTGTTTGGGTCGGTTTGCAGTCTTTTGTGAATATTGCTGTGAATATGGGTGCGCTGCCAACGAAAGGCCTAACATTGCCATTAATGAGTTATGGCGGTAGTAGCATGATTATTATGTGTATGGTGGTTGGTTTGTTATGCCGAATTCACCATGAGACTCAGCAAGACTATGTCGCTCAATTAAAAGGGAGGTCGGCATGGCAGTACGCATAATGATTATGGCAGGTGGAACCGGTGGACACGTGTTTCCTGCGTTAGCTGTGGCTGATTACTTGCAATTAGCCGGGCATCAAGTGAGTTGGTTAGGTACAAAAAAAGGGATTGAGGCACGTTTAGTGCCAGAGGCTGGTATTAGCATTGATTGGCTGAGCGTATCGGGCTTACGGGGCAAGGGTGTGGTGAGTTTATTATTGGCACCGTTTATGTTGTTAAAGGCTTGCTATCAGGCGTCTAAAATTATTCGTCAGCGACAGCCCGACGTAGTGTTGGGTTTGGGTGGATTTGCTTCAGGCCCTGGCGGGCTGATGAGTTGGCTGCATGGTAAGCCCTTGGTCATTCATGAGCAAAACCGGGTACCGGGTACAACCAATAGATTATTAAAAGGTGTTGCTAAACGAGTTTTAGAGGCGTTCCCTAAGAGCTTTGAGCCATCTGTAAAAGCAATATTTACTGGCAATCCTGTTCGTAAAGAACTGCTTATCAAAGGCGCAGATCGAGTCATAAAAGGTAAGAATGTTTTAGTCGTCGGCGGTAGTTTAGGCGCCTCTATTTTGAATGAAACAGTGCCGCTGGCATTACAAGGCCTGCAAGAAGAGCTAGATCTAAATGTATTGCACCAAGCGGGTAAAGCAACCATAGACATGGCCAAGAAGCGATACAATGAAGCCGGTGTAAAAGCGGATGTGTGTGAGTTTATAGATGATATGCAGGCGGCTTATCAATGGGCGGATATTGTTATTTGTAGGGCAGGCGCGATGACCATTTCTGAACTGGCGATTATGGGTTTGCCTTCAATTTTAATACCGCTACCACATGCGATTGATGACCATCAGAGCAAAAATGCAGCTTATCTGGCGGACGAAAAGGCAGCTATCCTAATGCCGCAAAATACTTTAACAGCGCAAGCGCTAGCAGATACTTTAAAAAGTTTATTGTTAAATCATAAGCAGTTAGCTGAGATGAGCTCAATGGCGCGTTCGTTAGCAAAACCTGAGGCAACAGAGCTGGTTGCCAAAACATGTTTAGAGGTGGCCTTATGATACCGAACACACACAAGCATTACTCAGCGCATTTGGGTTTTGGAAAGTTAAAACGTATACATTTCATTGGTATTGGCGGCGCAGGGATGAGTGGCATCGCTGAAGTGCTGATTAACCTTGGCTACGATGTTTCAGGTTCTGATATTCGTGAGAGTAAGGTAACGCAACGTTTAGTTAACCAAGGTGCAACGCTGTATATCGGGCATCTGGCGGAAAATATAAATAATTGCGATGTGGTGGTGACATCAACCGCCGTGCAAAAAGATAATGTTGAAGTGTTAGCTGCTAATGAGCAACGAATTCCGGTTATTCCTCGTGCAGAAATGCTCGCAGAAATTATGCGCTTTAGGTTTGGTATTGCTATAGCGGGCACGCATGGCAAAACGACCACAACCAGTTTGCTAGCAGTGCTGATGACTGAAGGGCAGTTAGATCCTACTTTTGTGATCGGTGGCTTGCTAAACAGTGCGGGAACAAATGCTAAATTAGGAGAAAGTCATTATTTGGTGGCTGAGGCGGATGAAAGTGATGCTTCATTTTTGCACCTTCAGCCAATGATAGCGGTGGTGACCAATATTGATGAAGACCATATGGGCACCTATGGTGGAGACTTCCAACAAGTTAAAGATGCTTTTAACTCATTTTTACATCAGCTACCGTTTTACGGTTTAGCTGTGCTGTGTGTTGATGATGAAAATGTACGTGAATTATCAAGCACGATTGGTAAGCCAGTTTTAAGTTATGGCATAGAGCAAGAGGCGGATTTTCAAGCACTGGATGTGAGGCAAGAAGGGTTGCGCACGCACTTTAATTTAAAACGCTTGAATACGAATGAGTTGCTCCCGCTGACCTTAAATATGCCTGGCAAACATAATGTTTTAAATGCCCTTGCGGCCATTGCCGTGGCGAGTGAGTTAGGTGTGCCGGATAAAGCCATTGCGGCCGGTTTAAACCAATTCAAGGGCGTGGGTCGTCGTTTCCAGGTGAATGGCGAAATAAACTTAGCTAATGGCTCGGCCTTATTAGTTGATGATTATGGTCATCATCCACGTGAAGTTATCGCAACTATTAAAGCGGTGCGTGCAGGCTGGCCAAATAATCGCTTGGTGTTAGCTTTTCAACCCCATCGTTATTCAAGAACGCACGACTTGTTTGAAGATTTTGTGGAGGTGTTAAACGAGGTAGATGTATTGGTTTTACTGGATGTGTTTGCGGCAGGTGAAAAACCAATCGCTGGGTCAGATGGGCCCGCGCTGAGCAAAGCGATTCGCCAACGAGGAAAGTTGATTCCTATTTTTGTCAAAGAGATTGAGCAATTACCGAGTGTTCTAAAAGGAGTTTTACGAGCAGATGACATCGTGTTGACCTCCGGCGCAGGTGACATCGGTGCGGCTTCTGCAAAATTAGTAGCGCAGTTAAATAGTCTGCACGAGTCAGGTAAGGGCAATTAAGGGGCGATGCAAGCGATGATAAAAGCAACCAATCCACTGTCAGGAAAGCTGATCAATAGAGAGCCTTTGGCTCGCTATACATCGTGGCGTGTGGGTGGTGTTGCAGATCGTTTGTATAAGCCAGCGAGCATAGAGGATACACAGCACTACTTAAAATCACTGCCAGGCGATGAACCTGTTTTGTGGTTAGGTTTGGGCAGTAATGTGTTGATTCGTGATGGTGGTGTGCGAGGTTCGGTTATTAATACGCGGGGTTGTTTAAAGCAAATGCAAGAAACAACAAACGGCTTGCTGAAAGTTGAGGCAGGCGTACCGTGTGCATTGGTTGCTAAATTGGCAGCAGAAAAAGGTTTGTCAGGTGCTGAATTTTTAGCAGGTATTCCTGGCACGATGGGCGGTGCGCTAGCAATGAATGCCGGAGCGTTTGGGGGTGAAACATGGGGCCTTGTGAACAAAGTGTTGTTATTAAATCGGAAGGGCGAGTTAATTGAACGTAAGCCAAATGAGTTTGACGTCGCTTATCGGTCGGTATCGCTTGCAGCGGATGAATGGTTTGTTGCGTGCTATTTGGATATCCCAGTGGGTGGTAATGAAGAGAGCCGTGAAAAAATTCGTCAGTTGTTAGCCAAGCGAGCGCAAACTCAGCCTACTAATATGCCAAGTGGCGGTTCGGTTTTTAAGAACCCAGTAGCTGATCATGCGGCACGTTTAATTGAAGCAACAGGGCTGAAGGGCTACTCGATAGGCGGTGCAGAAGTATCGAAGAAACACTCAAATTTCATCATCAATACGGGCAATGCAACGGCTAAAGATATTGAGCGTTTGATTGAGTATGTTAGAGACAAAGTGGAAGAAAAGCAGGGCGTATTATTGCAGACAGAAGTGCGTATTATTGGTGAGGAAACAGCATCATGAATATGCGTATACCCTCTGAGAGGTTCGGTAATGTAGCGGTTGCAATGGGTGGGTCTGCAGCTGAGCGAGAGATTTCCTTATTGAGTGGGCAAGCGGTTCTTAAGGCGCTGCAAAAGCAGGGTGTTGATGCAATCCAGTTTGATACCAAAGTGTCGAGTTTAGATGAACTTAAAAAGATGGGTATCGACCGTGTTTTTAATATGCTGCACGGGCGTGGCGGGGAAGATGGTCAATTACAGGGTGCTTTGGACTTATTAGGTATTTCATATACAGGCAGTGGCGTGTTGGGCTCGGCATTAGGGATGGATAAATTAAGAACGAAGCTTTGCTGGTTAGGTGCCGGTATTCCAACCCCAGAATGGATGGTGCTTAGTAGCACGTTAGATGTGGAACGTTGTGCAACCGAGCTAGGCTTTCCTGTTATGGTGAAGCCAGCGTTAGAGGGTTCTAGTTTAGGTATGGCGAAAGCCGACAATAAGCAGCAGTTAGAAGAGGCGTTTAAAGAAGCATTAAAATTTGGCTGTGATGTGATGGCTGAACAATGGGTTGAAGGAGCAGAATTTACGGTCGCCATTCTAGCGGATAAGGCCCTGCCGATGATTCGCTTAGAAACGCCCAACGCGTTTTATGATTATGAAGCTAAGTACGCAACAAATACGACGCAATACCATTGCCCTTGTGGTTTAAGTGCAGAGCAAGAAAAAGCTTTGCAGACTTTATCGCTTAAAGCATTTAAAGCCTTAGGTGGTGAAGGCTGGGGGCGAGTTGATTTGATGTTAGATCAGGCAGGTCAGCCACAGTTGCTTGAGATAAATACAGTGCCTGGGATGACTGACCATAGTCTAGTGCCCATGGCAGCTAAGCAAGCCGGTATTGATTTTGACGCGTTAGTGTTGCGGATTTTGGATACCAGTGTCATGAGGGTCTCGGTATGAAAGAGCTAGTTACTTACTGGTTTGAACAGTCTAAACCTTGGGCTAAAAGTAGTTTAGTTTTGTTATTGTTAGTTGTTATTGTTTGGCGTTTAACGGCTTGGTTAGGCCAGTCCAGTACGATGCCTATTAAGCATGTGCGTATTGGTGCTGAATTGAATTATGTAGCGCATGAGGATATCTCGCAGGCATTATCAACATTGGTGAAAACGGGCTACTTCTCAATGGACACGACTGAGATTGTTAATGAATTAACAGCGATGGAGTGGGTTAAAAGAGCACATATTAGACGTGTTTGGCCTGATACCATTTTATTGATTGTAGAGGAGCAACGACCTGCCGCTATATGGAATAAAACGGCTCTGTTGAATGTTGATGGAGAAATATTTAAACCAATGTTTGATCGCTCAACGATACAGCTGCCAAGCTTGTCGGGAACCGACAGTCTAAGTCCGGCAGTATTAAGCGAGCATAAAAAGATAAACCAATCGATAGAAAACTTGGGCCTTAGTGTGAAAAAACTCAGCTTGGCTGAGCACGGTAGTTGGTCAGCTGAAATGAGTAATGGCATCAAGATCAAAGCAGGGTATGGCTTAGCTGAAAAGAAAATAAGTAAATCATTAGCACTCCTTTCGTCTATCAACGATAGTTTACTAGAGCATTTGGATTCAGTGGATTTACGCTACCCAAATGGCGTCGCGGTAAGGTGGAAAGAGGGCTACAAATTTGATGGGTTGAAGGTACCAATGGCAAATTTGATACTGAAAAATAATCAACCTACTAAGAGCTAGGAAAGATGAAGAAAAATAATGATAAAAATTTAATTGTTGGTTTAGATATTGGAACGTCTAAGGTCGCCGCTATTGTGGGTGAAATAACGCCTGATGGAACGATTGATGTTATAGGTATTGGAACAAATGGTTCGCGTGGGCTAAAAAAAGGCGTTGTTGTAAACCTTGAGTCGACCGTGCATTCAATCCAACGTGCGGTAGAGGAAGCTGAATTAATGGCAGGCTGCCAAATTAATTCCGTTTTTGTGGGTATTGCAGGTAGCCATATCAGCAGTCTGAACTCTAATGGCGTTGTAGGGATAAAGGAAAGTGAAGTTATTCCGTCAGATATTGAAAGGGTAATTGATGCAGCGAGAGCAGTTGTTATTCCTGCTGATCAGAAAATCCTGCATATCATGCCGCAAGAATTCATTATTGATGGGCAAGAGGGTATCAAAGAACCAGTCGGTATGGCGGGCATTAGGTTAGAAGCAAAAGTACATATCGTTACCGGAGCGGTGAGCGCGGCGCAGAATATTATCAAATGTGTACGTCGATGCGGATTGGAAGTAGACGATATTATTTTAGAGCAGCTGGCATCGAGTAGTTCAGTACTAACGGATGATGAAAAGGAACTCGGTGTTTGCTTGGTGGATATCGGCGGTGGCACAACTGATATAGCTGTATTTTGTGATGGTTTTATACGTCATACGGCGGTTATTCCAATTGCTGGTGATCAAGTAACGAATGATATTGCCGTTGCACTGCGAACACCAACACAACATGCCGATGAGATTAAATTGAAGTATGCCTGTGCGCTCACTCAATTGGTTCAAGAGGACGAAATGATTGATGTGCCGAGTATCGGTGATCGCCCTACACGGAAAATATCACGAGGGAATTTGGCTGAAATAATCGAGCCGCGCTATGAAGAATTGATGATGTTAGTGCAGGCTGAATTGAGGCGCTCGGGTTACGAAGATATTGTAGCCGCAGGCATTGTGCTCACCGGTGGTAGCGCAAAAGTAGAGGGTTTAGTTGAATTGGCCGAAGAAGTGTTTCATATGCCTGTACGGCTAGGCTACCCACAATATGTGTCTGGCTTAAGCGAGGTGGTCCGTAACCCAATTTATGCAACAGGGGTTGGGTTATTGCTGTTTGGTCAGCAAAACAGTGTGGCCAATGGCGGTGAAATGAAGAATGGGTTTGAAGCAATGTGGGAAAAAATGAAAAGCTGGTTTCAGGGTAATTTTTAACGACAAGAGTTGATTAAAATTTTTAAAGACAAGTAATTAATATAGGGGATAGATATGTTTGAGTTAATGGATGCACATACACAAAACGCAATAATCAAAGTGATTGGAGTTGGTGGTGGCGGTGGTAATGCCGTAAATCACATGGTGAGTAGTGCAATAGATGGAGTTGAGTTTATTTGTGCAAACACCGACGCGCAGGCATTAAAAAACACACCGGTTAAAACGGTTCTACAATTAGGTAATAACAGCACTAAAGGTTTGGGCGCTGGTGCTAACCCAGAAATAGGTCGCCAAGCAGCGATTGAAGATAGAGAACGAATTCAAGAAGTTATCGCTGGCTCTGATATGGTGTTTATTACAGCAGGTATGGGTGGTGGAACGGGCACAGGCGCTGCGCCGATTGTGGCTGAAATTGCAAAAGAATTGGGTATTTTGACGGTTGCTGTTGTCACTAAACCGTTCCCATTTGAAGGTAAAAAAAGAATGGTGCTAGCGGAAAAAGGCATTGAAGAATTAGCGCTTCATGTTGACTCGCTGATCACGATACCGAATGAAAAGTTATTGCATGTGTTGGGCAAAGAAATGACCTTGCTGAATGCCTTTAAAGCGGCTAATGATGTGTTATTAGGTGCGGTTCAGGGTATTGCAGAGTTGATTACCTGCCCAGGTTTGATCAACGTCGATTTCGCTGACGTTAGAACGGTTATGTCTGAAATGGGCGATGCAATGATGGGGACAGGTTGTGCTAAAGGTGAATCAAGAGCACGTGAAGCAGCGGAAGCAGCGATTCATAGTCCATTATTAGAAGATATTAATGTACAAGGTGCTCGTGGAATTTTAGTGAATATTACAGCTGGTATGGATATGTCTATTGGCGAATTTGAAGAAGTGGGTCAAGCAATTAGGGACTTTGCCTCAGATGATGCAAACGTCGTAGTAGGTACGGTGATTGACTCAGAATTATCAGATGAAATGCGGGTTACTGTTGTGGCAACTGGACTGGGTAGTAAAATGGAAATGGTAGAAGAGCCCACGCCTATTGTGCAAGTTAAAAGAGAGGCCATTAAAACGGCCGAGTTAAAAGAGGAAGACTTTGATATTCCAACGATCATGCGTGACAAAAAATTAGAGTCTGTCTCGCAAAAAGTGAGTGGGTCTGATAACACGATGGACCCAGCTTATTTAGATATCCCAGCTTTCCTTAGAAGGCAGGCTGATTAGTAGAGATATTAACCGCCCTCCAGCAATATGTAGTTTGAGGGCGGTAAAAAGCAGGGGGTGTAGATCGGCTGTTTTTTTGTTAAATAGTAAAATGTGTTAAGATGTAACAAGAATAATGATAAAAATCTATAATCTATTTAGTTATCTGCTTGGGAGTTTTAAATGATTAAACAACGAACACTGAAAAATGTGATTCGTGCTACTGGTGTTGGCTTGCACAGTGGCGAGAAGGTGTATTTAACATTGCGCCCAGCTGGCGTAAATGCGGGTATTGTTTTTCGTCGAGTAGATTTTGACGAGGCTGTTGTTATTCCTGCAAAAGCTGAAAATGTGGGCGATACCCAATTATCAACAACACTGATTCAAGGTGGTGTTAGGGTGTCTACCGTAGAGCATTTGTTGTCAGCCATAGCCGGTCTAGGTATTGATAATATTTTTATTGATTTAAGTGCCGCCGAAGTTCCCATTATGGATGGTAGCGCAGGCCCGTTTGTTTTTTTACTGCAATCTGCTGGTATAGAAGAACAAAATGCAGCAAAGCGTTATATCCGAATTAAGAAAGAAGTACGGGTAGATGATGGTGATAAATGGGCGAGCTTTGTGCCTTTTGAAGGCTTTAAGGTAGGCTTTAGCATTGAATTTGACCACCCAGTCTTTAAGTCGCGTATACAAGAAGCTACGATTGATTTTTCTTCAACTTCTTTTGTAAAAGAAATTAGTCGTGCGCGCACGTTTGGTTTTATGAAAGATATTGAGATGTTACGCCAACGTAACCTTGCACTTGGTGGCAGTATGGATAACGCTATTGTCGTTGACGATTTCAGAGTGCTGAATGAAGATGGCTTGCGCTACGAAGATGAGTTTGTAAAGCATAAAATTTTAGACGCCATTGGAGACTTATATTTACTTGGGCATAGCTTAATAGGTGAATTCCACGGTCATAAATCAGGGCACGAGCTTAACAATAGGTTGTTAAGAGAATTGTTGGTACAAAAAGACGCTTGGGAAGAGGTCACATTTGAAGAAGCGGATGAGTTCCCTATTTCATATATGGAGCCCTTACCTGCCTCGGTTTAAAATTAAGAGTAAGATATTATTTTTTGTTTGAAATCGTCAGCAGCCTTATACCTAATATTCAGATAATTTATTTTTTTGTAGCGTCTTGATAAGCTTATTCATGGACACAGATAAGTTATCAGTGAGCTCAGTATGGTTGACCTCAGAAAGAACCTTAAGCGCATTTTTAGAAGGTAATTTAGGTAATGCTTTGTTTGTTTCACGCTGTTTAGGTAAAACCTTAACCTTTAAAGTGTGAGCGGGTGCTCCCAAATATTTTGAAATAGCTTTTAAAATAAGTTGGCGCTGGTAGAGTAACTTGGATGCCCAGACGGAAGAGTCAGTAAAAAGAGTCACTTGATTTTTACATGCTGTAATATGTAAACAATGGATAGCTAGGTCTTCAGGTAAAACTGATTGGGCATGTCGAAGAAGTTGTCGTTGTTGATTTAAGTTTTGTTGAATATGCTGTAAGCCAGTCAAGGGCAAATGTCTATTTTTGAAGGGTTGTTTAAACATAAGTTGTCACGCTTAGCAAAAAAATGAATATGCAAATTATACTGTTAACAAAAGCTAAAAAGAAAACTCTCTATTTTTCTGGAAGTCATTTAAAAGCACTGGCCTCGATAATGGGTAGTTTTGTATTGTTGTTGTTGTTGGTGGTGGTGGGGTATTACTATTTGCCTAAAGCGGTTGAAACAGATCTTGTCCAGCAACAAGAAGAATTGATCAATGACTTACTAGCTCAACGTGCAGAACTTGAGCGGATGCGTGAGAGAACAACGAATACTCTTGATAGTATGGCATTGCGAGTAGGTAGCATGCAGGCTCAACTAACACGGTTGAATGCAGTTGGTGAGCACCTAGTAAAAAAGGCAAAGATAGATTCTCCAGAGTTTAATTTTGATGAATTGCCGGCGCTAGGTAGTGCTGGGTTAGACACTCAAACTGAAAGCTTTACAGAAAGCCAGTTACTACATGACATTGACGTACTGGATGATCAGTTGTCACGGCGTGAAAAACAGTTAAGTTTACTGGATGTGTTTTCTGCAAATAAAAAGCTGTCAAAGGAAGTTCGCCCAGCGGGTTTACCCGTTGCTAAAGGTTGGTTATCTTCTCGTTACGGTTACCGTGCAGACCCTTTTACGGGTAAAAGGAAGTTTCATCATGGCGTTGATATAGCAGGTAAAAGTGGGACTAATGTTTTAGCCGCAGCGTCAGGCTTAGTGACTTGGGTCGGAAAAAAAGGTGGGTATGGCTACTTAATTGAGCTTGACCATGGCTCAGGTTATGTCACTCGTTATGCGCATAATAAAGAAACCGTTGTCAAGCAAGGCGATATGGTAAAGCAGAATGATGTGATTGCTAAAATGGGCTCAACAGGCCACTCAACAGGACCACATCTTCATTTTGAAGTATTGAAACACGGCAAAACAGTTAATCCCCGTCAATACCTCTATGCTGCTCGCTAAGCGAAAGACTTAAGCTTCCCTACCGACAGAAAGCGCTCTATCCTATCAGGCATTCAGCTTGTAAAGCGGTAAAAAACACGCGTCATTTAGCTATATGCGGTATCATTTGGCTTTTCGTTTCACACAAAATTTATCTGTAATGATCTCAAATATTGTAAAAAAAGTTTTTGGCAGTCGAAATGACCG
>Ga0209345_10000853_pt1 | contig 39127 bp, 45 predicted proteins | sample Cruoilmetagenom7_FD_187294 | JGI IMG/M metagenome (GOLD analysis project Ga0209345, IMG submission 187294) | Oil polluted marine microbial communities from Coal Oil Point, Santa Barbara, California, USA - Sample 7 (SPAdes) (version 2) | ecosystem: Environmental > Aquatic > Marine > Oil seeps ...
AAACAAGTTTAAGAAATTGGTATGAGATTTTTCCTCAACTTAGTATATTTTTTAGCGAAATTATGTCAAAATATACTAAGTGATTTAGGAATAAGAGGTGGGTTTACACAGTTTATTTTACAGTCTCATAATTTACTTCTTTTTATGTTTTTGTTTCTTTGATGGTTTTACAGATGATTTTTTTAATTTTTCAATTAGTTTCGTAGATAATCTATACATATTCATAACCACATCTTTTTTATCTTCATCTCCATTTCGTTTTGATTTATCATATATATCGATTAGTTCAATATAGTTAATATCTTTTAAAAATGGGTATAGATATACTGACTTTTCCTCTTCAAGTATCCATTGACTTAAAAGTGATATAACCATAAGTTCTGGTATCCAATGAGTACCATTAGTTAAGTTTACTTCTATCTCTTTTACTATAGCATCATAATATATCATTAATGGTTTTTCTCTTTTTGCAAGCATTGAAAAAACAGCATTTTTACCACTATTGGCAATAATACTTTGAAGATAACTTGAATTTACAACACACTCTTGTAGATTATCTCTTAAATCTTTTAATATCTCATAAATATATTGTGTATCCTCAAGTGTTCCTATCTCTAGGTAAAACTCCTCTTTCTCTATTTTATCAAATGATTGTTCAAGAGTAGTGCGTATAAAAACCAAAAGTGCTTCTGTTTTTTGTTCTCTTAGTAGTTTTGGTTTTATTCTGTTTGGACAGTTAGGATTAATTGACATTTTGATTTTCCTCTGTGTTAAGAGGAAACAAGTTATTAAAAACTTGCCCACTCATCTTTATTTTTTGATTCATCTTTAACTTCTTGAATATTTTGATGTTGTTTTTTATCTTCATTTTTCACTATTGTTTTATTTGATTTTATTTTTTGTGTGGTAATAGGTGTTGTTGTATGTTGCTCCATTGTTTTAGCTTTTACACTATCTTTTCCTATAAATTCTCCTGTATCAACATCACTTACAATTAATTTTGCGATCTTATCTGTATCTAAAGCAACATCATTAGTTTGAGATGCTATCATCGCATTTTGTTGTGTTTGTTGATCTAAGCTATTAACTGCATCATTGATTTGTTCAATTCCTGTTAATTGCTCCTTACCTGCCATCTCTACATCTTTAATTAAATCAATTGTTTTGGAAACATTATCATTAAGTACTGTATAGCCATTTATCATATCTTCTGATATTTTCTTTCCATCATTTGCTTTTGATGTTGCATTCTGAACTAGTTCTTTTATCTCATTTGCAGCATCTGCACTTCTAGAAGCTAAATTTCTTACCTCTTGAGCAACAACAGCAAACCCTTTCCCAGCTTCACCAGCGGTTGCTGCTTCAACTGCTGCATTAAGTGAAAGAATATTTGTTTGAAATGCAATTTGATCGATAACTGTAATTGCATCACTAATAGCGTTAACTTCAGCATCTATTTCAGTCATAGCTTGTGTTGTTTGTGAAGAAAGTGATTCACCTTTTGAAACTGACTCAGTAACATTTGAAGATAACTGAGACATCTCTATAATATTGTCTGTATTACTAGCAATATTTCCAGTAATCTCTTCAAGAGCTGCTGCTGTTTCTTCTAAGGCTGCTGCTGCTTCATTCGAATTTTGATTTAAAATATCTACATTTTTTAATAAAACATTTGAACTCTCCCCCAATGTCAAACCATTTGATTTATTTTCAATTAACATTGTTGTAATAGCATCACCTAAAGTATTTACACCACTTGCAAGTTTAAATAAATGATCTTTAATACCCTTAGTTTCTACTCTATTCATATAATTACTATTTGAATATTGTTCAAGGACATCTAATACCCTATCAATATTGAGTTCAATATTCACGGCCATTTGGTTTAGAAGTCTTGTAAGTTCTTGCAAGGCTGGATTGTTACTAGGTGCACTTACTCTTTGACATAAATCACCTTGTTCAAATTCACTCAATACAACAATAGTATCTTCAATAACTTTTCTATCCTCTTCTATCCCATCTTTACTCTTTAAAATATTTTCATTAACCGTTCTTGCCATAACTCCTATTTCATCATCTGAATCCATATCAATAAGTTGAGCATCTGTAGCTTCTCTATTAATGTATTTAAAAAAACCTAGAAGTCCTTCTTGAAAAATTCCAAGAGATTTTATAACACCTGAAGCTATAGTCATACTCAATATTACAGCAAATAAGGCAACAGCTAAAAAAGCTACTATCATTGTTGTATCAAGACTAGACTTAATCTCTTCTCTCTCTTTTTTTTGATCACTTCTCATGCTTACTGCCAACTTTATAGCAACTCTAGCCGTCTCTTTCATCTTATCAGAAAGTACAAATGACTGCTCTCTAAAATCATAAAAATTATCAAATGATGCTTTATATCGCACAAGTACACTATCTATATCATCCATCACCTGCTTATTTGAATTTTTCTTAAAATCATTTTTAAGTATTTCTGTTACTTTATTTATATTTGTAATTCGTGTATTAATCTCATTTATATATTGAACATCTTTTCTTGCAATATAATTCTTCTCTGCAATTCTAATCTCTTTTAAATCTTTTACAATTCTATTACTTAAAGAAGCTTTATTCATTTTGTCTACTATTTTTTCTAATGATGCTTTAGCATCAATTAAAGATTGTCTTTGTTTTTTTTGTTCCTCTCTAGCTTTATCTGCAAAAATTTCAACTTCTCTTGCTCTTTCTATCATATCATTTTGGGATTGTATAGATTTATCTCTAACTATAACATAGTCTCTAAAAGCTTGATAATAATCTTTAACTGCATTTTTTGTCTTTCTCATTTGCTCTTTATTAGTTTCTTGAGAAAATTTAGATTCAAGTTTTGTTGCAATATCTAAATTTTCTGTTACAAACTTTTCAAGTTGATCTACATATTTCTGATCTTTTCTTCTTATATAGTTTTTTTCTGCAATTCTAGACTCAAGCATGTTTTTAACCATTCTGTTTGCCTCACTTGCTTTGTCGGCTTTGTCATCTAAGTCGGACATACCCGATATTGTTCTAAAATAAAGTGCCACCAAAGCTATAACTATAATAAGTGGTATCAACATCAATCTTACTTTAACTGAAATATTCTTAAACATTTTTTTTCCTTTGTATAATACATTTATCGTTCAATGAGTTTTAATGAACTTGACCTAATAAATGTATCAATTTTTTATTTGATCATTTGAACACTTTGTTAAAAATACTCAATCAACTTTAAAGTATAACCTTACTATGGTCACGTATCAGTCATTAATATTATAAAAAATAATATCGGATTAATGACTTTTAATAAAAGAATTCAGATACATAGAAAGAAAAATTATAATTGATTGTTTGTTATGGTATACAAAGAGAGAGTAGAGTTACTTGAAATCATTCCTTTTTTTAATGATTTTTATATTTAATCAAATACAGTATTAAGTCTATATCCTATACCTCTAACTGATATAATAATATTATCCCCTAGTTTTTTTCTTATTCTAAGAATTAAATTTTTAATTGATGATTCACAAATATTCTCAAGTGGCCAAAGTGTTTCAGATATTTTCTCTTTTATAACAGTTTGTGGCTTATTTGTGATTAATAATTTAATTAATCCAACTTCTTTAATTCCAAGAGATACCAAAGAACCACTTTTATAAAGTTCTTGTGTTCCTGAGTGATAAAAAGTATCTTTGGCAAGTTGAATAAGTCCTTGTTCTTTTTTTATTCTTCTTATAGCATTATTAAGTGTCTTAATAAATATATTCATATTAATAGGTTTAAGAATATATCCGTCAACAGACAAATTAGCTGCATCTACCAATATAACAGAATCCTTATAACCTGTTAATAAAATAATTGGTATATCATAATTATTTTGCCGAATCTTTTTAGTTAATTTTAGTCCATCCATTTTAGGCATCATTACATCACTTATAATAATATCTGGTAACTCATCTTCATAAATTTCATATGCTTTCATTCCATCTTCTGCGACTAAAACTTTTTTAAATAACATTTTTAATATTTCACTTATTTGTTCTTTAATCTCATCATCATCTTCAACATAAAGAACACTTTTCTCTTTAAGCAATAAAGTACTTTTCATATATTTTGTCCTTACTAATTAGTTATTACTACTCAACTTTCGCACATAGATTCCAACAAATCCACAGACTTAAGTTGAGTATTAAAGCCCATAAATAGTCAATTTCCGTATAATTTTGTTACCATAAGATCAATATACAAGGTTAATTTTATGGAACTTACAAATTATATCAGTTCTGCTATGAAGAGTATATTAAAAAATCTAATACTAGAAGTCTTAACAGAGATTAATATTTTAAAAATACTAAAGCAAAGCAACTTTATAAAAAGAGATGTAGATTATCCACCCTTTCAAATAATTCTACACTTTGTTTACATGCTTGTATCGCCAATTCTCTATCTACTTGCTATTGGGAAATAACTTTTATAGATAATTTTAGCTAAAATTCTTACTATACAAATCTAAAGAATATCTATGAAAAAGAAACAAGAAGAACAAATAACACTGAAAATAGCTTTTAAAAAAGCTTTGAATAACTTTTTATCAATGACACCTATGCTCTTAGGGGTCATTGGATTGGTTTCAATAATGCAAACCTATATTACTCCTGAAATCCTTTCACATCTTTTTGGATATGGAATTACAACAGATATTTTTACAGGAACATTTATAGGAGCAATCTCTTCTGGAAATCCAGCTGTTAGTTATATTATTAGTGATCAGCTATTAAATCAAGAAGTGACATTATATGCAGTTAGTGCATTTATACTCGCTTGGGTTACACTAGGTATTGTTCAACTTCCTGCTGAACTAAGTGTATTTGGTCTAAAATTTACTTTTTATAAAAATATTCTTACACTCTTTGCTACGATGTTAGTAGCATATTTCACAGTTCTTACTTTGCAGGTGATATAGATGAAAAAGATAGAATACAAAGGTTTAAAGTTTTTATATATTGTTCTTTTTTGTTATATTATTTTATTTTTTATTGATACAAATAATACTTTGATTTCACTCAAAACATTTCTAAATATTCTATCAACACTAGTACCAATATTTATATTTATTATACTTTTAACGACACTTACAAATTACTATTTAAAACCAAAAGATATAATTAAACATTTTGGAGAAGATAGTGGAAATAAGGGAATCATCTATGCTGTATTAGCAGGTATTATTAGTCATGGACCTATGTATGCTTGGTATGGTTTGATTTCAGAGTTAAGAAATAAAGGGGCTAAAGATGAACTTCTCATAATTTTCTTTTATGCTCGTGCTATAAAAATACCAATGCTCCCTTTTATGATAGGTATTTTTGGAATACCTTTTACAATTATTATAACTATTTATATCCTGTTATTTGCTATAATACAGGGAAAGCTATTTTCAAAACTTTATAAACTTTAAAAGCCATCTTATAAAAGACAAATTATAAAATTTAGTTGAACTTATTTATACTTTTACCTAATATTTAGTGCAAAAGTTTGGTGTAATGTATTATATGAGGAGTTTCTAATGAAAATCGAAAGTTCAAATGTCAGTATGTATAGTCAATATACATTTCAATACCAACATCAAACAACAACTAGTACTCAATTACAATATGGGCAAAGTGGAAATAATCAAGAAGATGATAATTCTTTACAATCTCAAGCTTTTTTTTAGACTTTAGTTATTCAAAGACAACTACGGTAGAGTCAAATAGAATTATTGATGATTATGACAATAGTATGAGTTTTGAGGATAAAATTAAAAGATGTTTATTGAAAAGATTTTAGGTCGATTTAATGGTAATTCTGAACTTATAGGAATGGTCTTTAACCATTCAGAAGAATATTATCAAAAGCAAATTGTATATTTTAGTACCTCCTTACAAATTAATACACCTAATAATTCTTTTAGTAAAGATGGAAATAATGATCTTATACCTCTATTAAAACAAGGAGCTAGTTATTTAGCATTAGATAAAAATGAAAATAGTTTTATTGATGATGGAAGTGGTGCTGGAATTGTAAATTCTATTGATATAGTAATCTAAAACACAATATTTCATTTGGGAACAATAGTTGCATAATAATCATACAAACTACAACAAGGAATTACAATGGCAACCGTTATTGAGTATATGAAAGAAAATGAATTAGATTGGCAACCATCTTTTAGTGGAGAATTAAGTGATGGACTTTATGGTTATAGAGGTGCTATGATAGTGGAACCAGGAAAACAATTAAGCCCAGATAGAAAGCTTCCTCCAAAAATCCAAGCCAGACAAGTTATTATGATCAATGAAGGTGAAATAATTAAATTTTTTGCTTGTGAATTAGAAAGCTTTAATCACTTAAAACCACTTGTTGAAAAATACAAACAATTTTTTAGTAAAGATGGATTAAATCTGTTATATGTGACAGATTTAGAAGCTGATGGTACATTTGAATATGATGGTATCAAATTTACTGCTTTTATGCTTGATGAAAGTTCTGTTTGGAATGAACTTTTAGAGTTAGCTGATTTAGAAAAATCAGATATGAAAGCTTTAAAGAAAAATGAAGAAAAAATTGAAAAACTTTATGAAGAGTTACTTGATGCTGATGTAGAAGAAGCTGGAAAATCTTATGAAGAGATGTGTAAACTAATTGGTAAGAGTTCAAAAGTACTTATGGGTGCTGTTTAACCATAAACAATCTATTTAGTAACCCTTAAAAAGGTTACTTTTTTGATTTAAAGACTTTTTTAAGACTTTTAAGCAATACATATCTTATTTTTTGATAATATTAAGTATATTAATTAGTAGGACTCCTTTGAAAAATAAATCTGGTAAAACATCATATACTAAAATCACCGCAAAAATAATGGCTATTACCCTTGTGCTTACTCTAGGTATTGCATATATATATGGAGAATACCTTAAAAAAGAATCTATAAAACATCTTTCTCAAGCAGATGCAAAACAAACAAGTATGCTTATCTTTGAATCACTTTATTCTGCTATGGCAAAGGGTTGGAATAAAGAAGAATTAGAACAAATAGTAACAAGACTTAATCATGTTAATAAAAACTTACGAATCAATGTATATCGTTCAGAAATAGTTGTAAAAGATTTTGATGATTTTCCCAAAGATGCTAATGCTCGGAAAACACATGATGATGTTAAAACTTCAATGAAAGGGGAAGAAGTACTTCATATATTAAAAAATGAAAATATTGATTACTTTTATCCAATAATTGCTAAAAAAAATTGTCTTAAATGTCATATAAGTGCTCAAGAAGGTAACACACTAGGGGTAATAAATATAACTTATCCTATCATAGATTTAAAAGTTTCTTTAAATACAATGATTAACTTCTTTTTGTATTTTATTATTACCTTTTCTATTTTATTATTTATTATCCTTTTTATGGAATTTGATAAATACCTTTTAAAACCTATCAAAAACTTTGTAAAAGTTGTAAACAATATCTCAAAAAGCCGTGATATTACAGAAAGAATTGAACTTATTAATGAACTTGAAGAGATAAACTCTATGCAAAAAGTTTTTAATACTATGTTAGATTCTATCGAGTTTCAATTTTATAATGATCATCTTACAAAATTACAAAACAGAAGAAAACTTATAGAATATCTTGATAAAAAACAACATTTTATCTTGATGATACTAAATATTGACAAATTTCAAGAAATTAACGATCTTTACGGACATGAAAAAGGTGATATGATTTTACAGCAATTAGCTCACTATATAGAATCAAAAATAGAAAAAGACACTATATTATTCAAACTTAATGGAGATGAATTTGGATTACTTTTTAAACAAAATTATGATTTAGAATATTTTACAACTTATACTGCTTTATTACTTGAAAATATTTCACAAAAAAAATTCAATATAGACCATTCAATAAGTGATGTTTTTATTAACTGTACAATTGGTATTGCACATGGAGATCATTCACTTCTCACAAATGCAGATATTGCACTTAAAAGTGCAAAAAAAAGAAAAACAAATTTTCTTATTTATGACCCCTCTATGCAAATAGAACATGAATATGAACAAAATATGAAATGGACAAAAAAAATAAAAGACGCAATAGCAATGGATAGAATCACACCTCTTTTTCAACCAATTGTTGATTGTAAAACAGAACAAATAGTTAAATATGAAGCGTTAATGAGAATGATAGACGAAAACGGAAAATATATTGCACCATCTTTCTTTTTAGAGTTAGCAAAGAAAAACAAACTTTATAGTACTTTAACAAAAATAATTATTAATAAAACCTTTGATACTTTTGAAAAGTTAGATTATATGGTTTCAATAAACATAAGTGTTGAAGATATACTCAATCCTGAAATTATTACTCTAATAAAAGAAAGATTATCTCAAAGTACTATTGGTGAAAAAATAGTTTTCGAGATAATTGAGTCAGAAGGTATAGAAAATTTCCCACATGTTGTAAAGTTCATAGATGAAGTAAAAAAATATGGCTGTAAAATATCGATTGATGATTTTGGTACAGGATATTCAAACTTTGAGTACCTTATGAAGTTAAAAGTCAATTATATTAAAATTGATGCCTCTATGATTAAAGATATAGATATTAATAATGATTCAAAAATTATAACTGAAACTATTGTTGATTTTGCACAAAAACTAAATATCAAAACTATCGCTGAATTTGTGTACTCAAAAAGTGTTTTTGAAGAGGTACAAGAGATTGGTGTTGATTATGCTCAAGGGTATTATTTTGGGAAACCTACACTACTTGATAAAGGATAGATTTTCCCAATAATTTCTACTGTTGCATAATCAGCATCTATATCTAAAGAAGAATATAAAGTGATAAGTTCATTTTATTTTGACTTTGAATATTTATAAATATTTTCTAGTGTATCATACTACACTATTTTTCTCTCTTCCAAATATATAATTTTATACCATCCCAATACCAATAGAAACTGCAAAAGCATCCATACTAAGAGATAAAGATAACAAAAGAACTTCAATCATCTATCTCCTCCTAATAAATTAATCTATTTTTTACTACACTCTTCACAAATGCCATATAAATACATAGTATGATTTAAAAGTTTAAAATGATTTTCTTTTGCAATTTTTTCTTGCTCTTTTTCAATTTTGTCACTCACAAATTCTACTATTTTATTACATTTTGTACATATCAAATGATCATGATGATCTTTGAAGTTTGTCTCAAATTTTCTTGTATTTTTATCAAGAGATATAGAAGATATAAGATTTGATTCTTCTAAAAAAACTAATGCTCTATAAACCGTAGCTATCCCTATTTTTTCATCTGGATATTTTTGTATTATTAAATTGTAAATATCTTCTGCACTTAAATGTTTTTCACAATTTAAAATAGTTTCAAATATAACCTCTCTTTGTTTTGTATATTTTAAACCCTTCTCTTTTATAATTTGTTTTAATTTATCAATTATCTTTGTATTATCCACTATTTCACTCCTTCTATTTAGACTCTATTTAGAGAAATTTTAATTATATAATTATTATAACATAATTTTTTTAAAGTAGTTATTGATAATTATTATCAATATTAAGAAACATTTAAGCAAACTTACTTTACTATTCTATATTGATAATGATTATTAATATAAAGGAGTTAATGTGTCAGATATTACACTAAAGTTAAAAATTGATCGACTTGTATGGCAATCAGGTTTTGCAAAAAAAAAGACTATGTTGTGTCCTTTGATGAAAATTGTTCAAATGAGACATAAAGATGTTGATAAACAACAAGCATTACGTGTAACTAAACTCGTTTTAGAAGGATAATATATGTGTGCTTTGATAATAGGTGGAGATAAGGTAACAACTTTGAGTAATGTTCTTAAAGGTTTGGGTATAACAAAAATCAATCATTGGGATGCAAGAAACAAATCAAGTGCTTGTAAAAAATCAATCCCTCAAGATACTAGCTGTGTTGTTATGCTTACATCATATCTCAATCATAATGCTATGAAACATTTTAAAAGTGAAGCTAAAAAAAGAGATTTACCTGTAATTTGTTCAAAACAAAGTGCAAGTTGTTTGTATCAAGAGTATGTAAAAATCATGGGGATTACTGACTGTAAAGATTGTTATGCCAATACGAGTTGTAATAAAAAAAATGGATAAATTATTTTTAACTATCATCACTATTGCTGCTTTATATTACCTATATATAAAGTTATTTAAAAAAAATGGCTGTGATGGGGGATGTAATTGTGGTAAAAAATAAAATAATCGAGATTAAAAACCTCCATCATAGTTATGGTAGTCATACTATATATGAAGATCTTAATTTAGATATATACAAAGGAAGCATATTTGGGCTGTTAGGTAAAAATGGTGTTGGGAAATCAACTTTAATTAATATCCTTATGGGTTATCTTAAACCAACTAGTGGTGAGTGTTTAATTTTAGGGGAACCTTCCCATAATCTCTCAGCGACAGTAAAAACTAAAATTGCCCTACTTCATGAGGGATTTATCTCTTATGATTATATGAGTATTGGACAAATTGAGAGATTTTTTTCATCTTTTTACCCTTTGTGGCGAAGAAAAGTTTTTTATGATTTGGTAGATTTAATGGGTTTAAAATATTCGCAAAAAATAAACTCCTTATCATTTGGTCAAAAATCACAAGTTGTATTAGGGTGTTTATTTGCACAAAATGCACAACTTCTAATTTTAGATGATTATTCTATGGGTTTAGATGCAGGATATAGAAGACTTTTTGTAGATTATCTAAAAGATTATATAAAAGGGACAGATAAAACCGTACTAATAACATCACATGTGATGAGTGATTTAGAAAACTTAATTGATGATATGGTTATAGTACAAAAAGGTGGAATAATCCATAAAGACACTATGGAAAATTTCAACAAAGATACAACAACATCATTTGAAGACAAATATTTAGATTTTGTTGGGAAATATTAAACAAAGGAAAAACATGAGTATAAATGAATGCAATAGACTACTTGGAATATACAGTAAAAATGAAGACAATCAAGAAAATTTTTTTAATTTTGTTTATGAGAAAATAGCACGAGACAAAAAAAATAGATATGTAACTAAAAATTGTGATAGTATAGATATAGAGCCTTTTGATAGTTCACCTGTAAGAGTTATCCCTATTCATAAAGAGATAGATATAAAAAATCTTCAAATAACTTATGAGATACAAAGAGCAAAAGAGATTATAGTGAACAATAATATTCCTCAAATATATCTTGTATACCCAAAACATGATAACTTTACTAAACATATTCAAGTAAAACTACAAGAGTTAGATACCTGTAGTGAAGAGTATATTATTAAAGTAATACCTTATTCACTCAATTCAATATTAAGAACAAAAAGGAGATGCAATGGCAACAGCAATATTTTATGCAAGTAGTACAGGAAATACTTCAGATATAGCCAAAGATATAGCAAAAGTTTTAGGAAGTGTAGAAACATTTGATATAGCTTCAAGTGGTATAGAAAAAATAAAAGAATATGACAAAATCATAATAGGAACTTCTACTTGGGGAGAGGGTGAGTTACAAGATGATTGGGAGGAACTTTGGGATGATTTTAGTCAAATAGATTTTTTTGGAAAAACCATAGCACTGTTTGGATTAGGTGATCAAGATGGCTATGCTGATAATTATGTTGATGCCATGGGACTTGTTTATGAAAAAGTTATTGAAAATGGAGCAAAAGTGGTTGGACAATGGGATGTAACAAATGAATATTTTCAAGACAAATCACTTGCTATTAAAGATGGTAGTTTTGTAGGACTTGCTCTTGATGAAGACAATCAAGATGAACTTACTCAAGAAAGGGTTACGACATGGTGCGAGCAAATTAGAAGTGAGATTTTATAAAAGGATACGTAATGGGACAAAAAACTATTGATGAGATAAACAATTTTACAACTTTTAAATTTGATAAAAATATTAATAGAGTTGTAAATATGAGATTTCAAGAAGAAACAAATATAGATGAGTTTTTAAATATACAAAATATTCTTGATAAAAATAAAGTTTTGTATAGATTTGATAAAAATTTTGACATTCAAGTAATTTCATAAAAGTAAAACTCAAAATTGACAAACTAATATAGTTTGTCAATTAAATATTTTCAATACAAAGGTATATTTAAATGTTTTTTCAAATAATTCAAAAAGAGTGGTTAAAACTTAAATTTTATTTTTTTACTTTAATAGTTGTTATTGTTGCTAGTCTAATCTATTTTGGATTTAATATAAATTTTTCTTTTGAAACAATTGAACCTGAATCTATGATGTGGTATAAGTTTGCACATCTTGAAGATAAACCTTATTTTTATCTTTCATACTTTTTTATTATCATTGGAGTTGTGATTGCATTTGCACAATTTTTACCTGAAAAGATACAAAATAGAATAAAAATAATGGTTCATTTACCTTTAGATATGAAAGAAAGTCTGTCCTACCATCTTATTATTGGAAGTTTTATAGTTGGAATACTTTGTACTATTTTTTCTCTATCTTTATTACTTATTTTACTACAATACTACCCTGAAATAATAATACCAATAGCCTTTAAAGATACTATAGCATATAGTTTTGCAGCTATTGTTGTTTATATAGGATTTACATCAGCTATTATAGAAAAGAACTTATTATTATCTTTTTTTAAACTTTTTTTTACTTTATTATTTATTAGTTCTTTTTTAAAAAATGAATACTATATCTATGACATACTTTGGTTAGTAATTTTTATTATAATGTTCTTTCTTACTCTTGATAGTTTTTATAGTATCAAACAACAAAGAGTTTCTTCTATTATTTATAAAAGTACCCTTTTTATTGTATTTATTGGTATGCTATTTATTAACTATCAACAATATAAAAAGAATTATTCACATGAATTTAACAAATACTATATTTTTTATTCAAATATACTCAAAGACTTCGTTTATCAAAAAAACTTTGGTGAACATCAATTTGAATATGCCATAAAAGATGAAAAAAGTTTTGATAGAATCACTTATGAATCATACCTTCCATTTGTTTATTGGAAAAATTTAGATGTTCAAAATAAATTACCTATTTTAATTAATAATACCCAATTTCATAAAAAAACTATTAAAAATTCAAGATTAGGTTTTAGTTATACTACGAAACTATTAGAACCCTTGGAGGCAAAACTCTATCCACTATTCAACCCACAAAGCAATAAAGGGATGATATCTTTTCCTGAAGAGATGTTTATAATAGATGCGAAAAAAGCTTATGTATATGAGTATGATAAGGGAATATCAAATGAGTTGACAATACAATTAAATCATCAACTACAAAATCATAATTTTACTTTTCCTGCTTTAAATATATGGGGGAAAGCTACAAATATGAAGCCTTATGATAAAGGTTATTTAATACTAGATAGTAAACAAAATCTATTTAACCTCAAACGATATGATGATAAAATTGAAGTAACTCAAGTGAAATATCCCCAAAATATATCATTGGCATTTATAAAATTATCTGAAAATAAACAACGTATACTTTCAGGTTATGCCATTGATATTCAAAGCAATTTTTATCTTTTAGATTGGGATTTTAAATTTATTAAATTAGATTTACAAAAATTTGATTACAAAGAAATGAAACTCAAACTTATATCAAATCCTATCAATTATCTTATTAGATATGACGATGGAGAAAATTATTATGCAATTGTGTTGGATAAACAATTTCACCTATTAAAACAAATTTCTTTAAAGAACTAATAGGAAAATTAAATGGGATATATATTACAAGAGGAATTAAAGTCAACTAATAATTATAAACTATGCCTTACAACTAAAAGTATAATAAATACAGAAGTAGATATTACAACAATAATAGTAGATGCCTTAAAAGTTATATCTATACTTGAAAAATGGCAATTTGATTATCATATGTTAGACGATTATTGCTTTCAAATAATTAATTAAATTCAGCTTATTGATAATTGCTATCAATATTAAGAAAGGATAAAGTTTCTTTTCTGTAGTATTATGATAATAATTATTACAATTAATATAAAAGGAATTATATAAATGAAACTTGTAAAACTAAACAATAGATTAGATTCAATGAATCAAGGTCAAAAAGTACAAATAGTAAAAATCCACACCACTGGAAAACTTATGCACAAACTACTTGATATGGGATTTGTGAATGGTTCCAGTATTGAAGTAATACGAGAAGCTCCACTATTTGATCCTATGGAATTAAAACTTCATAACTATAATATAAGTTTACGAAAAAGTGAAGCAAGACTGATAGAGATTTCAATCGTATGACAAAAATAAAAGTAGCTCTTGCTGGTCAACCTAATTGCGGTAAATCTACAATTTTTAATATGGTAAGTGGTATTGAACAACATATCGCAAACTATCCAGGTGTAACAGTTGATAAAAAAACAGGTTTTTTTAAATACGACAAACACAAAATTGAGATGATAGATTTACCAGGTACATATTCTTTTAGTTCTTACTCTCTTGAAGAAAGAGTTACAAAAGAGTTTATCATAAATGAACATCCCGATGTGATTGTTAATGTTGTAGATGCTTCCAATATCAAAAGAAATTTATATCTTACATTTCAATTGTTAGAGATAGGAATGCCTGTTGTTGTAGTTTTAAATATGATGGATGTAGCAAAACGACGAGGGATAGATATAGATAGTCAAAAGATATCAAAAATGCTTGGATGTCCTGTAATTGAAGCAAGTGGTGCTAAAGGTATTGGCGGTGATGAGATTATGAAAGCAATAGTAGATACAACAAATGCAAAAAGCTACTATGAAGAATTTAAAATAAATTATGAAGAGTTAGAACCACACATTCAAGCTATGGAAGAAACTATTCATGATACTACTTCTTCTCTCAATAAAAGATGGTTAGCAATAAAAGTTTTAGAGGGTGATACTACAATTATCAAACACTTAAAAGAAGAATATTTTAATATTGAAAAACTAGCAAAAAAACAAGAAGATAAGTTTCATTCACTTTACGATAAAGATACAGTATCATTTCTAGCAACTTTTAGATATGATAGTGCAGATATTATCTATCATAAAACAGTAAAAGAAAACAATAAAGGGAAAGAAACTCTTACTGATAAAGCTGATAAAATTATTTTAAATAGATTTTTAGCTCTCCCTATTCTTTTTGCTATTATGTTTTTAGTTTATGAACTTTCCATTGTGTATGGATACAAACTCACTGATTATACTTGGCCTGTACTTGCTGCTTTTAAAAACTTTGTAATAGATATGATGCCCCAAGCAAATTTTACAGATATTCCTATGATGACAGATTTTGCTATTTGGATGGTCAATAGTGCCAATGCTTTAGCAAACTACATCCCAATATTTTTTATACTTTTTGCACTGATTGCTATTATGGAAGATGTTGGATATATGCCTCGTATGGCCTTTATCCTTGATAGAATTTTTAAAAAATTTGGACTACATGGACAATCAACTCTCCCTTTAGTATTAGGTGGAGCTATGGTTGGAGGTTGTGCAGTTCCTGGAATTATGGCAACAAAAGGGATAGCAGATGATAGAGCAAGAATGGCTACTATTTTAACTGTTCCTTATATGAACTGTTTAGCAAAAGTACCATTTTATACCCTACTTTTAGGAGCATTTTTCAAACCTGATATGGCGTTGATGATGTTTTTTATCTCTACTGTTACAGTTTTTATAGCTTTAATTGTTGCAAAACTTTTAACATCAACAGTATTACAAACAAGAGAAACAGCACCTTTTGTTATGGAACTACCACCCTATCACCTCCCAACTTTTAAAGGTGTTATCATAAGAGCATCTCAAAGAGTTTGGGTATATATTTACAAAGTTATTACAATAGTACTAGCTGTTGCAATTATACTTTTCGCGATGTTACAATTTCCAGGCTTAAGTGACAAATCTACAAAAAAATATGAACAACAATCACAAAAAGCTTTAGAAACTTTTAATGTAAAAGCTCAAAAGTCAACATATTATTTTCTTGTAGATACAAAAGATGAAGTTTCTGAACTTCTCAATTATTATGATGGTTATAGATCAAAAAGAATGGCAACTACTTCTAAAAAAGGTGCTATAGCTATAGATAAAACATACAAAAAAATAAATGAAAACTATTTTAAATTCATCAAACCACGAACTGATAAAGAAGCTAAAAAAATAAATAAAATATTACGAAAACTTTCAAAACAAAGAAATAGAATCCTAAGAAATATCAAAAATGAAAAAGTTGAAAATTCTCTTTTAGGTATGGCGGGAAAATCTATTGAACCAATTACAAAATATGCTGGGTTTGATTGGAAAATAAATGTTGCATTTTTAAGTTCATTTGCAGCAAGAGAAAGTGCTGTTGCTACTTTAGGAAGCTTGTATGAGAATAACAAAGCAGATTCACAAAGGCCAGAAGATGCTATGGCACAAAATAGTGGATACACACCACTCCATGCAACTGCTATTATTATTTTTATGCTTTTAACTCCACCTTGTATTGCAACTATGATAGTTGTAAAAATGCAAACACATAGTTATAAATGGATGTTATTTGCTATATTTTTCCCTGTTGCTTTAGGTGTATTAATATCCTCTGCTGTGTTTACACTTGGTTCTATATATAGTTTATCTGGTGTTGAAGCTATGGCTTACTTTTATTTTGTAATAGTAATTTTTGCACTCATTCTTGGACTTTATCCAGATAAAAATATAAACTGGAAAGGTGGTATAAAATTACCAATAAAAGCCAAAGGACAATACAATATTTATGAAAAATCTTTGAAAGGAGGGAAAATAAAATGATAAAAAACATACTTATAAGTTTAACTATAGCTTCTAGTTCACTTTTTGCACATACTGCTATTATGTCTTGTTTTGACAATGGTGATGGTACTATCACTTGCGAAGGTGGATTTAGTGATGGTAGTAGTGCTAGTGGAGTTAAATTTAGGGTTGAACAAAACTCAAAAGCAATCTTTGAGTCAAAAATGAGTGAAGATAGTGAAGTAACATTTAAAAAACCAAATGGTGCTTACAATGCAGTTTTTGATGCAGGAGAAGGTCATCAAGTACATATCAAAGGTTCAGATATAACTGAATAACAAAACTAGGTGTTAAGTATCTACTTATATAATATATTTATACAAGTAGATACTTAATTTTTTTTCACTGTTTCATATGATAGTGATTATTATAATTAATTATAATTTAAAAGGAAAAAAAATGAAGAAAATAATATTAAGTACAGTTGCTGCAACAACAATTTTAACTACAAGTGCATTTGCACACTTCCAAATGCTTTATACACCAAACACTGCACTAGTAAAAGGGCAAACTATTGAACAAAAACATATCTTTACACATCCATTTGCAGATGAGCATACTATGGATATGGCAGGTGTTGAAGAGTTTTATGTAATCAACAAAGAGAAAAAAACTGATTTGAAACCTACTTTAAAAAGTATCACATTTCAAGGACATCACAATAGCGGTAAAGCCTATGAAAGTACATACAAGGCACGAAAAATGGGTGACCACGTATTTGTTATGAAACCTACTCCATATTTTGAAGCAAATGAAGGTGCTTATATTCAACAAATTACAAAATCAATAATAAATGTAGCTGGTGCTCCAACAAACTGGGATGCAGAACTAGGACTTAAAGCTGAAATTGTACCTTTAACTAAACCTTACGCTATTTGGGAGCATGGAAGTTTTACAGGGATTGTAAAATCAAATGGGAAAGTTGTACCAAATGCAGAGATTGAAGTTGAGTATTTAAATAGAGATGTTGATATGAAAAACAACAAAATGGGAAGTTCAAGAGTTGAAGCTCCACAAGATGCATTTGTAACGATGACAATCAAAGCAAATAAAGATGGTGAATTTACTTTTTCAATACCTAAAGCTGGTTTCTGGGGATTTTGTGCACTAGGTGCTGGTTCTGATACAGAATACAAAGGAAAAGAACTTAGTCAAGATGCAGTTATCTGGGTTGAAGCAAAACCAATGAAATAAATTTTTAGAGAGCCGATTATAAGCGGCTCTCTATAAAGTTTATTAAAAAAAAGGAGATTTTATAAATGTTATTAAGTACATATGATAATTTTTATAGTGCTATAAATCAAAGTAGAGTAGAAGTTGCAGAAAGCATATTTGCTTACAGTGATATACGATATTCATTAATATCACAAAGTGTTAATAACTGTGATAGAAACTCTATTGTGTCAACTATTGAATCATTTTCAAGTAGTGGACTAAGAATGCAAGCATTAAGCATTTGGGAAGAATGTTTGATACAAAACTATAGATAAAAGAGAGATAAAAAATAAGGAAAGATATGGAAAATATAAAACTATTAGTTGATTATGGGAGTTTAGGAATACTCTTTTTTATGAGTATTCTTACTCTTGGTTATGGTATTGAAAGGTGGATATTTTACAGAAATATTAACTTTTCTTTTTATAAAACTCTCAATCAGTTAGAAAGAGCTATTACAAAAAACCTTACAATTATTTCCCTAATTGGTTCAAATGCTCCTTATGTAGGACTTTTGGGAACAGTGGGTGGAATTATGCTTGTATTTTATGAGATTGGATTAAGTGGAGGTACTATTGATACTTCTAAGATTATTATAGGTTTAGCTCTTGCTTTAAAAGTAACTGCGGCTGGTCTTATTGTAGCTATTCCTGCAACAATGATTTATGGTGGTTTTTTAAGAAAAGTTGATTTAATAATAAGTGAGTGGGAAGATGAAATCATTAAAAAAGGTTGAGGGAATAAATGTCGTACCCCTTATAGATGTTATGCTCGTGCTTTTAGCAATAGTTTTAACAATATCATCTTTTATAGCTCTTGGAAAAATTGAGTTGACTTTACCAAGTGGCACCACACAAACACTAATTAAGCCTAATTCATATGATATTAGTATAAGTAATAAACAAGAGTTTTTTATAAATAATAAAAGAGTAGCTAAAGGGGAAATCTCAACTAAACTTTTAAATCTTAATAAACAAGATGTAGTTTCAATAAGAGCAGACAAGATGACCCCTTATGAAGAGTTTGTATTTATTATAGATATATTAAAACAAAGAGGGATAGAAAAGATAGGGATGGTAGTAGAAAATGAAAAATGAAAGTATAAAACTTATTGATACAAGAAAAATATTTGAAAATAACAAAAAATCAATAAAAATTATTCATAATGGAATGATATATATTTTAAGAATAACAAAAGATAACAAGCTTATTCTTACAAAATAAACAAAAAACTAGCCAGCCAATTCTAATTTTATAGATAATAGCAAGCCAATAATTAAATAAAATTTAGAAGGAAAATAAATGAATACAAAAAAAGTATGTATTTTGAGTTTAGTTGCTTCATCTGTACTGTTAGCAAATGAAACTATTAAACTCAATGATATAGTCACAATTGGTACAAAGACAGAAAATACTGTGAAAAACTTGCCAATGCAAGTAGATGTTATCACAGCAGAAGAGATTCAAAATAGTGGTGCTAGTAATGTGGGAGAGATTTTAAATAGTGAGGGGACTATTTATCTAAAACCAACTGGAAGTAATGGTGCTACAATGAGTATTAGAGGTATGGCACATGGTGATACTTTAATACTAATAGATGGGAAAAGAGTCAATGGTGAGTTTAGTAAAACATATGAACTAGATAGAATTCCAGCAGGAATAATTGAAAGAATAGAAGTGGTAAAAGGGAGTTCAAGTTTACTTTATGGAAGTGATGCGATGGGTGGGGTTATCAATATAATTACTAAAAAACCAACTAATCCATTTGAAGGTGATATAACAGTTACTCATGGTAAAAATAAAAACTCAATTGATACTACTACTATGGGAACAGTTGGTAATACTACTTATAAATTATATGGTGGGTATCTTAAAAGAGATGCTTTTACAAAAACAGAATCTACAGATATAAAAGTGATGCAATCAGGTGCAGAAACAGCTCCATCAGCTTTAGTAGGAGGAGGAAACTGGGCAACTTTAAAATCAAATCTTAATGATACTTATTTTATTGAAAGAGCCTATCAAGATGAGATGACACAAAAAAACTTTGGTGTAAATATCTCTCAAAAGTTAAATGACAGTTGGAATTTAAGAGCTGATTTTAGCTATCTCAAAGAGGATAAAAATGCTAATTATATAAGTACAATGTATGAAACAAACTATATCCAAGGTGCAAATAAAATTAAAGCTAAATATGTACCTGCTGAACAATTTGATAAAAACAATAGGAAAACTTATGGTTTAGGTTTTGATTTTACACCCAATGAAAACCTAGTAATTAACTATAATCTTAATTTTTCAAAATATGAAAAAGATAGAAAAGTATATACTGACTTATGGAAAGAATTAGGGTATGTCTCAAAAGAAAATTCACTATCAAGTGCCAATCAATCTACTATGAAACACACAACTCATGATATTATGGGTAATTATAAAATGTCTAATAAAAGTAAAATCACAACAGGAGGTGAATATAGACAAACTGATGTTCAATCAACTGCTTATAGTGTAAATGATAGAAATTACAAAGGAATTTTCTTACAACATGAATATCAACCAATAGATAAACTTCATTTAGTTTATGGTGTAAGATATGATAAAGACTCAATAGGCGAAGATGAAACTTCATTTAGTGCAGGAGCTACATATGAGATAGTTGAAAATACAAAAATAAAAACTAACTACTCTCAAGGATTTAGGAGTCCTGATGATAGAGAACTCTATGTTGATCAAACAAGTCCTAGTGGGAAAAGAATGCTAGGAGCTAGTGTCATAGATACTACTAGTGGTAAAACAACTACATGGGATTTAAAGCCTGAAACAAGTGATACTATAGAAATAGGATTTATAAGTGGTGGAGATATTTGGAACTTTGATATAACTGCATTTCAAACAGATATAAAAAATAGAATATCGCAGGTAACTATAAATAATACTTATAACACATTTGAAAATATTAGTGATAGTAAAATCAAAGGATTTGAATCATCAATAAGTATTGTTCCTACAGATGAATTTATGGGCAAAATATCTTATAGTCGAATAAGTGCAAAAAATGAAACTGATAATACAAAATTATCATACAGCCCTAAATCACTTGCAAGTTTAACATTAAGTTATTTTCCAACATCAAATATTGAACTTAAGACAATCACTAAATATGCAGGAACGCAAAGAGATGATATTGATGAACAAATAAAAAGTTATGATATTACAAATTTCAAACTTATCTACAATGATGCATTAAAAAATACAGATTTTTTTGCTGGAGTTGACAACCTTTTTAGTCAATCTATACCAGAAGAGTTAGGTGCCATTGAAACGGTTAATTATTATATTGGAATGAAATATAAATTTTAAGGAAAAAAAATGTTAAAAAAAATGTTACTTATAACACTTTTAATTACAAGTTCTACTGTATTTGCAGCAAATAATGGTGCAAAGAAAAATAAAAAAATGATGACTAATGATTTAATAAGTATCCCTTTTCCTGGTGGAAAAATGTTTAAATCAGGAAAAATCAAATTAAGTGATGAACAAAAAGCTAATTTTGCTACAAATGTAAGACCAATTATGCATGAAAAATATAATCCTATGGTGCAAGAGATATTTATTTTAGAAAAAAGTATCCAAAGAGATATTACAAAAAAGAGTAAAACACTTGATGATAAATTAAAATCTAAAATATCAAAAATTACACAACTAAAACAAAAAGCAGCTGAATATAAAATTGAAGCTGTATTAAAAATAAAATCTATACTTACTAAAGAACAGTGGCAAGTATGGGTGTCAAATTAAAAAGAAGGAAAAAGTAATGAAAAAAATATTAGTAAGTAGTTTATTATTATCTAGTGTAGTATTTGCTCACACACCTGTAATGTATTGTTTTGACAATGGAGATAAAACTATCACTTGTGAAGGTGGTTTTAGTGATGGTAGTAGTGGTGCAGGAACAAAATTTTCAGTTAAACAAAATAATAAAACTATATTAGAAGGAAAGTTAACAGAAGCTAGTGACTTTACTTTTAAAAAACCAACAGGAAACTATACTGCTATTTTCGATGCAGGAAAAGGTCATGTAGTTGAAGTTAAAAGTGATAAAATAGTAGAGTAATTGTGAAAATTCTATTTATAAACAATGAACTAAAAGGGATATTTTTATCTCTTTTACTTCACTCTTCACTTTTAGCAGCATTCTTAATAAATGATGATGAACCTATGAAATTAGCAGATAAAGAAAAAACAGTTTCAATTGATTTTATAAGTTATCATCCTAAAAAGCAGAATATAGAAAAACCAAAACCTGAATCTATAAAAAAAATAGTTGAAAAACATAAACCCAAACCAAAGCCTATAAAAAAGATAGAAAAGCCTGTAAAAAAAATAGAAGATATAGAACTACCAAAAAAAGATGAACCAATTCAACCAAAAAAGACATTAAAACCTGTGAAAACAAACCAAATAAATGATACTAAAAAACAACAGCAAGCATTTGTTAAAACGAATTTTACAATTATAAGAGATATGGTTTTATCAAACCTAAGTTACCCAAATATTGCCAAAAGAATGGGTTGGCAAGGTGTTGTAGAGGTAAAATTAATTATCAGCCGTTCTGGAAAACTTCTTGAGTATAGTATCACTAAATCTTCAGGGAAAAAACATCTTGATAAAGCTGCTCTTGAAGCAGTTGAGTCTCTTATACATAGAGTTTTAGCTAAACCAAAAATAAAAACAACACTTATTTTACCTATTAATTTTAGGTTACAATAAAAATTTCTTATATTTTGGTTTATTGATGAAGTTAATAGATAAGTTATTTGTGATATATATTAATAATAATTATCAATATTAAGTATAAATTAAGAGATTTTTTTATATGATTTTAAAAATAAAAAATCAGGTATATTATGTGTAAATTAAATAACTTCAAACTAATCTCAGAAGAGATTATAAACAAAATTATAGAAAAAAAACTTTTCTATACCCAATATCAACCTATAGTATCTATAAAAGATGATTCTATCTTTGCTTATGAAGCACTTGCTAGATTTAAATATAACAATATTGTACTGCCACCAGATATTGTTTTTGAATATTGTCATAGTAATTTAGAGTTATTCTATAAATTAGAATCAAGTATCAAAAAAGAACAATTTAGAAATAGACCAAGAGATAAAAAACTTTTTATCAATTTTGATCCACATGTTTTTGGATATAAAACAGGGGTGAATGATCTATTTACTTTTTTTAAAAAACAAAAAAACTTTATTATAGAACTTGTTGAAAATTCCCATACAAGTATAAATATAAAACTTCTTATTGATATTTTCAATAAATTTGAATTTGAGTTTGCTATGGATGATTTTTTCAAAGAAGATTCAATGGTTTCTATCTTTTTATTGAATCACACAAACTATATAAAACTTGATAAAGATATGTTAACAGCGATTAAATCAAACTATTCTTTTGTACATATTATTAATGGTCTTGTTACATTTGCACATAGTCATAACAAAAAAGTGATTTTTGAAGGGATTGAAACTTACGAAGATTTAGAGATGGCAAAAGATACAAATGTAGATTTCATACAAGGATTTTTATATGATAAACAATTTATCAATAAATAAACAACACAAATTTTTATTTTTATCATTAAGTATAATTATTCTTTCCACTTTTTATATATACTCTGAAAATAAAAATATCAATACACTTATTAAAGATAGGGAAATAAGAGAGATTATAATCTACTATGACTTTTACAAAAAAATCTATAAAAAATATCCAAAGTTAGACAATATTTTAATTGAAAATAGTGAGTATATTGATAAACAAGACTTCATAGATGAATTTTCAAAAAGTACACCACTAATGATAGAGAAAGAGGAAAATAAAACTTATAAATTTGAATTGACTTTTAGATTCTTTGATAAAAACAAAATAGTTAATCCAGATATACAAGACAAAATAGACTCTTTACAAGAGAATAATTATATACAAGGTTTTGAAAAAAACTCTATATATCTTTTTGGTAAAATTTATAACGATGGATATGTTTTAATAGTAAAACATCTACAACAAAATTCTCAAATCGTATCTATAATAGATATGTTTTTTATAAAAATATTTTTTATTGGATTAATCAATGTATTTTGTTTCCTCTACCTTTTCAATCTAATCAAGCATCAAGAATCAACAAAAGAACAACTCTATCAAGAGTTTAAACAACTTCAAATTGATACAAAAAAAGTAGCATTTCAAGATACGCTGACAGGTGCTGCTACAAGACTAAAGTTTGATGAGACATTGAAAGATTTAATCAATATTGCTTCAAGATTTAAAGAACAAAAATTTACGGCTGTAATGATAGATATAGATAACTTTAAAAATGTTAATGATACTTATGGTCATGACTATGGCGATCTAGTTTTACAATCGGTTGCAAATGTTATTAAAAATAATATACGAAAAACAGATACTTTTGCCCGATGGGGAGGAGAAGAATTTGTGGTACTTTCACCTATGAATAATCTTAAAGACTCTTTTACTTTTGCAAATAAGATACGAGAACTTATTGCAAATATAGATTTTAAAAAACTTGACAGAATCACTTGTTCTTTTGGGTTAACAGAGTTTAGACAAGGAGATACTGCACAATCACTTATGAAAAGAGCAGATGAATTATTATATAAAGCAAAACAAAATGGAAAAAATAGAGTTGAATATCAATTGATAAAACTAGTATAAACAGAACTCAATAAAAAGACCCCTAGTAGAATTATCAATACTCCACTTAATATTTCCAAGATATATCCTCTTTTATTAACAAAGTTTTCTGTTCTTTTAGCAAAAACTACAGATAATATACCTACAATTGATATTGTAAGTCCCATCCCAATACTCATTGTAATTGCTGCTAATATACTCAACATAAACTTCTTTAATAAAATACAAAACAATACTATAGTCATAACTCCAGGACAAGGAACAATTCCAACACTTAAAGCAATACTATATTTACTTTTATTTGTTTGATTATATTGTGGTTCTTCATCTTTTAACTTTTTCTTTTTTTCCAAAACAGCTTTAATAATAAGATATATCCCAATTGCAATTATTAATAAAGAAGAAGCTAACATTGCATAATTTGAAAATTGATTAAAGTTTTGTCGGAACATTGTTTTAAATACAAAATACAATACAAAAGTTATAACTACAGCAGATATAGCATGCACAATCGCTATTAAATACCCTATTGTAAAAGCATCTTTATAACTATTTTTTCCTTTAGCAAAATACAAAGCAACTAACCCTTTTCCATGTCCTGGACCTGCTGCATGAATAACTCCATACAAAAATGCTATAGCTAATACAGTTGCATATACAATTACACTATTTGTATCTTCTGCACCTCTTATAGAAGTTGATATTGTCTTATTTAAACTGTATTGCCAAAGTGTTATTTGAGATATAAAGTCGCTGTATAATTCACTCAAACTCTTTCTCCTTTTTAAAACTTAATCTATGTGAAAAATAAAAATCATTGTCAATACCTTTAATAGAATAATCTACTAAAGATATAACAAATTCTTTTTTTTAAGACAATAGCTACAAAATTATCTGTATCATAAAAATCAATATATAGATCATATTTAGAAACATTTATATCCACTACAAAACTATACACCATTTTATTCCCTATAAAAAAAGCTTTAAATCTTTAGGTTTTGTGTGTATTGATTTATTTTCAATCATTATATCCGTGTAAAAATCATAAACCGACAGTGGTTCAAAAAAGTTTTTTTCTATATATTTATTCTCATTATCATCTATTTTTCCATCCATATTTAAGTCACATTCCATTCGTAAAAGTTGCGAAGACATATCGTCCATCTCCCATTTGAACTTTATACTTTTGATAATATTATTTTCAGAGATAATAATAGGATATAAATCTATAAATGTATGTGGATGAGCATATAAAAAAATAGGGAAAAATAATAAAAGTTTGATTTTAATTTCATGAATAAGATTGTATCAAATTCTTTCTTTATTCAACAATGTAATAAATTAAGATAATAACAGCTTGTAGTAAATTATGATAATTATTATCACTATTAAGATTACATAAAGTTAATCTTTGATAATATTATGATACTAATTATCATAATTAACAAATTGAAAATTATATTATAAATAATAGAGGTACCAATATGAAAAAAGATTTAACTATAACTTATGATGAGTATATATTAAAATTTAAAGGTCTTATCAAATCTTTAGGACTCAATAATTCAGTACAAAGAGAATATTTATTAAAAATATTATTTGACTGTAATAAGCACTTAAGTGCAGAAGATATAGTAAAAAGAGTCAAAGAATCTCACAATGTCAATATTGGTATTGCTACTGTTTACAGAATTTTAGCTTTACTTGAAGAGTTACATATAATAAAAGGTATCTCAATAGATGGTTTTGAAAGTAAAGTATATGAACTAAACCTCACATCACATCATGACCATATGGTATGTGTAGAGTGTGGAAAAATTTTAGAGTTTTATGATGCAGAAGTTGAAAATATACAAGAGTTAGTTGCTATTGAAAATGGTTTTAAACTTCAAAGTCATAATATGATGCTCTATGGAGTATGTAAAGATTGTCAAGAACATGAATGAGATAGTAATAAAAAGTTCTACTTATAATCAAGTAAAACTAAAATCAGATATATTTAAAAATATGGCTTAATGAAAAATATGGGTGCCAGAATAATCACTTTTTCTTATAACTAACTAGATAATCATCAACCATTTTATCTTCAAACTTTTAGTAAAGCCATTATGTATTTTAGGTAACTTTTTCATATGAGAAAATACTCCACCATCTATTGAATTTGTTTTCTAATCCAAGGAATACTTCTGTCATATTCACTTGCCAAATCTTTTAAGATTTGTCATTTATAAACATACTTTTTGAAGATGATTTCTTGGAGATTTTGAGGTCTTCGTTTAGAGCTAAATGAGATGCTACAATCATTACAAAAGTATCTAATAACTCCTCTACGAGATCCTTTTTTTGTATTATGTTTATTACAATTTGGACAAGTTTTATTGTTTTTTACAAATATGTAAATAAATCCTTTTTGAGCCGATGATACCAAAGCTAACTTAAGTTTTTAGGCACCCATATTTTTCATTAAGCCAAGATTTTAGAAAGATTGAAATAAATAATAATATTGATTCACTTGCAACTAAGTCGCACTTAAGATTTTTTATATATACTTCCAGAATATTAGATGCAACTAAGTTGCAAAAAGGAGAAATATTTGAAAAAGTTAGTGTTTGGTTTAGTTGTTTGTAGCTCTTTTTTAACTGCTAATAGTGATATATATTTGGATGCAGGAAAAAAAGATTATGCTAACTCTAAAACAAAAATAGATGGTACAACTTACACAGTTGGAACAACACATAGTTATGAGAACTCTACAATACAATTAAACTATCAACAAGATAGTGTGGATAGAGAAAATCCAATTACACATAAATCTATTGATACTTTACATGTAAAAAAATACAATCTAAACTACAAATATAATTTCAATGAACATTTTGCACTAAAAACAAGCTATATTAAAATACTGGATAACCTTGCCCCAACAGACCAAGGAAAAATTTACGGTATTGGTGGAATATACAATATCAATAAAGGTTTAGGTGTAGCACTTGATTATTATAAAAGTGATTATGAAAAATTTAATGTAAATCAATATGACTTATCTATTTTCAAAGGTTTTAAAATAGGTGAAACAAAACTAAAAGCAAGTGTAATTGCAAAAGCTATTGATATAGATGGGGACAATTACGCAAATTATACTTTCAAAGATAAAGATTATTTTACAACTGGTGTAAAACTTGGTATGAACCACCAAGGATATGTAGCAGGAGTTGGTGCTTTTTTTGGAAAAAGAGCCTTTACAGTTATGGATAGTGGAAATAAAGTGCAACATCATGCAATGGAACAGGACAAAACATATATGGTAAGTTTTGGGAAAAAATTCAAAAACTTTGATATAATCGCAAAATACTCGTATCAAAATGGTAAAGAATTACCAGAAAACCAAGATGATGTAGATACAAAAGTGACATCATTGATGATAAAATATAAATTTTAAAAGGAAAATAAATGATAAAAAAATTACTTCTTACAACAATTCTAGGAACTACAGGTTTTTTATATGCAAAAGTAAATGCTGTAGTAAGTATATTGCCTCAAAAGACTTTTGTTGAAGCAATTGGTGGAGATAAAGTTAATGTTGCTTTAATGGTAAAACCAGGAAATTCACCTCACACTTATGAACCAAAACCATCACAAATGAAAGATATAAATAATGCTGATATATATTTTTCAATCGGTGTTGAGTTTGAAGAGGCTTGGCTTCCTAAATTTGCAAGCCAAAACAAAAAAATGATAATTGGAAATATTGCAAAAGGTATTGAAAAGCTACCAATGGCTGAACATCATCATGATGAAGATGAGCATAAAGAAGAAAAAGAAGATCATAACCATGAAGCAGATAAACATGAAGAGCACGATCATGATGAACATGCAGAGCATGAACTTGAGCATGATGCTTTAGACCCACATATTTGGACAAGTACAGCAAATGTAAAAATCATAGCAAAAAATATTTATAACTATTTAGTAAAAATAGATAGTAAAAATAAAACACACTATAAAAATAATTATGAAAAATTTTTAGAACATATCAATCAAACTGATATAACTATCAAAAAGATACTTATAGACACAGCAACTGGTACTAAATTTATGGTATTTCACCCATCTTGGGGATATTTTGCAAGAGATTATGGTCTTATACAAATTGCTATTGAAGCTGGCGGGAAAAATCCAAAACCAAAGCAAGTAGCATATTTGATAGATGAAGCAAAAGAGGAAAAAGTAAAGGCAGTATTTACTGCTCCTGAATTTAGTGATAAAGTAGCAACTCAAATAGCAAAAGAAGTAGGAATTCCAGTAATAAAAGTAAGCCCACTTAATCCAAAATGGAGTGAAAATTTGATACAATTAGCGAATGCTATTGCGAACAAATAAATTTTTATTATATATCTTATTAACACTTTTTCTTAGTACAACTAGCTTTAGTTGTGCTTTATGTCAAATGGACATACCTATAGTAACTGTAGATACAAAAGTATCTACACTACCAACGAAAACACACTTTAAAATCAAATGGAAATTTGATGAAAAATTTGTATCTAATTTAACTCAATATGACTTAAATGAAAATGGTAAATTTGACAAAGATGAAAAAGATGCCATCACAAAAGCTCTTGAAAATTATCTTTATATTTTCAACTATCTTACAAAAATCACTTATTCCAAAAGACATTTCATATCAGATAAAATAGTTGAGATAAAACCCAATATAACACAAATGGTCTTTGAAAATGGTTCTATGTATTACATCTTTGATTTTGATACAGATTTTATTTTACAAAATGATTATACACTTAATATCAAATTTGAAGATACTCAAGAAAATTTCAACTTCACTTTAAAAGATATAATTCTAGACAATTATCAAAATAAATATCAAATAAAACCATCAGAACATTTTGCACAAATCATTTTCAATGACCATGCAAGTGTATCAAAAATGCTTCCTGTAAAAGATGAAAATACAACTGTTCAAGATATAAAAACTCAAAAAGAAGAAACTATAAATATAGAACCAATCAAAACAAATAGTTTCCTTGAAGAATTATCTCAACAACTTAAAATATACAAAGAAAAAATCCAAACTCTTTTAAGTGATATTAAACAAAACAACTCTATTAGTTCTTATCTTTGGCTACTTTTTTTCTCATTTATTTATGGTATTTTACATGCCCTTGGACCTGGTCATGGGAAAAGTTTAGTTGGAAGCTATTTTTTAAGCCAAAATCGTTCTGTTTTAAAAGCTTTTAATATCTCTTTACTTATAGGAATTGTACATACTTTTAGTGCATTTTTTCTAACAGTTTTTATCTATCTTGTTTTAAATTTATTATTTGTAAGTTTTTTAACAGATATTGAATATGTGGCTACAAAATTAAGTGCTATCATTATAATTTCTATAGCTTTATATCTTATATATAAAAAATATAAGACTACAAATAAACTTTCATTTACTACACACAATCCTAATAACACTAGCTGTGGATGTAGTGGATGTAATACAAAAAGTGAAGACTTAGGAGTTATCTTAGCAGCTGGTATTGTACCCTGCCCTGGTACTGTGACTATTTTTATCTTTACATTTGGACTAGGAATTTATTATGTTGGATTTTTAAGTGCAATTTTTATGAGTTTAGGAATGAGCTTAATTATCTTTGTCACTGCATACTTAAGTATAAATGTAAGAAAAAAATCCTCATCAAATGCAACTTTGACAAAACTATTTGAATATGGAAGTTTAGTGTTTATACTTGGTTTGGGATTATTTTTACTTATTGTTTAGCTTCATAAACTTACGAGTTAAAATGTCTATATAACTCCCTTGACATATTCTCTACCAAATATGATTTTAGGGAATTATCTGTAACTATTTTATTAAATATCTCTTCATTTGTACTTCTTTTGTCTAATATCATTTTTAAGAAGAATCCTTTATTAAACTGCTCTTCAAACTCATCATAACTATTTACTTTTGCAATATCTTTTAAATCATCATTCTTTTTATGAGCTTCAAGTGGTTGTTCATAAAAGCTAAGTCTATCTTCATCACTTAAATCAAGTCCAAAGAGGTCATTGATTTTTTGAATCAAACTATTTAAGTCCTCCTCCTCTTTCTCTTTTCTTCTACTACCTCCAGAGCTATATCCTTGCAAAGGTTCGGCTACTGTAGTTGCTAAGGATAAATCTTCCCCATTTACCTCATCACCATTCATCCTTTTGAGTTTATAAAAATCAAGACTAAGAAGATTATCAAGTTCAACTTTACTGATACTATCTTTTGGAAACTTTTTAATAAGTCCTCCAAGATAGATATACATCTCATAAAGTGAAGTTTTTTTAATAGGATATATTTGTATCAAAAAGTTATAAGCCCTAAAGAACTTAATCACATAAGTTTTAAACTCATCCTCTTTTGTACTATCTTTTATCTGCTTAAATCTCTCTATTGCTATACTTACAAGATTGTCCATATTTGCTATATCAGCTGAATCTCTTTTCTCTTTAAGATAAAGTTTACAATACTCTTTTACATCATTGTCATAACAGACATGAAACTCATCTATTTTATGATAAAACTCAAATACAATATTTGGATCGGTCATCTCCTCTATATTTGAACTTGTATAGTATCTTGCAAATGATTCTTTGATAGTTTCTGCTTTATTTACAAAATCCAGTACAAAAGTATTGTCTTTGTTTTTTGTGACGCGGTTGAGCCTTGAAAGAGTTTGTACAGCTGTCACACCATCAAGCATCTTATCCACATACATAGCACATAGCTTTGGTTGGTCAAATCCTGTTTGGTATTTATCTGCCACTATTAAAAACTTAATACTATCAACACTATCAAAAACCTCTGGTAGTTCACTCTCTTTTATAGCGTTTAAGCTCTCTTCTGTATATTTTACCTCATCAACTTCTAACTCTCCTGAAAAAGCAATCAAAGATTTAATATAAGGATAATGGGTTGCCAAATACTCATCAAGGGCAAGTTTATATTTCAAAGCATGAAGTCTTGAGCTTGTTACTATCATAGCTTTTGCTTTATTTTCTAACCAAAAAACTCTGTTTGTCATAAAATCTTCAACTATGGTTTCTACTTTTTGATTGATATTGTGTTCGTGTAGATTTATAAAACTTCCTATGGCTTTATTTGCTCCCCTTTTTTCAAAGATTGGATTGTCTTTTATTTTTTTACCTATTTTAAAATAGGTATCACTTACCATATAATTTTTAAGTGGGTCTAGGATAAATCCCTCTTCGATAGCTTGTCGCATAGAATATAAATGAAACTCATGAGCCAAACCATCATCTGCTACTCTTCCAAAAATTTGCATAGTTTTATCTTTAGGTGTTGCTGTAAATGCAAAAAAGCTCAAGTGTCTTGTATCTGTAATAGCATCTACCATTTTGTTTACATCATCTTCACTATCACTTTGATACTTTGTATCAAACTCTTTTGCCTCGTCCAAACTTTTTCCACTCAAAGTGAGTTTTAGATAGTTGATATTTTCTCCACTTGTACTTGAGTGAGCTTCATCTATGATGATGGCATAGTTGTGTTTATCTAAACTCTCTATCTTTTTATAAGCATAGGCAAACTTTTGAATCGTAGTGATGATGATTTTTGCTTTTTTTTGTAAAGCAAGAGCTAGGTCATTTGAGTTTTTATTTTTATCTATTTTTACAACTACCCCTTTTGTTTTGTCTAGTTGATAGATAGCATCTTGGAGTTGTTTATCTAAAACCTTTCTATCGGTTATTACTATGACACTATCAAAAATTGAGTTTTCATTTTCATCGTGAAGTTTTGATAATCTATGAGCCAACCACGAAATAGAGTTTGTCTTACCACTTCCAGCACTGTGTTGGATAAGATACTTCTTTCCTGTTTTTTCCTCTTTTACTTTTTGTTCTACTTTTTTTACTACATCAAGTTGATGGTATCTTGGGAATATTGCTATTTTTCTTTTTGGATCTTTTTCATCCTCTTGAAGAAAATAAAAGTTTCTAAATATATCCAAAAGTGAATCTTGAAGCAAAATATCTTCCCACAAATAATATGTTTTAAACTTATCTTTTACTATTGGATTTCCAGCACCATTTTCAAACCCTTGATTGAAAGGTAAAAAGAAAGTATCTTTCCCTTTGAGTTCTGTGGTCATACTCACTTCATCGTTATCTACTGCAAAATATATCAGTGTTCGTGTGTTAAATTCACTGAGTTTACTTCTATAGCTTCTATCTAGCCTAAATTGTTTCTCTGCATCTTTGCTATTTTGTCCTGTGTATTTGTTTTTTAGTTCAATCACAACTATTGGAAAACCATTTAGAAAAACCACCAAATCAATAGAAGTTTTAGCTCCATCTTCAAAGTAAAGTTGGCGAGTAAGTGAAAAGATATTTGAGTTATAGAGTTTTAGAGTTTTTTCATTTTTGTTATTGTTTGGTTTGAAATACACAAGGTGTAAATTTGAAGATAAAGAATAATCCTCAACTCCATCTCGCAAAACTGCTATCAAACCTTTTTGTTTGATGTTTGTATCTATCATATCTATAAGTTTCTCTTGCCAGTTTGAAGCTCTTGTTTTTTTAAACTCTTCTAAAAGCTCTTTTTGAGTCGCTTCTAGAAATTTAAAAAGTTCCACTTTATTGATACAGCTTTTTCTGTCAAAATCACGGCTAACACTTTGGGTAAATCCACTTTTGATAAGGGAGTTTTGTATCGCTTCTTCTATATCTTTTTCTTTTATGTGTCCCATTTTTTAACCTTTGATTTGATACTTTTGTTTTGCATTTTCTATAGCCTTGTGAAGTCGTTTTTCAAACTCCTCTTTTGGTGGTAAGATTGTAAGATATTTTGCCACATGAATATCACTTTTTTCAAGTTCAAGTAGCTCTATTTGTTCTTCATTTTTATCACTGCAAAGTATAATTCCCAAAGGTGTATTTTCATCTTCCTCTTTTTCATACTTTTCTAAATATTTCAAATATAACTCCATCTGCCCTTTATACTCTGATTTGAACTTGCCTAGTTTTAAATCAAAAGCAACCAATCTTTTTAATTTTCGATTATAAAAAAGCAAATCAATATAAAAATCATCTTCACCTATTTGAACTCTTTTTTGTCGTGCTATAAAGGAAAATCCATTTCCAAGCTCTAAGATGAAGTTTTCAATATCTCGTAAAATTGCATCTTCCAAATCTTTTTCCAAATATCTATCATTGAGTTCTAAAAAGTCCAAAACATAAGGGTCTTTTAAAACCATATTTGGAGTGACAACTCCTTCTTTTAGTTTGTCTATCTCATAAGTGATAAGTTCATCTGGCTTTTTTGATAAAGCTGTTCTCTCAAATAGCATAGAGTCTATTCTATCATTTAATGTTCTAGTACTCCACTTATCAAGTTTTGTCATCTCTATATAAAATGTTCTTTTTAACTCATCTTCTATATAAATCAAAGTTTTTAAATGTGTCCATGTTAATTGTGCACTCAGTGCGTACACAATCTTTTCATCTCTAAAAACTTTATAAAATTTAATCATATTGATAATATTTCTTTTTGCATAACCTTTCCCAAACTCTTGGCTCAATTGTGCACTCACTGCGTGCACTATTTGTTCTCCATAATTTGCTCTTGAGTTTTTAAGTATATCTTCTTGGATTTTTTTACCTATATTCCAATAAAGTAGAGTCAAAGATGAGTTTACACTTATAGCTACTTGCTCTTTTGTAGATGCTATTAAAGATTTTAACTCTTTTACTAAGTTTTTATTTTCTATTAGTTCACTCATATTTTGACTCCTTGATTATTTTATAATATTTCTATTTTACCCGTAACTGCTTGACTTATAAGTGCCTCTTTTGCAAGTTTTAGTTTTTTGATACTTTGTTTTGTTTTTTCTATGGTGTTATCAAAATGGATGAGTTTTTCATCTAGGTATTTTGATATTTGTTTTTGTTCTTCTAATGATGGAAAAACTATGTTAAAATTATTCAAGTCTTCAAAAGACAAGCCTTCTCTTGAAGTTCCAACTTGATTTATAAAAACTTGGTCTTGTCCGTAATTTATAGATAAAAATAAAGATATATATTTATAATAAGCTACTTTATGATTTATTCTAATTATACAAACATGTTGGTTTACATTTCCATTTTCAAAACCAATGGGAATATAAGCAACTCTTCCAATTGATGCACCTGTAATATTTATTAAAATATCTTTTTCTTGAAGTTGACTTCTTTTCATTTGATTATGAACTTCATTTGAGATATATGCAACATTATCTAAAGATAAGCCTTTAAAATGTATATTTTGGCTCCTTAATAAAGGGATTCCTTCATCTAAATAAGTTTCAGAACCACCTAAAGGTGTAGAACCACTTGTAATTTTTGGAGTAAAATACTTTAATTTTTTAACTTCCCATTCTTTAGGAATATCACCTAACCACTCAACACAACTTGGTTTTAGTTCGTCTTTTTCTCTTTTGATAGTTTGTAGTTTTGAGTTTTGTTCTACTACTCTTAATTTTCCCGTTACTACTTCGCTTATTAAAGATTGTTTTGCAAAGTCTAATTTTGAGATAAGTTGCTCTTTTTTTAAGATAGCATTATCAAAGATTTTACTTTTTTCATCTAAAAAATTTGCTATTTTTTGTTGTTCTATTTTTGATGGAACTAAAAGTCTCGCATTTTTTATCAAATCTTGATTTAATAATTTAGCTCCATAAATATTCTTATTTGCATATTCAATTAAATACTCACCTAAAGCATAATACCAAAAATCTAAATTAACATTTTTATTATTTAAAAATGATGCTATTGCTTCATTTGTATACAAATCAACTGTATTAAAACTCATTTGTCCAACTGATAATTTAAAACTATAAAGTAAAGAACTTTTTGGAACTACTTTAATATTACAATCTATAATTGCATCATCTGATAATCTTTGTTTAGCATCACTAATGTATTTATCTTTAATATCTGAAATAGAAACCCAAATATTATCTCCAAAAAAATATTTATCTTTTGATGTAGATGGAGTTGAACCAATTACATAATTTAAAATATATTTTAAACTAGCTTTTTCCCAATCTTTTGGTAAATAATCAATCCAATGTAAACCACTTGGCTTTAGCTCATTTTGATCTGCTATTCTATATTTCATTAGGCTAATAGCTCTTTTAAATCATCATTTATACTTGATTCAAGTTCTCGAATATCACTCATAATATCTTCAAAACTATCAAGCTTTTTGTACTCATAAAAGTGTCTTGTAAATGGCAGTTCATAACCTATATTTTCAAAAGTTGTTTCATCCATCCACGATGAGACTAAGTGAGGTTTTACCTCCTCTTTAAAATACTCTTTTATATCTTTCTTAAGAGGGATTGACTCTGTATCTTTTGCTATGAGTAGATTAAGCTCTGCTGGTTTTAATTTAATATTTAAACACTTTTTAAACTCATCTTTTGAAGAGAACTCTTTTTTCTCATCTACTATTTTTTGAAGTATTTTTACTATTTCATCTTTTTGAACTAGTTTTTCAAACTTCTTATCATCTTTTAACTCTTCAAGATTTTTTGGTCGCTCGATTGTGATTTTTGTATATCCAAAATCCTTATTATCAAAGATTTTTGAGTATTTAGAGTTTTCAAAAGCTTTATATATTTTTTCTATCTCAGGAATTTGCTCTTTTGAGTCTATATATTTTCTTTTACTTCCCAATGATTTTCTCATAGGCTTTGAAAAATCACTCGCGTTTACTAACTGAATTTTCCCTTTTCGTTTTTTCTCTTTTTTATTTGTAAGTACCCAAATATAAGTAGAGATTCCAGTATTGTAAAATAGATCTGTAGGAAGTGAGATGATACCCTCTAACATATCAGATTCGATTATCCACTTTCGTATATTACTTTCCCCTCCTCCTGCATCACCTGTAAAAAGTGGTGAACCATTGAAGATGATAGCTATTCGGCTTCCGCTTTCATCATCTACCATTTTACTAATCATATTTTGTAAAAACAGCAACGAACCATCACTAACCCTAGGAACTCCTGCTCCAAATCTTCCTGAAAAACCATAAGTTACATTTTCACTTGTTACATAACTTTGCTCTTTTTTCCACTGTACCCCAAAAGGTGGATTTGAAATTAAATATCTATAGTGTTTCCCTTTGTGTCCATCATCTGTGAGTGTATTTCCAAAAACTATATTATTTGTATCTTGCCCTTTGATAAGCATATCAGCTTTACATATAGCATATGATTCATCGTTTATCTCTTGTCCATAAAGTTCTACTTTTGCATCTTTGTTTTGCTCTAAAATATACTTTTGCCCAACAGAGAGCATACCACCAGTTCCACAACAAAAGTCAGCTATAGAGATAACTTTCCCTTTTGTTTTTATCTCATCACTTTTACCCATAAAAAGCATCTTCATACAAAGTTCTATTACTTCTCTTGGTGTATAGTGGTCTCCCGCTTCTGCATTTTCTTTAAACTTTCGTATAAGCTCCTCAAAGATATAACCCATAGTTTGATTATCCACTTTGTTTGGATGTAAATCTACATTGTTAAACTCTTGTATCACATGGAAAAGTTGATTATTTTTTGCTAGTTTGTCTATATCTTTGTTGAAATCAAAGTGAGCGATAATATCTTTGATATTTGAAGAAAAACCTTGTAGATAGGCTATAAAGTTCTCTTTTAGATTGTCTTGGTCATCAATTAAGTTATCAAAACCAAAAGGGGAAATATTGTAAAAATCAAGCCCATCAAGTTCAGTTTTGATAAGCTCCTCTTGAGACTGTTCAGGGATAGACTCATATAGTTTATAAGCTTTTAGTATATCATCTTTTTTTTCACTGATTATCTCATCAAATCTTTTGATTACACACATTGGAAGTATCACATCGCCATATTTTTCAGGTTTGTAAACACCTCTTAAACTCTCTGCTATTTGCCATATTAGATTTATCTTATCATTGAAATTTGTCATTAAATACTTTCTTATTTTTATAGATATTATTTTATCTAATGTAGAACATATTTTAGATTAAAACTAGACTAACTATGATATTTCCTTATGTTAAGCTTAATAAGACATAATAGTTACATCTACTAAAGGATAATTATTTTCCTTTAGTTATACTTTCATTACTTTTAAAATAAAGGAAACAAAATGGCTTGCGATACAGGTGCAAAACCAATAGAAGAAGTTGAAACAGTAGTTTCTAATGACAATACAGAAAAAAAGGAAAAAAATATGAGTTCAAGTTTAGTTTTAAGAAAAGCCCCAGAGTTTAAAATGGATGCATACAATGCAAAAACAGGTCACTATCAAGAAGTATCAAGTGAAGATTACAAAGGAAAATGGAGTGTTGTATGTTTTTACCCAGCAGACTTTACATTTGTTTGTCCAACTGAAATTGCAGCAATGAATGCAAAATACGATGAGTTCCAAGAACTTGGTGTTGAGATTTTAGCAGTATCTACTGATACAAAATTCTCTCACAAAAGATTCGTTGAAACTGAGCCATTATTAAAAGGTTTACAACTTACTATTGGTGCAGATACTACAGGTGTAGTTTCTAGAGCATTTGGTGTTATGATTGAAGAAGAAGGTATAGCACTTAGAGGAAGATTTTTAATCAATCCAGAAGGAACAGTAGTAGCTCAAGAAGTTCAAGCACCATCTGTTGGAAGAAATGTAAATGAATTCTTAAGACAAGTAAGAGCTTGGCAACATGCAGAAAAAACTGGAGAAGTTTGTCCAGCAGGATGGGTTCCAGGTAAAAAAACACTTCCAGTAAATACAGACGTTGAACAAATGACTGGTAGAGTTGGTGATTATATTACTATTGAAGAGATTATGGCATAATCTCTTCATCTGTAAAAAGAATAAGAACTGTTAATAGTTCTTATTCTTAACAACACTCTCGTTCACACTTACTTAAAGCATAAATAGCTTCTTCATCTCCAGCATTTTAAAATAGTTCATCTAAATAAAAAGAATTAGAACAAACAAGATACAATAACTCTTCTTTTTCATCATCTTTTGGGTCTCTTGTATAATACGCTTTTGGAATCATTTATAGGATTTAGTGCTTATAAATTAGCAACCATAATAGGTGGAGTAAAAAAACTTTTCAGATAAACTTAATACTTTTTTAATATTTTTAATTTGTTAATAATAATTATCTTTTATTTAGTTTAA
>Ga0209345_10000854_pt1 | contig 39114 bp, 31 predicted proteins | sample Cruoilmetagenom7_FD_187294 | JGI IMG/M metagenome (GOLD analysis project Ga0209345, IMG submission 187294) | Oil polluted marine microbial communities from Coal Oil Point, Santa Barbara, California, USA - Sample 7 (SPAdes) (version 2) | ecosystem: Environmental > Aquatic > Marine > Oil seeps ...
CTTGAGTTGCATGAAAGCGCACTGGGATATCGAAGTTGATTATGATTATGTGCAGGTCAAAGCTAATGATGATGCGCTTGCCGGGAATCATACTAAGGTTAATAACCAGTATTACGAAATTAATGACTTTATTACTGGCAAATCTGCTGATATTACGGGTTCAGAAGGAACTGAGGGCTGGGTTGACCTCACCTTTGATTTAACAGCTTATGCAGGACAGACAGTTACCTTTAGTTTTCATTATGAAACCGATCAGAATACTGGTGGTTATGGCTTTATTGCCGACGACCTCGTGATCAAACAGTCCGGAACCGAGATTTACACAGATGGGGCTGAGGTTGCTGATGCAGTAACTTTGGACGGTTTCTCTCGAGCGTCTGATCAAGCTCCGGGTTTACCTCAGAACTACTGGATTCAGCTAAGAAGCTCGAATGGACGCGATGGCGGTTTTGCTAACACCTTCAATAGCCCCGGAGTGTTAGTCTGGTTTGGTGATGAGAATTATAGTGACAACAAAGTTGGTGCGGATGACCATCCTGGTTATGGCTTTACCGGTGTAGTGGATGCTGATCAAAATATTATTATGAATGGCTCAAACCCTGGCAGCACCTTGACGCAAATTAGAGATGCGGCATTTAGTCTTTATAATCAGAAGTCGACCAGTAACGATAATCATTTAAGCGCAATTTCAGTATTTGATGACTCCAATGACTATTCTTCACCACAGCAACCGGCTTCTGGCCTTGTATTACCAGAACATGGTTTTACGATGGAAGTGCTCAATCAAGCTGCAAACTCAAGTACTGCAACGGTAAAATTAAGTGCTACTCCTCTTGAGTTAACGGCAGGTTTTGAGTTCCAGCGTAATTTCCGAGAAGTTTCTTTTACCGATGAAACGGCAGGCGGGATTCCTGGTTATACCTATGAGTGGAATTTCGGTGATGGGTCTGCTGTCTCTACTGAAGAAGCGCCGGTTCACACTTATACAACTAGTGGTAGTTATACGGTGACATTAACTGTGACCGACCAGGACAGCACTGTAAGTGTTGTTGAGCAAGTTGTTGTTATCGGTGATGTCTTATCTGTCGATTTCACGGAAACTGTTAATGGCTCGGCTGTTGAGCTTGAAGCCAATATTATTGGTGGTGTCGAGGCTTATAGCGTGCAGTGGGATATGGGCGATGGTAATCAGGTGACTGGTTTGACAGCAAGCCATGGCTACAACCTTACTGGAACCTATACCATTACTATGACAGTCACCAGTGATGACAATCAAGAAGCCCAGGCATCGAAGCAAGTTAGTGTTGTTGCACCGTTAAACGTTAACTTCACTTCAACCCGTAACAACTTGACCGCAAGTTTTTCGAGCACTGCAACTGGTGGTGATGGTAATTATACCTATAGCTGGGATTTTGGTGATGGAAATGACAGCACTGCTAAGTCACCTTCCCACACTTACTCAGAGGGCGGTACTTACGAAGTAACTTTTAAGGCTACCGATGGCACCGGTGTTGAGCGTGAAATGACTCAGTCAGTGACGGTAAACGATCCTCCGTCAAGCGGCGGCGGTGGCGGCGGTAGCACTAACTGGTTGCTGCTTATGTTGTTAGGCTTGGTTTTGTACAGAAGACGTTAATACCATTTAAGTTTTACAGCTCCAACGAAGAAGCCGTGCTTATTGCACGGCTTTTTTTGTTCATCGCATATTACGTAAGTTTTAGGATGGGTTTACCCAAGGGGGCAGACCGAGCGGAGCCTGCCCTCTGGGTGCAATGCCAGTGTAACCCATCATTGTGCTACGAAGGTGTGAATTGATGGGTTACGCCTGTGGCTAACCCATCCTATGTTTCTAGTGATTACTTGAAATTAAGCGATTTTGGATTGAGCTGTTTACTCGTCACATGCGGTTAGGTTCGGGTCTGAACTGATCGACATGTCAGCCCAATTAATCCTCTATTAGCACTATCCTTCAAGGTCTAGCGAGAGCACGGCTTTTTTGTGCATATAATTAGTGACTTAAATCACAAAATGATCAAATTCATAAGTCATTAATGACTTGCTATGTGGTTTTTCGAGTCGGTTACTTCTGCTAATGACTTGCTGATATAAGACGCTTGTTTGAAATTCGCTCTTTTTATTTTAATTGTCTGTTTGAAATTGATTTAAATAAACTTAAATTACAAAAGGTTGCAAACCTATTTTGGTATGAAAACGTCTCTCCAATCTTGCCTCAGTTGTTTTAAACTAGTGTTTTTTACAATTAGTAAAACTGATGCTATAACCTCCTTGCCTTATAAAAACTAATTCAAGGCAAAGAGAGGAATGCTTGTAGCCCTGCACAAACTATAAAAAGGCTATAAGCGTGCAGTCAGCTTAAAAACCTAGGGGGTAGCATATGCTGAAGAAATCTTTCCTAAACAAGTTGTTATTGGGGGCGTCACTGATTGGTGGTTCCTTAATGGCAGCTTCCGCGAGTGCGAATGTCGGCGTTGCTTTTGTTCATGGCACAGGCCAGCAAAGCGATGCTTATAACGATTACTGGACTGGCTCAATGATCCAATCAGTCGTTCAGGGCTTACCGAACTCTAGCAATTATACTGTCATTAACTGTGACTTTACTCAATACATGTGGGACAGCCGTGCGTCAGGTTGTTTGGCGACCCAACTCACTAACTTCATTAACAATAAAGGTATCACCCAGATGACCCTCATTACTCACTCTAATGGTGGGAATGTGGTGCGCTGGATCCTGTCAAACCCAACCTGGGATAGTCGTTTTCCAAACATCATTAATAAGACCAAAGAGGTGATTGCTCTAGCACCTTCTAGTGGCGGAACACCATTAGCTGAAGCGGTATTAAACGGTAATGGTTTTGAGCAGTCTCTCGGTTGGTTGCTTGGTTATCAAAATGATGCGGTACGTCAGCAGCAGGAATCTTGGATGACGAGCTACAATGCCAACTGGCTTTACGGTACATCCGGTCGCCCAAGTTTACCCAAGCCATTCGTCAACGTAGTGGGTACTGACGTTGAGTCAGCGATCTGGGATGGTGACAGTTATTGCGGCGGATATTCGCAAAATGTCGGTCTTGAGTTCACGCAAAACTGGCTCGACAGCTGCTCAGATGGATTCCTCAATTGCAGTTCGCAAAGTGCTGCCGGTTCGGTCTGGTTCTACGATAAATGGTACACCAAAGGTGGTGAGCCACTCAGTCATGCGCAAAGCCGTCGCAACTGTTTCTATTTAGACTCATACCTACGTAATCGAATTTAAGGAGCCTGTCATGAAGAACATAATATTAATTACTTCAACAACGCTGGCTCTAATGATGAGTTCAGCAGTTAGTGCCAATACCATTACTAAAAGTGCTGACACAACTAGTTATAGTTTTGCAGTTGCTCAGGACAACAAATTTGTCATCAATCAAAATGAGCATATTCCAGCGACACAAAGCCGCGAATACAGTCTGGATGTCAATGGTCAATCATTACAACGCGGTGTCTCATTAACCACCAGCGCGCCAGGTGCTCTGGTTCGTATCTCAGCAGCGGATGGTCGTTCAGCGGTTGAGCCACAGATGATGAACATCAGCCAGAAAGGTGGCAAAAGCTTCGCCAAAGGTAGTGGTTTTGACATGTTGGTTGATAGTAATGCCATGCAAGCACAAGGTATTGGTTTTCAACGTGGAACCACCGGTTTTAAGTTAGCTGATAATTTGGGCCAGGGTGAGTTTACCTTGCAAACCAACCAGAAGCTTAATCCAAACGGCAAGTACCGCATCAATGTATTTGAGAAAAATAGCGATACAGCTTTATATCTCAAGTCAGGACAGGGAACTTACTTCAGAAACGATACGCTTAATATTAGCGCTAATGTTTTTGATCGCGGTCAGGCACAAACTATCCGCAACATCAAAGCTCGTTTAGTATCACCAACAGGACAAAGTTATCCAGTAATATTCAAAAAATCAGGTGATGGTTATCAAATCAAGATGCCAATGAAAATGGCGGCTGATAATGTTCCTGGTGCTTTATGGGAACTACACACTGAAGTTAAAGCCCATGTAAATGGTAAGTTGATTCAGCGTAACGGTCGCGTACCATTCTCCTATGACGAGATGACTGCTTCGGCTGGAGGCAATGTGCAAATCGTCGGTGGTGACAAGAACCTGAAAGCTATGGTTCCAGTTAAAGTCAAAAAAGACAGTCGCTTTGAAGTGCGTGGTGTTTTATACGGAAGCGATAAAGCTGGTAATATGAAACCTATCATGGTGACCCATACTGCGGATAATCTAAGCCGTGGTGCAGGCCAAATCATGATGGAATTCGATGCCAAAATCTTAGCCAGTAGTGGCCTGAGGGCACCTTACGAGCTGAGGAATGTAGAACTACGAGATCAAAGCCAAATGGCAATTCTAAAATAGTAACTTATGTTTTGATTAATTCAGGCAGCTTCGGCTGCCTTTTTTATACTTCAAAAGTTTTTAGTTATCCAGTAGACTCCACTTAACACAACGAACAAGGACAGGGACGTGAATTATCTCATTGGGGCATTATTTGGAATCTTATTAGTTTTGGTTGTGCTTGGCGGCTTTACCTATTTGCATTATTTGGAAGTCGATTCAATCAAACAGGAAATAGAGCATAACAGCCAAAGCCCACAGGCTAAACCGGCAGAAAAACTTTCCCATAGCCCAGCAAATCCTGCTAGTCAAAATATCGCAAATAACAAGCGACAAAACTTGTCTGTCCAAAAGCAACAAAATTCTACATCTACAAAACCGGTGATTTACACCTGGACTGATAGGAAGGGTAATAAACGATTTTCAGAAACACCACCATCATCAGGAAACTATCAAGTGCAGGAACTATCAGGTGAAGGCTTTAGCGTGATTCCAATGGAACGCGTCAAACCTGTTCAAAGAAGCACAAGCTCCGAGCGCAAAACTAATAATAGTTACCAAACCCCAGCAATCATCAAACAACAGCTCTTGTCGCAGAATCACACTCATTGCCGATGGGTAGTTGGCCGTGCCTATGAAACTTACTTAAAAATAGAGCAGCACACAGGGCCGAACCGAAGTATTTACTGCGATGAATACAAAGAGCGATTAATAGAAATGCGTAAGTTAGCTAGAGAGGGCGAAGCCTGTTATTACCCTTACAGGTACTCACCTAAATGTTAAATGGAAAGTTGTAAGGAATTGCAGCGCGAGTAGCTACGAGGAAGTTATAACACCCCCAGACTTTACCTCCTTTCAATGTTTACTCTTAACAGCTTTTTTTACTAAGGCTTTAAAGATGGCGCGCTGTGATTTCATGTATAGCAAAAACTCGGGATGCCATTGTACCCCCAACACAAAAGGTATGGCTGGAGCTTCGATAGCTTGAACAATGTTATCGGCATCTTTGCCGGTAACTACTAAGTTTTCACCGACCTTATCAATTCCCTGATTATGTAGGCTGTTAATCTTGGAAGGTTTGCTGCCCGTAATGGACAGGAGCAGGCTGTTACCGACTTCTGTGGTGTTCGATTTATAGAGGGTTTTTAACGGAAAAATAGTCCACCGATTTGAGGTTTTTACACGATACAGATGCAGTTGCTGAAACAGTGTTCCGCCACAAGCAACATTAAGCAATTGCGCGCCTCTGCATATTCCCAGCAACGGCAGATTTCGCTTCAAGGCATCTTTAATGATTTTCATTTCAAAGGCATCGCGAGCGCTATCGTATTTTGGTTCTACTTCCGGCTCGGTAGCATATAACACGGGTTCAACATCATGCCCGCCAGTGATCACCACGCCATCATATTCGTGCTGAAGTTGTTCGTCGCCTGGTCGCAATTGTAGCGGGCGTCCACCGTAGAAACGGATGGCCCATGCAACCAGCAACCTGGGGCCAAAAGCGCCTTTGTTGGGTCCTGTAATCGCAATTACCGGTTTAGCCACTGCTTCTCCACAATCTTATCCCAGCTAGTGAAAAGCCGCTTCAAAGGGCTGTTCAAATATTTCTCGTAAGCTTGGCAACAAGCTTGTAAGCGATTTTCATCCGCGGCCAGACGTTCGACCTCAACCCAATCGTTCCATGCCTGGTATATTCCCCACTGCGGGTTATCAATATCGCAGTCGGGTAGCCGATAGTGAAACGTTGGACGTGCCTTAATCAGTTCATCGTCGGTTTTATCAAGCACCCGCTGCTCATCCAAATGCTTAAACAGGGGCAGCATATCCAGTGCTCGGTTGCGGGTTGGGTTATCACCCAGGTAGTCATCAATCAGATCTGATAGTTCCGGCCAGTAATCGGTTTTGATGATTTTCTTAATGTATGCAGCGGGGAAGGGGTCGACATAGCTGGTTATGCGGCGCGTAAGATCAATATCGGCACGTTTATAAAGCCAACCATAGAGGCACATGAAAGCTTTCAAACAAGCAGTAATATGCTTTGCTTCATGGCTGGCCAATTCAGGGTTAAGCTGCATGCCGAATGCATTAACGGCTCTGTCAGCGGTACCTTTAGCCCCTTTCTTGTGTAAGCGCTTAACTAAGCCCTCAACCTCATTCAATCTGTCCCAAGGCAGAGGTGGACTAATAACTTCTACCGGCACCAGCGCTTTTGCCGCCCATGCCAGCAACTCTTCTGTTGAGCGGTTCACCTGATCCATGAATGTTTTATTATGCTGCTCCTTGCGGCCCAGTTTTTTTATATAGTCGTAATCTAATTCGACGCCCCAGTCCCCGCTATTATCACCTTTTAAGGTTCGCGCATATCGACCATCAGAGGAAATCGTGAGGCTAAAATGATTGGAGACCAATGCAGCGAGTGTATCAAGTTCAAGACCACTCATTTCAAGCTCCACGCCAATTCGCCGCTTTTTCCCCTCAGCATTTTCTAGCCACGGAGGTGATTTTAATTGTGGGTCTGCTTTAGGCATTTAGTACCCCTTAAATTAAATTCAAAAACGAATGATAGTGATGCGCGATGCATAGCTTTTGAGCTTGGACATCGTGAAAGCTCTATTCGCTCACTCGATTCACAAATCTAAAGTGTTGCGATCTAAACCAGCAGCTTCATAATTAAGACTAAACGATTAACCACAGGGCAACAACCTAAAAACTAACTGCATTATTCTTTAGCTCGTGCTAATTTAGTGTCTAGCATCAATAATGTCGGACTGTATGGATAGACGGAATCGAGACAGACGTTTAAGAGCACGCGAGAAGCTGACAACAGCGCTTCTGGTGCATATTAGTTTATGGGCGCTGTCGATTGTGATTCTGGCATCAATCGTAACTTTTCTGACTACCTACCAATCCACTCGCGAACAATACATTCAGCTCTTAAAGCAGGACATTGCGCCCAAGCTTGAAAAGAAGCGCTGGAAGTTTGATCAGGTTCAATCTCAGGCGGATATTCTGGCTGAGCAGTTTTTGCAGCGTTATCAGCTTTTAAAGAACAATCCTCAATCGAGTATCGACGCTTTCGATAACTGGTATGAGGAAACCTCGCCAGGAGTCATGCGCCTTAAAGCTGACTTTAACCGGGGTGAAAATGTCGACTTTGCTTTGTTTGAAGATGTTTCGACCTTTGCTGGCCCACGCAAGAGCCCGATTGATGATGAATTAAAGGTGCGTGTCATTGCTGCCCAATATACTTTGAATGAACTCGGGCCCGCCTGGCATCATCAAGTTGCTAATAGTCATTTTTCTTTGCCAGAAAATATCATCGTCATGTATTCGCAAAAAGAGCCATGGGGGCTGCTTGCTGATAAAGATTTGGTGATAACCGACTTTTCGGTGGTTCGATCAACTCTGCAAGAGTTTAATCCTGAGCGCGAATCGCTGTGGACAGGTTTGTATTACGATATTTCCGCGGACTTCTGGGTGATTACCTATCAAAAACCAGTGGACTTCGAGGGAAGGCATCTGGTCAATGCCAGCTTTGATGTCAGTCTGTCCAAGTTACTGGAAGAGCTGATCGAAAAGAAACAGCCCAATGCGGAACATTTGGTGCTCAACAATAAAGGAGGCCTGATCGCCGCTTCCAATATGTCTATGAGTGTACTCAATACCCATCAAATTTTAACACCCGATAACTATCAGGAACCTTTATATCGCGATCTCTATCAACTGTTAGTAGATAATCATGATTTGAAAAATGGGGTCGTGTTGGACCAAGCCATTGAAGACCATATCGTTATTGTGAACCATATCCGTAGCCTCGACTGGTGGTATTTTACGGTCTATCCTCGCAGCCAAATTCAGATGCAAGCACTGATCTTTCCTCTGAAACTGACGTTAGCCGGTATAGCTTTGGTCGGGCTTATTTTGCTGATGGTTTACTGGCATATCAAAACCGAGGTTTCCAAACCTTTGCAAACGATCGCTAAGGTCGCCACCTTGATGGGGTCAAAGAATTATCAGGACGTGATAGCCGGTGATGCGGTAAACTCTAAAACCCACGGCGAAGTGAAACGCGTCATTGAAGCCTTTAAAACCATGGCGCAACGATTTATAGCGGCACAACAAGAGTTAGAAGCAAAGGTGGACCAGAGAACCGCTGAACTGGCGCAAGCCAACCGGCGACTGGAAGAATTGGCGCATTCAGACGGACTCACAGGCTTACTCAATCGCCGTTCCTTCGATCAGGACCTCGATAAAATCATAAGGACTCCTGAAGAACGATACGTACTGGCGATAGCCGACATCGACGACTTCAAACTGTATAACGACAACTATGGCCACGAAGCAGGAGACAACGCCTTAAAAGCAGTCGCCGCCTACTTGATCAACCAATCAACCGGCAAATGCTATCGCTACGGTGGAGAAGAATTAGCAATGCTGTTAAAACTTGGTGAACTAGATACAATAAAATTAGAGCTGGAATCAATCGTTAGCGGCATAAACGATCTACAGATTAAACATGACTATGGCAACAAAGGCGGCGATTATCTCTCCATCAGCATCGGCGCCGCAGTCATAGCGGCCAATGATTCACCGCAACAGGCCATTAAGCGCTCTGACCAACAGCTTTATAAAGCTAAAGCCGCTGGCGGGAATGTGGTTTACTTTTCTACTGCCCATTAACGCAAAGAAAAAAGGTCACCTTGTATAACTGGTGACCTTGGTTGTTTCTCTTGCTCAGCTGTGGAAACAGCTATTGCTTTACAAGTTCCACGCGCCTATTTTTCGCACGTCCCGGTTCTGCTTTATTACTTGCCACGGGTGCTGCATAACCAACTCCCCAAGGCTTCAAGCGAGCAGCATTAATGCCATAATTACTAACCAAAGCTTGTTTAACAGATTCTGCACGGCGCTTCGATAAGTCAATGTTATAGTCGAAATCTCCCTGGTTGTCGCTATGGCCAACGACTAATAGTTTTAATTCAGAGTTGTCTTTCAATAGCTTGGCTATTTCATCTAGAGTCGGTTTGGACTCTGTTTTAATGCTGGCCTTGTTAGTATCGAAGTACAAGCCATATAAGGCGACCTTTCCGTTCAAGTCTATCTCTTGCGCCATCTCACTGGCCTTTACCATAACTACTTTGCTTTCTTGTGCTTTTTCTTCAACCACATCGACTTGCGCAAACACTCGATCACTTGTGTCCTCGCTATTAGTACGAGCATTTTGGATGACATGCAGTGAGACATAAGCATCGCCCTCTGGACGTGAAATTTTAGCCACTAAATAACGAGTTTTATCATTCTGAGCATTACCAAAGATAAGGGAGAAAACACTGTAGCCAGGAGCGACATATTTGAAATTATTACCGCTTCCTTGTGTCGTGCAGGATTCTGGCCCGCTATTACCGCTACACTCAAAAATGATGTCGGCCTTGTTTTTCGTTAGAGCATCTTTATACGCTCTAAAAACGGCTAAACTGCTGGTACCTTTGGGAGCTCGGTAAGTTATCCGTGTTAATTTTCCTTCCTTGGTGACCATATGCTTAGCATTGTCATTTTTTACCCGTGATGTTAAAGGCTCGACAATAAACTGGAACTCATCAAAATCACTGTAGCTATATTCAATGATCTCAGCACCTTCAAAACGTCCGGTCAGGGGGTGATCTTGAGCATTCTCAACATCAGCCGCATGACTTCCGACTGTCCAACATAATATGCTTATGGCTATTGCAAATATACGCATCATTTAATGACTCCTTTACGATAATCTCGTTCTTTATTCTTGCTTGTTCCAAACTTAAGATGCCGCCCTCATTTTAGTGTAACGCGACACTTTCATTAATACTTAAAGCGACTTAATAACAAAAGAAAGAAATCTTATGGCTCTAAGACAATCCATAACCTATCAAAATACTACCTCAAAAACAGGTACAAAGACTCATAAAATACTATTAATTCAGACTTATCAACCCTTTGGCGGGGCATTGCACTGAGAGGAGAGCCTTACCTTTGTGCAAACAGCGGCACACCGAGGACATGTATTTTTATGATAAAATCAGCCCCGAAATTAAGTAATAAGCCTTATACATCAATAACAGTTCCTATAATAAAAGGGAGTTTAGCTATGACAAAGTACAATCGTTTTGCACATAAACAATCCGGCATTTCCTCAGCAGCTATTATCACTATCATTGCGGTTGCCGCTATTGGCGCGGGCGTTGCCTACTATGCATTAAGTGAGGACAGCTCACCGGCAATGGGTAATGATAGTGTTACCGAGAACATCGAATTATCGAAGCAAGAAAGCTCAAAACAAGATACTGCCGAACAAACACAACAATCTAGTCAAGTGGTTAGCGAAACGCCTAAAATATCGGTAGACACCGAAACTTTTTGTACTCAGCTTGCTGAGGTAGGGAAGGTTTTCAATAAAGAATATAGCGGTGGCAGAGTGAGAGAGAATGCCTCATTTGGCCCAAAGGCTGCCTGTTCCTGGAATGGTCCATCGGTCACAGTCTTTTTTGGCGACAATTCTTATCACCGAATGAGCACTGGATTTGGATCGGAAATCAATGAGGATTATGAAGGACTCGACTTTCCTGCCTTTAAAAAAGAAACCTCAACCACTACCGTCGGTTATGAGATACGGGTTAAGTCAGACAAAGGTTGGACCATTGCGATTAGCGACGGACGAGGGCTTAAGCAGAGTTTAACCAAAGAGCAATACAATAAGATCGCAACTATTGTGAATGAATCATTGAATAAGAATTATTAAGAACTTACCAAAGGTTTTATTTCTCCTATGCATTACCAGAGAGAGGTAATGCATAGAGTCTTAAAAAACTTATTGAGTAAAAGCCAGCCCTGGTAATGGTAATAAAACCCCGAAGTCGCTTTCGCTCATTCGAGGCTTTAATTCTATTTATTCCAGTAGTTATTTGCAGCTGCTACCGTTTGAAAGTTGATCGCAATTACTTGTGATGAAGCTATAAGGTTATCAGCATTATCCTCATAAATAGGTCTAATCTTTTTTCGAACCTCATCTGAAGGTTGAGTATATTTTACCCCCATTCTTGAAAGCTTTATCGCTAACTCATACCCTTCCTGTGCATTATCCGTATTTAAACTTTTTAGCCACTGTTCTGACATGATTTGCTCCTTCTTTTTTGAATGTGAAAGTTAACGTATAGGTAGAGTAGCAGACTGAATATGAGTAAAAAGGAACTGTGTTCAAAATTCATTTAAAGAGTGGTAACACTTAGCGGAATTGAAGAGAGGGAGCAGTTTTCGAGGAAGCAAGGTGCATTATACTTGTTTTTTGTAGCCTCGATGAGCTTGAGCGTACTAAGGGCAGGGTGGCTTCCTTCGGTCGTAATCGAGTAAGAGTTAGTTAGACCTCGAAGTGTTCAAAGTGAGATTTCAGGCTCTATGCCTAGACTTTGAAAAATCTGTACGAATCAAATATTCAAAAAAAAATGCAAACATGTGATCTTTTGACAAAAGTTTCACGACTGCACATTCAAAGTATAGGTATACAAAGACACATTAGAGAGTTTCTCATGAAAAAGTTTACAGCTTTACTGATGGCCGGTTTCGTACATGCACTATTCAATCAAACAGCATTGGCACAGGACGAAAAAACGGCTTTGGTGCCTTTACCTTCGGTTGACGACTTCACCAGAGGTAATGATGGCTGGGCTTTCGCGCTAGGCCTGGGTATTGAGTACGAATCAGCCTACGAAGGGTCGGACGAATTTGGTTTCGAACCCCAGCCTGCTGGTGCCGTTCAATGGCGTAACGGTGATGATATTTTCTACTTTGCAGGTGAGGCACTAGGCTGGCGTGGTCTTCGCGCTGATAAGTGGCTATTCGATGCTGCCGTGGCCTTCGATGAGGGTCGTGAAGAAGGTGATTCTGATGAAGGTCGTTTGGATGGACTCGGTGATCAAGAAGAAGATACTGAATTAGTACTTCAAACACGTTACGCTCTCGATGACGATTGGCGCTATTGGCTGGTGGGGCGAGTCGTGACCGGAGGCGAGGGAAATCTTGGTTTATTCGGAATAGGGTACCGCTTCGGTGATCAACTAGACGGGACTGGCTCTGAAATTAATTTGGTTGGGGTCTTTCACGATAGTGAATATGCCAATAAGGGGTTCGGTATAACCGCACAGCAGTCGGCTGCATCGGGATTGCCAGAAACTAATTTGAGTGGAGGATTACGCTCGATTGGGATTGATTACACATATCGCTATTACCTCAACGATAATTGGCAGATTTTCGGCGAGGCACTCTATGAGCATTTTAGCAGCGACGTTCAGGACAGCCCCATCGCCCGCAGTAACTATGAAGCCGAAGTAAGCGTCGGATTTATATACCTATTCTAAATCGATGAACGCCTCAAGCAAGACACGCCTCAGCGTGTCTTGCTCTCAGGACGTCGCCGTCTTTACTTGTTTAAGGATGCATCGGCGCCGCAGTCATAGCCGCTAACGACTCAGCACAACAAGCCATCAAACGTACAGACCTGCAGCTGTATAAAGCCAAAGCCGAAGGCGGGAACCTGGTTTGTTTTGAGGAGTGAGGGTTAGATAGGGGGATTTGTGGGTGTCCAATAATTTGACTTCTTGAGCTGTTCTTCCACTTCTATTATCACAACTAACGCCCAAGTCACCGGACGAGCGAAACGAAGCTCTAGCACGCTTGTGTGCGTTGGTACAGTTGCTTGTTAAGCGCTTTGATGAACAACTTTTTGTAACTCATATTCTTCTTCACTTAGATAGTTTGGAATATATTCTGTACCAATCGGGAATGTTCCTGGTTCAATTGGGTTTCTTGCCATTGGATTGTGAACAGTAACATAGTCTAACCCTGTAGTTTCAGGTCTATTACAGCAATCCGAATTAGAGTAAATAATGGCGCTTATACCTTTGAACTCTGGATTTAGAAATATATCAATTGGTATGTCAGTGCCATTTGCTTTTGTGACAGCCTCTTTGTAGTGGAAGCCTCCACCAACTGGCTTCATTGTTGCTCTATCAAGTTGGATATATTCATTGCCAATTGGAAAAACTGCTCTGACAATTCTAGGAGGATTAAAATCTGAAGTTGCGTGTCTAATTTGACCACCGTTAATAGCGATAATATAAGGCTCATTTTCTAGAACTATTCCGTCTTTTATATATTGATTATATTTCTTATATTTTTCATCAATTGCAGATGTGAGCCTTAAGATGATTTGTTCGTCAGGGACAGAAGAGGCAACGCCTAGCGTTAGTTCTGGGACGCTGTCAGGTAAACCTTCTTTTCCATTGTTTGGAGCAATGGCCTCCACCCATATAGGTGTATCATTATTTGTAATTTTAATATCAGGTCCATGATTCACGCTATCAATAGAAAAGTTGAAATCTAAAAGGCAACAAGTTAAATCCATTTCCCAAAAACGTGCATAGAAATCTCTTTGGAATTGATCGAAGAAATGATCATCAGCAAATGGTTCGTATCTTTGCCATAAGCTATTAGCTAGTTCCTTGGCAAAGATATCCATGGGGTGATCGCCATCACGAATATTATTGTATGCTTGATCGGGTGCAGTAATTCCGTCTTTGAATAATTCCATGGTTTTATTTTCGATTAGCGCCGTGCTCTGCGACAAATTTGGAGTATAGCGAAAAACTTGTCCGATAGCAGCGGGCATCTATTACTCTGCAATTTGTTCATGCTCTCGTCCCTTCTCTGGGATTTTAGGAAAGACTACGCGTCCAGTCGTGGTGGCAATTGCTTTCCTACATTTCCTAGCATAAGCGGCATCTGAATGGTTCGATAGGTATCGCACGACGTCAAATAGGTCCGGAGTGAAGAGCAAAGCAGTTGAACTTGTCTGAGCCGCTGTTTTACATTTGTCAGTGAATGGATCTTCTCTATCTTCAACGGGGAGCAACCTGTAAGGATTCCCAAATAGAACCCCCTTGGCCGGCGCTTTCACGTCTTCACGCTCAAGATCTTCGTGAATATTTAAGGCAAGCTGTCTTAACTTCGTAACGTTGATTGCTTTATTGTCCTTGCCTTCTGCTTCGCCAACTAGCCGGCCTTCCTTAGATTCAAAAACAGCATCAAACTCAGATTTATCATCTTCATAGTTGTCAGCCTTAAATCCAAGAATCTTTAAGGCATCAATAATAGCAAATTCTAGAGGCTTTCCTGTTTCATATAATAATGCACGGAGCTTTCCAGCATCTCTAAGATCACTCATTAGACTGTCTTTCTTGGACTGAAGATCTTCGATTTTTTCCTCAACTTTTGAAAGGCTTGCAATCAATTTGACTTCTTTATCAAGGTTATAAACATTTGCAGTTGCCCAGTCCGGCTCTGGTGTTAGTTCGGCATCATTTCTCAAAGAAGAATTAAGTGAGGAAACGCACTTTACTAGCCGGGAAGCAAATTGATTAGCCTTATCGTTCCAACGCTCTTCAACACCGTCTTCAAGTTCTATTTCCTCATAGAATGATTCATCATCGAAATTGAGGTCTGGCAACAAAATCATCGCTCCATTTCTAGCCCCTGACTTAAAGATAGCGCCAACAACCTTATCGCCATGCTTCGTTAATAAAGAGGCAGGTACATCATCGTCTAAAATAACCTTGTATTCTGAAGACGCCCCAAACTCTGCCCAATATGTTGCAATTAGCTCTGATTTTTTGGGGGCTAGCTTAATGGCTTTTCCTTTTCGATTCACCGGATGAAGATTGGCAGGTATACACTGGTAGTTGTCATACTCTGTAACTATCCTTGTAGTTTGTCGATTCCTTCCTGTTCCTGAGTATTTCTTATCTCCCGTTGCGATATACATCTGCTCCAATTCTGGTAGAAAGATGACCACACACTTACCTGCTTCGACATTGTCTTTGATCTCTCTTCTCCAGTGCTCACAGCGCTCTTTTAACCTGAAAGATCTATTATCGGATAGTGATGGCTTCCCTTTATATGTGTCGGAATAGCTCATAAAGTTGTAGACGCTTGGCCTAAAAAGGATGATATCCCAATCTAAGAGAGATTGTTCAGAGTCAAAATCACAGTACTCAACATCGAACGAGGCAATATCAAATCCGACTGAAATTATTTTCTTCTTTGCCATATCTAACTCGAAACTCTAAGGGGTATCACATTATATTACCGGAAATTGCCGATAACCTTTTGATTTTAAATTGTTTATTTTTAATGCCCGTTTTTCCAGCTAATACCATAGAAAGCCGGACATTTCTGTTCTGGTATCTATTTCTCTTATCAGGGAGTTTTTGCCCTCAGGGAAAAAGATAAGACCTTATAATAGTTAGGTTTATGGTGATTGCAATGTGTTTGTGGGGTTTGAGTGTTATCAAGTGTATACGAAGAGCTAAAGAGCAGATCACCTAAAGGTACTTCCTTTGGGTGCTTGAATCACCCAAGAGCAGATTCTGATTTTCGTTCAGGCAGGCAATTCTCCATGAATTGCTACTACATTCCCCACATCCCTGTGGGTCAGATGACAACCCTCTGGGTTTTCCTTTGGGGGTAATTTGGTGGCAGTGTATGGTGATACGATTGCGATACTTTGCTGGGATTCGCTTTGCTGATCCTGCCCTAGGGGTACATCGCCAGCCTACTAGTGACTATTAGAGCGGTAGGATAGGGTATAGGTGAATAGTATATTAAATATCGCGTATAATTGACAATATACATTTAAAGGCGTATAAATTGATTTATGAGTACTAATAATCATTCTACAGTCGCGGTGATTACCGGTGACATTATCAATTCCAGGGCTAAGAAGGACTCGAGGGATTGGCTTGAGCCTTTGAAAAAGGCGTTGGCGACTTTGGGTGAGTCTCCTCGTCAGTGGCATGTTTATCGTGGTGATAGTTTTCAGCTGCGGTTGGATAAGCCTGAGTTTGCGTTGGATATCGCTGTCTGGTTGAAGGCGGTGGTGCGTTCGACTAAGGGGCTGGATGTGCGGATGGCGGTGGGGATCGGTGATATGTCGTATAAGGCGGATTCGATTCTTGAGTCGAATGGTTCGGCTTTTGTCCATTCCGGGGATTTGTTTGATGATTTGAAGAAGCGGACGCTGGCGATTAAGACGCCTTGGGATGAGGTGGATGAGTTGTTGAATCTTAATCTGAAGCTGGCTTTGTTGACGATGGACGGTTGGGCTGCGTCGAGTGCTGAGGTGGTGCGTGCCAGTATGCAGATGCCGAACGCGACCCAGACTGAAATTGCTGAAATGTTAGGTATTACTCAAAGTCGGGTCAGTGAGCGACAGAATCGGTCGGGGTTCGATGCTATTATGGAGATGTTGGCTTACAGTCAGAAGCTGATTAAGCGGCATCTATAATTTCATCGTATTCTAAGGATTAGTGGGAAGCCTATGACATTACTCTTCTTAAAATTATTACTCGCGCACCTGGTCGCTGATTTTGTCATTCAACCGTTAAAGTGGATTCAGGATAAGGAGCAAAAGGCATTTGCTTCGACTGGTCTAATTTTTCATGCGGGTATTCATGCCGTTCTTTACGCGATTGCTTTCTCCTTCAATCCTGAGTACTGGTTGGGCTTGGTTATTTTGGTGGTGACGCATTATCTGATTGATGGTTTTAAATGTATGGCAGGTCGCTATGCGGATAACTACAGCCGCCCCGAGTCGATGGTGAATCGTCGAACCTTTTTTGTGATTGATCAGCTATTGCATCTGGCGGTGATTGCTTTCGTGGTTTCCTTGTATACGACTAGCATTAGCGAGTGGGTTATTCCGCAGGAAAAGATTCTGGCATTGTTGATTGCAGTGCTTCTTTTGACGCGTGTTTCATCGATTATTATCAAGGTTCTGATTTCCCGCTGGGCACCGTTGAATGTGTATGATGGTGATCATTCATTGGCTAATGCCGGTAGCTTTATCGGTATGCTGGAACGCCTGTTTATATTCGTGTTTATTCTTACTGATAATTGGCATGGTATCGGCTTCCTGCTTGCGGCTAAATCTGTGTTCCGATTTGGTGACTTGAAGGAAGCGCATGATCGTAAGCTGACGGAGTATATTTTGATTGGTACTTTGATTAGCTTTGGCTTGGCGATTGCGGTTAGTTTGGGGTATATATATTGGATTCAGTGAGTTGGTAACAAAGTAATGCTTTGTTAGCTATATTCTAAATATTTTGGGCGCACACACAGGTGCGCCCCTACCTATGAATCAACTGTGAATTTATAGTTTTTAATCATCGATCAGGTCTTCAAAGTCTTCGCGGTAGTCTTTAATTTCGCTGATGACATGGCGTTTCTGTTTGGCGCTTAATGTGCGGTAGATTTTGAGCTGGTATTCTTTGTAAATATTACCGTTGTATTCGCGTATTTTATTCATTTCTTCGCCGCCGACCTGGTATGGGTCGGTAATAAGGCTTTTGATGGCTGCCTGGCCGGATTCACTTTGGCGTTCGGCTAGTGCGGTGCGGAAGGCGTCGCGCCATTTAGCTCGATATTGGTAGGTGACTTCGCCGGAGGATTTAAGCAGGCTAGCCATTTCTTTGATCAGTGCTTCTTGTTCGTCGTTAAGACTGCCAATCCATTCGTCAAAGCTGTCTTCGAGTCGCTCGAGCCTTTCTTCCTGTCTTTCTTCATCGGTCAGTTCTTTGAATTCTTCGTATTGTTCTTTAGCTTCTTTGTCGAGGTTATCCATCAACTGCTTAACCTGTTCATCGGTCAAGCTGGCGGTCTGCGCAACTAGGTCATCGCTTAGTTCATCAAGCAGGGTGTCATAAAAGCCGCGCATATCACGTTGGTAGCGGTCATAGGTCTGGTGGATAGCGCCAGACTTGATGTCCGCTTCCATGCGGTTGAGCATGGAGACATATTTTGGAAGTTCGTTGGAGCGATGCCATTCGGTTTTCAATTCCAGCAGTTGTTCGAGCGTGTCTTCCTGCTGGCTGCTGAGTTCAACATAGTCATCCAAATACCAGGGCACGACCCAGTCCATACGGTTATACCAAAACTTAATGCCACAAGCCTGTATCAAGAATATGGACAGAAACACTATCAGCAAACGCGAACTTTTATTATGGATGGTCATGTTTTTCCTTGGTGTAGTTTTATGCACTTTAATTTTATGGTGCGCTAACGCACTTACTATAAGCGATTCGAGTGAAGAACCTGTCAATTAGTTCCATGTTTCACACTATAGGCCTATGGGGTAGAATAAGCAGGTTTTTTTGAATCATACATTAGCGATTTAATGACCATAACAAAAGAGGGAATAGAATGAAGCGTTTTATTGGGGCCATTGCGGCGGCAAGTTTGGTACTTTTTGTGGCGGCTTGCTCAGACGATAAAAAAGAGACGGTTAAACCAGCCGACAAACCATTAGTTCAAGCTGCCTGGCTGCAGGCATCACTTCCGGACAGCACCGTTGCGTATACGCGCGTGCCAACTGCCTGGTTCCTGTTCACAGGACAGGACAACGGTTTTAAATTAGCACAAAATAACCAAGCTCATAATCAGCAGGTTCAGGCGATTCAGACTGCGCTTAATCAAAATATCTTGAGTCATCTTGAAGCACCGGTTGATGCTGTGGCGAAGCTGTTCGTTGAACACATGACATCACCGCTTGAGGTAGCCTTTATTCAAGAGTCAGCCGGCAAGCCTATGCCGATTATGGTGTATGCCACGCGCTTTAACTTTGCCGACAACAAGGCATTTAACGATACGTTAGTGGCGCTAACCGCAGACTTAAAGTCTCAGGGAATCCAGCACACGGCAAATGATGATGGCACTGGCTCTTTCTCGATGCCGGGCGCGATGGCGCGTTATCAGTATGACGCGAACACTCAGCAGTTTGTTATGGCAACGGGTTTCGCCACTTCATTTACGGTCTTGAGCAACGTTATGGAGTCGCTGAAAGACAACCCTAAACACGCCATGCAGGATATTCAAAATCGAATCGATAGCAGCGGCAAAGGGTTATTCGGCTGGGTTAACACTAAACAGGTGATGCCCATGTTGACCATGAGTTTGCCACCTCAGCAGCTAGCAGAACTTAAGGAATATGGCCTCGACCAGATGAATGCCATCGGTTTTGGTTATGGTGTTAGCAACGGTAAAACGCGTTTGACCATGCTGGTTGATATGCCAAAGGTGGGGATTCGTGATTTTATTCCAGCGGTTAACAATGATTTCGATATCAAGACAGTGGGTACGCCGCGCACTATGGCGATGTTGTCGATTCCGACCTATGAAGAGCAGGTGCGTTTATTTGATAGCATCAATAAAGCTCAAGGTGGTAATGAAGATAGCCTTGAAGAACTTAACCAGTTGGTTATGGAAAACCTCGGCTTTAGTGTTGAGCAACTGGCCAGCGTATTTGGCCCAGAGTTGGTTTACTTCCGAGATGACGTTGGTGGTTTCACGGCGACTAAAGTTAATGATCCTGAATTGATGCAACAGATCATTGATAGCCTGGTCAAAAATGCGCAAGGCAACTATCAGGTGATCAAGCATCAAGGCAAAGAAATTCATTCGTTAGAGTTTAAAACAATTACAAATGATGAGTTTGCAGATCTTTCCAACGCAACACCATTAAGTTTTGAAAAAACGCTTACTAAAATTAATTCACGTCTGTACTGGACTATTGAAAACGGCTATCTAATTTACTCATCGGTGCCGCAGCCATTGATGGAGCGCGCCAAGCGAAAGCCCAATGTTTCTTTAGCTGAATGGGTTAAAGATACACAAGGTCAGGATGTTAGCCATTCACTTTTTTCGGCAACAACTTCGGTGCGTGATTTGTCGCGTAACTCTTACCATTATTATTTAGAAGCCTTGCTGATGGTGGCGGATCTTACTGAAGCTGAGATCGATATTATGGCTCTGCCAACCGCTGACCAAATGGATTTTGCTGAATACGGTGCTGTCGGTTTCAAGTTGGATTCGAGCGATAAGTATCTGGGCGTTGAGTTTACTTTTGAGCAAAGTGCCAGCGATATTTTATTTGCCGGTGGCGGTATGCAAACAGTGGCAGTAACCGGAGTTCTGGCAGCTGTGGCGATTCCCGCGTATCAGGACTACACCAAGCGAGCCAAACTGGCTCAGGCTACAGTAACCGCCAACAGTTTGAAAAGTCAGGTTGCTCATGCGCAAGCGATGGGCGAAGCATTTGAAGAGCTGGACTTAGGCAAGCACGGCATTGGTGCAGATTTGTCGTCAGCAGAAGCAGTAGAGTATGTTGACGTGGCAGATGGCGTGGTCACTATTTATCTTAATCCGATGACTTTCGGCAATGGCTACAGTGACGTCTATGCAAAATTTGAGCCAATTGTTGAGAAGGATATTATTGTCGGCTGGAATTGCGACTCTAACGTAGACTTCAAATTACGCGCACGAATTTGTGGGCTTTGATAAGGACTGCAGCTTGATGTAGGGACAACTCATGAGTACCCAGTGGGGCAGACCCTTGTCCGTACGAGAGCTGTACTTGTAGCCTCGAAGGAGCAAAGCGACTTGGAGGCTACCGGCTGCATACATTTTCTGTGGCAAGAAATTAAGAGCAGATCCTGAACTCGATTCAGGATCTGCTCTTAGCTGTAGTGTCGAAGGGGTATGGCGACTTCGAGGTTTTGTGTATTAAAAGGTAATTGAACCTCGAAATCACTTCGTTCTTTCGAGGCTACAGGCTGATGTAGGGACAACTCATGAGTTGTCCTAATAAAAAAAAGCCCGCAAAACCTGATGGTCTTGCGGGCTTTTTGCTTTCTTGCTAATCAAGAACAGCAGAGAGTTCTTACAATCGTTTATGAAACGATATCAAGTAGCTCAATCTCGAAAATCAAAGCCTGGAATGGGCCAATCGCGCCGCCAGCACCTTGTTCGCCATAAGCCAACTGATAGGGAACGTATAGTTTCCACTTTGAGCCGACAGGCATTTGCTGCAATGCTTCAGTCCAGCCTTTAATCACGCCGCCCACTGGGAACTCAGCTGGTTCGCCGCGCTTGTATGAGCTGTCGAACTCCTGACCATTCACTAATGTACCTGCGTAATGAGTACGAACGGTTGAGTCAGCTGTAGGTTTTTCGCCAGAACCTTCAGTGATCACTTCGTATTGTAAGCCACTTTCTAATACAGTCACTTCATCGCGCTTGGCATTTTCTGCTAAGAAGGCTTCACCTTCTGCGGCATATTTCTTAGCCATCTCAGCTTGCTCAGCTTGTAGACGTTCTTGCATTGCCATAAAGGCGGCATTGATATCATCCGCAGGGATTTGAGGGTTTTGACCAGCGAAAGCATCTTGGATACCGGCAACAACCGCATCGATTGATACACCTTCAAAAGCACCTTTCACTTGCTGACCCATTTGTAGACCAATACCGTATGAGGCTTTGGCTTCAGTAGACGAGAAGTCTGGAGTGGACATAATAATTAATTTCCTAAATTACGAATCAATTAGCTATGTGGGGATGGATTGTTGAAATTAAAGGCTTTTTGGGCAATTCCTTGATTTGAGTCCCCTGAATCAACAATTTGCCTCTTGCTGCTATAGCGGACAGCATTGAATTTCGCCATAATACGCCCCCTAATTCTTGCGCAAATGTAGTCCTCATGTGGTTTCGTAATTGTTATATCTATCACCTCACAACACCGTTTCAGCAATCACCGGAAGAACTCGCTGAACTTCTTGAAAATCAACGCTTTAGTTCGGTTGGCAGGCAGGATACTGAAACGTTAGGCTGGATTTCTCCATTAAATCGTCAGTTTGAACACTTGGTTCATGCGGCCAATGGCTGCATTTTGCTGTGTCTTCGTAAAGAGCAGAAAGTGATTCCTGCCAGTATGGTCAAAGAAACCCTGGAAGAACGCGTGTCGACCATTGAAGCCGAAGAAGGTCGCAAGGTGTTTGGCAAGGAAAAAACGGCGCTGAAAGACGATATCCTCAGTTTGTTAAAGCCCAAAGCCTTGAGCAAGTCGAGCCATACTTATGGTTATATTGACCCGCGAAATAATCTATTGGTCATCAACGCCGGTAGTAATGCGGTGGCCGATAGCTTTATCGAGTTACTGATTGATAGCCTCGGCACACTGGGCGCCGTTCGATTGATGGGCGAAGAAAGTCCATCAGCGATTATGAACCGTTGGTTGAAAGAAGGTCTGCCACATGGCTGGACCTTAACCGGCCAATACGAATTTAAAGATCCACAGAATGATCGTGTGGCAAAATTTAAAGACAGCGAAGAGTCGAATCCACTGATTGATGATTTACTGGAAGATGGATATTGGGTCGAAAAGCTCGGTATTCGCTTCAAAGATCAATTTAATGCAGTGATTCAGTCTGATATGCTGGTAAAAAGCATCAAGTTCGACGATGAATTGCTTAAAGAAAACGAAGAGATTGATGATATCGAACCCTATGCCCGACTGGACGCCGATTTAGTCTTAATGAGCCAGACGCTGGCAGAATTTATCGCAGAACTGAAAACCGAATTTAAAGTGATTACCGAGAAGGAATAAATTGTGGTTGAACACGATAAAACCCTAACGACCGAACAGAAGGCTCTGGCGGTCAATCTGAATCCTACTCAGTACGGAACCATTGTTGAAATTGGCGCGGGTCAAGAAGTTGCGCGTCAGTTTTTCTCAGCGGGCGCTGCCGCCGGAACCATTGCCAAAACCATGTCGGCTTACGACATGCAGGTGAGCGATGATATTTATGGTAAGGCCGGGCGCTATGTTAGCCGCGAGCGCGTCGAGCAGATGCTGGTGCATGAATATGATCTTCTGCATTCGCGACTGGATGATGTGCGATCTAAAGATACTCAGTATTTCAGTTATGCGGCAACAGTGACTGCCCGTAGTTACAGCCAAAAGAACGAATGTCATGGCTGGATTGGCATCCGTATGCAATTGGAGCCGAAGGCTCCGCCCAGCGAAATAGTCATGCATGTTCGAATGCTGGATGAAACCAATAAAGAGCAATCCGAAGCGCTGGGTATTTTCGGCGTTAACGTAGTTTATGGCGCATTTCATTATCACAAAGATCCAAAAGTTTTCATCGAGTCGTTACTGGATAATCTGGTCAATGACTTTGGCCAAAAACGCATCGAAGTGGACCTGATTCACTTTGCTGGCCACACCTTTGAAAAAGTCGAAAACCGCCTGATGAATTTACATCTGGTTCGTTCATGGTGTTGCCGTGCGGTGATGTTCGATGCGAAAGGCAGTTCAGAAGTTCCAGGTAGCATGTTGCGTAAAAAAGACGTGCTGGTGATTCGTGGCTCCTTTAAGCCGCCAACCAAAGTACATGTGGACATGACTCAGGCTGCCATGAAGCAATTTCTGGAAGAAGAGGGCGTGCAGGGCGATGAAGTTTTTACCGTTGCCGAAATTACCATGGCAGAACTGGCCAATGATGGCGAAACCGATGATGCAGGTTTTCTGGCGCGAGTCGACTTGCTCAACAAACTTGGCTACAACGTACTGATTTCCGATTACCTGCGTTTCTTCCGCTTGCGCTCCTGGATGCGTCGTTACACGCAAAACCGAATTGGTATCGTGCTCAGTATCCTCGATTTCGATCAGCTGTTTAATGAGTCTTATTATGATGGACTAGAGGGCGGTATTCTCGAAGCGATGGGTAAATTGTTTTCCGGCAACACGAATGTTTATGTGTACCCAACACGAATTGGTGGCCAGCTAGTCACTCTCGACAATGTCGAAGTGGCAGAAAATACAAAGTATTTATTAAAGCACCTGACTGAAAACAAACACCTCGTCGCCACCAAAACCTGGAACGACGAAAACCTTCATATCTCCGCACGCAACATCGCCAAAGAAATACCACTCGGCCAAGGCGACTGGGAAAAGCAGCTGCCTGACCCCATACGCGATGAAATCAAAGCGCGTTGCATGTTTGGGTATTGTGAGCTGCCGGAAGAGTAGGCGGTTTTTAAAGGAAAGTTTTTAATAAAAGAAATTAAAGTGCTATCACAAGTACACAATAGTAAAAGGACTTACTATGAAACAATACTACGTCTATATAATGGCGTCGAAAAAAGATAGGGTTATCTATATTGGTGTAACAGGTAACCTTATTCAACGTGTCTATCAACATCGAGAAGGGCTGGTTGACGTTTTTAGTAAACAATATAAAACTAAACGGCTTGTCTACTTTGAGTTATCCACCGACATAAAATCATGTATTGGGCGAGAGAAGCAACTCAAGGGTTGGAAACGTCAGTGGAAGAAAGAGTTGATTGAAAAGACTAACCCGCAATGGGAAGACCTCTGGAGTAATATTGTTTCTTAGTAATTGTTGCAGTCAGGGCTAAACCTGAAGGAAAGAGCAGATTCCCTAAAGGGATTCCCTTCGGTCGCCTGAATCAAGTTCAGGATGACATGTCTGTGAGTTAAAACTATTCCGTAAAAGTATGAACCACCTGATGTATTAAGATATCTACTTTTTTGGGACCATTCGTTTTTAATTTTATATAGATGTGTCTCCCATCGATGCTTGACGACTCTACATAGATTAAAACTTAAGCACATACCCTAATCTCGTGTCATCCTGAACTTGATTCAGGATCTGCTTTTTTTCACTGATTAAGCAGGGATTGGACAGTTGATACGTAGCTTATTGCCTACTTATAAACAACAAATTTTAATAACAGTTATCCTGTTTATTGGATAAATTTTATTTCGCTGGTAAAGTGCTGAATTCCACTTTGATTTAGCTGAAATGGAATTGTGTATGTCGACGAAAACTATTGCTAATAAAAAAGTATCTGGCGGAGTCGTTCATAAGCTCCCTGAAGATTTGTTGAGCACTTTGGTGAATGATTCTGAGGCTCTCGCCTTTTGGGAAGATATTACGGAGCTAGCTCGAAATGAATGGATTTGCTGGGTGGAGGATGCCAAAAAAGCCGAAACTCGTCAGCGTAGAATCGAGCGAGTTGCCAATGATCTTAAAAACGACAAGCGAAGACCTTGCTGCTGGCCGGGATGCAAACATCGAGAAAGGACTGGTAAGGCATGAATTCTATAATTTTTAAATTTGGTATTACTTATGACCATTAATTGCCCTTGTCGCATTAAAGAAAAGACTATCCTAATGGCTTATAGCGATTGCTGTGAGCCTTTTCATTTAGAAAGTGCTTTACCTGAAACTCCTGAGCGATTAATGCGCTCTCGATACTCTGCTTATTATTTAGGATTGGGGCAGTACATCTTTGATACTCATCATGCTGACTTTCGTGGTAATGTTTCGGTAGAGGACTTCGAGCTAAGTGCTAAATCAACTCACTGGTGTGGTCTTGAGGTGGTTCGTGCGGAGCAGGAGTGTGACTCTGGTCTGGTGGAGTTTAAGGCTTTTTTTCTTGATAAGGAGAAGTTGCACTGCTTACATGAAGCTTCCAATTTTGTTCGTGAGGATGACCGATGGTTGTATACTGATGGTGAATTCAAGCCCAAAACTGTAGTTAAAATTTCAAGAAACGATCCTTGCCCATGTGGCAGTGCCAAGAAAGCGAAAAAATGTTGCTTAAAATAAACTGCCCACTAAACCCTTTTCTGCTAATCTGCATCTAAATGAAGTCACACGGCAATCAATAAGCTATTAAAACAATAAGTTAGGAGAAGGGATGATTGAAGTTCGGGGTATTTCTAAACGCTATGGCGATTTGCAAGCTGTAGACAATCTTTCGATTACCATTGAGAAGGGGCATATCTTTGGCCTGCTGGGACCTAATGGCGCCGGTAAAAGTACAACCATTTCAATGATGTGCGGCCTTATTACTCCTGATCTGGGCACTGTCCAGCTCAATGGTGAAAAACCTACTGATAAAGCGACTAAACATAAAATTGGCTTGATTCCACAGTCGATTGCTTTGTATGAAGAATTGACGGCGCTAGATAATTTGAGTTTTTTTGCTGATTTATACGGCTTATCAGCAAAGACCAAGAATGAACGTATGGAGTGGTCATTGCAGTTTGTGGGTTTGCAGGATCGGGCCAAAGACACGGTGAGTGAATATTCCGGGGGTATGAAACGTCGCTTGAATTTAGCTGCTTCTTTATTGCATGACCCCGAGTTTATTTTTATGGATGAACCAACGGCGGGGGTCGATCCCCAGTCACGCAATAAATTATTTGAAAGCGTTCTAGAACTAAAAGATTTAGGCAAAACGATTATCTATACCACCCATTACATGGAAGAGGCGGAAAAGCTTTGCGACCGGGTTGGGGTAGTTGATAAAGGTCAGTTGCTGGCACTGGGAACGGTCGATGAGTTGATTGAGCAACATGGGGGTGACTCAAGCGTAAATATAAGTTCCGAGCAGGGTGAAGAGAGCTTTATGACGGCTAATCCCGTGAATGACTTGATGGCCCGTTTAAGAGAGTTAACCACTGTGGATAATTTAAGCTTGCGACGTCCTAACCTTGAGACGGTCTTTTTAAATTTAACCGGTAAGCAATTGAGGGATTAATATGAGAGCTGTTATAGCCTTAATGAAAAAAGATATTAAATTGCTATTTAAAGATAAAATGGCTGTGTTTTTTACCTTTATTTTCCCTTTACTGTTCGCTTTCTTCTTTGGCTCAATCTTTTCTAGCAGTGGTGGTGCGCAAGGATTGAAAGTTGCAGTGACTGATTTAGACCAAACGGAAAAGTCACAAGTATTCGTGGAGCAACTTAATGAGGCCAGCGAATTTAGGGTGACTGTAACCGATGAAGCCAGTGCGAAGGAGCTAGTTCGAACCGGTAAGCAGGTTGCTTTCATAATTTTGCCGGAAGGTTTTGGCGAAAATTATGGTGGGATCTTTAGCGGAGAACCTCCTGAAATTTTAGTTGGTATTGATCCTGCACGAAAAGCTGAAGCTGGCTATTTGGAGGGCTCTTTGATGAAGTTAGGCATCAAGCGCTTTGAGCTTGCATTTTCGGATGCTAATGAAATGATTAAGCAGCTGGACTTTTCGATAGATGATATTCAGCAAAGTGATGATATGCCTGCTGAGTGGAAGTCATTGTTGAGTGATTATCTACCCAAATTTAAAGAGCTAACCGAGCAAGAACTTGCTAAGCAACCTGATGGTGCTGGTTCGACTGGCTTAAATTTTGGTTCCGATGGCGACAATCCGATGATGCCTTTGAAGATAACCAAGGAAGAAGTAATGGTACAAAAGACAGGGCCAAGAAATGCCTTTTCGATCACTATTCCACAAGGCGTGATCTGGGCGATTATGGGCTGTGTGATTGGTTTTGCGATTAGTCTAGTGCGCGAAAAAACCTTGGGTACTATAGATCGTTTAGCAATGGCGCCAATTAGTCGCACTCAAATCCTGGCAGGCAAGGCACTGGGTTGTTTCGCGGCACAAGCAATGGTGGTGACAATGCTGTTCACTATTGCTTACTTTATACTGGATGTACGCTTTGATTTTATCAAGCTGATCTTGGCCGTTCTTGCTGCCGGAATCTGTTTTGTTGGTGTCATGATGTTCTTCGCATCGATTACCAAAACCGAACAATCGGTTGCCGGTATGACCAATGCATTTCTGATCCTGATGGGGATGATAGGTGGCGCCATGATTCCGCTATTCGCCATGCCAGGCTGGATGCAATCGGTTAGCCATATCAGTCCTGTTAAGTGGGCTATTTTGGCATTTGAAGGCGCTATATGGCGAGACTTTAGTTATATCGAGATGATGACGCCGCTAGCTATTTTGACTGCAATAGGGCTGGTGACCTTCTTTATCGGAACTCGTATGCTAAAATTGAAACAGGCATAGTTCTTGAAAATACGGGTGCTCATTTGCTAATTATGAGGGCTGCAAGTTTGGATAGGTGTTGATTATTACCACCAAGAACCCATTTATATTGAGCTAAGACGCGCACAAAATATAGCAATCAAAATCTTGGATGATTTTGATAAGAATTTTCAGCACAGGGACGTGATGTAAATTCTGGTGCGTTAAGTATTTTGGGGGTGGCGAAGGTAGTCACGCAAAGCGTGACCTCAATATACGGGTGGTCTTCTTTTATGAAGTACATCCCTGTACTTCACCCTTCGGGCTAGCTTCGCTATTCAAAATCGTTCCAGACGATTTTGTGGTTACTTAGAGCAAGACAAATTTGTCTGGAACAAATTTGAACAGCGGAGTAAAACGACGCTGGCTTTAGCGGAATACAGGGACGTATTCCTTAAAAGTAACTCGCTGAGGAGCGAAATATTAGCAAAAGGAATGATCGAAAGAGCATGGATTCCCGCCTTCGCGGGCGACCGCAGGAAGTGCCCGTGGTGAATGACAGTGGTTAGTTTGTAGTGCCGGGCTAGGCACCTAGCTTACCTGTACTTTCTATCCAAAATTAACTTCTAAGCAAGAGACGACTATGAGTTCCATTGAAGACTTACAAGAACAAATCCACGATCTGCAATCTAAGGTTGCGTTTCAGGAAGATACTATCGACCATTTAAATAAAATGGTCACTAAGCAAGATGAAGTGATCCGTATGCTTGAACGTCGTTTTATGCACCTTGGCGAAAAAATTGATGACATGCGTACGCAATTACCAGACAAACCTTTTAATCCGGCAGATGAAATTCCTCCGCATTATTGAGCGTTAAAGATTAATTGAGTTGAACTTTTGCTGTCTGGCCTGTTACCTTGTAAGTATTACTGGATTCTGATGAACACGAGGTGAGTAACAATGAGCTTTCGTATTGAAAAGGACAGCATGGGCAAAGTTAAGGTTGCTGAAGATGCGCTGTATGCTGCACAAACTCAGCGCGCGTTGGATAACTTTAATATCAGTGATCTTAAAATGCCTTTGGCATTTATCGACAGCATTCTTGATATCAAGCTGATAGCAGCAGAAACCAATCATGAGCTTGGACTTCTCCCCAAAAATAAACTCCAGGCGATTACCAAAGCCATCAAAAAAATTCGCAAAGACCAATTAGTAAATCACCAACATTTTCCTCTCGACGTATTTCAAACCGGTTCGGGCACCAGTACTAACATGAATGTGAATGAAGTTGTGGCCAACTTAGCTTCAAATTCAAAACTAAAAGTTCATCCCAATGATGATGTGAATATGGGGCAGAGTAGTAATGACGTCATCCCGACGGCTATTGCTGTTTCAGCGACGAAGTCTTTGGTACATGAATTAATTCCAGCTTTGTTGACTCTGAAATCTACGATTGAGAATAAAGGAAAGCTGCACAAGAAGGTCGTTAAAACCGGACGAACTCATTTAATGGATGCTATGCCTTTGAGTTTGCAGCAAGAAATGTCTGGTTGGGCGCACCAAATTCAGATCAGTGTTGAAGCCTGTCAAAAAATTGTGCCCACCATCGCACAGCTCGCGCAAGGCGGCACGGCGATTGGAACCGGGATTAACAGCTCAGCAAAATTTCGAACTCTATTTGCCCGAAAAATAAAGTCACACAGCGGACTGCCGTTTAGCAAAACTAAAAACACTTTTGCCAGCATTGCAGGCCAAGATACCAGTGTCGCGTTATCGGGTGTATTAAATACTTTGGCTACCGCCTTGATGAAAATCAGCAATGATTTGCGCTGGATGAACAGTGGGCCAGTCAGTGGCCTGGGTGAGATAAAGCTTAAAGCGATTCAGCCCGGAAGCAGCATTATGCCGGGTAAAGTTAACCCAGTGATTCCTGAAGCGGTGGCTATGGCCGCTGCACAAATTATGGGCAACAATACGACCATCACTGTCGGTGCTCAGTCCGGTAATTTCCAACTTAATGTGATGCTTCCGGTTATAGCCTATAACTTATTGCAGTCATTGCATCTGGCGACAACTTCGGCAGAGCATTTAGCACGGACTATTGCACACTTTGAAGTCAATCAAGAATATTTAGAATCTCAGCTCAGTAAAAATGCTATTCTGGCAACCGCTCTAGCTCCCGAAATTGGTTATGAAAAAGCCTCTGAAATTGTATACAAAGCTAGAAAGGAAGAGAGAAGCATATTAGAGGTTGCCGTTGAATTAACATCTCTTTCTCAAAAAGAGTTAGAGAAAATCTTAGACCCAAAAAAGCTGACTTAAACTTAGTAGAGCAGTTGGGGTCTAAACATTAGTTGGTATGTACTTGCCAAGGTAAGGTGTTGATATGATCAATATTAAAGCAACTGTGCTCTGCTTTGCTCTCGGGTTATCCTATGGTAGCCATTTAAGTGCGGCTGAAACTGGCCCCTTGTTAATATCAGAGGTCCCCTCGAATCAAGTCTATACAGAGGAGCGCATAGCCCAAGTGAAAGGGCAAAGTGATGCGGTCCTAAAGAGGGGCGCGGAAGATTCCTTAGTTAACGAATATCTGCTTTTTAAGAAAGTCAGTGAGATGAATCCAGAGCAACTGTCTCAGCTTGAGGTTAATTTTTTAAAGCAGGCCACAATCCATAAAGTAACAGCCTTTAAGCAACATCCTGAAGGCCCTATTGCCGTGCCTATCTTTGATATTTCATCGTTGGCTCGACACAAGCTATTCATGAGTGAAGTTTATTCTAAGAAGCTAGAGTTTGTTACGTTGCTCCAAACCCAGCCAGTACTATTTGCTGAAATAAGCACCGACAATTCAGTCAATCTACAAGCAGCCAAAAGTGCACTGCAAGAAGTTACGTTCTTATCTATTCCGACAGTAGATTTACTGGTGGATAGCTATAAAACTGATGCAAACCCTAATAGTTTGCAATTGTTAGAATCTATAGTTGAGATCAACGGTAGTTACAAAGCAACTGAAGCTTTATTGAACTCGCCACATAAATCTCGTTTAAAACATCAGCTATTAAGCCGTCTGGGGAAGTACTTTTCAGAGCATGAACAAGAGGTTTTATTAAAAGAGCAAATTTTGAATCGAACAGAGTTAGCGCCACAGGCTCTCGTTGAGTATGGAAAGCTTCCGCAAACCGTACTGGATAGAAGTTTTATTTACTCTTATCTTGCAGATGAAACTTTGGGCTCAAGTAGTGCTTTTGCCTTGTCAGAATTAATTAGAGAAAGTTCAGACTATTCGACCATCGTCGACTTTCTAAGGCAACATCGTTCTTCTCGATATGCAGTTGCGAATTGTTTGCTAGCTCTCAAGCTAGCTAATACTCGTGATTCAAAAGCCCAGCTAAAAGATATTCTAGAGCAGGATTATATTCAGTTTGAAGATATTAAAGCCGAGGTGATCACATGGTTAAATTAACAGCATGCATCATAACTTCAGCTTTAGTTATCTACTCAGCAAGTGTTGAGGCAGAGGTCTTAAGCTACACTGAAAACACCAATTCGAGCAATCAGTTGGCGATCGGTTATCCGGTACCTATTCCTGTTGACTCACTAACAGGTGTCGACGGCTTTAGAACCTATGATAGCTTGCATAGCCAACATCAGGCCTTGGCGGTAACTCATCCCGAAGTAAGAAGTAGCGTGGTGGGTCAAACTCATAATGATCGTGATATTTACGCTTATCGATTTGGGGATGGTGACAATCAAACTAATGATGGACGTCCAGAGCCAGCATTTTTAGTTAACGGCACGATTCATGCTCGTGAGTGGCAGAGTCCTGAAGTAGTTACTGAATTGATGGAGCAGCTAACGGAAAAGAAAGACGATCAAAGTGTGGTTCAATATTTATTGGATAACACTAATATTGTTATTTTACCCGTCCTGAATATTGATGGTTTTTTGCAAACTCAGCGCTTTCCAAGTCAGGTTACTCAATCACCTGGTACCAATTCAAGCTCGACACCAGCCCAGAAGTTTGCAGAACCACGAGATGGGCGTATGCGTCGCAAAAACATGCCGAATGTTGATGAAGTTTTATCTACTGAAACTGATCGTTTGCGAGGTGTAGACTTGAATCGGAATGGTAGCGTTTTCTTTGGTGTTGAGGCTGGTAATAGCAATCCCAGCAGCTTGATCTATGGTGGCGCTTCTGCGCAATCAGAGATAGAAACTCAGGCACTACTCTCGGCAGCTCAGTTGGGCCCAAGAAACCGTCTACGCTTTTATCAGGATACTCATTCCTTTTCACGAGTATTGTTTGTGCCGCAACCCAATAATAATCGACTCAATACTATTACTAAAAGTTTGGCTTCAAAATTCCAAAGCACGACGCAAGCACAAGGCGCTAATTACTTCCCGGTTATCAGTCAGGTTGGTAGCGGTATTCCATCAACCGCTGACTATTTTGCCTTTACTGATTTAATTCCAACTTGGACCTTAGAGCTCGAACCACCTCAGGGATTTGCTAATGAACCTAGTGGAGGCGCTTTTTACGGTGGCACTGGTGCCAGTCATTCAGGCTTTATTATGCCGGACAGTGAAATTGCGCGTACCCGAGATCAACTTGCTCCAGCCCAGATGCTGATGTTTTACCATCAAGCTGGACCGGCTTATGTCACTAAAGTCCTGTTGGTGGATAGTGAGGGTAATGATGTTTATGCGGCAGCCTGGACTAGCGGTTCGACCAGAAGTTTGAATGTAACCACCAACAATGCACTTACGGGAGGACAAACCTATTCTTTGTATGTCAGTTTCAGTAAACCCATGCGAGTGAGAAATGCCTCCGGTGCTATCAGTCAATACACCGGCCAATCGGTAGCCTTGGCGCCTTCCGTGAGCGTTAGCGGCAATGGAGGAAGTGGGAGCTTTACGCGTACAATCAGTGTCAGTAGAAATAATTGGTTAAACCAGGATGTGGGGGGCTTCGCTTTTGACCGCTATCACGATGATGCTTTCAAAGTCGACTTTACACTACCAACTGATATCCCTGTTAGTTCAAATACCGGCACCACGGATCTCAAGATTAATATCGCGGTGCAAGATTTGGCTGGCCTGTCCTTGGATGCTAATCCTACAACTGTGGTTGACTGGAATCGCGGAGCATGGACTAACTATGAAAACTCTAATGGACAAGCGGGTGACTCAGGTGGCACAGATTCCTCCTATAGCCTGAAAGTGTCGAATCAAAATTTGACATTATCAGAACCGCAATCTAGCGGTGGTGGTGGGGCACTGCACTGGTTCTTACTGCTAATGTTGAGCGCTTTCGGGTTAGTGCGTCGACCAAAGAGTTAAACTCAAGGTGTATCACCAAGCGATCTTGTAGGGGCGGGTTGCGCTCGCCCCTGGGTTTGTATATGAAATAAGAATGGGTAGGGACAAGTCATGACTTGTCCGTACAAAACGTCTTAGCCAACTTTGCACACCAGTTTCGAGCGAATTTTCAGTTCACCCATCAAGGTTCTGTGCACTGGGCATTTGTTAGCAATTTCGAGCATGCGTTCCTGCTGCTCGCGATCTAAGTCACCAGTTACCTTGATATGGCGCTCTAAAACATCCACAGAGCCTTTTTTGGTTTCACAGTCGTCGCAATCTTCTGCTTTAATTTTCTTATGAATGACATCGACCTTGATTTGTTCTACCGGCCATTTTTTGCGGTTTGCATACATGTTCAGTGTCATGGCGGTGCAGGTGCCTAAGGCAGTGGCCAGGTAATGATAAGGAGCGGGGCCCTTGTTGTGGCCACCTAGATCTTCAGGCTCATCGCCGACCAGTTTATGACCATCAGCATCAATATTGCAGAAGAGTCCGTCTTCAAGAGTATTGGTGACTGTTGCCTTATGTACGCTGTCTTCAAGCATGATAGCTCCTTTATTTCTTCTTGATGTCTTCTCGGTTTATCACAAACACATTTCCCAGTCCAATCAACACAATGCCTATGGCAATAGTCCAGGTCCAGCTAAAGTCTTCAAAGAAAGTTGAAATAATTAAGGCCACTGCTGGGAATAGCACCACTGCGTAGGTCGCTTTATGGATACCAATTCTTCTGAGCAAGGTGAGGTAAGCACCAAAAGCCAACACCGAACCAAACACCGACAGGTAGATTAAGCTAATGGTGTAACCTGGTGCCATGTCGTAGATCAACGTTTTGCCCTGAACTATTCCAACAATTAAACTGAATAAGGAACCATAACCCATGGCATAGGCGTTCATCTGAATGACCGGCATGTCGTACTTTTGAGTCTGAACCGAAACCATATTACCAATCGAAGCGCAGAGCACACCAAGCAGAGCAATCAGCAGGCCATACAGCTTGGCATTTTCTAGCGTAAAGTCAGTTAACTCATTCCAGAAAATCATCACCATACCGAGCAAGCCAAGCACTGATCCGATAATGACACGGGCGGTAATTTTGGCTTTGAAAAACAGCCATGAATTGAAGATGTTAACGATCAGAACCGCTGAGAATATGACCGAAGCCATCGCGGAAGTCAGGTACTCCTGGGCTTCGTAAACCAACAGGTAGTTTAGGCCGAAAAAGGTGATGCCCATCAGGACAAGCCAGGCGTGTTGCAGCAAGCCATAGCGCATAGGAAGCTTCTTGAACCAGCAGAAGGCAAAGAGTAATAAGGACGCTAGCCCGAAGCGATAAAACGATGAATATTCGTGTGGCACAACACCGAGCTGAAACTCGATTGCAAACCAAGTGCTACCCCAGATGAGAACGCAGAGTGCGTACAATACTGGAGTACTCATAATAAAAGCCATAGTGAAGCGTTACTTTTCTGAAATTTATGCCGTGATCATGCCATAAGTGGTAAGATCCTGTCGCATGATTTTTGTAAATGCTTATTATCGTTTGAGTTCATAAGGTTGGGGAATGCAAAAGACAGACGTGATTATTATCGGCGCGGGCGCTGCTGGCTTGATGTGCGGTATTACCGCAGGTCAGCGAGGCCGTTCGGTTACGATCCTTGACCATGCCAATAAAGTCGGTAAAAAAATTCTTATGTCGGGTGGTGGGCGTTGTAACTTCACTAACTATTACGCCGAGCCAACGAACTTCCTTTCGCATAATGAGCATTTTTGCAAATCAGCTTTAAGTCGCTATACCCAATGGGACTTTATTGGCCTGGTAGAGAAGCACGGTATTCCTTATCACGAAAAAAAACTCGGGCAGTTATTTTGTGATAATAAAGCAAAGGACATCGTGAATATGTTGCTGGACGAGTGCGCTCAGGCGGGTGTTGAGGTCAGAACCCAGTGCTCAGTGCAACAGGTGGATAAAGTCGATGATGGCTTTATCATCCAGACCAGTCAAGGCAAGTGGCACTGCCAGTCGCTAGTGATTGGCACAGGCGGTTTATCAATTCCAACCATGGGTGCGACCGGCTTTGGTTATGATATTGCCAAGCAATTTGGCTTAAAGCTTTTCCCAACTTATGCTGCACTGGTGCCTTTTACTCTGACCCCAAAATTGCTGGAGCAGTTTGCCGGTTTATCCGGTACTTCAGCAGATGCATTGGTAAGCTGCAATGGACAATCATTTCGCGAAAACATTTTGATTACCCACCGCGGCTTAAGTGGGCCCTCTATTTTGCAAATCTCATCTTATTGGCAGCCGGGCGATGCGATTTCAATTAATTTATTTCCTGATGTGGATTTGTACGACCATTTAAAACAGGTTCAACAGGAAAGACCGAAGGCTCATATCAACACAGTACTTGCTGAGCAATTAACCAAGAAGTTGGCCGATAGGTTATGCGAAATCTGGTTTGCTGATTATGGGCAAAAGCCATTGGCAGAATTGTCCAATGAGGCTTTGCAAACCATCGCTGAGCAGTTGCAGAACTGGCAGCTTAAACCGACTGGTACCGAAGGTTACCGAACAGCCGAAGTAACCATGGGTGGCGTGGATACGGATGAAGTGTCGTCGAAAACCTTTGAAGCCAAAAAAGTGCCAGGTTTATTTTTCATTGGTGAAGTACTGGATGTAACCGGTCATTTAGGCGGCTTTAATTTTCAATGGGCCTGGGCCAGCGGTTATGCCGCCGGGCAGTACATATAGCACTATTAAACATCTCATCTCCTTAGATTCAAAGGCTACAGGCTGGGTGACAATTTTGGGCAGTATTTGACAATCTTGCTAAAAATTTCACCGAGACATCTCCTCTGTCAGCATTTTTTACATATCTTATATTTATGTGATACAGTTCGCAAAAAGGCCGACTGTAACATTTGATTTTCCTATCAAGAGTCTTTTCTTCAGTGTTTTGAACTATGAGCCTTTGGTTATGTTAGCCACAAACTGGATGGATTTGTTGAGGGTCGGTTCAGCTTTTAAAAAGTTTGGATTTTATAAAAAAAATTAAGCATTTCAGGTGGTTGTGAAGTGCTGTGCATGTGATTAGAAGATAGAGGATACATCAATGGATTCGATTAAAAGCATAATTAATGGCTTTGCTCACAAAAGCTTTAAGATTTGTAAGGGTGCTTCAGCCTTTATGGCGTTAGTTGCACTGTTTTTATTACCGCGCTCTGCTTTGGCCGTCGAGTTTTGCTCTGTGCCTGAACAGCCAGGACAGTGGGATATCGCTGATAATAGTAGCTCAACGGTGAATGTTGAGTTCCCCGTGGGAGATGCAGCTACAAGCATTGAGCAGATCAACCATGTGAGTTTACAAATCCTCCACGAGTATGCTGGTGACTTGCAAGCCACTTTGGTATCTCCGGATAACACAAGCGTGCAACTGTTTTCACTTGGCGATCCATCGGGATGTTCTACTGCTGATTATGATGTGACCTTTACTGACTTAGCGACTGCTGGCCCCCTTACGCTTGCCACGGAGGGTAGCTTATGTAATTTATCAGCCGACTCTCGGAGTGGTGATGCCACCCAAGGAGGAATGGTCAGCGGTGGTACAGCTAACCCATTTGTTTTTTCCCCTGATTCATTAGTTGCGACTCCCGCCATTAGCGGAAATTTGAAGCCTGTTCAGGCGCTCTCAAATCTAGTTGGGAGTACTCCGACCGGAACTTGGGAAATTCAGTTAAACGATGCTTATTCTCAAGACGTTGGCTCTATTAGACAAGCCTGTCTTGATATTGATTACACCTCAGTAACCTATGATATTTGGGTCAGTAGTAACGCTACTTGTACCGATCAGCAAGATACGGCCACTTTCGATGTGGGCGATACAGTGTATGTGTGCTATGAGGTATCAAACCAGGGAACACAGACCTGGGAGCTTCAAGGCATAGATAATATCAATAATCATGGACAAGATTTATCTGCATTAAATGGGAACTATGCGATAAAAAATGATGCGGGTGATGAGCAGGTAGTTGTCAAAACCTTTACTGCGGGATCTGCATCTTTACCGGAAGGTGTTTCTACACTATTAACTGGTCAAATTACAGTACGTGGTACCGATACAGTTTTTACATCTTCCGACTCTTTAACGACGGATGAAACTGTCACCATTACGGTTAATGATGCCACCGCTCCCGTGGTTAGTATCTCTGCCGTACCATTGGCAAACTCATCAAATGAAACGAATTATCCAGTTTCAGGAACTTGTACTGTGGGGGATGGTAATGTTACTGCAAGCATCACAGGAGCGACTCCTTCGACACAAGCTGTTACCTGTCAACCTGATGGAAGCTGGGGGGCTACTTTTGATGTCAGTGGAGTTGCCGATGGAACTAATGCCATTATCGTGAATGCGAGTCAGACAGACTCCTCTAGCAATACTGGAAATGCGGTAACGGTGTATGCAGATAAAGATGCAGTAGCCCCTACTTTAACGGCTAATAATGTCGGGCCAACTCCAGACAGTACTCCAACTTTCGATGGCACGACTGATCAGCCTGATGGTGCAACAGTTACCGTAACGGATAGTGGTAATAATATTTTATGTAATGCAACCGTATCAAGCGGTGCCTGGAGTTGTACATCAACCACACCGCTGGGTGATGGCTCTCATACTTTAACTGCCGACACAACTGACTCATCAGGAAATCTAACGTCGATCAACTTTACTGCTTCGATTCAGTTGGATTCTGATGGTGACGGTATTCCAGATAGCACCGAAGGCAATGGTGACGCTGATGGTGACGGCACACCTAATTATCTTGATACAGACTCCGATGGTGATGGCATTCCAGATGCTACTGAAGGAACCATTGATACTGATAATGACGGCACACCTAATTATCTTGATACGGATTCTGATGGTGATGGCATCCCAGATGCTACTGAAGGAACCATTGATACTGATAATGATGGTACGCCTAATTATCTTGATACAGACTCCGATGGTGATGGCATTCTAGATGCTACTGAAGGAGTCGGAGATGCTGATAATGATGGCACTTCTAATTATCTTGATACGGATTCTGATGGTGATGGCATCCCAGATGCAGTTGAAGGTACGGTTGATACCGATGGGGATAGTGTTTCAAACTTTCTTGACCCAGATTCTGATAATGATGGTATTAACGATGGGGTGGAAGGCACGACTGATAGTGATAGTGATGGAACACCTAACTATTTAGACTCAGACTCTGACGGCGATAGTATTCCAGATGTTACAGAAGGTTCTACCGATAGTGACAGTGACGGCACACCTAACTACTTAGACACCGACTCTGATGATGACGGTATTCCAGATGCCATTGAAGGTTCTACGGATGTTGACAGCGATGGTACTGCAAATTATTTAGATACCGATTCGGACGGCGATGGTATTGACGATAATGTAGAAGGTACTGCTGATACGGACAGTGACGGTACGGCCAACTATTTAGACACCGACTCTGATGGTGACGGGATCGATGATAGTGTTGAAGGCACAACCGATACGGACAGCGATGGTACCGCGAACTATTTAGACACTGACTCTGATGGTGACGGGATC
>Ga0209345_10000855_pt1 | contig 39096 bp, 36 predicted proteins | sample Cruoilmetagenom7_FD_187294 | JGI IMG/M metagenome (GOLD analysis project Ga0209345, IMG submission 187294) | Oil polluted marine microbial communities from Coal Oil Point, Santa Barbara, California, USA - Sample 7 (SPAdes) (version 2) | ecosystem: Environmental > Aquatic > Marine > Oil seeps ...
TTTCCCGTTTGATGTTAACTTTTAGCTGTATCCGATTGCATCTATAAATTGTCCGTGTTTGGCCTTAGCCCCTTAAGGCCGTAAGGAGATGAGAAGTATGCCAATAGATTATCTTCCCGTCTTGTTGTTTCTGGTAATTGCTGTAGGTTTTCCAGTGGTAATAATAATTTTGTCCTCCATAGTTGGCACAAAGAAGCCAACACCACAGAAAATGATGCCTTACGAATGCGGGGTGGACCCTATAGGGAATCCCAGGAATAGAATTCCGGTAAAATTTTATGTGATAGCTATGCTATTTGTAGTGTTCGATATTGAAGCGGTTTTCCTCTATCCCTGGGCAGTTGTATTCAAGGATCTGGGGCTCTTTGCTTTTTTTGAAATGGGGTTGTTCATAGTTATATTGTTAGTCGGTCTGATTTATGCCTGGAAAAAAGGAGCATTGGAATGGGAATAGAAGCGCATCTTGGAAACAATATCATCACAACTACCCTAGAAAAGGTTGTTAACTGGGGAAGAAGATCTTCTTTATGGCCTGCAGGTTTTGGTTTGGCCTGTTGTGCTATTGAGATGATCGTGACCGCGTCTGCCAGGTATGATCTATCCAGATTTGGCATGGAAGTGTTTAGGGCGTCCCCTAGACAGGCAGATCTCATGATTGTAGCTGGAACGGTTACGAAGAAGATGTTGCCTCCGGTGATTAGGATCTATGAACAGATGGTGGAACCGAAGTGGGTCATTGCGATGGGGGCATGTGCTTCTTCAGGAGGCATCTTTAACACCTATGCTGTAGTACAGGGGATTGACCAGTACCTCCCTGTAGACGTTTATATACCCGGTTGCCCTCCAAGGCCCGAGGCCTTACTGTATGGTATTATGAAACTCCAGGAAAAGGTGGATAAAGAAAAATTTAGCGACAGACAACAACTAGTGTCCATAAATAAATAGCAGAAATTTTGAAACTCATTTGAATGATGCCTTTAAGCTATTGTCGGGGGGGCGTTATTAGTTTACTTCTTATGAACTGCTTTGTCATAAGATACTCGTTCTTCGTGTAATAGTGGCTTATATGTAGATAGGGGGTTTGCGACAAGGCTTTACGTATAATAAGTAACCGAATAGCCCCCCCCTACAATTTGTAGCTCATAATTGAGTTTCAAAATTTCTGAATAGAGATTATTTTTGCAAATTTAGTTTGTAGTTGAGGATTACGACCGATAACACAGTGAAATTTAATATATGGAAATCTATAGCTAACCTGGACGGATAGGGATTAATGAGATGAATGAAGAAGATATTACCATAAAGAGATTGAAAGAGGAATTTCCCGATTCGATTTTGGATATAACCTTTTTCCGGGATGAGGCCACTGTCGTAGTCAAGAAAGAAGATATTTTACCGATCACCAGGTTTCTTTACTGTGATGCGTCTCTTTCCTATGACTTTCTGTCGGATCTTTGTTGTGTAGACTACTTTACAAGAGAGCCAAGGTTTGAGATAGTGTATCATCTTTACTCTATAACGAAGAATAAGAGATTAAGAATAAAAGCCCCCATTCCCAGTAACCATCAGGTAATATCATCTGTTTACCCTGTTTGGAAGACTGCCAGTTGGTTGGAAAGAGAATGTTACGATATGTACGGGATAGGTTTTGAGGGCCATCCTGACCTAAGAAGGATCCTGCTTGCCGACGACTGGGAAGGACATCCCCTTCGAAAGGACTACCCTCTAAAGGGAAAGTAATCTATCTAGGACACTTAGGATCCCTTTTGGCTTTACGATTCCATCTTCCGGCCTTATCTTCCGGCCTTGTAAACTATTAAAACAAGAAAACCTATAGTCACCATCTATAGTAACCATCTATATTAAAAGAGGGTAAAATGGCAAAGACGGAGACTCTTACGTTAAACATGGGGCCTCAGCACCCCAGTACTCATGGAGTGCTGAGGGTTGTTTTGGAACTGGATGGAGAGGTCGTTGTCAAGGCAACCCCTCATATTGGATATCTCCACAGGGGGGTGGAGAAGTTAGCGGAAAACAAGACGTACCATCAATGTATTACCCTTGTTGACAGGCTTGATTATCTTGCCGCCATGTCAAATAATCTCTCTTATGTCCTGGCGGTTGAGAAGCTTCTAAACATTGAGGTTCCGAAGAGAGCCCAGTATATACGGGTTATCATGGCCGAGTTGCAACGAATAGCCAGCCACCTTATCTGGTTGGGTACTCATGGACACGACATAGGGGCTATGACCCCCTTATTTTATACCTTTCGGGAAAGAGACGAAATAACATTTATGTTTGAGATGGTATGTGGTGCCCGCTTAACACCGAGCTATATGCGAATAGGTGGTCTGGCCTCTGATTTACCGGACGGGTTTGTAGATAAGGCAAAAGAGTTTGTAAGGACATTTCCCTCTAAAGTTGATGACTACGAAACACTTCTCACTAAGAACAAGATTTGGATACAGAGGACAAAAGGGGTGGGGGTCTTATCTAGAGAGGATGCTATCAATCTTGGAGCTTCAGGCCCTGTAATTCGGGGCTCGGGTGTTGATTGGGATATTAGGAGGTCCAGTCCATATTCGGGTTACGATAATTTCCGGTTTGTAGTCCCCACAGGCCAAAACGGTGATTGTTATGACCGATACCTCGTTCGAATGGAGGAGATGCGGCAGAGTGGCGAGATAGTGAGACAGGCGTTGGAGCATTTACCAAAAGGAGAAGTGAATGCCTATTACCCAAAAGTGGTTTTGCCTCCAAAAGAGGATGTTTACACAGATATCTCTGCCCTCATTCACCATTTCAAGATAGCGAGCGAGGGGTTTACCCCTCCGGTAGGCGAAGTATACTTCAGTATAGAATCCCCAAAGGGGGAGCTGGGGTTTTACATAGTCAGCGATGGAACGAATAAACCCTATCGATTAAGGATCCGTCCCCCTTCTTTTGTAAACCTCGAGGCCCTTTCCACAATGGTTGAAGGAAGGCTTATCGCAGATGTGATCGCAGTTATCGGCAGCATAGATATAGTCTTGGGCGAGGTTGATCGATAGTTATTTGTAAGTCTGAGAGGTTGACTGTTGACCAATAATGAATCAGAGAGTATTGCTGAAAAGTACCATGTCTTTCGGTGCATCCAATGTGGTAAGTGTTCTGGAGGGTGCCCGATGTTCAGGAAATCCCATTTTAATGTCAGGAAGTTTATCTATGATGGCTTCGATAAGGACATGGCAAAGGTTGTGTTTGAGAGAGAGGGTATCTGGGATTGTACTACATGTTCAGCATGTTTGAATAAGTGTCCTAAAGGGGTAGATACTTTAGGGTTTGTCACAGGGTTGCGGCAGCTCATGGTGGAGGACGGCAGGATACCGCCACCCATAAGAGATGCGTTGAAGAGCGTATCGACACACAAAAATCCTTGGAAGATTGGCGCTGAGAAGAGGTCGGAATGGGCAGAGGGGCTTGAGGTCAAGAATATATCCGAAGGAGCAGATATCCTTTATTTTGTGGGTTGCACACCCGCTTATGACGCCAGACTTCAGAAGGTGGCTAGGGCAATCGTAGAGATATTGAAGAGAGCCGGTGTGGATTTTGCGATACTGGGAAACGAGGAAGGGTGTTGTGGGAGTGAGATAAGAAGGATGGGAGATCCCTGGACATTCGAGTACCTGGCAGAAGAGAACATGGAGATATTTAAAAAATACAATGTCAGCAAGGTAATAACCACGTCCCCTCATTGCTTCAATACCTTTAAGAATGAATATGAAGGCGCCGACTTTGAAGTTCAACATTATACAGAGTTGATTGCCTCCCTGATACAGGAAGGGCGACTTTCCTTCTCCCGAGAGATAGGTAAGACCATCACGTATCATGATCCTTGTTTTCTGGGAAAGCAGAACAAGGTATTTGATCCTCCCCGAAAGGTACTCACAAGCATCCCAGGAATAAAATTTGTAGAGATGGATAGGTCAAGAGAGAGAAGTTTGTGTTGCGAGGGTGGTGGAGGGAGGATGTGGATAGAATCCGAGGATTCGGAGGACAGGCTTGCAAAGATAAGGGTGGGAGAGGCTATGGATGTGCAGGCGGAAATTTTGGCCACAGCATGTCCCTTCTGCCTTTTGACCCTTGAAGATGTGGTGAAGACCGAGGAATTGGAAGCGTCCATAGAAGTGCTGGACATTGCAGAATTGGTTATAAAGGCATTGTAAAGGTAACCTCTCAAATTTTTAGGAAGTTGTAAGAAATGGAACCGGAAGAGATAAGAATCGGGGTATATATCTGTCATTGCGGGATAAATATCGCCGCTACTGTAGATGTGGAGCAGGTAAGGGATTCTGCATCTCAACTCCCGAATGTCGCTGTCAGTAAAGACTTCAAATATATGTGTTCCGACCCGGGGCAGGCACTTGTTAGAAGTGACATAGAAGAAAATGATCTTAACAGGATCGTTGTTGCTTCTTGTTCTCCCAGGATGCATGAACCGACCTTTAGAAATACTATTCAACAGGCCGGGCTTAACCCCTATTGTCTTGAGATGGCAAACATAAGGGAGCAATGCTCATGGGTACATGAAGATAAAGCCAGCGCCACTGATAAGGCAACAAAGCTTGTTTCCGCAGCAGTAGCAAAGGCGTTGCTCCTTGAACCCCTGGAGGAGAAAGAGGTTGAAATAAAACCCCAGGCACTGGTGATGGGGGGAGGGATAGCAGGGATTCAGGCCTCTCTTGATATAGCGGATGCCGGCTTTCAGGTGTATCTGGTTGAAAGAGATCCTTCCATAGGTGGACACATGGCCCAACTTGACAAGACCTTCCCTACATTGGATTGTTCTGCGTGTATTCTTACTCCGAAGATGGTGGAAGTGGAGAGACACCCCAATATAGATCTACTATCCTATTCAGAGGTGACGGAAGTAAACGGATACATCGGTAACTTCACGGTGAAGGTAAGGAAGAAGCCAAGGTATATCAACATGGGCAGATGTACCGGTTGTGGGATGTGCGCTGAAGTATGCTTGTTGAAGGGCAGGATACCCTCCGAATTCGATTTGGGTATAGGAAAAAGATCGGTGCCTTATGTGCCTTTTCCTTACGCTGTTCCTTCTAAGTACACGATAGATGCTGAGCGTTGTTTGTTTCTCACAAAGGGGAAGTGTGGCAAATCACCTGCATGTAAGGAAGCCTGTACAGCCGATGCCATAGATTTTGAACAGAAGGAGGAGATCGTCGAACTGGATGTTGGAACTATAGTGGTGGCAACGGGTTTTGATCTTTTTGATGCCACGGAAAAACCCGAGTACGGCTACGGACTGTATGATAACGTCCTATCAGGACTGGAGTTTGAGAGGTTGGTATCCTCAAGTGGACCAACACAGGGGAAGATCGTTGTAGGAGGGAAAGAACCTAGGGATGTTGTTTTTGTTCAGTGCGTGGGTTCAAGGGATAAGAGCGTAGGGAATGAATATTGTTCAAGGGTCTGCTGCATGTATACCGCAAAACAGGCGCACCTCATACATGAAAAGCTGCCTGACGCAAGGTTAACAATATTCTACATAGATGTAAGAGCGTTTGGCAAGGGTTTCGAGGAGTTCTACGACAGGGTCAGAGAGGAAGGCGTGAGATATATACGAGGGAATGTCTCCGATATAATCAAAAAGGGAGATCGGTTGATGGTAATGGCGGAGGATACCCTCGTTGGGGAACCTATCGATGTGGAAGCCGATTTAGTGGTGTTGGCCACGGGTATTGTACCCAGAGTAGACGTAAAAGAACTTATGCGTTTGCTAAAGATATCCCAATCCCCGGACGGTTTCTTACTTGAGGCCCATCCGAAGCTCCGTCCTGTTGATACGGCATCAGATGGAATTTATCTTGCGGGATGTTGCCAGAGTCCAAAGGATATCCCTGACACCGTTGCCCAGGCAAAGGGCGCTGCCTCCTCTGCGATGACAAAGATGGCCAAAGGCAAGGTAAAGGTGGAGGCAACCACCGCTTTTGTGGACGCATTTATCTGTCGCGGATGTGGTAGGTGTGTGGAGGTGTGTGAATACGGCGCCCCTGAGTTGCAAGAGGCGGGGCAGGGTGTTTTGGTTTCAGAAGTTAACGATTCTCTATGTAAAGGTTGTGGTGCCTGTGCTGTCATCTGTCCTTCGGGGGCGATATCTATGAAGCATTTTAAGAATGGGCAGATTTTTTCTCAGATAGAGGCAGTGATATAAGGAACTGTCAAGTGAATAAAGGATTCGAACCAAACATAGTAGGTTTTGCGTGTAACTGGTGTTCTTATGCCGGAGCTGATCTCGCTGGTACATCGAGGATCAAGTATCCTCCAAACATCAAGATTATCAGGGTAATGTGTACAGGGAGGGTCACCCCTGCCTTTATATTGAAGTCCTTCCAGAGTGGGGCTGACGGTGTTTTGGTAGCGGGATGCCATCCGGGAGACTGTCACTATATAGCAGGTAACCTGAAGTGTGAAAAGGTCATGGAGGTTACAAAGAGGTTAATAGACATCTTGGGCATTGGGAAAGGGCGACTTCGTCTGGAGTGGGTGTCGGCTTCTGAAGGGGGCAGGTTCGCCGATGTGGTAAAGGAATTTACTGAGCAAATTAGGGAGCTAGGGCCTTTCTTGGAGAAATCGCAAGGATGAATTCAGAAGAGATAATAAAAGATACGAAGGCGTATTACTGTCTGGGGTGCGGCGTATGTACTTCGAGTTGCCCGGTTGCCAGGGTCATACCGTCATATTCCCCCAGGTTGTTGGTAGAAAAGACACTTTTGGGGTTTGGGGATGAGATTCTAAGTGACAAAGACCTCTGGTCCTGTTTGACATGTGGGAGATGCACCAGTCGTTGCCCTTCGGGTGTAGATTATCTCAATTTTGTTAGAGAGATGAGGGTGGAGGCTTTAGCACAAGGGCAAGAAGGCTTTTTTGCCCATGACAGAATATTGAATACCATAATGGAACTCCAGTCTTTGGAGCTCCAACAGGACAGAAATTTTTGGATTACAGACGATCTTGGGGTTGCAAAAGAGGGTGAATATTTTTATTTTGTTGGGTGTCTACCCTACTTTGATCTTGTATTTGGCGAGGGAGGGTTTTGTGATGTTGGGTTACTGTCCATCGAAAGGGCGAGGAATACAGTTAGGATACTCAACAAAATGGGGATAAAGCCGGTTGTTAGTAACGATGAAAGGTGTTGCGGACATGATCTCTTATGGAATGGGGATTTAGAAGGGTTTAAGAGGTTAGCAAAGCTCAACCTAAAGACCATAAAGGAAAGTGGGGCGAAGAAGGTAATCTGTGTTTGTCCTGAAGGGTATGTGACACTTAATAGGGATTACCGTCGGTTTTTGGGAGAACACGATCTGGAGGTGATTCAGTTATGTCAACTCCTTGTAGGTGAGTTGAGGGAAGGTAAGCTTGAGTTTATTGAGAATGATTCAGGTGATTCCAAAAAGGTCACTTTTCATGATCCCTGTTCCCTAGGGAGGATCGCTGATATATACGAAGAGCCCAGAGAGATAATCTCAAGTATTCCAGGCATAGAACTAGTAGAGATGGAGAGAAATAGGGCTGATGCTGTGTGCTGCGGTACTAGTGGCTGGGTCAATTGTTCCAGTTGTTCTAAACAGCTTCAGATAGATAGGCTTAGAGAAGCAGAGGCTGCGGGGGCGGAGGTGCTTATAACGGCCTGTCCTAAATGCGAGATCCATCTGAGTTGCGCCAAGTATAATTCCGATATTGAAATCAGTATAAAGGACATCACAGATCTGGTTGCAGAAAACTTGGCTTGAGAGAATATTACTCGTGAGGAATACGGTCTTGTGATTTTAGGCGTTTTTGCTAATTGAATAATTAGTATAGTATGTTGTTTTGATTGGAGAAATTAATATGGTTAAAGATGTCCTCGTGATAGGGGGAGGGATTGCAGGTATTCAAGCTTCGTTGGATCTGGCAGATGCAGGGCTCAATGTCCATCTAGTGGAGAGAGAGCCCTGCATAGGCGGAAAGATGGCACAACTCGATAAGACTTTCCCCACAAACGACTGCGCAATCTGAATAATTTCTCCGAAACTGCTGGATGCAGGCCGACATCCTAATATAGAACTCCTAGCCTACAGTGAGGTGGAAGGTTTAAGTGGAGGGGTAGGAGAATTCAGGGTTAAGGTAAGAAAGAAGGCCAGGCTGGTTGATGAAGACAAGTGTATCGCGTGCGGTCAGTGTGCCGAGAAATGCCCTGCCAAGGTACCAGACCAGTTCAATATGGGGCTTGGCTTGAGAAAAGCGATATACAAACACTTCGCTCAGGGCATCCCATCCGTTTATACCATAGACAAAGAAAACTGCATAAGGATTAAGAAAGGGGCAGGAAAGAAGAAAAAGCCCTGTGGTTTATGCGAAAAGGTTTGTCCTGCAGATGCGGTGAATTTCGACCAGGAAGATGAATATATCGAAATCGATGTAGGGGCTATCGTTTTGGCGACTGGATATGATCTATTCGACCCTTCGGGTTTAAGCCATTACGGGTATGGCAAGATTGAGAATGTTGTGGTGAGCTTGGAGTACGAGAGACTCATGAGTGCCAGCGGGCCGACAGGAGGTCATCTTGACAGGCCGTCTGATGGGAAGTTGGCAAAGAGGGTAGGATTTGTCCAGTGCGTTGGCAGTAGGGATCTGAGAAACAACGACTACTGTTCTGGATTTTGCTGTATGCACTCAATCAAAGAGGCGATCCTGACCAGGGAGCACGATGCGGAATCCGAGGTTTATATATTCTATAATGATCTAAGGGCTATGGGTAAGGGTTTCCACCAGTATAGGAAACGTGGTGAAGAACAATACGGCATCAAGTATATCAAGGCAAGAGTCGGAGAGATAACCCAGGATGAAGAGGGAAATCCGATAGTCTGGTATGAGGATGTCGAGGAAGGCAAGGTAAAGCATTTAGCCCTGGATATAGTTGTTTTGGCCACGGCCTCTGTGCCGAGTGAGGGGGTTGGAGAGTTAACCACTGTCCTTGGTGTTGACCTTGAGGGACATGGTTTTATCAGATCGGACATGACTCACCCATCGTTGACTTCAGTGCCGGGGATATTTGTTTGTGGAGCATGTCATGGGCCTATTGATATCCCTGAGTCAGTGGCGCAGGCCAGCGGTGCGGCGGCGGTTGCGGCAGAGATAATGCTGGCTGCTAATGTAAAGGAGCACTAGATTTGGAAGAGACAAGGATCGGCGTTTTTGTATGTGACTGTGGTTCGAATATCGCTGGCTTTTTGGATGTTCCTGATGTAGTGGCCTATGCAAGGACATTACCTAACGTGGTTTTTGCCAAGGAGAATCTCTATTCTTGTTCTGAAACCGGTATATCGGAAATCAAGAATGGAATTAAAGAGAATAGTTTAACGCGAGTTGTGGTAGCATCCTGTACTCCGAGAACCCATGAACCCACATTTAGGTCGGCGTGCGATGAGGCGGGCCTTAACCCCTTTTATTTTGAAATGGTGAATATAAGGGAGCATTGCAGTTGGGTCCACATGGTGGATAGAGAAAGGGCAACGAATAAGGCAAAAGACTTGGTTAGGATCGGTATTGCCAAGGCAGCGTTGCTTGAGGCTCAAGAGTCCATTGTTGCAAATGTCAACAAGAGAGTACTGGTCATCGGCGGAGGAGTTGCCGGTCTGACAGCGTCGGAATCTTTTAGCCGTCGAGGGTTTGAGGTTGTGCTTATAGAAAAAGAGGAAAAACTCGGCGGAAGGCTTAACGACCTTCATATGCTTTATCCCCACAATATTAAGGCTTCTCATGTACTAGAGCAGAAGATCAGAAATGCGACATCGAGCCCTCTTATCAAGATCTACACATCGAGTGTTATAAAGAGCGTGAAGGGATATGTTGGAAACTATGAGGTGAGTGTAGAAGCAGGCGGCAAGGCTCTAGATGTCACTTGCGGAGTAATTGTTGTGGCATCCGGCGCTTCCGTCCTCGAACCGCGGGGGCTTTACAATTATGACTCACATAACGTTATTACCCAGTTGGAATTGGAGAAGAGATTACAACGAGAAGAGGTTAACGCCGGCAATATCGCGATGATCCAATGTGTGGGAGCGAGGACAAAAGAGCGGAATTACTGTTCCAAGATATGTTGTATGACCGCGATCAAGAACGCGATCATTATCAAGGAAGAAAATCCGAAAACAAATATATTTATCCTGTATGAAGATATTCAGTGTTACGGGCTTGAGGGCGAAGCCCTCCTTCGGAAGGCAAAGGAAGCAGGGGTAAGGTTTGTCAACTATGATCCGGCTGAGCCGCCGGTGGTGGGAGAGGGAAGTGTTAAGGTGTACCACAAGGTGTTGAGAAGAGAGATGGCGCTACCATATGATCTCCTTGTCTTATCAACCCCTATGATTGCGAGAGAGGATGCAAAGGATCTTTCCAAGCTATTGAGGGTTCCTACTGACGAGAGCGGTTTTTTCCTTGAGGCTCATGTGAAGTTGAGGCCCCTTGATTTTGCTACTGATGGTATATATTTGTGTGGGAGTGCTCACTGGCCTGCTGACGTCAGGGAGAGTATTTCGCAGGCCTTGGGTGCTGTGGCAAGAGCATCTGTCCACCTGACAAGGGGTTTTGTCAAGGTCGATCCCATTGTTTCGACCCTTGCAGATGAGGACCTTTGTGTGGGATGTGGTCTGTGTGCTGCTTTATGTCCGTATGGGGCCATAGAGATAGTAGAAACCCCTAAAGGCAAGAAGGCCAGTATGATCTCAGTAGCATGTAAAGGTTGCGGTGTTTGTGGGTCTACTTGTTATCGTAGAGCGATAAAGATGAACCATTTTAGCAACGAGCAGATGAGTGCCCAAATTGCCGCACTATAGGTTTTCAGATATTAAATTTTACAAGGCCGGAGGGAGAGATCAGAGTAAGTCGAACATTTAGTGTTGTCGAGGGTTCCGACCGATAACGTACTATACAAGAAAGAAAATGAAGATGGGTGAGGATAATTCTATAAAGATACTGACATTTGCTTGCACCTGGTGAGGCTATGGAGCTGCTGACTTCGCCGGGGTGGCGAGGATGCAATATGTTCCCGATATTCGTACAATACGGGTTATGTGTACGGGGAGGATCGATCCGTCGATGATCTTGGAGGCGTTTCTTCTCGGGGTTGACGGTGTGCTCATCCTTGGATGCAAGGAGGGGGAATGTCATTACGTCACAGGTAACATAGAAGCTGCAAACAAAATAGATATGACGAGTCGTTTAATGAAAATCATCGGCATTAACCAGGATAGGCTCTACTTTGGACACCTATCATCTGCAGAAGGGGCTCGTTTCGTAGAATTGGTGGAAGGATTTACCAAAAGGATAAGGGAGATAGGTCCTTTGGAGAGTGAGACAAAAGAAGGTGGAGAAGAGCTTAAATTTAGACTTGAAGCGGCAAAAGCTGCGGTTGAAAGTGAAAAGTTGAGATGGGTTATCGGTAAAAAGACGGAATTTATGGATCAGGGGAATAAGTACGGAGAACGATTCACCAGACATGAGATAGGCAGGCTTCTGGATGGGGTATTATTGGATGAGATTACGGTAAATGGAATACTGTTGTTGCTGGGAAAAAGTCCATTATCGGTTAAAGACATTTCAGAGAGGATAGAGTTGTCAACGTCCAGAGTGTTGAGGTACATAGCTGGTTTAAGAAGAAAGGGTGTTGTGCGTCTGGCGGGGATAGATGGTACATCCCCATTATATAGCCTCGAGGGATAGGGATTTTCAGTTGGAAAAAAAGTCTGTGTTGATAGTAGGTGGTGGTCTGACCGGCACTAGGTTGGCGTTAGAACAAGCCGAAGCCGGTAATGATGTTTACTTGGTTGAGGTTTTGCCGGGTCTAGGCGGTGAGAGGCTTTTGTCAGATAAAGACTCGGACGCCGCGGATTTTGTATTTCCTAACCTGGAAGAGGTAAGGAACAGGAAGAATATCAGGATAATTACCAATGCCGACATAGAGAAGGTTGAAGATGCTGACGGCAAGTTTAACATAAGGATCAAGAAAAGGGCGCTCAGGGTTATTAAAGATAAGTGCGATGATTGCTTAGCTTGCATTAAGGTTTGCCCGATAAATCTTTGGGATAATGAGGATCAGGGGTTAACGTTCAGAACTGCGATAGATTTTTTTAATCGGGTGGACTCATCATACAATATAGTCAAGGAGACCCCTGTTTGTCAAAGGACGTGTCCGGTGAACCTCGATATCAGGGGTTACGTTGGTTTGATCGCGGATGGCCGGTTTGAAGAGTCTCTCGCCTTGATAAAAGAGGTATTGCCTTTCCCGTCTATTTGCGGACACGTATGTCCCCATCCTTGTGAAGAGGTATGTAACCGTGGAAAGGTAGATTATCCTCTTTCCATAAGAGACTTGAAGCGTTTTGTTGCTGACAGGGAGATACATGATCATACCAAACGAAGATCAGAGGTCACAAGGCCGCAAGTTAAGAGTAGGTTGGTAGCCGTTATCGGAGCAGGTCCGGCAGGGCTCACCTGTGCCCATGATCTAGCCATGCTCGGTCATGATGTAATCGTTTTTGAGGCGCTTTCTCGTCCTGGAGGTATGCTGGCTGTCGGTATACCTGATTACAGACTGCCGAGGGATATCCTGGAGAAGGAGATAGAGGCGGTGACGGCATTGAGTGTTGAGATCAAATACAATACGGCTGTTGGGAGAGATATAACTATTGATGATCTCTTTAGCCAGGGTTATAAAGCTATATTTATTGCGGTGGGCGCTCATAATGGCCAAGGGTTGAGGATACCGGGAGAGGATACTAAAGGAGTCCTTTTCGGGGTCACCTTGCTAAGGGATTTGAATTTGGGAGATCCGGTTGAGATAGGTAACAAAGTGGCTGTTATAGGCGGGGGAAATGTAGCTATAGATTCTGCCAGGTGTGCAGTTAGACTGGGCGCAAAGGAAGTGGCCATACTTTACAGGAGATCAAGACAGGAGATGCCTGCCAGTGACGAGGAAGTAGAGGCAGCAGAGGAAGAAGGGGTTAAGGTAGAATTCCTTGTTGCCCCTTTGGAGATATTGAGTTCTGATGATAAGGTGACAGGGCTCAAATGCGTAAGGATGGAGTTAGGGGAACCAGATGCGTCTGGAAGGAGGAGGCCTATACCGGTTGAGGATTCCGAATTTGTAATGGAAGTTGACACGATAATCCCGGCTATAGGGCAAGTGCCTGACACATCTTTCATCGAACAGGGTTCTGGTATTGAGCTGACAAAGAGAGGGACTATAAATGTAAGTCCTGAAAGCCTGGAAACGAGTAGACCTGGGGTTTTTGCCGGAGGCGATTGTCAGACGGGTCCGGGGATAGCCATTGAGGCTATCGCGGCTGGTAAGAAGGCAGCCAAGTCTATTGATGCCTATATCAGGGGTCTATAGATTTTCAGATATTAAATTTCACAAGGCCAGAGGGAGGAATCAGAGTAAGTCGTACATTGAGTACGTCGTCGAGGATTCCGACCGATAACGCCGTGAAGTTAAATATATGGAAATCTATATAAGTGTTCAGATATAATTTGTGGAAATTATCAACCTATGGATGTGTTCTGTTTAGGGGTCAAGACAATACAAATCTTATTGAACAACTTCTTTGAAGGGGCTAACCTAATATGGTGGTAGAGAAGAAGAGATACATACTGGAATTTCAGGATATCCCCAAAGAGCGTCAATCGGTAAGGGAAATTCCCGTAGAGGAGAGAATAGACAATTTTAATCAAGTTGACCTTGGGTTTACGGAGGACGCGGCCGTTGAGGAGGCGGGGAGGTGTTTGAGTTGTCGTAGATGTCTTGGATGTGGTCTTTGTTTGGCCGAGTGTGACAAAGACGCCATAGATTTTGAACAGGCTGATGAAATGCTTGACCTCAGTGTTGATTCTGTGATACTTACCCAAGGAGTTGAGAGGGTTTATACCCTTCCTTCAGAAGATTTTGGCTATGGCAGACATGAAAACATGGTAACCGATATTGAATTTGAGCGTATTTTAAGCGATAAAGGTCCTTATGGCGGCCTATTGATTCGACCTTTCGATGGAGAGATACCCACGAAAATAGGGTTTGTTTGCACAGAGGAAGGCGGCGTTGATGCCTTGAAATTTGCTATCCATGAGGCTATGATGGCGAAAAAAAAGGTTGACGGCTTGGAAATAGCCCTCTTTTGTCCGGATGAGGACGAGTATGCTAAGGGATTAGAAAGAACCGATGGAAAGGTTCCTGGGATTACAGTTAAGAGGGGAGTTGTCAAGGCTATAAGAGAGGTTCAAGGAAGTAAAAACCTCTGTTTGGAGTGGGGCAGTAAAGGTGATCTGGTAGAAGAGGAGTTTGGTCTGGTAGAAGAGGAGTTTGATATGGTCGTACTATCAACGAAGCCTCAACTTCCAAAACATATAGTGGAGTTTGCCAAAGAATTGGATATAGATATTAGTGAGTTGGAAATAGGTGCTTTATTGAAAGAGACTTCCAAGAAGGATGTCTTTTTCGCGGGAACTATATGATAAAGTACGAAGCTATAGGTTTTAATATATGAAAACCTATGGATAAGCGGCTGAGAACGTGGTTGGATTGTCGCCTCCAGCAGGAGAAGTGGTAGGAGGAAGTAATATGGAAGAGCGTATTGACATGATTTTATCATCCCACAAACCTAAGGTTGCGGAACTTATTCCGCTTTTACAACATGTTCAACGTGAATTAGGATACCTGCCGGAAGAGGCAATGCAAAGAATAGCCAAATATACACGTTTGCCTGAGAGTCGTGTCTATGGTGTGGCATCATTCTATGCCCAGTTCAGGTTTACTCCAATGGGCAAAAACACGGTTATGGTATGCAGGGGAACTGCATGTCATGTTCGAGGCGCAGAGCGGATTCTCGAAGAGACGGAAAGACAGTTGCGTATTGAAGAGGGAGAGACTACTGAAGATATGGAATACACCTTGGAAACCGTGGCGTGTATAGGCTGTTGTGCATTGGCCCCATGTATTATGATAAATGATAAGGTTGAGGCCAAATTGACGACCAAGAAGGTTGCAGACATATTTGCCGGGAGGAAGAGCGGATGAACCTTGATGGAATCATGCAGAGGGCGAAGGAAGAATGGAAAGCACTGCAGCAAAGCGATAAAACACTGATTTGCGTTGGTTCTGCTACCTGTGGTCGTTCCGCAGGGGCATTGGATGTCCTTGAGGCATTTCATACAGAGTTAAAGAACAAAGATGTCAGCGCTAACGTGATTGAGGTGGGTTGTATGGGCCCGTGCTATGCTGAACCTTTGGTTTATATTGTCAAACCCGGACGTCCCGGTATATGTTATCGCAATATCACAACCGAAAAAGTAGCACAACTCATTGAAAGCTACCTTGTGAATGACAATCCCATGCCTGAACATGCTATGGGAACTATCGGAGATGACCTGGTTGAGGGAATCCCACGCCTTTTCGATACACCCGGATTCAAACCTCAAAAGAGAAGGGTCTTTAAGAATTGTGGTTTTATAGATCCAACAAATATAAACCACTACCTGGCTAATGATGGATATACCGGTCTTGTTAAGGCACTTGGTATGACACCGGATCAGATAATTGAAGAACTCAAAACGTCGGGTTTGCGTGGAAGAGGAGGGGGTGGTTTCCCTGCAGGCCGTAAGTGGGAAGCAGGCCGAAATGCGCTCGGTGAAGAAAAATTCGTGGTATGTAATGCGGATGAGGGGGATCCTGGAGCGTTTATGGATCGTTCTCTCATAGAAGGCGACCCTCATGCCTTGCTTGAGGGGATGATTATCGCCGGGCATACCATTGGCGCAGACAAGGGTTATATTTACGTAAGAGCGGAATATCCACTGGCAATCAAGAGGTTGCAAATCGCCATAGCGCAGGCAAAAGAAAAAGGGTTTCTCGGAAGCAACATCCTGGGGAAGGGTTTCGATTTTGATATTGAGATATTCCAGGGTGCTGGAGCCTTTGTATGCGGTGAGTCAACAGCCCTGACCTTGTCTATAGAGGGGAAAAGGGGTATGCCAAAGGCTGCACCCAGACCACAGACAACAGAAAAAGGAATTTTTGACAAGCCGACTCTCTTAAATAACGTAAAGACTTTCGCCTCTGTTCCTCTGATCATTACCCGAGGTGGAGGCTGGTTTGCCAGTGTGGGTACGGAAAAGAGCAAAGGAACCGCTGTCTTTGCTCTCACAGGCAAGGTAGAAAACTGCGGACTGATAGAAGTACCAATGGGTATTACACTGCGTGAGATTGTCTATGATGTTGGGGGCGGAATTCCATTGGGTAAAAAATTTAAGGCGGTTCAAACGGGAGGCCCCTCCGGAGGCTGCTTACCTGCGTCCCTTCTGGACACACCGGTGGACTATGACTCACTGAACGCAGCGGGTGCGATAATGGGCTCCGGGGGCATGGTTGTCATGGATGAAGAGACCTGTATGGTCGATGTTGCCCGATATTTCCTCGATTTTACTCAGAAAGAGTCCTGCGGGCAATGTGTGCCTTGTTCCTTAGGCACAAAGCAGATGCTGGATATATTAAAGGATATAACTCAGGGGAGGGGAAGGCCTACAGATGTGGAACTTCTCGTAGAAATAGCCGAGGCGGTCAAGGACGGCTCTCTTTGTGGGTTAGGAAAGAGTGCTCCGAATCCGGTGCTTACAGCCATTCGCTACTTTCAAGAGGAATATGAAGCACACATCAATGAAAAACGTTGTCTGGCCAAGGTTTGCAAAGCGCTCATCTCCTATTATATCTTACAGGATAAGTGCAAGGGCTGTGGAATCTGTCTGAAATCATGCCCTGTAGAGGCGATCACAGGCGAAAAAAAAGAAGTCCACTACATAGATCAATCCAAGTGTATCAGATGCGGAATGTGTTTAGAGAAATGTCCTACGAAATTTAGCGCTATTGAGTGCATTCCTGGACAGTTGAATGATGGAGGTGAATAAGTAATGGCCGAAGTTAGTCTCACAATCGATGGGTTGGAATTCACTGCGAATGAAGACATGACAGTATTGGAAGCAGCGCTTGAAAACGGCATTTACATCCCGCATCTCTGTCACCATCGGGATTTAGCACCTGCTGGAATGTGCAGACTCTGCATGGTGGAAGTTGATGGAAGAAGAATGGTCATCTCGTGTAAGACCCAGGTAAAAGATGGGATAGTCGTAAGAACGGAAAGTGAAAGAATCAATCGAATACGAAAGATCGCTGTTGAACTGCTGATTGTAAACCATCAGGGGGACTGCCTGTCTTGTAATAAGAGTACAACCTGTGAACTCCAACGGATTGCGAGTTATTTAGGAATAAAAGAAGAAGAGCTGGATCGTATGAGACGTTCCGACAAGATACGCCCCATTGATACCTCAAATCCTTTTTTTGATTATGATCCTAATAAATGTGTGCTCTGTGGCATCTGTGTACGGACATGTGCAGAATTGCAGGGGGTCAGCGCTATTGATCTGGCTTTTCGAGGCTTTGAGACGAGTATCTCTACGTTTGGAGCCAAGCCCTGGGTAGAGTCCAATTGTGAGTCGTGTGGAGAGTGCATTGTTAGATGTCCTGTGGGCGCACTTATGCCCAAGGATCAGTTGAGTCCTTCTTTCGAGGTAAGAAGCGTATGTTCGTATTGCGGGTGCGGATGCGGCATGTATCTGGGTGTTCGATCCGGTCGTATTGTTAGTGTGAGAGGTGAAATCGACAACCCTTCCAACAGGGGAAGCCTCTGTGTAAAAGGACGTTTCGGCCATGAATTTGTCAACCACCCTCAGCGGCTTACTGAACCGCTTATCAAGAAAAACGGCGAATTTGTTGAAACATCATGGGAGGAGGCACTGGAACTGGTTACGGAAAAATTCTCTCAATACAAAGGGGAACAATTTGCCAGTATTGCTTCTGCCAAGTGTACAAATGAAGAGAACTACGTTTTACAAAAATTTACCAGGGTGGTGATGGGCACGAATAATATCGACCACTGCGCCCGGCTTTGACATGCCCCCACGGTGGCCGGTCTGGTCACCTCGTTGGGAAGTGGGGCAATGACAAATCCGATCAGCGATATCGGTGGGGCGTCATGTATTCTTGCTATAGGCACCAACACAACCGTTGCGCATCCCATTATAGGACTTCAGGTGAAGAAGGCGGTACAAAACGGTGCAAAGCTTATAGTTATCAATCCGAAGGAGATTGATCTCTGTCGGTTTGCAGATATATTTCTGCAGGCCAGACCAGGAACGAATATTGCCCTGCTTATGGGGATGATGCGGATCATCGTAGATGAAGGTCTCCTCGACACTTCTTTCATAAAGAGCCGTTGTGAGAATTTTAATACCTTCAAAGAGTCCCTCAAAAACTTCGATATACTCACAGTAGAAAAGATTACAGAAGTGCCAAAGGAAGATATAATCGAAGCAGCCAGGTGTTATGCCACCACTAAACCCGCTTCTATTCTATACGCAATGGGCATTACGCAGCATATCCATGGTACGGATAATGTGATGGCAACCAGCAACCTGGCATTACTTACAGGGAACATTGGTAAGCCATCAACAGGGGTCAACCCTTTGCGTGGACAGAACAATGTTCAGGGCGCTTGTGATATGGGCGCTCTGCCCAATGTTTATCCTGGTTATCAACGGGTAGACGACATGGAAGTACAGAAGAAATTTGAGTCTGCCTGGTCCATTGATTTGTCCAATTCCCCAGGGCTTACACATACAGAGATATTCGATGCCGTCCATGATGGGAAAGTGAAAGCAATTTACCTGGTCGGTGAAAACCCAATTTTAAGTGAGGCGAATGCGAGTCATACAGAGGCTGCTATTGCCAAATTGGATTTTCTGGTAGTTCAGGACATATTCCTTACGGAAACGGCAAGATTAGCTGATGTTGTATTGCCGGCTGTAACTTTTGCGGAAAAAGACGGGACATTTACAAATACTGAGAGGCGGGTTCAGAGAGTACGTAAGGCAATAGAACCTGTTGGTAATGCTAAAAATGATTTGTGGATAACGTGCCAGATTGCTCAAAGAATGGGGGGGAAGGGTTTTGATTTATCCAGTCCTATAGAAGTCATGAAAGAGATAGCTTCAGTCACACCCCAGTACAAGGGCATCTCTTACGACCGACTGGAGAAAGATGGATTGCAATGGCCCTGTGTTTCGGAGGATCATCCTGGTACACCGATTCTCCATACTGAGCGGTTTGCAACAAAAAGCGGGAAGGCAAAGTTTATGCCGCTGGAATACAAACAATCAGCGGAACTCCCGGACGATGAGTATCCTTTACTGCTTACTACTGATCGTAGTCTGTTTCACTTTCATACAAGCACAATGACCGGAAGAGTAGAGGGCCTCAACGTATTGGACGGTCATGAATTCGTTAGGATGAATCCGAAGGACGCAGCCTGTCTTGAGATTACGGAGGACCAGATGGTACGGGTATTCTCTAGACGTGGAGAGGTGGAAGCCAAGGCAAACGTTACGGATGTTTGCCCACCAGGGGTGGTATCTATGACCTTTCATTTTCCTGAAAGTCGGACTAACGTCCTTACCAACTCGGCATTAGACCCTGTGGCTAAAATCCCCGAGACGAAAGTCTGTGCGGTACGGATAGAGGGGATGAAACAGTAAAATAGGAGACTATAGATTTTCAGATATTAAATTTCACAAGGCCAGAGGGAGGAATTCGAGTAAGTCGTCGAGGATTCAGACCGATAATACCATGAAAATTAATATTTTAGCTGCCCTGCGATGTTATAGAATTGGGATGGTAGCAGTTTAGTTCAACAAAAATCTATTATAGGAAAAGGCATTAGGATGGTCAGTTTAACGATTGATGGAAAAGAGGTTGTAGCAGAAGAAGGTAGTACAATCTTGAAAGCTGCAAAGTCTGAGGGAATTGATATCCCCACCCTTTGTTATCATGAAAGATTGAATCCGATAGGTTCTTGCAGGATGTGTGTAGTAGAAATAGAGGGGCTGCCCCATCCGATGACTGCTTGTAATACACCGGTTGTTGAAGGCATCAAAGTCACCACTGCTTCTGAACGGCTTTTGAGGATGAGAAAGGAAACCCTCAAATTGATTCTAGTAAATCATCCCCTTGACTGCCCCATATGTGATAAGGGTGGAGAATGCACCCTTCAAGACCTGGTACATGAGTTTGAGATAGACGGCGCAGGTTACCAGGCTATAACACGGAAGCGAGAGTCATCATATGCGACTCCCCTCATTCATTACTGGCCTGACAGGTGTATAATGTGTCTGCGCTGCGTTACTGCATGCAGAGAGATAAAAGCGTTGGGTGCAATCGATATTAGCGGGTCAGGTTTTGATACAAGTGTAGTCGCCGTAAATAAGGATAAGTGCGAGTCGTGTGGTGAATGTATCAGCGTATGTCCGACAGGTGCGTTGACAGAGAACCTAAGTCAATATAAAGGACGTTCGTGGATGGTAGATCGAGTGATGACTACATGTACCTATTGCGGATGCGGGTGTCAGCTTGAGATCAATGTGTTGGATAATAGGATTACAGGCATAACAACAAAAGATCATGTTGGCATAAACAAGGGCAGTCTTTGTGTAAAAGGACGTTTTGGATATGAATTTATACAGAGCGAGGAACGGCTTACTAAGCCCCTTGTTAAGAAGAATGGAGAGTTTCATGAGGCGAGCTGGGAGGATGCATTAACTCTGGTTGCTGAGAACTTTAATTCGATTAAAGCCTCACACGGGGCAGACGCGATTGCGGCTCTTTCCTCTGCCCGCTGCACCAATGAGGAAAACTATCTTATGCAGAAGTTGATGCGCGCTGGTATTGGAACGAATAACATAGACCACTGTGCCAGGCTTTGTCAATCTTCTACCGTGGCAGGTCCTGCCACAGCATTTGATAGCGCCGTAATGACAAACCCTATTGCTGATGTCTTAAAGTCAGAAGCAATATTGGTAACAGGGAGTAATACTACAGAAAATCATCCAATCTTTGCGAATTACATTAAGGAGGCTGTATTAAAGAAAGGAACCAAATTAATAGTTGTTGACCCTAGGAAGATAGATCTGGTTGATTATGCAGGCATCTGGCTTAGACCAAAACCCGGTACTGACATTGCATGGATTAATGGGTTACTCCATATTATTATTAAGGAAAATTTGCATGCTGTAGAATATATCAAAGAGAGAACAGAAGGGTTTGAAGAACTCAAGGCCTGTGTTGAAAAATATACCCCAGAGTATGTTTCAAAGATAACGGGTATAAAAGCCCCAGACTTGGTGAATACGGCTATTACTTATGGAAAGGCTAAGCCGGCCTCAATAATGTATGCTATGGGAATCACTCAGCATATAACTGGAACTGACAATGTAAAGTCCCTGGTAAATCTTGCAATGCTATGTGGGAACATTGGTGTTGAAGGAGGAGGTCTTAATCCCCTGAAAGGGCAGAATAATGTTCAGGGAGCTTCTGACCTTGGCGCCTTGCCGAATGTTTTAACAGACTATCAACCGGTTACCAATGATGAAGTCAGACAGAAGTTTGAAATGGCATGGGGGGTGGATAATCTACAAGGGACAGTTGGACTTACCGTCACTGAGATGTTTAATGCTGCAGAAGAAGGAAAAGTAAAGGCAATGTATATCATGGGTGAGAATCCCCTGCTCAGTGATCCTGATATCAATCATATAGATAATTGCATGAAATCATTGGATTTTTTAGTAGTTCAGGACATTTTTTTAACAGAAACTGCGAAGTACGCTGATGTTGTTCTTCCAGGAACATCTTTTGCCGAAAAGGAAGGAACATTTACAAATTCCGAAAGAAGGGTTCAGCGTATAAGGAAGGCGATTAAACAACAAGGGGAGGCCAGGGAAGACTATCGGATAATATGTGAGTTGTCCAATAAGTTGGAATTCCGGATGGATTATAGTAGTCCAAAGGACATTATGGAGGAGATACGCAGAGTAACCCCCAGCTATGCCGGTATTACTTACGAACGAATCGAAAAAGAGGGTATTCAATGGCCATGTCCGGATGAAGACCATCCTGGGACTCCGATCCTTCATGTGGGACAATTTGCAATAGGTAAGGGACAATTCTCGGCCATTGATTACCAGGAACCGGCTGAACTGCCGGATGATGAGTACCCATTCTTGCTGAGCACAGGGAGGGTGTTAGAGCATTACCATACGGGTACCATGACTCGTAAGGGAAAGGGACTTAACATGCTTTATCCTGAGCTTCTTGTAGAGATAAATCCGGATGATGCAGGAAGTATGGGTGTCGCATCCGGTGATCTTGTTCATATCACATCCCGTAGAGGAGATATTAAGGTAAAGGCATTAATAAGTGAACGACCGGACAGGGGAGTTATATTTCTTCCCTTTCATTTTAAAGAGTCACCAGCAAATATATTAACAATAAATGCTGTCGACCCTATAGCTAAGATACCACAATACAAGGTATGTGCGGTACGAATAGAGGGGATAAAACAGTAAAACCATAAGGACTTTAGAGCTTTGCTGATATACGAATCAACAATTTGACAAAATCAGGAATAAAGAAAAAGGGGAAGATGGGGCCATGTTAGAGGGTATGATACTAGAGGTCATATTAACTATCGGAATAATGTTGGTAAAGATGATCATTGTTCTGTCTGTTCTCATGTTGATGGTCGCCTATACCACCTTGATGGAGAGGAGGGTTTTGGGACTTATTCAGGTGAGGTATGGACCGAACAGGGTGGGTTGGCAAGGGTTGTTACAACCTATAGCCGATGGCCTAAAACTCTTTTTCAAGGAGGAAATCACCGTTGAGAAGGCGAACAAGGGGTTATATCATCTTGCCCCTGTCATATACATGGGGTGCGCGCTTGCTATCTATGCGATTATTCCTTTTGGAGATGAGATAGAGGTTTTTGGGAGGGTGATTCCGTTACATATTGCAGATATAAATATTGGGATCCTTTATGTCTTTGCCCTCTCATCCTTGGGTGTATACGGTATAGTGCTGGCCGGCTGGTCTTCCAACAATAAATATTCGATGCTGTCAGGCCTCAGGGCTGCCGCCCAGATGATCAGCTATGAGTTGCCGCTTGGGCTGTCTATCATAGGTGTCTTGATGCTTACCGGGTCTTTGAGTATGGTTGAAATAATCAACGCCCAGGAGAAGGTTTGGTTTATCGTATTACAACCCATGGGTTTCTTGCTGTATGTGATCTGTGCTTTTGCGGAGACAGGGAGGACACCGTTTGACCTTGTTGAGTGCGAAAACGAGCTTGTCGCAGGGTACCAAACTGAATACAGTTCTATGAAGTTTGCCATATTCTACCTTGGAGAGTACATGCATATCATCGCTGTGAGCGCCATTGCCGTTATCCTTTTCCTAGGGGGGTGGAGGGGGCCCTTCCTGCCTCCTGTGGTTTGGTTCTTGGTGAAGCTCTTCGCCTTTCTCTTCTTCTTTATTTGGGTGAGGGCAACCTATCCGAGGTTTCGGTATGACCAGTTGATGAAGTTCGGATGGAAGATACTGCTTCCTCTGGCCTTAGTTAATATTATAGTGACTTCTTTGGTTATGGTAATTGTATAAAAGACTATAGCAAGAAGGTACCAAAAAGGGAGAGCGCAATGATTGTACCGCTCATCAAAGGATTGAGTCTCACGCTAAAACATTTCTTCTCAAAACCCATAACCATCCAATACCCTGAGGAAAGGTGGGAATGTTATCCAGGATTTAGGGGTCTTCACCAGCTTAAGCGGAAGGAAGATGGCAGTGCAAAGTGTGTTGCCTGCCAGTTATGTGCCACTGTCTGCCCCTCCGGATGTATTCGTGTGGAGATTGGGGAAGACCCGGACACGGGAAGGTATGCCAAGAGTTATGAGATCGACTTAACACGATGTATCTTTTGTGGGTTTTGTGTGGAAGCATGTCCCATAGGGGCTATAGTCATGACCTCTGAGTATGAATTGGCCGGTTATTCACGTGAGTCCGCTCAGTATGACAAGGAAATGCTTCTTAGCGAATAGCTTCTTTTTAGAGGAGATAAGTTATGACGTTATTTTTCTTTCTTCCCATCGCAGCAGTAGTTGTGATTTCGGCAATTTTGGTCATTGTCTTACCGAATCCTATTCATAGCGCCCTGTCTTTGGTTGTAACCTTTTTGGGGCTTGCTGGTCTTTATGTACTTCTCAATGCCCAGTTTGTTGCCGCTATACAGGTTATCGTATACGCAGGGGCTATAATGGTTCTTTTTCTGTTTGTGATCATGCTGATCGATCTGGACGAGAAGAAGAGGACAAGAGAGAGACACCCCTTGCAAAAGGCCTTTGGGGTAATTTTGGCGCCTTTTGTGTTAGCCGGTATTGGAACCATTGTTGCTACAGGGGTTCTCTATGGTAACAAGGGGACAGAGACAGCTGCCAAGGTAAGCGCCGTAGGTAACACAAAGGTTTTGGCCGGTCTTTTGTTTACGGACTGGGTGTTACCTTTTGAGATTACCTCTATCTTGTTACTTGCGGCCATTGTCGGCGCTATCATATTGTCGAAGAAGGAGTCATAGATATGATACCACTTTCTTACTATCTTATCCTTTCCGCAGTACTTTTCACATTGGGGATCATCGGGGTTTTGGTCAGGAGGAATGTGATCATCATCTTCATGTCAATAGAGCTCATGTTGAATGCCGTTAACCTTTCATTTGTTGCGATCTCAAAACACTTGGACTCACTGGATGGGCAGATTTTCGTTTTTTTTGTTATGACCGTTGCAGCGGCTGAGGTTGCGGTGGGTCTTGCAATCATAATAAACATCTTCAGGAACAAAGAAACGGTCAATGTTGATGAGATAAATATAATGAAATGGTAATGCTCCAAGCTTTTGCGCGATAAGATAATCGGAGGAATAGAGACATGGATTATGTGTGGCTGGTTCCCGTTTTTCCCATAATTGGCGTCCTTATAAATGGACTTCTTGGGCATAAATTGAGTAAGGGGCTTGTGGGTGTGATAGCCTGTGCAATGGTTGGATTGTCATTCCTGACGTCGATTTTTATATTCTGGGATCTATTGCAGCTTCCTACCGAGAGCCGGTCTTTTGAGAAAATTATTTATACATGGATACCTTGCGGAGACCTGAAGGCTGCTATTGGTTTTCTGGTAGATCCTCTTTCCATAATCATGATGTTGACGGTCTCTGGGGTTTCTTTTCTGATCCATATATACTCGGTAGGCTATATGCATGAGGATGAGGGGTTCAAGCGTTATTTCGTCTATCTTAATCTCTTTGTGTTTTCTATGCTCGTATTGGTTTGTGCCAACAACTTCCTTCTGATGTTTGTCGGTTGGGAGGGTGTAGGGTTATGTTCGTATCTTTTGATAGGGTTTTGGTATCAAAGGAAAGAACCGGCTGATGCAGGTAAAAAAGCTTTTGTAGTGAATAGGATAGGTGATTACGGTTTTCTTTTGGCGATGATGTTGATGTTTGTTACGTTTGGGACTTTGGATTTTCATGGTGTGTTTAATGCTGCACATGAGAACTATCAGGTTGGCAGTCTGGTTATAACAGCAATAACTCTTTTGCTTTTTTTGGGGGCTACAGGCAAATCTGCCCAGATCCCGCTTTACACCTGGCTGCCTGACGCTATGGAAGGACCTACCCCTGTAAGCGCTTTAATTCATGCAGCCACAATGGTAACAGCAGGGGTATACATGGTGGTGCGGTGTAATGTTTTATTCACCCTGGCCCCTATCTCCCTCACGGTTGTTGCGATTGTCGGGGTGGCCACCGCTGTGTTTACTGCTTCCATTGCACTGGCTGCCAACGATATAAAGAGAGTTTTAGCCTATTCTACGATCAGTCAACTGGGCTATATGTTCCTGGCTTGTGGTGTGGGGGCTTTCACTGCCGGTATCTTCCATTTAATGACTCATGCGTTTTTCAAAGCATTACTATTTTTGGGTGCGGGGAGTGTTATGCATGCCATGGCTGGTGAACTGGACATGAGAAATATGGGTGCCTTGAAATCCCATATGCCCAAAACCTACTGGACATTCCTGATAGCTACTTTAGCTATAGCGGGGATATTTCCCTTTGCCGGTTTCTTCAGCAAGGATGAAATATTATGGCACGCCTTTCAGGAGAATAGGATCCTATGGGCGTTGGGCGCCGGCGCTGCCTTGATGACTTCCTTTTATATGTTTCGGGCGGTCTTTATGACCTTCCACGGGGAATCGAGGGTGAATGCGGAAGTGAAAAAACACCTCCATGAATCTCCTTCCGTTATGACCACCCCCCTGATCATTCTTGCTATACTGTCTGCCATTGGCGGTTTTGTTGGGATTCCGATAATAAAGGGGGCGAACGTTTTCCATGATTTCCTGGCGCCTGTGGTGGGGGGACACTCTGTGGTTTCGGCAAAGGTTACACTGTCCAATCTGGCTTATGCTTCCTCCAGCGCTGTTTCGCCCGGGAACGGAGCTAATCACCATGTGGGCCTTGAGGTGTTCATGATGATAGTTTCCCTTATCATAGCGCTGGGTGGTTTAGGTCTCGCCTATTACATGTATTTAAAGAACCCATCCTTACCAAAGCGATTGGCGGAGAGACTCAAGCTCCTTTATCATCTTATTTGCAATAAATGGTTTGTAGATGAGATCTATGATTTTCTATTTGTAAACCCTATAAAAAGGGGATCTACAGTCCTCTGGCAATTCTTTGATGCTAAGGTTGTAGATGGTGTTGTTAATGGTTCAGCTTGGGTTATACAGTGGGTGAGTTCTGTTCTGAAAAGGATTCAGACGGGATATGTACAGAACTATGCTTTATCTATACTAGTCGGTGTGGGAGCAATCATCTTTTATCTCTTTCTATAGACATCCATATATTAAATTTCACTGCATATCGGTTGGAATCCTCGACGACTTACTCGGATTCCTCCCTCCGACCCTTTGAAATTTATCTGAAAACCTATAGGGTAGTTTACCACAACGTTCAAAAAGGAGTTAGTTGATGGACCAGTTACAGTTTCCTTTTCCTATATTGACCTTGCTCACCTTCCTACCAGCTCTTGGAGCTATTTTCATCATGATTTCAAATAGGGAGGGGGCAATTCAGATAAGGTGGACAGCGCTTGTAGCCTCATGCGCAAACTTCATCTGTTCCTTACCCCTCTTCTTTTATTTTAATGCTGATTATACCGGTATGCAATTTGTGGAACAAATTCCATGGATAAAGGGATACGGGATCAGTTACTTTATTGGGATTGATGGCATAAGCTTGCTCCTTATCCTCCTTACAACTTTTTTTGCGCCTATATGTGTAGTGGCGTGTTGGAAAGACATAACCAAAAATGTCAAGGAGTTTATGATATGTCTTCTACTGCTTGAGACCGGCATGATTGGTGTTTTTGTGTCCCTCGATCTTTTTTTGTTCTATGTCTTTTGGGAGGTCATGCTCATCCCCATGTACCTTTTGATAGGGGTTTGGGGGAACCCGGCAAGGAGAATCTATGCGGCGATCAAGTTCTTTCTCTTTACCATGTTCGGCAGCCTTCTCATGTTAGTAGCCATACTGGTCCTTTATTTTTACAACCACAGTGTTACAGGGGAATATACCTTCAACCTATTAAAACTTTATCAACTCGAGTACATACCTTTTAATTATCAGGTCTGGCTTTTCTTGGCATTCTTCTTGGCATTTGCCATCAAGGTTCCCATGTTTCCGTTCCACACATGGCTTCCCGATGCACACACAGAGGCCCCGACAGTAGGCAGCGTGTTGCTGGCTGCGGTGTTATTGAAGATGGGGACCTATGGATTTCTCAGGTATAGTATGCCTCTCTTCCCTGTTGCAACGCATCTGTTTGTCCCATTAATCTCAATCCTTGCCATTATTGGTATCATATACGGCGCTTTGGTCTCCATGGTGCAGAAAGACCTGAAAAGGCTCGTGGCCTACTCAAGTGTGAGCCATTTGGGTTTTGTAATGCTTGGATTATTCGCCCTAAACCTACAGGGTGTTCAGGGCAGCATAATTCAGATGGTAAATCATGGTCTCAGTACTGGGGCGCTCTTTTTGATTGTTGGGATGATATACGAGAGAAGGCATACGAGGATGATTGAAGATTTTGGAGGTTTAGCGAAGGTTATGCCTGTCTTTGCAATCTTTTTTATGATTGTCACCCTATCGTCCATTGGACTCCCAGGATTGAACGGTTTTGTTGGAGAATTCTTAATCCTCTTAGGGACGTTCAAATCTAATGTTGTGTACGCAGTGTTTGCTGCCACCGGTGTTATCCTTGCCGCGGTTTACATGCTCTGGATGTTCCAAAGGGTTATGTTTGGAGAGGTTACGAAGGAAGAAAACAAACATCTGAAAGATCTCTCGTTCAGGGAAATAGGAATCCTGGTTCCTATTTTAATATTTATATTCTGGATCGGGATTTATCCGAAGACGTTTTTAAGTAAGACAGAAACATCCGTGAGACATTTCCTGACAGAATTAAACAAAAAATACGAGGTGAGTATTCAAAAACAAAACGACCACCTTGCTGTCAAGGAAGGTGAGGAAGTAATCGTAAAGAGGTAATGGTCGTATAATTTGGGGGAGATCTTTATGGATTTAGTCATTCCTAAGATAGACGTGTTGAGTTTAGGGCCGGAGCTTATTCTTAGTGTTGCTGCTATGCTCATTTTGTTGGTCAGTGTATTTTTGCCAAAGGGTAGGAAAGACCCGTCTGCGTATCTGGGTATGCTGGGAGTTTTGGCAGCCCTCGCAAGTTTGGTTTCCCTGTGGGAAAAACCCAGGTATGCCTTCAATAATATGATATTGGTAGATAATTTCGGCATCTTTTTCAGCGTGGTAATCCTTATCTGTGCAGGTCTTTCAATCTTGATGTCTGTATCCTACATGAAAGAAGAGGGGATGAGTTATGGTGAGTTCTATGCCCTTATCCTTTTTGCGTCTGTAGGTATGATCTTTATGGCCGTTGGATCGAACCTGATAACAATCTTTCTAGGTCTGGAAACCATGTCCATATCCATATACGTACTGGCTGGTTTCTTCAGAGGAAACAATAAATCGAATGAATCCGCCTTAAAGTACCTTCTCCTAGGCGCTTTCTCGTCCGCCTTTTTCCTGTATGGCATAGCACTTATTTACGGTGCAACAGGGACAACGGATCTCAAGGGGATATCAGAGTTCCTCTCCAAGGCCACTTACCTGAGCGATCCCATACTGCTTGCCGGTATGGGTCTTCTCATAGTGGGGTTTGGTTTTAAGATAGCGCTGGTCCCATTTCATATGTGGACCCCGGATGTTTATGAAGGTGCTCCCACCTCTATTACAGCCTTCATGTCAGTGGGCGTCAAGGCGGCGGCGTTTGCCGCTTTCGTACGGGTTTTTATGTCTTCTCTCTGGGTCCTCCAAACAGATTGGAACCAAATCTTGTGGATACTGGCTGTCTTGACTATGACACTGGGAAACATAACGGCTATCGCGCAGACAAATATAAAAAGGATGCTCGCGTATTCGAGTATAGCCCATGCAGGCTACATAATGATGGGCATGGTGGCTGCCAATGAGCTAGGAAGGTCAAGCATACTCTTTTACATGCTGGCATATGCCTTTATGAATCTAGGGGCATTTGGTGTTGTTATCCTTTTTGGGCGTAAAGGTGAAGAAAATCTAGAGATTAGTGATTACTCAGGTATAGGTTTTAAATACCCGGTCCTCGCGCTATTGCTGTCCATCTTTCTATTCTCCCTGGCAGGTATCCCCCCCACAGCAGGATTTGTTGGGAAATTTTACATATTTAGTGCGGCTGTAAAAGCAGGGTATATATGGCTAGCTATCATAGGTGTCATGAATAGTCTGGTCTCCGTCTATTACTACTTAAGAGTCACAGTAATGATGTACATGAACGAGCCTGTTAAAGATCACGGGGGGATTAACTGGTCTCCGTCTATGATTATCGCCCTTATCATCACAGTGATTGGAACCCTTATTATAGGGATATTCCCCTCTCCATACCTCGATCTGGCCAAACAGTCCGTCATGCTTTTCATGTGACCCCGAGATTTAGATTTTTGGCCTTTGCGCTCACTTGATCTGAGACCCAGAGAGTGAGTGGTTCCCGTATTCCCCCCCCAAAAAGATGAGAGGAATACGGGAAGGTCATTTGCCTAGAAACCTCAAGGGGTATTCTTTTGGCATTGACCGATAATGCCAGAGTAGTGAGGGAAAGGAGGTAAATTAGATGACCACACCTTTCATGAAATATGTTTCATGGGGCCTAATAACGGCAATGTTTATAATAGGCATTGCCCCGAGGGTTCATGCAGAGTTTGCCTCATCAGAGATAATAACCTGCGCATCCCTTGAAGGGTCTACTGACCTTGATAAGGTTCAGAAGTTCTTTGAGAGGAAGATGATAGTAGAGAGGCTTAAAAAGCTCGGCTTTACAAAGGAAGAGGTTCAAGAAAGACTAGGTCAACTTAACGACCAGCAGGTTAATCAACTTGCGCTAAAGATCGATGACATAAAGGTTGGCAACGGCGTCGGGGAAACCATAATCGTTATCCTCTTGATTGCAATACTTGTCGTCCTATTGCTACAGCTTACGGGACATAAGATTATTGTCACAAAATGATGCTAAGGGACGGGGACGAAATAACTTCCTGAAGTTGGCATTCAGATTTAGGATAGATCTGTTAGATCTAACCACACAAAACCTATAGAGACTTTTGTGTTTGAAAATCAGGCAAAGCCTGCCCTCGATCCCGATCGGGGGATAACCTGAGGATAAGATGCATAAATGGGGAAGTGACTTCGTTCCCATCCTTTAGGCAATTGCCGCAAGATTCGATGTAATGACAGCACAGACACACCCTGCCAAAAAAAGGGTTAGAATGGGTATCCCTTCAATGGGATGTCCATGTCTACTTCTCCTGATCTTCCCCCTGTTTTTTTCCTGCGCAACGGCTCGGAATTCTCAAGAGACCGGAAACCTTCGCATTATACCAAATGTTCCTTTTTATGCAGAGCAAAGAGATCTATGTGGCCCTGCTTCACTTTCAGGGGTTTTAAATTATTGGGGGTTAAATGTTATGCCCGACGATATTGCAGCGGAAATATACAGCAGATCGGCAAAGGGGATACTGGGCATGGACATGATCTTATACGCCAGAAAAAAAGGCCTGCAAGCCATACAATATAATGCTACTATTGAAGATATCAAAGGCAGTATTGAAATGGTCTATCCGGTAATAGTACTTGTGGATTATGGTTTTTGGGTTTTCCAACAGAATCATTTTATGGTGGTTGTAGGCTATACTGAAAAAGGTGTCATCGTCAATTCCGGACGAGACGAGCTCAAGTTTGTGGAAGAAGCGGATTTTTTAAAGGCATGGGACAGAACAAACCGTTGGACATTAATAATAAAACCTGGAAGGAAATAAATAAAGCATCGAGCAGGGATCTTAAACCGTCTCTTCCATTGCTGATCATTACGTGCTGTTTGACTCTTTTTTACAGTTGCGCTTTACCGAGGATTATTATACTGGAAGACCCGCTTACACCCGAGGAGCATATTAACCTTGGGGTTGCCTACGAGAAGAAAGGGCAGCTTGATCTTGCTATTAAGGAGTATGAATCGGCGTCAAAAAAACTGCCTCTTGGATATCTCTATCTAGGAAATATCTATTTTCAAAAAAATGATTTTGATAAGGCGGAAAAATGCTACAGAAAGGGGATCGCAAAAGACCCCCGAAACTCTGATAATTATAATAACCTTGCGTGGCTTTATTACACTAAAAGAGAGAACCTAGAGGAAGCGGAAAATCTTGCCATAAAAGCTGTTAAACTTGGCTCTAGCAGGGAGGACATATACAAGGATACATTGGAAAAGATAATGAAGTTAAAAGAGCCCTTCGAATCGAAGGAGCCTGTGAGATAGAATAGGTTTTTCAGAGTGGAGTGGTCAGGGAAAAAGGGTACTGGATGGAAACTGACTACAGATGGTATAAAATGTCTGCCAAAATCAAAGTATTATTTGTTGATGATGAGAAAGGCTGCAGGGAGAGTTTCCTTCGGGCGATGCGAAGAGAAGATACCTTATTGCTAGAGACAGCCTGTGACGGTAAGGAAGCGTTAAAGAAACTTAAGATGTTTCCCGCTGATGTTGTCATAACTGATATCATGATGCCCGGAATGGACGGTTTTGCCTTATTAGAAGCGATTAAGAAGCGTTATCCTGATGTTTTCGTATTGATAGTGACAGGTATGGGTAGCATAGAAGATGCTGTTAAGGCCATGAAGGCTGGGGCATATGACTATATTCTCAAACCTTTTGACTTTCATGTGATCAAGATGTTGCTTGAGAAAATAACCGAACATAAACGTATTCTAAAGAAGGCAGCTTTTGTGGAAAACGAGCAAAGAAAGGGATATCGCTTCGAAAATATCATCGGACAAGACCCAAAGATGTTCGAGATATACCAGAAGATCACAGATATAGCCAGGAGCAAAGCCACTGTCTTGATAACTGGAGAAAGTGGAACAGGAAAAGAGGTCATTGCTGAGGCGATACATTACCGTAGTCCGCGGCGGGAGAAATCGTTAATAGCTTTTAACTGCGCTGCCCTCACGGATACACTTATCAATAGCGAACTGTTTGGTCATGAGAAGGGGGCGTTTAGTGGCGCTATAACGCAAAAGAAAGGGCATTTTGAACTTGCTGATGAAGGTACCATATTCCTAGACGAAATCGGTGATATCCCCATACCAACACAGGTAGTCCTTCTGCGTGTTCTTGAATTAGGAACCTTTCAGCGGGTGGGCAGCACTAGAACAACCAAGGTCGATATCCGCATTATTTGCGCTACCAATAAGGATCTTTCCGAAGCGGTTAAAGAAAAACTTTTCCGAGAGGACCTGTTTTACAGGATCAATGTGGTTATGCTACATATACCACCGCTCAGGGAGAGGAAGTCAGACATACCTCTTTTGGTTAATCACTTTTTGGGTAAATACTGCGCTGAAAACAAAAAGGATATTAGTCTCATTTCAAAAGCAGCTATGAACATATTGGTCCGTCACGACTGGCCAGGGAATGTCAGAGAGTTGGCAAATGTTATTGAGAATGCTGTAATCTTTTGCAAGGGAGGGGAAATTCTTCTGGACAACCTGCCAGAAGAGTTGAGAACAACCATTCAGACAAAGGCATTTACTCTGGAATTGCCTTCCAGTTCACTTCCTGTCGCAGAAGCAACCATGATACGCAAGGTCCTTGAGGAAACGAACTGGAACCTGAAACGGGCAGCTAAGGAACTCGATATTGCAAGGGGTACCCTCTATAGCAAGATGAATAAATACGCCATAGAAAAACCCCAATGACCTGGTTCTTTTACGTTACGGTTTACTCTTGATCAGCAATTTTAAAACTCAATTATGAGCTACAATGGCTTAAAGGCCTAATTCAAATGAGTTTCAAAGTTTCTGTTGATAATATTTCGTACCTGTTCCTTAACTCTTATACGCCGCGCCTTTGAAAATCCCCTCTTTCTTGTCCGACTATTCTCTTCGTCTTTTATCCGCTGTGCCGGTAGCTGAACACTGGTCTATATCCACTTTTTATCGCTTGCCTGCGGGTTATCCATGATTTACATGGTAAAACACCCCCCCGAACTATGCCGGAATTAGGACACAATTGAACCAACCTTTAGGATAAGATCACGCTTTTTTCGGTTCTAAAATAAATCCTGAGGCCAACATGTTGATATTGTAAATCTTTTAGTGACACATCATGGGTGGCACGAGTCTTGCGAATAGAGATTGACAAAGTCAAAAAACAAAGAGGCCTTGACTGTGAAGGCCTTATCCCTGCAAAGTGCCAGGAAAATGGTGAAAACAAGGTAAAACTTTCAAGGGAGGTAATAAAATGCTGTCGATTCCGCGGCTTCGAATGAAGGGATGGTCACCCAAAAACTTCTTTAAGGTGTGTATAGTCCGTTGGCTCTTCACCGTTGTAGTTGTTATTGCCATAATTTTGGCTACTACTCACGAGACACAAAATCGTAGCTATGAGCAACGTGAAATACCACCGATCAGTAAGGTCGACAATGCTCAACAGTCGCATAAGACACCTAACACTATTCAAAAAAAAGGCAGCTCATCATTGAACCGTGGTAAGGAAACGGAATGTTTGTTTCAGTCTATTATCCTTCAAGCATCGAGTCGATATAGTGTGGATCCTGCTATTGTAAAAGCAATCATTCTGGCGGAGTCAGGGTTCAACCCCCGGGCAGTTTCTAAAAAAGGGGCAAGGGGTCTCATGCAACTTATGCCTAGAACTGCCGAAGCCCTGGGTATAGAGGACAGCTTCCATCCGGAGGAAAATATCAACGGTGGTGTGAAGTACTTCAAAAAGCTCTTGGATAGATTCGACGGGGATGTGAGGTTAGCCTTGGCAGCATATAACGCCGGAAGCAGAAACGTGAGGAAGTATCAGGGAGTCCCACCCTATAAGGCCACGCGTTACTATATAAGGAAGGTTCTAAAGTACTACGAACATTATAAGAAAGAGATAGCGTAAGCGCCGGATTGTTATTTCGTCCCTGTCCCTTAGCATGGTCGTAATTATTTAATTTTCGTTTCTAAAAAAGCCTTTCGGACGGTTTGATGCATCAAAGACCAAAGATACCCACGCAGGACAAAACCTCAACGCCCGGAGCACCTCCAAGGTTATGCGTAAGGCCCAATTTTGGAGATTTCAACTGGCGAGGCCCTGCCCTTCCGAGGAGCTGGTTGTAGATCTCACAGATCATCCTGAGCCCGCTGGCACCCTGAGGGTGACCGAACGCCTTTAACCCCCCATCGGTATTCACAGGTAGGTCTCCTTCCATCGTAAAGAACCCGTCATCGACATAATCCTTAGCTTGGTTCCTGGGGCAGAAACCGAGGTCTCCATATATGATCAGTTCAGTGATAGTGAAACAATCATGAACTATCGCCAAATCCAGTTCTTTTAATGGTTCTTTTATCCCTGCCTGTTCGTAGGCCTGGGCAGCGGAACTCAGGTTCTCATCAAAATGAAGATAGTCGTAATCGGTCCTGCTCTTACCCATTGCAGTACCCGCTGCAATCCCCAGCCCTTTTACGAGTATATGCTCATCCTTCCTCTTATAATTCTTAACATCCTCTTTGCGGCATATGATTGCGGCGGCAGCTCCGTCTGTCCTGGGGCAGCAGTCGAAAAGCCCCAGTGGCCATCCGATAATGGGGGCATTCATGGCCTGTTCCAAGGTTATCTCTCTTTGGAAATGGGCCTTGGGGTGTAAGGAACCGTTGTGGTGGTTCTTCACTGCGATCTTCGCCAAGGTCTCCTTAGTAGCTCCATATTCCTTGAAGTACCTTGTAGCGGCAAGGGCGTAAGTGCCGGGTGTTGAATATCCGGTATTGAAGACAGGATGTTCGTAGCCGCCGCCCAGGACAGCATACCCCAGATCCTTCAGTTTTTCGAAGCCCACCACCAAGACCAGGTCATATGCCTTACAGGCAACTGCAAACAGAGCGTTTCTAAGCGCCTCAGTTCCAGTGGCACACATGTTTTCAACTCGGGTGACAGGGATGTTTTTCAACTTTAGAGGAGCAGCGAGACTCACCCCGCTGGAACTCGTCTGTAAGGTTCCTGCCCAGGCTGCCTCGATATCCTTGGGGTCGATCCCCGCATCTTCGTATGCCTCATAAGCAGCTTCTATTATTAGATCATCTGCTCCCTTATCCCACCTTTCCCCGAATTTGCTGCAACCCATGCCGATGATTGCGACTTTATCTTTGATACTTTCCATGTTTACCTCCTGTAACGTCGACAATTTTCAAGGATCAGGTTTCATTTGCCAGGATAGGCCCAGCGTAGTGGTCTTGATTTCCAAAAATAATGGTGTATACCCCTGGCATCATGCATCTTCCTGAAGGTCAAGTCCACGTCCATACCTATCTTTACCTCTTCAGTGTCAAAGTCGGTCATCTCACAGCGCAACCTGCCGCCGCCGTCTAGATCAACAATTGTTATAACCACCGGTGATTCGGCGCCCGGGGCGAGATTGTCAAGGCTGAACGTAAACACTTTTCCCTTCCTGTCTGAAAGTCGCACCTCTTCAAACTCATCTTTCTTCAGACATACATCGCACACCCGTTGAATGGGAAAAGAGATTACGCCACATCCCTTACATCTGCCTCCGTATAGACTAAGTATCTGTCTTCTATCCCTCCAAAGCCAAGGAAGAAAGGTGGCCTGGGAGGCAGTTGCGCCAACGTCTCTGGCAATCAGGTTCCGAAAGCCGGCGTATTTGTTGTAGCTGGGGAGAGGTCTCTTCGACGATAAAAAATATTTTACTCCTTTTCTATTCGTATTCGATATATTCTCTATCTTCTTATTCACCGTCATTATAGATGTGTCGCATCCGTCGCCATAACCTACAAGGAGGATTCTGTCCCCTGCCTCTGCTTCTTCTAGGGCAGAGACAAGCATTATTAAAGAAAATGATGAGCCTGTGTTTCCGATCGTACCAAAAGGCGGCGGTTGAACCTGATCTTTGAGGTCAAAACCAAAAGACCTAGCCGCCCTTGAGTGACTCCCAGGATCTGGACCGTAGAGGACGACCCTGGAAAAATCCCTCGTCTTGAGGTTATACTTGTCCATGATACCTGATATGCCTTGATGGATAGTCCTTAGATAACCTTCGTTAATTATAAAGCGTTCCTCCCAAGACCGGGGGAATATATCATCCTCCGTTCTCCATACGTCCATGAATTCTTGCGAAATTGAATAGCTGCCTTCCAAAGCAACTGCCGCATTATCCCTGCCCAATAGAAAGGCTGCTGCCCCATCACCGAATAGACGTTCAAACTGGGAGCCTGGAGCACCTATGCGACAATCAGAGGAGATTACAAGCACCTTATTTGCAGCTCCAGCTTTAATGGCATTGATGGCAGTCCTTAAGGCAATAGTTCCGGACCTAAGAGAATTGGTGCAGTCATCTGTAATGATATCATCTCGAAGATCAAGGGCTGCAGCTATCAAGCTTGAACACTGTTTTTCCTTGTAGGGTGAGGTTGTTGTGGCAAAATAAAGGCCATCTACTTCTTTACGATCCAATGAACCGAGACAGTTGATTGCTGCCTCAACACCCATGGTAATGCTGTCCTCATCGTGGTTCGCAACAGCTTTCTCTCCTTTTGGGGCTTTCCCTGCCCAAGCCTTGGCGATCTCATCCCAACCTAGACGGTAGAAGGGAATGTACACCCCACAAGATATAATACCGAGCATAGTATCCTCCTTTTCTTACCATTATCGACAAAAACGACAGAACCTCAGAAATAGAATATTGATTGCTGATCTAAATCTAACCGATTGGTTTTCAAGAGATAATTTCCGTCTAAACTCCTCTCCTGATTTGCCAGTTCATCTATCGTATTCCAGGTTAATGATGGCTCTTTTAAATTGATTTGAATAAATGGATATTGAGATAAATTCTTTTTTTCAAATTCAGCCAACTTCCTTTTTATTGCAGGATAACTGATTCTATTATCATCTGCCTTTTCTTTTAAAAGTGTTAGATTTTTCTCGGAAACCATGCCTCTGTCAAATATTATTGTAGGCATTGATTTGTCTTTAAAATCATCTTTTATAGCTTCAAGAATCGTTTCCAATGATTTTACGTCTGTCATTTTGCCATTGAAAATTCGGTGTTTCCGGATAAAGCCTTCTTGATCCAAAGCAAGAGCGACAACGACTTGAGGACAATCTGTTCGTTTTTCCTTTTGGTTTCCGTTGTAATCAGCTTTAGGATTGTTGGCGCAAACACCTTCAAAATATGTGTTTGGAAGATCATATAAAAAGTAACATATAGGGTTTTATCCATTGTCCCGCCTTGAGTAAAGAGAGAAGTGGGCGTCGTTTGATCAGTAGCGTGATGATGAATAAAACCCAGTTGGACTTAGCCGCCCTAGCATTGTTTTTACCCTATCAATATCTATGGGGATTGTAAATACTTTTTGTGATCAAAAGGTTGAATAAGCAACCTGAAGATGCCGGTGAGAGGCGTACTTCTCCCTCTTCTCTCAGAGAGCTTTTTCAGAGAGTCGGTTATTTGTTAAACGCCAGGTTTGGCCTATGAGGTATCCTCTATCTCTGATCGACCGGAGAAGGCATCAGTCGAGAATAAGCATAAAGATATGATGCTTTGATAATCGATGATATTGGTTATGTTCAGCAAGACAGATCAGAGATGGAAGTGCTTTTTACATTATTGGCAGAGCGATATGAGCGAGGGAGTGTCATGCTGAGCAGCAATCTTCCGTTTTCTAAATGGGAGCAAATTTTCAAGGATCCGATGGTAACAGCAGCAGCAGTGGACAGGCTTGTGCACCACAGTGTTATTTAGAGACGGCACTGGGACGACGAGCAGGGACGCCATAAAGCATTCCCTCAACGCTTATATCCTCATCAACATCTGGCCAGTGTACTCCTTGGCCATCTCCAATAATTTCATAATTCTGGCGTTGTTTTGGCGTGGCTTCTGATAATCGCCAAGACCAGGCCAGTGGAACACTTATTGTACGACCATCAGTAAGAAATGCCTTAATCTCGTTATCGTTGACATTAATACCTATAAGTCGAGGTTCTGTTATTTCAACCGCAATGTTCATTCCATGCCTCCAAGATATTTTCATGTTTGATTGAATTATCTTCCGAATTGCATTCAAGTCTCTTGATGAAAAACCGTTGTTTTTAGATAATGCGAGTGGATTAAGCCAAAACTTGCAAACTGATCTTTCTCTTTGAACATGTACATGCGTCGGCTCATTACAATCAAAGCTATAGATTTCCATATATTAAATTTCACTGCGTTATCGGTCGGAACCCTCGACGACGTACTACAATGTACGACTTACTCGGTTTCCTCCCTCTGGCCTTGTGAAATTTAATATCTGAAAATCTATATAAAAGAAAAACCGATAAGGACCTGAAATATTTTTGACTGTTGGCACTTTACTATTTTACT